>JFJP01028429.1_pt1 | contig 11096 bp, 18 predicted proteins | sample 431651 | NCBI WGS metagenome assembly JFJP01 (sample SAMN02602958, study PRJNA72255) | Microbial mat metagenome, whole genome shotgun sequencing project. | biome: fresh water; feature: sink hole; material: water; isolation source: purple microbial (photo- and chemosynthetic) mats found in... | reverse complement strand
ATTTTTGGATGATTGGACTTTTAAAAGCCCTAAAACCAATGATTATTCCCAAAAAAGCATAAAAACATTCTTCACGAATTTGAATATAATAAGTTGACAAAGGAATAATGTGAAAGAATAATGATAAAAAATAGGCAAATATAATGAAAAACTGCGAATATTTCATATTTTTTTTTATATTCGCAGTCAAAGAAGGAAGAAGGGAAATTCCGATTTTTTTGTAAATCTTCACAAAATAAACAATAAAAAAACAATAGATCAGAAAAAGAAAGAATTTTCTTTTTATTGAAATTGTTCTTTTTGATGCTTTTATTGTGTTAAAAAAACTTTTGAAAGCTCTAGAAAATGCAAAAATAATCATAATAAAAACCAATTGGAAGACAGGTATCAACAAAAAGTAAATAAACACCAATATATTGAAATAAGAATCTTTTGTATCGGAAAAAATTCAATAGATCATATATAAATTGTTTTCAAAGTAGCGAAAAAAACTTTGAACTTCTAAAAAATTCTCGAAATCAGCAAGGAAAATCCTCTTGAAACCTGGAACTCATTGCGAAAATATTCGAATGATAAATGAAAATATTGATTAAAGATAACAGAATTTTTGATTTTTTATCGTGAAGTTTATTTATTAATTGAAACTGATAACAAGAAATCAAGGCTAATTAATATAAACCATTTGAAAACGACTCGCATAATATGATTATTCAAATAAAATTTTGAGACTGTTATTATAATTATATAAGCATTGTTTTAATTTTTGAAAATAATATTTTACTAATTTTTAAATAATTTAATTAAAAAACTTTGAAAATCTTATTTGTAAATTTAATAATTTTTTTTAATTGTTTTTTTGACGAATACTTTTTCTTAAAAATAGAAATTAACTAAAAGTCTCAACTTGTAATATAGGACCAGTATTATTTTCAGCCATATTGAGGAAAACATAATCTAAATTCTCTGAAGCATCGATATCAACATAAATGCCTTCTTGAGTTGCATAGACCAAATCCCTTAAATTCTCAATAATTTCTTTATTAAAGGTGTATCCGATTGTGATTAAATTAATATTCATGCTATTTAAACGATTTTTAACGAATTCTTTGCTGGCTCGGGAATTATTATCCAATCCATCAGTTATCAATAAAATAATCTTCTTATGCACAATTATCTCACTCATTTCCATAGCTTATTTAAATTATCTATAGTTATTTAATACCTTTTTTAAATTTTACATAAGGGTTGATTGATAATAAAAGGGTTTTTGATGAATTCATTCATCGCAATATCTAAAGAATCCATTAATTTCGTGCTTCCTGAGGTCCTTAATTAAAAAAATTTCTTGAAAAAAGGTTAAAACTAATAAAAAAACATTGGGATTTTAGCCAAAACGCTACGAAAATAAGCATCATTATGAGTCTTGTTATCCAGACTGAATATACTATGGGCTTTCTCATTGAAAAGGATATATCCAACTCGATCATAATCCTTAATATATTCATTATAAACCTTCAAAATGCTTTCAATAGCTTTAATAATCTTAATCCCAGTCATGCTTTCACTTATATCTACTAAAAAAACAATGTCTTTGATCAAAGGTCGAAATTTATCAATCATTTGATCAATATAAGTGGTTTCAAGCCCGAAAACTTCGAAAATCTCTTTTAATTCTTTTAAACTCCTTATTAATTTTTTCTTTAATTTTCTTTGGAATATCAGAAGAAATATCATACTGTTTTTTTGTTCTTGGGTCATAAAGCTGACAATTCTCTAGACTTAATGTAAAAAACTCAACAGCTTCTCTATATCTTCCCTTCTTTTTGGCTAAAAGACCTTTTTGGACTAATAATTTCTGCATAAGAACAGATTCTGGCACATCTAAATTCTCAAAACCTCTTTTTTCTAAAATTTTAAAGAAGGATTCAGCTTCTACGATCATTTCTTCAGCTTTTTCGATTTCTTCTTGAATGAGATATGCAAAGGAAGTTTTAATAGAAATTGTGATTGTTTTGCTGAATGACATGCCTCCAAGCATTGAGAATGTGCTTTTCGAAGTATTATAAAGCTCTATCACATCATCAAGGTCTTTCACATGTTTTTTACTTTTTTCTATTATTGATTCGTGAAAAATCTTCTCTAATTTGGCTTCAGCTAATTGAAATAGCCGATTTGCCCATATTTTTGTATATTTGCGATAAGACTCATTTAAATAAATCTCTTTATTTGATATTTTTCTAGTGTTAGGTTGTTTTTTGAGAACCTGCGCTCTTTCTTCATCAATTATTGATACTGCTTGCTCATAGGAGTCAATGGCTTCTGAGAAGCGGAAACTCTTAAGATGAATATTGCCGATATTATTGTGGCAAATACCCATGCCATGGGAATTGCCAAGATCACGATAAAGATTCAGAGCTTCACAATATTTTATTAAGGCTGCTGCATCATCACCTCTTAAAATTTTATAAATTAATATATTTATGAATTTTATTTAAATTTTGAATTTCAAAAGAATACGAAAAAAATGCATCTGTGCCAAGTCGTAGAGCATTGAAGATTTTGAGAATCGCTTCATAGAGGACACTCATCTCGAATGACATTTCTTTCACATTTTTCCGGTCTTCATCTTCTATAAAAGAAACAGCTTTTCCAACATCATGGGAATCAATAACCTTCAAGGTTTTAATCAATTCCTTCATTCAAAAAAAATAAAATTTTTTGTTCGGATTAAAAGATTTGAATTACATCAATAGGAATTGAAATTGAAAGAGAAATGTTTTTGGCATAATAAATGGCAACAATAATAGAGAAAACTGCTATTAATAAAATGATTCCGAAGCTTATGAACGCTTGAAGATAAAGGTCATTTAATAAAGTATCCGTGCTTTTGTTGATTTTATCAATAAAAATTAAATGAGCCTGAGTTAAAATTTAAACGGTTTGTAAAAATAAATATTACAATGATTAAAATTCGAATTGGGTTCGAATCGTTTCTAAAATAACTTGTGTTTTCTTGGATAAACACTGATTGGAAATAAAGATTGCTAAAAATTAAAGTTTTAATAAATGTGATTTGTTTTTTTTTTAAAAAAAAACAATTTTTCATTATTTTTTGTGAATGTGATTGGATCATTAAACAATTTCTCCTGTTCTTCTACATTTCCTTTGATTGATGTTTGATTTAATATTGCTATAGACTTCTTTAAATTAAATTGTCCAGAAACATCGCTATTGTTCACACCGAATATTATTTCATCCAAATTATTAAAAGTGACATTTTTTGTGGCAATATTGATGACCTTTAGAAATTTTTAAAAAAATATTTTTTTAAAAAAGAAGAAAAAAAATATTTATTTAATAAATAAACTATTTGATTAAAATTTTTATTACTTTTGTTGTCCCTGGAAATAATAAATAAGACTGAGAATATTTGAAGGTTTCATTGTTAAAGGCTTCCATTCTTCTGGTCATGTTTAAATCAAAGCAAGAAATGAGAAAAGTCTTGTTATCTTTGTCTAATCTTGAGCATAGAGTAATGTCAATTTGTTGGGTATTAATCTCATCCAAAAAAGGCTCAATCAAATTAATCCCTTAAAAATATGAATTTATCCCACAATCATAATAAAAATCCACCTGGATTGGCTAAAGTTTTCGCATACCAATTTCTGCATCTGCCATCAAAGTTATATTTACCATTATAGGGACAATATGATAAAACATCTTGTAAATAAATATTATCATCATATTGCCTGTAAAAGGATCCATGAATAAAAAAAAAAAAGTTTAAAAATTTTTGTGAAGGAACCAAGGGGGATAATCAAAACTGACACCATCATCTGAAAAAACTGCATAATAAGAGGTTTTATCGATGCTAGAATTTTGTTTAATGTTGAGAAATGGCCTCACCATTATGTTAACTAAGGATAATGTATTCAGCTTGTTCAAAGTTTTGTTATTATCAGAGAATTCAGAGAAATTGGTGAAATTTCTGTGGTACCATGAATCGTATAAAACTAATTTTTTTAATTTTTTTTAAATATTGAGATTTTTTTTTCTTTTTTTTCTGTGAACTTTTATCAGTTGAATTAAATGAATTTACCAAAAGTTGATTGATCCACAATTGTTTATGTTGAGGGTTCATTTGAATAATATCAGAGAATGATTGACTGATGAAGGAGTTAACGATATTATTGTGAACCACTAACTATTTAAATAGTTATTAATTTTAGTAAAGAAATAAGAAAAATAAAAAAAACATTTTGGAAAATTATATTTAGTTCTTTTTTGATTGCGAATGAATAAATTTGCAAATCGCTTTGCACAGTTTCTAAATAAGCAAGATTGGTTTTTGAAATCCTTTGAAATTATTTAAAAGAAATTAACTTTAAGAAATTGTTTTTCAAAAACCAAATTGGGACGTATAAAGATAGAACTCCTAAACTGACTGCAACTGCTATTAAAATCCCAAGTGCCAAAGGAAAAAGAAAAATTAGATAGATTTTCTTCTTTAAAGACATTGTAAAAGAGCAAATTTTTATAAAAATATTTTTTTGATGAGATATTTTTTTATTTTTCCGTAAAAAATTTTGCCTTTATTTCTCTTTCAAAAACATTTTTATTCCTCAACTATTAATAATTAATTTCATCAGCTTCCTCATTTTGGTTTCGCATGTTCAGGAATTGCTCTCACAGTATTGAGATCTCTATGCACATAATTATTCCAAGCTACATTTTCCACATATCTTCTATCTCTGCTAATAACAACAAAGAAAAACATTCCAATCAGAGTGAGTGTCAGCATATAATTATCTTTTTTCATTTCTTTGAGAATCACTGGGGAGTGTTTCAGGCCATATTTCTTACCGAATAGTTCTTCATTAGTATAGCCTAAATGGCTTTTATTCTTTTCATAATCATGTTTAAAAGCGTCAAATTCTCTTTTGTCATATTCAGGACCGAGTTGTTCTTTGGGTTCTGGAGGGGTGTTCACTGCGAAACGCACTTTAGTAGATCGTGAAAGAGTTTTTAAGAGAAATTTGCTGTTTGTTAGCATTGGGTTTTAGGTTTTTTTATTTTATTTTTAAAAGAAAAAATTAATTTTATAAGAGTAATTTTTAATTATTTATTTTTTAAACATTAAATATTTTCCTTAATAAAACCTTAGCCATTGTTTATCAATATCAATAAGTTCTTCTAAAGCATTTTTCATCTTATCCAGCTCATCTTTTATTTTTTCTTTTGGGATTTTATTTTCATCAGCGTCAAAAAGATGCAGAAGTTTTTTCAATTCGCTTAATTCTTTATTCCTTGTGTGGAAAGACCTGATTATCACATTTTCTTTGAACAATAAAAAAGCTTCTGTTAAACTTAATTTAACGTTTTTTTCAGCTAAAATTTGTTTTGTTATACATTTGACCTATTTTTAATTAAAAACTTAAAAAAAAACTTTAATATAAGAAAAAAACCAAGGCCACATTGATGGATTTATAATTTTCAAATGAATTATCAATGATGCTTTCTTTTAACCAACTGTTTTTATTGATGATTTTCAAGAATTTGGTCTTCGGGAAACAAAAGCATTTACTCACTGTTTTGGTTATATACGTGAACTCACTAGGTTTTTGCGATATAATATTATAGTCTCCGAAATAGAATCCTTTTGAATAAAAACGTGAGAATTTGTTGCCTTCAATTTCAAAGGATAATTCAATTTCTCCTTCCAAAAGGAAAAAAATCTCATTGAATTCTTCTTCCCTTTTCACAATAATTTCATTTTGTTCAAATCTTCAAAAGGAATTAACACGCGATTAAAAAAAAGTTAGTGTCACTTTTTCGGAAGGAATGAAAATGCGGCTTCTATATAGAAATCATCCATTGTGTATTCTCGACCACGATTTAAGAAGAATGCCCTAAAGGTTTTGAAGAAAACATCATAAAAGAGATGCTTTATGAGCTAAAAAAAATAATATTTAAATGAAAAAAAAAAGAAAAATATCAAAAGAATACTTCTTTTTTTAATTCAATCGGCATGATTTTCATATATTCATCTTTGAGTGTTATAGAAGCCAATCTGTTATTTTTCCAATAATATTCAAATTGATCATAAATCTCCTGTATCTTCTCTTTCGAAATCGGTGTATTTGTAAGAAGATCTTTAAAAAAATATTGAGGAAATTTTTTGTTAAAAATAAAACTTAATGAATTAAGCCAAACTTGCATATCAGTGCTTTTGTTTTCAACCCCCATAACTTTATCATAATTTGTCAAAAATGTAGTGAAATTACTCATTATATAAGAGAAAAAAGTGATCCCTATCAACATGATGAAGATATCAACAATCTTTTCAAATTGACTTTGTGGGTAAAAATCGCCAAAACCAACATTTGATAAAGTTGCCAATATAAAATAACCAGAAATAATCAATTGATTCACATTGTCATATTCATAGAATCGCAAAGGGTCTCCAGCAGGTTGCAAAGCAGCAAAACAACGATACTTAGCTAATGGATCATCATAATTATAATCACAAGCTGAGACCACTGCGATCCAGAAACAAGCAAGAAAATATACTAGGGTTATTGCGATAAGGATCAAACGGAAGAGACGATATACATATTTCGAGGCGTACATATATTTCATTTTATCATTTAGGGTCAAATGCTCGAAAATCGATTCTATTAAATTGAAGATTTTGCGTTCGTTCAGAATCTTCAAAAGTCGAGGCAAACGAATTACTCTGATTAAACTGATGTAATTCTTTCCGGAATTCACTAATCTGAAAGGAAACACTGCTAAAAGATCAAGGAGGAAGGATTTTCTTTAAGATTTTATAAGGTTTTTTAGGTTTAATAAGTTTTTAATCAGGTGTGATGAATTTTGATTTTAATTTACTTGAGGTATTTCTTTGAAATTTGAAAAACATCTGAGACAATTTCCATTGTTTCCTCGTCTTTGTAAGCTGAAAAGAATGCGAAGATTATTTCCAAACCAAAACAACATTCCACGAAAGTGTCAAAATCATTTAAACTCTCAGAAGCAATAGTTCCAAAGGTAGTGCTAACCAAATAGATTAAAAAAATAATAGTTTTTTCGCTCAATATTTTTACTAAAAAAGATTGGTAAAAACTGAATATGACACCAAAAACATCATCACCACATCAAAAAAGCTTTTGAATCGGTTTTGATAAGGAATCAAAAGAAATTGCAAAAAAAAGGTCTCTTGGTTTTGAAAAATAAATGTTTGTGATCGATTTTCCAATTTTTGTCTTGACGGAGAAAAATATCTTTCAAAAGGAATGTGGGACTCAGAAATGCGTTCGCCGAAGAATAATCTTTCTTCTTCTTTTGTGAGATTTGCTGGATCAAAAGAATTTTGGAAAAAACCATTTGTATTTGTTTTTTCAAACATTTTTTATGTTAAATTATTTATTTTATTAAATTAAAACATATAAATTATAGATTTTGTCAATAAAGACAAATCAAAACTCCTAGGAATATCAATGAAATCCCTAAAATTCCTTCTTGTATTATTTAAAAAATTATTGAAATAATTATAAGTTTATTATTAAATTGAACGAACCTTTGGTTAATGGTTGTTTTTTCAATCTATTTTCTGTGATATAAGTCACCATACAATTCACACTATTCACGATTAAAGGAGCTATAGATAGACCTTTATTTTCAATTATTTATAAACAAACAAAAAAGAAAGCTGAAAAAGACTTATTCGTCCCAAAAGAAAATAATATAAGAGAGATCCTGATTGATTTAAGCCAAAAGGAATCAAAAATTTTAAATTAGAGATCGTTTTTATAAAAGATTTCCATCCGAAATCTCTTTCTACTTTTGATACTTCAGCAGTTTTAGTTCCTTTTTCCATATAAGGATTAGTGGCTCCCCATATAATTCCGACAAAGATAAGTCCGATAATATTTTGAATGAATTCCACTTCAAAGTTCATTTCTTTTTGATTTTTATTTATAGAAATTAAAAAAATACAAAAATATTATTTTGCCCAAAAAACTTCAGAAAATTAAAAATCTTATATAAAAAAAAGATAGAAAATGAACAAAAAACACTTCAAAGCTAATAGAAAACCCAATGAACGTTTCAAGGATGTTGATCATCTTTTACAAAGATTAGAACAAGAAAAACCAGCTCCAGGGGTTATCCTTTAAAAAATCCCATAAAAACAATATTTCATTTTATTCTTTGATAGGATTATCTATTCGATTATAAACTGAACTCTATGGAGAGCTCCCTTAAAGAAATGGACTCATTTGAAGCCAAGAAAAAATACAAAGTTTTTTTTTCAGATCTCCCTGTTTCAAGCAACATGATTCATGGATTATCTCGAAGAAATTTCACTAAAATGACTGAAATTCAACGATGTGTAATACCTCATGCTTTAGCTGGAAGTGCATTTTTCTTTTGCATTAAAAAAATTCATTTATAAATTTAAAGGAGATGTGATGGCAGCATCAAAAACTGGCAGTGGGAAAACCATATCATATTTGATTCCTTTGATTGAAAGACTCTATGTGAACAAATGGACAGTTTTAGATGGTTTAGGGGCTTTGATAATACTGCCGACAAGAGAATTAGCAATACAAGTGTTTCAAGTCTTTAATTCAATCAGCGAATTCCATGAATTATCTGTCGGATTGATTATAGGTTGAAATATTTTAAGAAAGAGTTTATTCATAGATATAATGATTTTTATTAGGGGGGAAAGATTTGGAGTTTGAAAAAAAAAATATTCATATTATGAATGTGTTGGTTTGTACTCCGGGAAGACTGTTGCAACATATGGAAGAATCCCCAGGATTTTCCTCTCATAACTTGAAAGTATTGGTCTTAGACGAAGCTGATATGATTATGGAAATGGGTTTTAATAATACTTTGACAGCTATTCTGAATAATCTACCTGAAGAAAGACAAACCATGCTGTTTTCAGCTACTCTTTCGAAAAATATCCAGGAATTAGGTCGATTAAGTCTTAAGGTTTTATTGAAATATTTAATTAACACAGCATGATTTTTATATTTTTAGACTCCGGAATTCATTTTTCTGCATGCAGTCAGAAAAAATGAGGATGGAAATGTGGAAAATAAAGATAAAACACAAAGAGGAATTGCAGATTTATATGAAATGCCAAATAAATTGGAGCAATTTTACATGAAAATGAACTTGGAAGAGAAGCTTGATAATTTATTTTCGTTTTTAAAATCGCATTTGAAATCAAAAATTTTGGTTTTCTTTTCAACTTGCAAACAAGTTTTTTTTATTTTTTAAAAGTTTGTTTATAATTTTTTTCTGATTTAGGTCAGATTTGCGTTTGAGTCGTTCAGAAAATTGAGAATGGGAATTCCTTTGATGGAACTCCATGGCAGACAAAAACAAGTATAAAATTTAAAAATTAAAAATTTGAATTTATTCATCATTTCTTAAATTTTTTTAACTGCTCTGTAAATATAGGCTAAAAGAATGGCTATTTTTTTCACCTTTTCTGAGAAAAGATCTGTGGCTTTATTTACCACCAACATCGCAGCTCGAGGCTTGGATTTTCCTTATGTTGATTGGATAGTTCAAGTGGACATCCCGGAGAATTCAGTCACATATATTCACAGAATAGGTCGAACAGCTCGATATAAATCGGGGGGGAAAGCTATTGCGTTTATAACCCCAGAAGAAGTTAAATTTTTGGATCGTTTGAAAGAAAAAAATATAGAAATAAAGAAAATTGAGGTAAAATAAAAATTTCATTTATTTTAAAACTATGAATTTTATTAATGAAAATAAGGCAAATCCTAAAAAAGCTTTGACTGTGAGATCTACTTTACAATCATTTGTATCAGAAAGCATCGATTTGAAATATTTAGCACAAAGGGCCTTTATTTCTTATATGAGGTTTGTGTTTCTCTCCACGGATAAGGTTCTTTTATTTAGTGATAAATTTCAGCTAAAATTAAAATTATTTAGGAAGTTTTTAATGTTCATAAAATAAATGCAACGGAATTTTCGGAAAGTTTGGGGTTAATACAAATACCGGTGATAAGATTCAAGAAAAACGGGGAAGAAGGTTCTGAAAACATAGATGAAGAAAATGGCAAAAAAGTGAATAAACTTCAAAAATTGAAAGACAAAATCAAACAAAAAAAAATGGAGAAACTGAAAGTTTTACAAGAGAAACCTGATGATATAATTAAAAATAACAAGGTAAAACCAGAAAAACCGATAACCAAGCAAAAAGAAAAGCTTTTGAAACGAAGAACAAGAGAAAATATTGATGTTTTGAGCAAAAGATTCGAGGATTTAAGAGAGAAACCTGAAACTAATGAAGAAGTTGATGATTTACTTGTGTTGAAAAAAAAGGATAAAAACAATGAAAAGGAAGATTCTTCGATTGGATTTAGTCTGTCAAATCGGCAATTGAAAAAAATAAAGCCAGAAGGTCATTTTGAAGGAAGAAACAAAATAAAATTCGATGAATCTGGTTATTAAAAAATAACTATTGAATTTTTTCTTGAAATTATAAATTTTGTATAGGGAATAAATACACTTTAGAAGAGTTAAAATTGAAAGAATATAAAAAAAATGAAGAGCAAATAATCAAAGAAGAAAGGGATTTCATGGGGGATTATCAAAGAAAGGTCATACTAAATAAAGAAGATGATGAGGCTAGAGAGATTCAGAGAAGGAAAGACAAAAGAAAGAAGAGAAAAATTCAAAAGAGCATTCTTGAAATCGAAAAACATCAATTGAATGAAAGTGAAAACGAGGAGGAAGAACAAGAAGAAGAGGAGGACGAACAACCTTAAAATATTTATTTAATATCTAATACATAGAGGGAAAATTAAATTAAACAAAATAAACAAAGTTTTTTTGAGATAGTTATATTATAAATTAACAAATAATTTTCATTTTTAAAATCAAAATTCAAATTTGAAATAAAAAATCAAAATTAGATTTTTTAAAAATAAAATTTTCAATTTTCAAAACAAAAAATTAAAAAAAACTTTCAATTTTTTTAAAAATTATGAAGAAATATTATATATGAAAAAAATTAAAAAAAATTTTAAAAATTTAGGTTTGGA
>JFJP01040517.1_pt1 | contig 11097 bp, 7 predicted proteins | sample 431651 | NCBI WGS metagenome assembly JFJP01 (sample SAMN02602958, study PRJNA72255) | Microbial mat metagenome, whole genome shotgun sequencing project. | biome: fresh water; feature: sink hole; material: water; isolation source: purple microbial (photo- and chemosynthetic) mats found in... | reverse complement strand
TATAAAATAAAGAACAAAAAAAATCAATGGGGAAACGAAACGGTGTTGCTTCAAGAATTTGGGCCGGAAGTAAAATTCAACGCTCCCAAACAAGGGTTAATTACCCTAAATATGGCAGTTATCGTGAATGACTATACCGGTGCCGAAAACAGTCCGGTGGCTTATAATATGCTGGAAGGGTATTCACCGGGCGAAAACTATAAATGGTCGGTGTATATTACCCGTAACCTGAACCGATTTCTGCGTCTATCGCTCAATTACAGTGGCCGTAAGCCTGCCGAACTGAAAACTATACATACGGGGCAGGTAAGTGTGAGTGCGTATTTTTAATTGACAGAATTAATTAAAAATTCTTTTTTTAAAATCATTTTCCATCTCTGTTTGTATAACTCCATGGAATTAATAACTTGCAGCAACACAGATACGCATGATAACCTTACCTAAAGAATCGCCGTTGCATGGCATAAAAATATCGCGGGTGGTATTGCCCACCTTGCTGGGGTTGGGCGTAGTGGCGTATTTCATTGTTAAAAATGTGAACCCCGAGGTATTAAAATCGGTTCACTTTACTTCACAAACCACCTTTTGGCTTTTAGTGGCAGCCCTTTTAATGGTTACCCGCGATTTGGGTTATGTGTTGCGCATCCGCATCCTTACCGACAACAAACTTTCCTGGTTGCAATCCATCCGAATTATCATGCTTTGGGAGTTTACTTCGGCCATTACCCCCAGCGCCATTGGCGGAACCAGCGTGGCAATATTGTACGTAAACAAAGAAGGCATCGGAATTGGTAAAAGTTCGGCTGTGGTTATGGCTACTTCGCTGCTCGATGAATTGTATTTTGTTATTATGTTTCCATTGCTTCTGTTAGTTATAGAGAGCCAGCAACTTTTTACCATTGGGGGCGGATTCACAGTTACCAATCCGTATCTTATTGCAGCTTTAGTAGGTTATAGTTTAAAATTTATCTGGGTATTGATAATTTCCTACGCTCTTTTTAAAAACCCACGTGGGTTTAAATGGTTGTTATTACAAGTATTCCGGCTTCCTATTTTACGCCGGTGGCGCATGGGAGCGCATAAAGCTGGCGATGAGATTATTGATAGCTCACTGGAACTCAAAAAGCAGCCTTCCCGATTTTGGCTGAAAGCCTTTGGGGCCACCGCACTTTCGTGGACAGCCCGTTATTGGGTAGTAAACGCCTTGTTTTTAGCCTTCTTTACCGTTAACGACCATTTTCTGCTTTTTGCCCGCCAATTAGTTATGTGGATAATTATGCTGGTTAGTCCAACGCCCGGTGGAAGCGGCATCACAGAATATGTTTTTTCAGAATACCTGGGCGATTTTCTTCCGTATGCAGGAATTGCCATCTTAATGGCGCTGCTATGGAGGCTTTTTACCTACTATCCGTATTTAATTATTGGTGCCTTTATATTTCCCCGTTGGATAAAAACAAAATTTAAAGATAAAAGCACTAAAGAAAAATAAACATTCGTTTATGTTACTCTCGGATTAATCAAAATAGCAAAAAGGAGGGTAGGTCAATTTTCATGGAACGGGTAAATAATTTCTATATTTGCATTCTGATTTTTGTAAGCATAGTATGAAACAGGTAGCAGGACCATTACTTTCAACAATCAATTCACCGGACGATTTAAAGAAACTTTCGAGCCTCGATTTGATTCCTTTGTGCGATGAATTGCGTCAATTTATTATTGATGTGGTTTGTGAGCATCCAGGCCATTTTGGGGCAAGCCTTGGCGTAGTGGAACTTTCAGTGGCCCTGCATTATGCTTACAACACACCTTACGACCAAATTGTATGGGATGTGGGCCATCAGGCCTACGGGCACAAAATATTAACCGGCCGTCGCGACCGGTTTCATACCAACCGCCGATTAAATGGAATCAGCGGCTTTCCGAACCGGTTCGAAAGTGTTTACGATCCTTTTGGAGTGGGACATTCGTCCACTTCCATTTCAGCGGCGCTGGGTTTGGCGGTAGCATCAAAGCTTAAAAAAGAACCCGAACGACATGTAGTAGCCGTTATAGGCGATGGCGCATTAACCGGTGGATTGGCTTTTGAAGGGCTAAACAACGCCGGAGTGCAAAAGGCCAACCTATTAGTGATACTCAACGACAACGACATGGCTATTGACCCCAATGTGGGAGCCTTTAAAGAATACCTAGTGGATATTGCCACATCGCACGCTTACAACAAATTAAAGGACGATGTCTGGAATATTTTGGGGAAAATGAACCGCTTTGGCCCGAACACGCAAGCATTAATACAAAAAATTGACTTCGGCATAAAAGCCATTTTAATGAAGCAAGGTAATTTTTTTGAATCCATTAATTTCCGGTATTTTGGTCCAATAGATGGTCATGATGTGGTTTACCTGACTAAGGTACTCGACGATCTGAAAAAAATCCCAGGGCCAAAGTTGCTTCATATAAAAACGGTTAAGGGCAAAGGATTCAAGCAAGCCGAACTAAATCAAACAACATGGCACGCTCCCGGTCCATTCGATAAAGAAACCGGAGAACTGATAATCAGCAAACCCGACAAACCCATTCCACCAAGGTTTCAGGATGTGTTTGGCGAAACACTGTTGGAGCTGGCTCAATTAAACGAAAAAATTGTTGGTATCACTCCGGCAATGCCATCGGGCTGCAGCTTAAACATTTTGATGGAAGCCATGCCCGACCGTACTTTTGATGTAGGGATTGCCGAGCAACATGCCGTAACTTTCTCAGCAGGTATGGCTGCACAAGGTTTGGTTCCTTTTTGTAACATCTATTCCAGTTTTATGCAACGGGCTTACGATCAGGTTATTCACGATGTAGCTTTGCAAAAGCTGAATGTAGTTTTTTGCCTCGACCGTGGAGGCCTGGTAGGTGCCGATGGCCCGACCCATCATGGAGCCTACGACATTGCTTATATGCGCTGTATTCCCAATTTGGTGGTTGCCGCTCCCATGGATGAAATAGAACTGCGCAATATGATGTTTACAGCGCAACTCAACAACATGGGACCTATTTCAATTCGATACCCCCGGGGACGTGGAAACACAACCGACTGGAAAAAACCTTTTGAAAAAGTGGAAATTGGCAAAGCACGAACCTTGCGTCAGGGTAAAGAAATCGCCATTCTAACTATAGGAAATACAGGGCTATTTGTCCTTCAAATTGCAAAAGAACTTCAGGAGGCTAAAATTGATTATGCACATTACGATATGCGCTTTGCCAAGCCTCTGGATGAAAATTTGCTGCATGAAATTTTCAAAACTTTTGATAAAGTAATTACCATTGAAGATGGTACCCTGATGGGTGGTTTTGGCAGTGCAGTGTTGGAATTCATGTCAGAAAATTCCTATTCAGTGCCCTTGAAACGATTGGGTATTCCCGATATTTTTGTTGAACAAGGAACTCCTGAAGAATTACAGGCGCTCTGTGGATATGGTCCGGAAGGTATTTTTAATACCGTTTCGCAGTGGGTTCAGTCGTCAAAAACGATTCAAAAAACACGACTAACGAGTAAAATTTCGCATTAAAGCTAATGCTGTCATAATAGTTGAAAATCTAAAGCGAAACATTTCTAAACTGTTCAACCTTCCAAACCATAATTCAGGTTAACTTGAAAGTTCTATTTTACTGCGCGCATTTCAGTGGCAAGTTGTTCTTCCATTTCTTTTTCCTTAGTACGATCAACGGCCATTAGAATAACTACCGGTTGCATTCGGTCGCGCTGAATTACTTTGTAAGTCTCAACTATCCATGCTTCTTTATTTCGTAAATTGATAAATTGTTTCCGTTTGCCGTATCCATTTTGCACCATTTTTGCCCAAAACTCGGTAAAATCCTTTCGCGCATCATTATCTTGCGTAATAACCGCATCGAAATATTTGCCGCGTAAATTTTCAAGATTGGCTCCATACAACGAGCTCATAGGAATACTTAAGTCAATAATCCTTCCGTCCATATCAAGTTCAGCCAGCATAATATTCGACTTCACTCCTTTAATGTATGAATTTAGGCTTTCTTCTCTTTTTGCTGACTCCTCCTGGGTAGCCTGCATTTCTTCCAGATTTTGCCTCATTTCCTCCTCATGTTGTGCCAGAATATCGGCCTGCTCCTGCGACTGTTCTAACAATTTTGTGGTGCGTACCGTTGTTTTAACACTGGAAATAACCGAAGCAATGTTTTCGCTCAGCTTCTCAATAAATTCAATTTGATGGGGTTCAAACCGTTGATAGGACAATAACTCAAAAATACCTAATGGTACTTCATTTATACTTATTGGTATAATTACCAAGTTCCGTGGCCTTTCCTTTTCTTGCATTCCCGGCGAAAGCATTACATAACTGGCCGGAATATCCTCCAGTAAAATTGTTTTATTTTCCTCAACAGCCCGGCCTAACAGTTCCTGTCCGGTAATAACAGTTTTATTTAACATTACTTGTTTGCCATAAGCAATAGCCGTCATTAATTCAAATTCAACCTGCTCACTAAATTCGTTGCCAATTTGCTGGCTAATGTACATGGCTCCTTGAGCCGCATTAAGGTATTCAATTAGGTTTTTTGTAACATTAAAGGTGAATTTGCTCATGTCGTCGTTATGCTGCCGAATAATTTCACCAAAACTAGCCAACCCATGCGTTACCCAATTTCGCTTCTCATCTTCAATCCTCTTTTTTTCTTCCTCAGTATGTGCATTAATAAGTCGTTCCTGCATGGTCAACAGCGATTTACCAAGCATATCGCTCTCGCTCAACAACTTGTAATGTACATCGAGACGTCCTTTACCAATTTCCTGAGCAAAATAAGTAGCTGCCTTAAGTCCATCGGTTAAAACATACATGGCTTCAGTCATGTCGCTGATTTCGTCTTTTATAGGAGATGTGACCACCTCCTCAATATTCTGAATTTCACCTTTTGCAATGAGTTGTAATTGACGGGTGGCTTTTAGCAAGGGTTTTGAAATGGAATTAGCAATTCCCAAAATTATTAAAGAAATAATAATTAACCCTATAAGGCCAATAAATAAAGCAAATGCAAAGGTACGGTTTGTTCCCTCATACAATTTGGTTAAAGGAACCGATATGCCGAATGACCAAGGAGTTTTACTATGTCCAATATAAAGTGGTTTTAGATAAAACATACTCTTACTCCCCGTTTGAGGTTCATCGGCAATAAAATGGATGTTTTTGCCTTCTAAAACAGATTCTGACACATTAAATTTGGTCTCAATATCAGGGGCATACGCTGAAAAAGAAAGTCCTAAAAACAGGGAATCCGGATGGGCCAGAAAATTCCCTTCATGGGTAAGAATGTAAACCCGGCCTTCGTCCATAGGCTTCATTTGTGAAAATAGTTTCTGCATTTTCGACATTGGGGCATCAATACCAACCACCCCAATAAAGCGGTTCTCTTTAATGATAGGAAAAACTAAATTGGTTTGCAGAATGGAATCTTTATTGTTATTATAGGAGTAATAATAAGGCTCCACTATGGTAAAAACCGGATCGTTTTTAACCCGCTTATATACTTTGCCATTAAAAACCTCTAGTGGATTTTGCTCTATATAATTGCTTAACCGAACTTCCCCATTCTCCCTATAATAAACGTAACGAAAATTACCAAGAATTGTACTTCCGGTTTGGTTACTGTATTTTGAGTCCAAATTATCGATACTGTTTGCCTCACAAATAGCCCAAACCGATAAAAAGTCATCGTTCTTTTTTAATATATCTTCTAGCATTTTCGACAAGATAGCTCTGCGATCCAATTCAGGAATTTTATCGTACTGCGAAAAGGCATCGGCTAATACTTGAGCCACATTCAAATAGGAAGCAAGCTTTTGTTCCGTTTGGTTTGCTATTTCAATTGTTTTTGCCTGTAATATTCTTTGTGAATTTTCTGTTGAAAAATTACGCAGTGTCAGCGATATATAAACCATTGCAGCCACAAAAACCAGAATAGTGGTTCCAAGCACAAATAATAACATTTTCCCATTAATCTTAAGCTTCCTTTTCATTGGTCAATAGTTTATTTCAAATGGTTCGTTACCTCTTAAACAACTTTTTAATGGTAAGATCCTATTTCTATATTAATTTAATAAAATGCTTCTATCAATTGCCTCTTATTTGCCATACAATGTATTAGCTTGGTAACCGCAATATTTTTTTAAGTTCCTGTTGTGCAATCGACCAATAATTCGATATAGTCTTTAGCATGGCATTAATTTCGGTTAAATTCTTTTGCTCTACAATGTGTTTTTCAATAGTCCCCAAACTGTTGTAAATTTGTTTTAATCCGAGATAACTCATTTTTGTTTTCAAGCTATTAATGCGCGATTTCAATTTTGCGTATTCTCTATCTTTTGCCAGTTTATTTACTTCATCTACTTGGGCGGGTAAGGTATCGTAATAAAGTTTTAATATATTATAAATCTTGTGTGAATCCTTTTTATATACCATTTTCAAATACGTTAAATCAACAATGGTAAGCTCTTGATTTAAGTCAATTATAGGAGCTACTTTTGCTTTGGGTTCCATTTTCTCACCCGTTTTCAGATTTAACGTACCTTCTTGTATTTGTTTTATTTTACTTTCCGTCTTTTTAAGTTCGGTAATATCAATACCAATGCAAAGGATCTTATGTACCAATCCGTATTTGTCCTTAATTGGAATGTATTTCTCAATAAGCCAATAGTCTTCTTTACCCGATTTAACGTATTCTACTAATTCCTGATCTTTACCCTCGGTAAGCTTTTCCCAAAACTCCTGATGTTTTTGCAATTCCGATTCGTTCATGAACAAGTCGGCCTTATGCTGTTTGCCAAGTAGTTGTGCTTTTCTTGCTTTATAAATTTTAAGGTAATTTTCATTTACCTCAATGATGCGTCCTTTTAAATCGTATTCAATTATAGGCATCATAGCGCTATAACCTTTAATTAACGCTGATAATTCTTCTTCCCGCTTGTGCGCTTCTTCCTGGGTGGCTTGCATTTCCTCCATGGTTTGGCGGATTTCTTCTTCCTGCTGCTCCAATTCCTCTGCTTGCTTTTGAGCCTGATCGAGCAATTGCACGGTCCGCACATTGTTTTTTACAGCAGAAACTGTAGAGGCTATATTTTCAGCCAGTCGCTCTACAAAATTGATTTGGTATCTCTTAATTTCTTTTAACGACTCCAATTCCAATACCCCCACCAATTCCCGATTACTGATTAAAGGAACTAAAAGCACCGAAGATGGGATTGATCGTCCTAAGCCACTAGTAACTAAGGTAAATACTTTGGGTATATCATTCATAAAAATGGTTTCCATTTCCAAAGCACAGCGGCCAACCTCTCCTTCGCCAATTCTAACATAATGCTGCTCATATTTTTCTTTACTAAACCCAATAAATGAAATTAGTTCCAGTTCTTTTTCATCCAAACTGTTTTTAAGATAAATACCGCCCATGTGTGTTTCAAGATAAACAACCAGAGTTTTAATTATTTCATAGGTAAGCAATTCCAGATTCTGATTGTCGATGCGTAGTATTTTATTGAATACATTAATTCCTTGCGAAGCCCATTCAAGCTGCCTTTCTTCTTCAATTCGCTGGCTTTCTTCCTCTTTTGCTTTTTTTAAGCTATTACTCATTTCAATAATAGCATTGCCTAACATATCTTTTTTGCTGAGTTGAGTAAACTCAAAATTATAGTTTCCTTCTCCAATGTTTTCAGCAAAAAGGGTTACCCGGTTCATTCCATCAATCACGGTATTAACTGAATTGGCCATATCGCCTATTTCATCTTCAGAATTGATGTTCAATTTTTGAATATCCTCCACATTGCCATCAGCTAATTTTTTGAGAATTCTTTTTGTTTTTATAAGCGGCAGAACCAGAAACATGGTAAAGGATAGGGTAATTATAAATAAAATAATTAACCCAATAAATACTACTGTATTTAAGGTTGATTTTACTGCGTCAACTTGCGCCTCAATTTTTTGAAGCGGAGCTTCAATGAGCATTGCCCAAGGGGTATTTGTTTTACCAATAGTGAATGAAGCAAGCGTAAAGTAGGAACTATCATTTCCAAAAGCATCCTTTATTATGAAGTGCGAAGCTTCGCCTGATTGAATCCTGTCGAGCATGCTGTATCGACTGGTTAAAAAAGTATCGGCCACCACAATGTTTTTTCCAATAAGGTTTTTATTCGAATGAGCGATGATATCGCCATTAAACGAAAAAAGTGCTACCCGAAAGTCCTGTTCCCGATTCAAGGTATCAATCATTTTTTGAAAATGTTCCAGTGATAAGTCGATACCGGCCAAACCGGCAAATTCATTATTTATCATTAATGGAACCACAATGCTCGATTCGAGTATTTCATCCTTTTTTTCACCTGTGTAGGAATATGTGTAAGGATCCGTAATGGCCTCTTCAGGAACCAGTTTATACATGTAATACATGCTTTCAAGGTTATCTCCTTCAATATCCAACGAATCTATTTTAATGTTAATTTGTCCATCGGCGGCCCGATAAAACGACCGGGAAATACGCCCGTGTGCTTTATTCCATTTTTCATTGGTAAAACGCATTTCCCAAGTGTCCCATACCGCAGTAAATTTTGGATTTTTAGTAGCTAAACTCGTAAGTATTTCATTACAAAACGATCTGTTTTTGTCAAAGTTTTCCACTCCTTTACTTTCGGCTATTTGACCGTAAGCTCTGATTAAATTAAAGTCTTTTTCAAGAGCAGTTTTAATGATGGAGCTGTATTTGCTTACATTGTTATCATTCACCTGCATGGTTTCTTTAAAAGCATTTTTCTTAAAATTTTGGCCAATAATTAGTAGTGTGGTATAAAAAATAACCCCTGTTGATACAACAACTAGGAGTAATACCCTTATGCTCAGCCATAGCCTTATTTTCATACTTTTCTGCTTTTTAAGTTACCATCAATTAACGTATTCTCCAAAATGGAAAAATTCCGGTCTTTTTATTATTTTGCTATAAAACGCTGAAACTAAAAATTCACATCTTAGATTAAGCAAACAGGGTTAATTTTTAATAAAACTTTCCCAAATGTAATAAACAGTTGACATAAAAATGCAGTTTATTTTTGTAAAAGCCGTAAAAAAATGAAAGAAAATAGTTAAAACAAACCCGCCAATAGATATTGCAAAAACAAAAAAGGCCGGTAACCTACCGACCTTAACTATTTTTTGAATTCTTAAAATGCTTTGAATCCAATAATCTCGCGCACATCCTTAATGGTTTTTTGCGCGCTTTCTCGGGCTTTAATGGCTCCCATGCGGGCTACTTTTGAAAGATATGCTTCATCGGATTTTATAGCAATAATTTTTTCACGTATCGGTGCTGTAAAATTCACAATATCTTCAGCCAATTGTTTTTTTAAATCGCCGTATCGAATTTCGCACGATGCATATTTTTCAGTAAAATATAAGAGCGTATCCGGTGTTGAAACCTGCTTCATGATAGCAAATAAATTTTGAATTGGCTCCGAAACCTCTTGATTCATTGCGGTTGGGCCGGAATCGGTTACAGCACGCATTACTTTTTTGCGGATGCTATCGGCCTCTTCATATAAAAAAATACCGTTGCCTTCTGATTTTCCCATTTTTCCGGAACCATCCAATCCAGGTATCTTAATTAATTGCTCTCCAAAATTAAAAGGTACCGGTTCAGGAAAATACTCTTGATTATACATGTGATTGAACCTGCGGGCAAATTTACGGGCCATCTCCAAGTTTTGCTCCTGATCTTTACCTACTGGAACTTTTGATGCTTTATGAAGGATGATATCAGCTGCCATTAATACCGGGTAAGTAAGTAACCCTGCATTCACATTATCGGGTTGCGCACGCACTTTATCTTTAAAAGAAGTAGTGCGTTCCAATTCACCCACATAAGCGTTCATATTCAAAAGCAAGTATAGTTCCGATACTTCCGGTAAATCGCTCTGTATGAATAGGGTGCTTTTCTCCGGATCGAGTCCGGCAGCTAAATATTCAGCCAAAACCTGCTTAACGCTTCCATGCAAATCGGCCGGAGTTGGGTGAGTGGTTAACGAATGATAATCGGCTATAAAAAAATAGCAATTATGCTCTTGCTGCATTTTAATAAAATTCTTGACGGCACCAAAATAATTTCCCAAATGAAGGTTTCCCGTTGGCCTTATCCCACTTACCACAGTTTCCATACTAACTATTTTTCAGTTTATGTGCTGCAAATCTATAAAAAATGAACCCATTTTCACTTTTGAAGCCAATTAATTATTTTTGTCCTAAATCTACAATCGTACTTGTGGCCGAAAATAAAATATATCAACCTGAATATTTGTTGCAACAGGCAAAAAAAAACCATGATTCAACAAAGAAGTATCTGTTAAAACTAAAAAACAAAAATCCGCGAAACCTCGACGGACTATTTCACCAGCTGCACTCTCAGGTATTTAAAAAAACCAATTGCCTTCATTGTGCCAATTGTTGCAAATCGCTGGGTCCAAGAATTACTAGTAAAGACAGGGAGCGGATATCGAAAGCCCTACGAATGAAGGAATCTGATTTTATTGACACGTACCTTAAGTTGGATGAAGATCATGACTATGTATTTAAAACCATGCCATGCCCATTTTTGGCTTCCGATAATTATTGCCTTGTGTATGAAAACCGACCCAAAGCTTGTCGTGAATATCCGCATACCGATGCTCCCAAAATGATAAAACACTTAACACTTGCCTTAAAAAATTCAGAAACTTGTCCTGCAGTGTTTCTGATTTTGGAAGAATTAAAATTGATGCTCCCATTGGGAAAAAAATAACTGCACCGGAATGGTGTCAATTCCTGGTGCAGTTTCCGATTTATTGGAGGGATTGCATTATTTGGTTTTTATATACCAAACAAGGCGTAAACTAAAACTTACCAAACTTAAACGACAAATAAACATTGTAATTATTTAAGTCGTTTTTACCCACAACGGTATAACTTTCATTTAAAACGGTAACAACCATATCGGTGTCGGAAGTAAAGCGGTACGAAGCTCCTGCGGCCAATCGAAAAAATCGGGTAACATTCATTTCAA
>JFJP01015730.1_pt1 | contig 11097 bp, 7 predicted proteins | sample 431651 | NCBI WGS metagenome assembly JFJP01 (sample SAMN02602958, study PRJNA72255) | Microbial mat metagenome, whole genome shotgun sequencing project. | biome: fresh water; feature: sink hole; material: water; isolation source: purple microbial (photo- and chemosynthetic) mats found in... | reverse complement strand
GAAAAATGAAGAAATATCGTAACAAAAAATCATTCAAAAGAAAATTATTCGCAATCCTTGTAATTATGATAATTGTTATTACTACAATTCCAATATTTTTGAGCATACAACCAGGGATAAAAAATTTTTTAGCGGCTAGATTTTTAGGTAGAGTGAGCGATGAGAAACAACAAGAATATTTTGAAGAAGGGCAGGATTGTTTTAAATATTCTGAAAATAATCAAAACAGAATAGAGACAAAACAAATTTCGCTAGCAACTCAACCAATTAAAGAATCAGGAAGAATAGAAAGTGGTCAATTTATGCAATATAATTTTAAAGCTAAGTCTGGGCAAACCTTGAGTTATAAAACTACCGATAATATTTGTCTGGGGATTTACACCCATGAAGAAAAGCTTCTTAAAAGCAATAAATTACCCCATGATGGTGAATACACCATTTTAGTTTCAACTCTTCAAGGTATTACAACTTTTAACTTAGAGTTGAGCTTAGAAGCAGTTCAAAACTCTCCACCTACTTTGCCTGCTGCTTCTCCTCCATCTGTACCTACTTTCGGTTCGATTTTGCCACCAAAACCAACTAATTTTACTCCATCGTTGATGGGACATTTATATTATCCAGAAGCCACTCAGAATCACCTGACTCTCATAGCCAGCTATGCTCAGCAGCAATATCAGCGGTTTGAGTACCTCGATCAAGAAGCTGCAAAAGCGCTGATGAAGCTCATCTACGCGGCTCGTGATGAAGGAGTCTGGATTATTCCTGTCTCAGGTTTTCGTGACGTTAAGCGACAAAAAATTATATTTGACGAACAGATAGCACGTCTCGGATCTGTCGAAGCTGCTGCAAAAGTCAGCGCTCCTCCAGGCTACAGCGAACATCACACCGGCTACGCTGTCGATCTAGCTGATGGTCGGTTTCCCAAACAAGATATTACAAATGCTTTTGTCGATACTGATGCCTATCGTTGGCTTAGCCAACACGCCAAAGAATATGGATTTGAAATGTCTTTTCCTCTCAACAAACACGCCAAAGAATATGGATTTGAAATGTCTTTTCCTCTCAACAACTCCCAAGGCGTTATGTTTGAACCTTGGCACTGGCGATTTATAGGTTCACAACCTGCCGCGACAATTTTTTCCAAGGTAACAGATAGTCAATAGGTGAATAAAAGTGATGCCTGACGTTACAAAAAAAACAAATAATTCTGAGTAATCATTTTGCAAACCATAAGGAGATTTGACCATGCAAAACATTTTTGGACAATTAAGACAGAAACTTAGCAAACCAATACTCTTTGGCTTATACGGAGCAACAGGGTGTTTTATGGCTGCTATCGGTGGAGAAATTTTCTTAGCTTTAGCCCTACCACCTTCAGCCCCGACTCAGCCACCGCCACCACAGGTAGATGTCATGTTTGTTTTAGATATAACAGGTAGCATGGGAGGGGAAATTAGGGGCGTACAAACAGGCATCCAGAGCTTTGCCCGTGAAATAACTTCCAAAAAGCTAGATGCTCAGGTGGGACTAATTGCCTTTCGCGATCGCCTCAATGGTGAGGAGTCCCAAATACTATCCTTTGATGGCTCTCCCCTCACTTCTGATACTGATAGCTTCAGTAGCCAAGTTGGAAAGCTACGCGCAGATGGTGGCGGAGACGATCCAGAAAGCAGTCTTGATGCAGTAGCCTTAGCAGCACGACAACCATTTCGCCCTAAAGCAACCAAAGTAATTCTTTTAATTACAGATGCACCGCCAAAATTACCAGATCGAGAAATGCAATCAGTAGCAGAAACAACTAATATACTGCGTCAAAATAACATCAATCAATTGCATTTAGTGATTCAAGGCAGCGATCGTCCAGCTTTTGAAGGTCTGCAAGAGAGTGCTCCCGGTGAAACTTTTCTCTTGAGTGAAGCAGCAGCAGGAAGAGAAGGTTTTGAAAGCATCTTGCCAACAGTTGGAAAACAGATTGCCGAGGCAACTATTAAAGGATTGCAAAGTAACAAAGAATTCTCAGCAGAATCACTTACGAGACTAATAATTGTTATCTCTACCTGGACAGGAATCTTAGCGATTGGAGTGTGTTTAGCACTAATAATGGGTCAAAACCATTATCTGCGACGGCGACTTCTAACTAAAGGGGAGGGATTTAAAGGATCTAGCGGTAGTTTAATCGCAGGCTTCATAGCCGGTAGCGCAGGTCAACTTCTGTTTTTACCAGTAGCAAATATTTCTATTTTAGTAACTGTTGGCAGAGTTATTGGCTGGACTATCTTAGGCACGCTCCTCGGCGGCGGAATGTCCTTCTTTGTCCCCAACCTCGAAATCCGTCGTGCCCTACAAGGTGGAGCTATCGGTGGTGCTGCCGGCGCGATTGGTTTCCTATTAGTTTCAGCCGCCTCTGGAGACTTGGTAGGACGACTCGTAGGCGCTGCCATCATCGGCTTTTTCATTGGCTTAATGATTGCCTTAATTGAAGATTTGAGTCGGAGAGCTTGGCTGATCGTGCATTGGACACCAACAGAACAAACCAAAATTAACTTAGGTACTAAACCTGTACTTTTAGGTAGTTCTGAAGATGCTCACATCTACTTACGCAAAGACCAAGGTTATCCATCTGTCACTGCCAAAATCTACCTAGAATCAGGAAAAATTGTTATGCAGTTTGACGACGAAATGCAAAAACTAAAAGGCATGAAAATTTTAAGGCATGAACTAGCCAACGGTGATAGGAGAAAAGTAGGAGATGTAATGATTGAAGTGAAAACAGCTACGGGGAACTTGCCATGAATAGTAGGAAAAGTTATCGGACTAAAATCCCATACTACTAATGAGAATTACTTAGTTAGACAGTAGGCTGGATATTTGTAGGTAAATTAATGAAATAAAACATGATCAAATACACAATTTCTCTCAAACTCAAAGACTTCCAAAACCCTAACGAGGAGTATCAATATAGTCTAAGCCTGAATCCGCAACAGGAAAACAACCCAGACCAAATATTTACCTCAGAAATCAGAGAAAGTATGCGAACAAACTTGCAAAACCAAAGTTCATGTAAAATCAATGATAATCACCTTAACCAGATGATCAAAACTTGGGTTCAAGATATCAAAGAGGGATATCGAGCCAGTGCTATCACCCTTGATTTACCCCTGCTAATAGAATCAAATCTTCCCAATTTGAAGGAAACAGGGAATCAAGAGATGCCAACCCTCATTCCTCCAGAGCTTGGGGATATAGCACCTATTTGGGGAATGTTACCGCCCCTGAATTTTTGTTAAAACCTGCACAATTTTCCAAGATATTGAGATAATTTACCAAAGGAGAACAAGACAATGCTAAATGTCCAAATTGCACCCCACCGCGAATTTTTGCCCGCCGATTCCTCGGAACAAAAACTATTTGTAATGTTGAAGCTGCGGCCGAAAAAAGAAGTAGCAAATACCCGCCCGCCAACAACATTTGTCTTCCTAATTGACACCAGCGGTTCCATGCGTGAAGTTATAGTCGGTGATTCCGTACCCACTGGCAATACCTTTACGGTAGATGGTCAAGAGTATATGAGTGTCACCGGAGGGCAAACCAAGATAGATATTGTGATGCAATCCCTAAACAAACTGATTTACTCTGGCAAACTTGGGGGTAGCGATCGCATTTCTATCGTTCAGTTTGACGACTCCGCTTCTACCCTGATCGGACTCACTCCAGCCACCCAAACCAGTCAATTAGAAAGCGCGATCAATCGGCTCCGCGAGTTTTCCGGCGGTACTCGCATGGGATTGGGTTTGCGTCGTGCCTTAGACTTGCTCTCAGGGCAAAACATGACCATCCGGCGCACCCTGCTCTTCACCGACGGTCAAACCTTTGATGAAGATTTATGCAGGGCAATCGCCAGCGAATTTGCCGCCAATAACACCCCCATTATCGCATTAGGAGTTGGACAATTTAACGAAAACTTACTCACCCATCTCAGCGATACAACTGGCGGGATTCCGCTTCACATCGTTACAGAAGAAAACCAAAGCGGTGCAGCAGTTTCTATTAGCAAACTACCCGATACAATCATTCAGGAATTCAGCCAAGCGCAGCAAGAAGTCATCACCAACTTAGCCTTAACCGTCAAAACAGTTAAAGGCGTAAAACTGACTCGTATTGTCCGTGCTTATCCTTCTCAAGCTGAATTTTCCCTAACTCAAGAACCTTATCCTATTGGCAATGCTGTAGCGAACGACGAAACTGTTTTCATCTTAGAATTCAGCATAGAAAATCGTGCTGCATCCCGCGTCCGAATTGCACAATTAGGCTTAACCTACGATGTACCAGGAAAAAACCATCGCGGTGAAGAACCTCCGGCAAATCTACTCGTACAATTTGTTGCCGGTCAAGTAGCAGCCCAAGTAGATCAAGAGGTCATGGGTTATGTACAACAGTGCAATATTTCCCAACTTGTTAATGAGGCTACGCGCCTTGCCGATCGCAATCCTCAGAAAGCTGAAGAATTGCTAGAAACTGCCCGCAGAATGACTGTAAGAATTGGCAATGACGCGATGACTGAATCTCTCAATCAAGCTCAAGACGAGTTGCGAAAAACCCGCAAAATTTCCGACGGAACTCGCAAAACCGTCAAAATGGGTTCCAAAGGTAAAACCGTCAAAATGGGCGGAGATATCAATGACGAGCTTTCCGAAGAACAAATTCGGAAGATTTCAGGAACCTAGAACAACATAAGTCCTGCAACAAATTTTCCAACCTCACACTTACAACCAAAGGAGTTAAAACTATGACAATTACTTGCCCCGCCTGTAGCTATGACAACCCAAGTGATGCAGAATTTTGTGATGCTTGTGGGTATGAATTGGGAGGTGTCACGGCATCTGTAGCCCCCACTATAGTTCAGTCCCCAGAGCCAATTTCACCTGCCCCTACTTCAACTAGCGGCACTTTTACACCCACTCCGCCACCTACATTTCCTACTTTCCCAACAGCCCCGACTTCGGCACCTTCGGCTGCAACGGCTAGGCTCATTTCCAAACAATCTAGTTCGCCTACAAGCGAATTTCTGCTAGATGGAAGCAATGCAATTATCGGCAAGTTTGATCCTGATATGGGGCCTGTAGATGTTGATTTAGAAGGGTTTTCTGGGGACGAAACTATTTCCCGCAATCATGCAGAAATTTATCAAGAAGGAGGCGCGTGGAAAATTAAGGATCTTGGCTCGACTAATGGTGTTTTCATTAAACAGGCCGGTCAGTCTAAATTCGGGGCTAGAATTACCACGCCTGAGATTTTAAATAATGGAGATGAGATTGCGATCGCGAAAATTCGTTTCCTCTTCCAAAGTCCTTAATTAACCTCCAGCCCCAGGTTTTACCCTGGGGCAATCGACTCTAAACCCGCTCATATCGGCTTCCAGAATCTACAACTTCATCACCTCAGAGTCCTATGACAAATGCTTTAATAATTCAAGAAAAATCTCGGCTCTCAATAGATAACTTTCAATTAGAAGTCTTATCTTATTTGGGTCAACCAACAGCAGGAATTTACTACTTCAAAGTAAATATTGTGAACGAAAGTGACATTCCCCAATCGAATAAAATTGGCTTATTGCGCGTCGGTTCTACAGAAGGAGGATTAAAGCGAGAACTCGATGTGCGAGAGATTTTAAGTGGCTATAAAATGATTGGGGAACTACTCGCTCAAACTATCGAAGATTCCGTAAAGGTAGATTTGCGATCGCCGGAATCTCATCAGCAGCCAGAACCAGAAAAACAGGAGAAAAGGAAAGATTATGAACAGCTAGAACTATTCGCAAATTCAGCAGATACAACCTCCAATGAAGCAGAGAAAAATAACGAAGAACCAGCCGATAAAGCCGAAGATACCACTGATGAAACCAATGTAAAATCAGAATTTTTAAGAGAGAATACTACTGAAACCAATGCCAAATCAGAACATTTAGAGGAGGAATGCTACCCTGAAGAAGAAATGTGTGGAGATGGGAGCGATCGCAAACTACTTGTACTAACCTATCTCCCTGAAGACAATACAACCTTACAAGCTTGGCTAGGACAAGATAACTCCTTAGAATCCTCCTTATCTATAACCAGTCAAGTTTGTCAATTCTTTCGCTACATTTATCAGCGTGGGTGGTGCTTTGTCCAAATTCTTCCCCAATTTATTCAAGTAGAAACTCCCCTCAAATTTTTTGACTTAACAGGAGCTTATCCACTCAATGAAAAACTAAAATCCGGCTTGTTAGAAAACTACAGCGCTCCTGAACTCGCTTCCAGCCATCCCATCCAAGAAGCAATGAGCAGCTATACAGTAGGAGCCTTGTTGTATCAAGCAATTCACAAACAGCCACTTCCTGCCGACTACCAAATCGACATTAATATTAACCGCATCCCCCGGATTTACCAACTCCTGAAAATTTCTCTCTCTCCCTTACCCGAAGAACGTTTTCCCTTATCTCAACTCTTAAGCCTATTGCTAGAAATCCGCCAATCTTTACAGACCACTAAATTTCACTGGAATGTTGCCAGTAGATCGACTATCGGCTTATCAACCAGCCGGTTGCAAAATGAAGATAGCTATGGCATCCGTCAAGTGCAGTTAAGCAACTCAGAAACTCTGATATTAGGAGTTGTTGCTGACGGTATGGGAGGAATGTCTCAAGGTGAAGTTGCTAGTAAATTAGCAGTTCAAACAGTCCTTGAAGAACCCATTCCTACTGAATTTAACAGTATAGAAAAAAAATCTGAATGGCTTGTCTCATTAGTGCAGAAAGCAAATGAATCTGTAGCTACTAACGTGCGTGACGGCGGAACAACATTAAGTATCACTTTAGCAGTCGGGCGAGATTTAGCGATCGCGCACGTTGGTGATAGCCGAATTTATCTTCTCAGACAAGGAGAAATACGCCAATTAAGCGAAGATCATTCACTGGTAGCCATGCTTGTTGCCAGTGGTCAAATCACCCACGAAGAAAGCTTAGATCACCCAGATCGCAATGTCCTCACCAAGTCAATCGGTTCAAAACGCAGGTTAAGTGATGGCTACGTTCAACAGTTAAACCGTTCAGGTCAAGATCGATCCTTAGCCTTAGAAAATGGTGACATCTTGCTACTATGTTCCGACGGCGTATGGGATCTAGTATCCAACGAGGAACTAACTAAATTTTTTACCCATAATCAAACTTTGCAAACAGCAGTTGATGAAGTAATTAATTGCGTCCTTCAACGAGGAGCACCTGACAACGCGACACTTCTAGCATTACAATTTACCAGCTATCCAGACAACAGTTACTAAATCAATAGGAGTAGATGTTAGCTATGTCAATCACCTGTCCTTATTGTGCTACAGAAAATTCTCAAAATGCCTTAGCTTGTATGACTTGCGGTACTCCTTTTCCCCTGCAAGCATCTAGCTATTACTTATCTCCCGGTAGTTCCCTCCAACAAGGAAAGTATAAAATTGAAACCTTAATTGGCGAAGGTGGATTTGGCATTACCTACAAGGGGATTGACTTAGTAAATTCTCGGACTGTCGCCATCAAAGAAAACTGGCCAGAAAAAGCGAGTCGGCAGGGAACAACTGTTATTTGGCCCCACACAACCACTCCTAAAAGTAGAGATTGGCAACTGAAGAAAGTAGCGACAGAAGCTCAATATTTATCTCAGTGCCAGCACCCCAATATTGTCAGAGTTTATGATTGTTTTGAAGAAAACAGCACCGCCTATGTCGTGATGGATTTCATTACAGGCAAACCCCTTTCTAAAATCCTTGAAGAAGAGGGATCACTGCCTGTACAACGAGTCAAACGTTACTTACTGCAACTAGCAGAAGCACTCAAAATCATTCACGCCGCCAACTTGTTACATCGAGACATAAAACCAGACAATATTCTGATTGATCGACAAGATAGAGCAATTCTGATTGATTTTGGCGCGACAAAAGAGTTCATTGCAGGGCAAACTAGACAAATGAGCGTCACACTGACGCAGGGATACGCACCCCTCGAACAATACAGTTATAAAAGCAAGCGATGGCCGGCTACAGATATTTATGCGTTGTGCGCTTCCATGTATGAATTACTAACTGGTCAACTTCCCCCAGAAGCAACAGAGAGAATTCAATCAGACAGCCTCACTCCACCCGGACAATTAATCCCCGGTATCGATCCTCTATTAGATCAGGTTATTGTTACTGGCATGAAAATGCGGGTAGAAGAAAGGTGGCAAACAGCAGCGGAACTGATTAAAGTTTTCAGGGTAAGTAGTGTCACACCTAAACTGATTCTTTTTCCATCTCTTAGTTCTCGCGGTGAATTTTTATTAGATAAAAACCGATTAATTGTAGGAATAATTGGGATAGAACCGGAATCAGTAGATATTAATTTGTCGGTTTTTTCGGGTGGTAATACGGTATCTGGTAAACACGCAGAAATTTATCAAGAGGCAGGAAGGTGGAACGTTATAGATTTAGGCTCGACTAATGGAACCTTCATCAAACGGACTGGAGAGCAACGATTTAGTAAAAGAATTACGGCCCCTGAGATTTTAAATTCAGGGGACGAGATTGCCTTTGGCAAAGTTCGCTTTCGATTTGAGAACTAATAAAATTTGAACTAATAAAATTTGAACTGAGGTAACTAAAATGTCTATTACTTGTCCCGCTTGCATGACAGAAAATTCCGATAATGCGTCGTCTTGTATTTCCTGTGGCTTTTCCCTCACTCCTGTTGGCAGCAGTAGTTCATCTACCTATCATTTGCCTGCTGGCGCATTACTCAAACAAGGGCGCTACAAGATAGAAAAAACTTTGGGAGAAGGTGGATTTGGGATTACTTATAAAGGTACTGACTCGACAAACTCATTAGGGGTTGCCATCAAAGAACTTTGGCCGGAAAAAGCGATCAGACAGGGAAATACCATTACTTGGCCAAATTCTATTACTCCTCAGACCAAACAGCAACAACTCTCTAAATTTCAGCTTGAAGCTAATTATTTATCGAGATGCGTTCATCCTAATATTGCCAAAGTTTATGACTGGTTTGAAGAGAATAACACTGCTTATATAATTATGGAATTTATTTCTGGTAAGTCATTATACCATGTATGGAAAGAGGAAACCAATTTATCAGAAGAACGGGTCAAACGCTATATAATTGAAATTGCATCAGCCTTAAAAATTGTTCACTCTAATAATCTTTTACATAGGGACATAAAACCAGAAAATATTATCATCGATAATCAAGATAGAGCAGTTTTGATAGATTTCGGTGCTACTAGAGAGTTTATTGCTAATCAAACTACTAATATGACGCAGTTGTTAACCCCCGGATATGCTCCACTTGAACAGTATTCAGCAAAAGCTAAACGCTATCCTGCTACAGATTTTTATGCTTTATCTGCCTCAATGTATGAATTATTAACTGGAGAACCACCAGCTACTGCTACTGATAGAGTATCCTCAGAAACCCTCACTCTCCCTCGGCAATTACGCCCCGATTTAAGCCCTTTAATTGAACAAGTTATTTTAACGGGAATGAGAATAAAGGTAGAGGAGAGATTTCAAACGGCTGATGAACTTATTGATGCACTTAACGGTAAGTTTGTCTCGCCCCTGCATAAGCGATCACAGGATTTAGTGAAGCAAGGAAAATTAGCAGAAGCAGTTCAAGCTTACGAAAAATGTTTAACTAATGAGCCTAATAATGGTGATGCAGCCGTCGAATTGTCACTGGTTTTAATTCATCTCAATGACTCTCAGACAGAAGTGGCTGCACAGAAAGCCATTCAACTAAAATCGAATGATGGTAGAGGTTATGGAGTGCTAGGTTTGATTAACTGCCGGAAATCAAATTGGTCAGACGCGGTTAGACAATTGCAGCAAGCTACAAATCTTTCGCCTCACGAGGCTTGGATACAGGCTAATTTAGCATGGGCTTTGGGCAAAACTGGAAATTGGCAACAAGCAGAAATGGCAGTCGATCGCGCCATTCAAATCGATCGCGCTATTCTAACAGATCCCACTATTCAACAAGATCCCCCCATTCAAAAAGATCCCGCATCACCTTTTGCACTGGGACTGAAAGCCTGGATCGCGGTGAATCAAAAAGACTGTAAACTAGCTATTGTTCATGCCCGAAAAGCTATTTTTAAGTCAAAGCAGGCTAATTCTCAAAGCGATCGCGAATTACTACGCTGGGTATATCCTTGCCTAACAATCGCTTTAGATAGAGCAGTAGTCACTCAACAAGCGCGTGATGTAGAGCGATGCCTTCAAGAGTTTATCGCTCAGATTCCTGACAGTAGTTTTGCCTGGGGATTTACAGGTTGGAAGCAAGCTTTACAAGGACTATGGACTGATGCTTTTCCTAATTTTGAACAAGCCACACGCCAACCACAAACATCTGTGTGGATATTTGGGAATTTAGGAATTGTTCGGGAACACCTGCAAAATATTCCTGGGGCTATCCAAGCTTATGAAGCTTGCCATCAAAAATTTCCAAATGATGCTTTTATCCCATTTCGCTTAGGTACATTGTTAGGGCAACAGGGACAGTGGTTGCCAGCGCGAGCGTGTTTGGAAAAAGCCGTTCAGCTACAACCAGACTATGCTGAGGCACATCATAATTTAGGCTGGGTATTGTTCAATATTAAAGACCAAGAAGGTCAAGTTGAGAACTTTCGGGCTATGCGGTCAGCTTATCGGAAAGCGGCTGAATTGTATTCCCATCAGCAAAAATATGCTTTAGCACAAGCGATTAAACAAGCTTTTCAAGCAATCGGTTCTGAAATTTAGAAGTTGAAACCGCCACCATGATTTACCAAATTGTTCAAACCTTTCTTTGGTATCCTAGCTCTAGTGCGAGCGCTTGGAGTAAAGGGCGACAGTTCCTTTCCCAATGAGATTTGAGAGTTTGGTAGTTGATGTTGTACTCTCTAGCTGTAGGAGACCGCAATCATAATCGCTCAAGACCGCAATCAGGATTTTTCCGAGACCACATTAAATGAAACTGAACCAAAACTTCAGACCAAATTAAACGCTACTCAGACCAAATTAAATGCGACCAGACCACAATCATGT
>JFJP01012163.1_pt1 | contig 11097 bp, 11 predicted proteins | sample 431651 | NCBI WGS metagenome assembly JFJP01 (sample SAMN02602958, study PRJNA72255) | Microbial mat metagenome, whole genome shotgun sequencing project. | biome: fresh water; feature: sink hole; material: water; isolation source: purple microbial (photo- and chemosynthetic) mats found in... | reverse complement strand
TTCGTTGAGGATTTGTCCAACGCAGAGATTGGCGCAATCATGGGTAGAAGCGAAGGCGCTGTAAAAAGTCTTTACCATCGTACTCTTTTGGCTCTTCGCGATCAACTGGAAGATCAAAACCTTAGCCTTGAAGGAGAGTAAACCATGTTAAGAATTGTGACTGATGGCGCGGCTGATATCCCCTTTGCGTGGATGGAAGAGTTTGACATTAAAAGAATCCCCGTAAACATTCATTTTGGCGAAAAGACCTATACTCAAGATGTTGAACTAAGCCTTGATGAATTTTATAAAATGGTGGACGATAAATCGAACCCATTCCCGAAAACCTCTCAGCCTTCCCCGCATCAATTTGTGGAGTTTTACAAACAGCATTTCCAACCTGGCGACACCATTCTCTCGATTCACATCACCAGTAAACTTTCTGGCACATACGCGTCAGCAGTGGCTGCGGCAGAAGAATTAAAAGGCACATATAACGTGGTGACCTTCGATTCGCTCAGCGGCTCACTGGGCGTTGGTTTCATGTGCCGCGCCGCCCGTCAAATGGATCGTGCAGGCAAAAGCGTGGATGAAATTGTGCGCTATTTTGAATCCATCCGCGATCAGGTTCATATTATTCTCACGCTGGATACATTGGAATATGCGCGGCGCAGCGGGCGCGTGGGCACACTTTCTGCGGCGATGGCATCCATATTAAACGTCAAGCCGATTGCGCGTTTGCAGGATGGGCTGGTCAACATGATTGAAAAAGTCCGCACCCGAAAAACTGCGCTGGAGCGTGTTATTGATATAGGCCGGGAACTTGTTGGCGACAAACCTGTGCATCTTGCCGCCATACACGCCCGAGACATTGAATCTGGTCAAGCCTTGTTGGATGAAGCCAAAAAATATTTCAACTTCAAAAGCGCAGAGATGACCGATCTCTCCATTTCACTTGCCATCAACTTTGGACCAGGCACGGTTGGGTTGGTGTTGTATCCCGCTGAATAGGTACTACGAATGACGAAAACTCACACCCATGAAGAAGATATTCAATTCCTGGAAGCGCATCTGGCTGGAACATTGAAGCCGGTTGCGCCTTCGAGGGAGATTGTTCAACGCCTGAAAATTCGCGCCCAAATGCCCAGCCGCGAGGAAATTACCTTGCGCCTCAGCGATTGGCGCAGGCTGTTCCTTGTGTTTGGCGGTGTTATTTCTGGAATGTTGTTGTTCATTACACTTGCGCGTGCCTTCTATTATTTGGCTGGACGCAGGGGAACGTTATAATTTTTTTATTTCAAAAAGTCCGTCAGGTTATCAAGACCTGACGGACTTTTTGATTCGATTTTTTTCCTATTTGTAGATCAAACTGTCAAATTTACGCTTCAGAATATAATAGCCAGTCACACAATACGCGAGACTCGGCGATCAAGTCGGCTTCAATGGGAAGATCAAATTCTTCGGTGACGCGCACTGTTAAATGGTCAACGATCAATTGCAGGTTGGGGGGCAGGCTCGCGTCTTCTTTTAGTAGATTAAGCAAATCGTACGCGCTCATGTTTGGTACTTGCTTCCCTTTGCGGGTCAGATATGCTCGAATGGCAATACCAGCGGCGCGGCGCGCGCAGACGCGAGCCTGTCCTTCATTCTTGTTGATGCGGGCTTGGCGGGCTTTTTCAAATTCATTGCGGAGTTGAGTGTTAAAATCATTCATGCAGGAAATTATAATGGTGTTCGAGATTAACATCGAAGGAGAAAAAATGAAATCTGTATTTTTGCGTTTGTTTGGAATTTTACTTGCGACAAGCCTTGCTCTGGCGGCTTGCGCGCCAAAAATTACACAGACAGTGGAAGAGAATGTTCAGCCTTATCAAATTACAGGCTCGTATGAAGTTACAAATGATTTTGTGCTTGCAACTTATTATGTGGAAAATGCCGTTGCGTTGACTGACATGCACGGATTTGTGATTCGCGACCTGGAGTGGGAATTGCCGGTTGATTCTCAAACGCTTGGTTTTATGACCTTTGACGCGGCAACGTTGAAAGGCAACTTTGAACTAAACCTGCCTGCTGTGCCACAGGGTGAGTTTAATGATGTAGACAATGATAATGTTGATGAACAGGGTGTGCAGATTTTCACCGTGGCGTATTCGCCCAATGTGTCCGGCGGTCCGTTTGCCGAAGGCGATGACCGCTCGCGCGGCTGGCCTTCGTATTTGGCATCTGTCAAAACAGATGCTGAAAACAAGGATGAAGTTATTGGCGGAAAACTTGTCATTTGGGCGGCGGACGCGGGGCAACAATTCCCCACCAGTTTTGGCGCGGATGGTTTGCTTTTTACAGCGGACGACGCCGTTGCTCCAATTCCTGCGGGATATTCAATCGTGGATTTGGATCAATCCCCATTTGCAATTACACAAGACGCAACTCCGCAATTAACTTTGTACGAGCCGCAGGATATTGCCGTCAAAGATTATTCGGCGCTTTCCTATTCTGAAGCGTTTGACAAGATGTTTGAGGTTATTCGCAAGGAATATGCTTTTGCCGACGTCGAAGGCAAAACGCCCGATTGGGATGCGTTGTACGCCAAACTTCAGCCGCGTGTGGCGCAGGCTGAAAAAGCCAAAGACGCAAACGCTTTTTATTTGGTGTTGCGTGATTTCACCCGCGCTTTCAAAGATGGACATGTTAGCGTGGATGGCGGCGATTATGCCAACCAGGATTTTGCGACCGCAGTTTCAGGCGGGTATGGTTTTGCGATCCGCGAGTTGGATGATGGGCGCGTGATTGTGATCTACGTGCTGGATGGCGGTCCCGCGCAGGCGGCGAATATGCAAGTTGGCGCGGAAATCACCGAGTTCAACGGTCAGCCCATCAGCGAAGCCATTGACGCGGCGCAGTCTTTTTCCAATCAGTCTTCCGATTTTGCGATCCGTTATCAGAAAGCCCGCTATCTTTTGACCGCCCAGCCAGGAACTGAAGCCGCGATCACATTTGCAAATCTCGATGGCATTCCTCAAATTGTCACGTTGACTGCGATTGAAGAGCGTCAGAGTTTCAGCCGCACATCGCTTTACTTCGGCGTGGATACCAGTTCACTTTTGCCTGTGGATGCTGAGATCATCCCGTCTGGAAATGACGCGGTTGGTTACATCCGCATTAATAGCAATTACGACGACCTCAATCTCGTCATTCGTCTCTTTGAGCGTGCGCTTCAACAATTTGAAGCCAGTGAAGTTACAGGCATTGTGATCGACATGCGCTACAACAACGGCGGCGCTCCGCTTGGTTTGGCAGGCTTCCTAACCGATCAGGAAATTTTGATGGGGCAGTTGGAATATTTCAGCGACAAGACCGGCAAATTTGAAGCGGAAGGTTTGCGCGAAAAATTCACACCCAATCAGAATCAATACCGCTTTGAAAAAATGGTTCTGCTGGTTGGTCCCGCATGTTTCAGCGCGTGCGAGATCGAGGCGTATGGTTTTAGTCAGGTGGCAGGCATGGTCGTCGTGGGGCAATTCCCAACCGGCGGTGTCGAAGCGGAAACCGCGCGCGGCAGTTTTAATCTACCAGAAGGATTCAGCGTAACCGTTCCAACGGGACGATTTATCCTGCCCGATGGGAGTATCTTCCTCGAAGGACAGGGAGTGCCGCCCACGCTGCGCATCCCACTCGACGATCAGACTGCTCTCGCCTCCGATGACATTGTGCTACAGGCAGGCATTGACGCAGTCCTCCAGCCGCTCGGAGCGGGTGTTGCTCCGAGCGCCGCACCCAAGATTGCCTCTGCCGCAGAAGCCGAGGCGGCTTTCACATCGGGCGTAGCGTTCCTCGAAGATGTTGCCCGCGAAACGTATGAGCCTGCTGTTTTTGCCCAACCCGGCACCGCAACGTACACTGTCCCGCTGGCAGAGCCTGAACCGCTCATTTGGGCATACGTTTGGTGTTCGGCAGATGCAGACACGCTCGCCTCAAATTTTGAAAATATTCAACTCAAGTTTATGCTGGATGATAAAGAAGTCCCCGCTGATTCGTTTGGTACCTTTGAAGCCGAAACAGGCGGAAAAATTTGCCGCTTGATTTACACCTCATTAAGCGACTGGACTCCAGGCGAACATCACCTGACCACAACCGCCACCTTTAAAGCCAAAATCAATGATGGCACTGCCGATTTTGAACCCGGTGATTATGTTTTGGATTACAAGGTGTATGTAAAGCCATAAGATATGATTTGGGGGCGTTTTACCTTGCAATGTGTCGCGTGTTCCGTAAACCTTCAAACGGAACACGCGACACGATTTTCTCTCAATTCATTTTACAATCATTTTACATTCCCGCCACACCCGCATCATTTCTTCCGCCTAAAATCACATCGTAACCTAAACCTAAAAAGGAGACTTACGATGAAAACCATATTCAAGAAAACGATTTTACTGGCATTGGCCGCTGTTCTTGTTTTTGCGGCATTTCCCATGACCAGCGCCTTTGCCCAGGGTGAAAATCCGCCCAAAGGCGAGTTGACCAGCGAAAAGTTGGAACAAGTGTGGGCGCGTCAGTTGCAAGCCTATGAAAAGATCGGCAAGGGATTTGTAGACACCGACGCGCGAATTGCAAAAATTCAGGCGCGACTCGACAAGGCTGCTGAAAATGGGAAGGATGTCACTGCCTTGCAAGCCTCGCTGGATGCTTTTGCATCTGCGTTGAAAAGCGCCAAGCCGGCTTATGACAGTATCAGCGGCATTGTCAGTTCACATCAGGGATTCGATGCCAGTGGTAAAGTGACTGATGCCACGCTCGCTAAATCCACAGTGAAAGAGATGCGCGCAAAGATGCAGGAACTTAAATCCGCTATGGGTGGCACTGGCAAGGCGCTGCGTGAAGCGTTGAAAGCCTTCCGCGAAGCCAATAAGCCCGCAGATACTTCCACAGAGCGAGACTCGTAAATTAAAAATACAGGCACGGGGCATTCCCGTGCCTGTATAAAAGCCGTAATGGGAGTTGCCGCAATGATGGAGATAAAACCATTTCTGCATTAAAATGGACGGGATTGATTTGCAAACCCAACCATCATAAAGAGGTAACCATGAAAAAGAACGTTGTTCATACCGACAAAGCGCCCAAGGCTATTGGACCTTATTCGCAAGCCATTCGCACCGATTCAATGATCTACACCGCCGGTCAACTCGGACTGGACCCAGCCACAGGTGAGTTGGTTCCGGGATCCGTTCAGGAACAAACCCGTCAGTCGCTCACAAATTTGAAAAATGTGCTTGAAGCCGCCGGCTCGACACTTGAGCATGTGGTCAAAACGACTGTCTTCCTGAAAGATATGATCGACTTCCCCAAAATGAACGCCGTTTATGCTGAATTTTTCGGCGAGAATCCGCCTGCGCGCAGCACTGTGGCAGTGGCTGGGTTGCCAAAAGGCGGGTTGGTTGAGATCGAAGTGGTTGCGCTGGTTGACTAATTTAGAAAAAAAACGCCATTAATTCATCAAGACACGGAGACACAATTGCTTCGTGTCTTGATGTTTTCCGTGGCGGATTTACTTGAGCCCCCATGACTTCTGAACTGATCCTGCTGGTTGACGACGAACCATCCATCATTCAACTCTCGCGCATGTATTTTGAGCGGGATGGTTTTCGCGTGCAGGAAATCAGCGATGGCGAAGCCGCGTTGGAAGCGGTTGCAAAATATCGCCCAGCATTGATTGTGTTGGATGTGATGCTTCCCAAATTGGATGGTTTTGAAGTCTGTCGCAAATTGCGGGCGGGCGGAGATCAAACCCCTGTTATTATGCTCACAGCACGTGACGAGGACATTGATAAAATTCTCGGTCTTGAACTGGGCGCAGATGATTACCTGACCAAGCCGTTTAATCCGCGCGAGTTGGTTGCGCGCGTCAAAGCGATTTTGCGTCGGAGTGACGGTATGAAGCAAACCGGTGGAAAACTCATACATCGCGGCGACCTGACGATTGATCCTGTTTCCCGCGAAGCGAGCATTGCCTCAACCCCCTTTGACCTGCGAACTCAGGAGTTTGATCTTTTGCTAACTTTGGCGGAGCAGCCTGGGCGTGTGTTTAGCCGCGAGCAGTTGCTTCAACTTGCCTGGGGTTTTGACTTTTACGGTCAAACCCGCACCGTGGATGTTCACATTGCACACCTGCGCAAAAAAATGGAAGGCGCAACCGTGAAAATCGAAACAGTCACAGGCGTTGGGTATAAGTTGGTTGTGTGATGTCAATCTTCAATTAGAAATCTCCAATCTCGTAATTGGTAACTGGTAATTGGAGATTTTCCCCCCTCTTATGTTTTCCTCCCTTCGTTCCCGCCTCTGGTTAAGTTATGCCTTGCTCATCTTCACAGCATTGGGCATTGTGGCTGTGGTTCTGTTTGTTTCCCTCTTGCGTAACCCCATTTTGTACCGCCAGACAACCGAGAGATTGAATGCCGTACAAACTGTTGTGATGGATCGTGAGAATGTTTCGCCGTCGCAACCTATTTCTGTCGCCGCGCAAAAGGCTTCTCGCACATTTGATGTGCGAGTTTTGTTGTACTCAAAAGATAAGCAATTAATTCTGGACACGTACGCCGATCAAGAGGTTTCACTGCCATTTCCAGAAAAGAAATTACTCGCGCGCAATACTCCGCTTGTGCGGGATGAAAACGGCGCGGCGTGGTTATATTCCACCGGGAAACTTTCAGATAATACTTATTTGGTTGTCGCTTCACCGCGCCCGCGTATTTCCATCGTAAATTTGTTTGCTGATGATTTTCTGCCGCTCATCATCCAAAGCGGATTGATTGCGCTGCTGCTCTCGCTGGTGGTTGCGTTTTTGTTCGCCCGTTGGATTGCCGACCCTTTGCAGAAAGTTGTTGCTGTGGCACAGGCAATGCCCTCAGCCGAGATAAAGCCCATAGAATCGCTGGGTCCGCACGAGGTGCAGGAATTGACCCGCGCATTTAATTCCATGATTCAACGTATGCAGGCGAGTCAAAAATCGCAGCGTGATTTTGTCGCCAACGTTTCACATGAATTGAAAACACCGCTCACCTCAGTTCAGGGATTTGCCCAAGCCCTATTGGATGGCACAGCAGATTCAGGCGCGGCGCGTCAACAGGCGGCGCAGGTGATCTACAACGAAGCAGGTCGTATGCATCGTATGGTGTTGGATTTGCTCGACCTTGCCAAACTTGATGCAGGCACGGCAGATATTACGATGTTGCCAGTCAACATGCCGGCGTTGTTGAACGCCATTTGTGAAAAATTTACGCCGCAATCACAAAGCGCGGGTGTAAAGGTGTCTGTGGAAGTTGCTGAAAATTTGCCAAACTTAACCGCAGATGGAGACCGTCTGGCGCAAGTGTTTACCAATTTAGTGGATAATGCGCTTAAGTTCACGCCCAGCGGCGGGGTGATTTCTTTGAGCGCGTCGGTCGTAAATGGAGAAGCGCTGGTTTCCGTCTCTGATACGGGGTCGGGCATTCCCGCCGAATCGCTGGCGCATATTTTTGACCGTTTTTATCAAGCTGATTTATCTCGCGGGGGCGGCGCGAAGCATGGCGCAGGGTTGGGGCTGGCGATTGCACAAGAGATTGTGCAGGCGCATGGTGGTAGAATTGGCGTCCGTAGCAGGTTGGGAGAGGGGTCAACCTTTGATGTGTTTTTGCCGTTGAAAAGATTGTAACCAAACCATGAAACCTTCTGTTTCCATTATCGTCCCCTGTTATAACGAAGAAGCCACCATTCGTCATTTGCTCGATGCAATTCTCGCGCAGACTTATCCGCGCGCGCAAATGGAGTTGGTTGTTTCTGATGGCATGTCTACAGACCGCACACAGGAGGTTGTTGAGACATTCAAAAACGAACATCCTGATCTGGCAGTGCGTGTCGTGCAAAATTTGGCGCGGACAATTCCCTCAGGACTGAACCAAGCCATTCGCGAGTCAAGCGGTGCGATTATTGTTCGTCTCGATGCTCACTCCATGCCCATTCCAGAATATGTGGAGCGTTGCGTTGCCGCGCACGAATCAGGCAAGGGTGATAATGTGGGTGGCGTGTGGGAAATCCGCGCGGGTGCAGATACGCGAATTGCAAAGGCTATTTCGTTTGCGGCGGCGCATCCGCTGGGTGTGGGAGATGCCATGTATCGGCTCAACCCCAAAGCCGGAGCCGTGGATACTGTGCCGTTTGGTTCATTCCGCCGCGCGTTGGTTGATAAAATTGGCGCGTTTGACGAAACGCTTTTGTCGAATGAAGATTACGAGTTCAATACCCGCGTGCGAGAATCAGGCGGTACGGTCTGGCTTGACCCAACCATTCGATCTGTGTATTTTTCGCGCAGTACGCTCGGAAAATTGGCAAGCCAATACTGGCGTTACGGTTTTTGGAAATTCAAAATGCTTGAACGCTATCCGCATACATTGCGCTGGCGACAGGCTTTGCCGCCGTTATTTGTGTTAATCCTATTTGTTCTTATTGTGTTATCCTTGTTTTCAGGGCTTGCGCGTTATCTGCTTGCCGCGCAATTGTTTGTTTATTTTTTTGCGTTGGGCGCGGCTGGTTTACAACTTGCGCTCAAAAAAAATATAGGATTCCTCTTGTTTGGATTGCCGCTTGCGATCTCGACCATGCACATGGCATGGGGCACGGGATTTTTATGGAGCGGCATTTCAACCCCATTCAAAAAGTATGGCTGATATTTACCGCCCCTCATTACGATTAAGACCAAGCGAACAACGTTTTATTTTACTGCTCGGCGATTTGATCGCTTCGGCGGGCGCGATGTTTCTTGCGCTTTATATTTGGTATCAATTCTCCCTGGCTCGTGAGGTTGAGCGTTTGATCGCGCGTGGGTATACCGAGGCGCGCGCCGATCGTATTGCTGTGGCAATCATTGATCTGAAAATTCCCTATTGGTTTTATCTTCTTCCGCTCGTCTGGCTTTTATTGATGGTGGATTCGTATGAAATACACACCGCGTCAAATTGGAAAAAGACCCTGCGCGCAATTGCAGTGGCTCCCATTGTCGGCATATTAGGATACTCCCTGCTTTTTACGATTAATCAAGACCCAACCTCTCTTCCGCGTATTGGAATTGGCGCATTTCTTGTCCTCGCTTCGCTGCTAACGTTGGGCTGGCGCGGCATCTACATTCGACTCTACACCTCGTCCGGTTTTATGCGTCGCGTGCTCATAGTTGGCGCAGGCAAGGCTGGTCATTCGCTTGCAGATATTTATCGAAAAATTAGTCCGCCGCCATTTCTGCTGATCGGATTTGTTGATGATGATGTAAGAAAACAGGGCAAGCCTCATCATGGCTTTGCTGTGTTAGGCACCAGCAAAAAACTACTTGATATTGTTGAAGACTATCATATCTCGGATATTGTTGTTGCCATCAGCGGCGAGATCAAAGGCGAAACTTTCCAGACCATTTTAGACGCGCAGGAAAAGGGCATTGAAATTGTCCGTATGCCCATTATGTATGAAGAGATGACTCAGCGCGTCCCCGTTGAGCACCTCGAATCAGATTGGGTCATTCGCTCATTTGTGGATCAGGTTCGGGTGAGCGGCATGTACGAACTTTTCAAGCGCTTAATGGATATTTTGGGCGGCTTGATCGGTTTGTTGATTTTTTTGATTGTCTATCCCTTTTCCGCGCTTGCAATTGTGATTGAGAGCGGCTTTCCCATTTTCTATTCACAGGAAAGACTGGGCAAAGGCGGGCGCATTTTTAGAATTTATAAATTCCGCTCCATGCGGCAAAATGCCGAGGAAGATGGAGAAGCCAAACTTGCGACCATGAACGATCCACGAGTGACGCGCGTTGGAGATTTTTTACGCCGCACCCGTTTGGATGAAATGCCGCAATTTCTTAGTGTGTTTTTAGGCGAAATGAGTCTCGTGGGTCCACGCGCTGAACGCCCTGAACTTGTGGCGCAATTTCAAAAGCAAATTCCCTTTTATCGCGCGCGTTTGTTGGTCAAGCCTGGCTTGACCGGTTGGGCGCAAATAAATTACGGTTATGTAGCCAGTGTAAAAGAGACCGTTGTAAAACTTGAGTATGATCTTTACTATATTAAACATCGCACGCTTAATATGGATTTTAGTATTGTATTGCGTACCATCGGAACGGTATTAAGAAGAACTGGTAGATAGTTGTTGGAGTTCGGAAGTTCTACTTCCGAGCCGCAAAAGTGGAACTTTTGCATACCATTTAACATTCACGGAGAAAAAATAAAATGAAATATCTCATCACAGGCGGCGCTGGATTTATCGGCTCTCACATCGCCCGCGCTTTACTTCAACAGGGTGCAGAGGTTCGTGTCCTCGACAACTTCTCATCGGGCAAACGCGAAAACCTGAGCGGACTTGATGTTGAAATCATCGAAGGCGATTTGCGCGACGCCTCCCGTGTCGCCGAAGCTGTGCGCGGCGTGAATATCATTTTCCACGAGGCGGCGTTTGTCTCTGTTCCAGAATCCATGGAAAAGCCGCAGGAATGTTTCGATGTGAACGTTACGGGCACATCCGTTTTATTTGAAGCTGCCCGCAAGGCTGGCGTGCAACGTGCCGTCATTGCTTCCAGTGCCGCCGTGTACGGTGACTCGACTGCCATGCCTCTTGTGGAAGATACCCCGCTCAAGCAGTTATCTCCCTATGCCGTCTCCAAGCGCGTGGATGAAATGTATGCCGAACTCTACACCCGTTCTTTCGGATTTGAAGTCGCCGCCCTGCGCTATTTCAATGTCTACGGTCCGCGCCAACGCCCTGACTCAATGTACGCCGCCGCCGTGCCAATTTTCATCCGCCGCATGTTGGACAACAAACCTATCACCATTTATGGCGACGGCGGTCAAAGCCGCGACTTGGTCAACGTGCGCGACGTGGTACAAGCCAACCTGCTCGCCTCACGCCATCCCGCCGCACCTGGGCAAATCTTTAACGTCTGCACCGGAGTCGAGACTCGTCTGCTTGATTTGCTCGACATCCTCTACGAAATCTTCCCCGACGCCCCCAAGCACGTCCACGCCGAACCCCGCGCAGGCGACATCTACCGCTCGATTGGCACGCCTAGCAAAGCCATGAACGTTCTCGAATTCCGCCCGCAAGTGA
>JFJP01040982.1_pt1 | contig 11099 bp, 11 predicted proteins | sample 431651 | NCBI WGS metagenome assembly JFJP01 (sample SAMN02602958, study PRJNA72255) | Microbial mat metagenome, whole genome shotgun sequencing project. | biome: fresh water; feature: sink hole; material: water; isolation source: purple microbial (photo- and chemosynthetic) mats found in... | reverse complement strand
TAGAGTTTTGATACATTGAAACAGTTTGAGATGAAGCGACAAACTTGATGGAGTTTTTACCGCCGTGAATTTTGGTCGTTTCTTTGGTTCTAGTCGTTGTGTCGCCTGTGAAAGTCCATGATGTGGTATAAGTAGAATGCTCAAAGCCGCAGTTGGCAAGGAGATTGTTTTCATTTCCACAGTTGTCCACCAATGCGTTAATCCCACCGATGTTTGTAACTTGGTTGTTTGGAAACTGATGGACATTTGAATATAAAGTCCCAGTTTGTTGCTGACCTTTAATCCCGTATGGTGCCCCTGCTTTGGCATCAATACCTAGTAATAGGAGTATAAAAAATAAGATAAATGCTGTTTTCATATTAAACCTTCTCGATAATTTCACAAACTTGTGCCGCTGTGTCTGAGATTAAGTAGTAATCTCCCGAATCAAATTCAAATTCCAATCTATCAGGGCCGATAATTTCCATGCCGTTTGCCGTAGTAACACCAGAAGCACCAAGGTAAATCGCACCAGTGTTATTCTTTGATGGCTTAATCATGAGTTTTTTTCTAGCTGCGTTTGGTGCTGTTCCGGCCACTGTGGCTCTTACTGCCGAAGTACCGACTGTGATTTGTGCTGAAGTAATTGTTCCGGCATTGATTGTGCTAGGTATAGCTGCTGCGATTGAAACAGGCTGAGTTTCAGAAAGATCGGCTTTCAAAGTTAACTCCGCAAGCAAAGCTGCGAGGGTAGTTTGAGTAGCAAAAGCAAAGTCTTTAGCGATTAAAGTGTCTTGTTTTGCCGAAGTAGCAAAGTCTTTAGCGATTAAAGTGTCTTGTTTAGCTTCTGTAGCTGCTCCAGTAGGAAGGGCAGATGCAATGATGTTTACAGCTTGTTCGCCTAAAGCATTTACTTTAAGGGAGACTACGTTTGTACCATCAGAGCCACCGATTAGGCCCGTAGTAGCAGGAAGGGCAGTTCCAGAAGCGGCATAGGCCAGAGCTATCTGGTTTGTTGATCCGGCTATGGATGTAGTGTTTGTAACGGTATCAGATAACAGTGTTTCTTGCTCTGTAGATAGAACCACGGCAAGGGAAGCTGCTGAAGCTTGTTGCCCTAGTGCCAACGGGAGTTGGCCGGTAATATCGTTCAGAGTATTTAAAACATCTTGGTCATGTACTGCTGCTTCTCCTGCTATGGTGATAGCAAGTTGAGTTGTGCCATCTCCAATTCTCACAACGTCGGCATTTACGCCTTGATCGGATAGTTGGACGTTTATGTCTCCTGCTGTAATATTGATTGTAGTACCAGAAGCCCCTACGATTTCAACGGGCATACCTACAGTATTTGCCGGAGTGGCCGTATCTTTCTTGATCGGAACTTGAACGCCGTCTTTGTAAATGAAAGCTAAATTAGGTAAAGCGCGGTTATTCGCGGCGGTAGTGGTGTCCTCTACCACTGTGGCGGTAGCGCCGTTTCTTGTGTATTGTACCGGGCCTGAAGAAGTCGTGAGTGCCCCTTCAGAATCCGCTTTCGCTGTAATCCATCTGCAAATTTTTACGTCGTCAGCGATTTGCGGGATACTATCTGCCAGGTTAAATACGCCGATGATGTCAGCGTCAACCACTTCTATAATATCAAATTCCCAACCGGCCAGCGCGGCAGGAGATTGTAGTCGGAGTACGTCCCCTACGGTCGCCCCGTGGGAAGTTATTTCGATGTAAATTATTTTAGGATTAGTTCCATCGATTCCGGAAGCCACGATTGGAAGGGCGGCGGGAGTTACGTCGAAGAGGTACATTTGAGCGGTATTTACGCCAAACTTATTAGAGCCTACGCCCTGAATGGTTTTATATTGAGCGTCGCCGTATTTCTTTTGGTTTTGGTATCCTGACTCTGTACTCATGACCTATCCTCCTTAAGGGGATTTTCCGTGTCATTGGGGAGCCGAAGCTCCCCTATAAACATCTGATTAGAAAACGTTATCTAGTAAAGTTGAATGAACGAGTGAGATGTAGAAGTCTGCATCTTTAGCAACGCCCGCATCAGAAAATGCCAGGACGCGAACGGTTGAAGATGTAACCGCTGAAACGTTGAAAACTGTTTTAGACGTAACGCCCACGATTGAATCAACAACCAGGTCTAGGCGCGAAGGCTCTAAAACTGTAATTGTATAGTCCCCGGCACCGTTGTCAGTGATTGAGCTTATGAAAGCTTTATCAAGGCCGGAATCCGCAGGAGTCCCGGCAGTGCCGGAGATTAGATGGTAAGTTTTTACCAATCCAATTTGACGTGATTTAAGTGTTCTTTTGATTGAAGATTTCATTTTTATTCCCTCATGTTACCCATTGGTGGGAACGCTTCATGCGTCCTTTTCAGGGTAAGAGATAATGGGAATAAAAACAAGATAAAAACACGGCAACAAAAAAGGGAGCCGAAGCTCCCTCTTATAATCTAAACATCCGTGTTTACGACTATTTAGAAAGATTGTGGATAACAGTTTGGAAAGTCGGATCAATAAAGTTCTGCGAGTACCCTCCATATCTTGCTTCGTAAGTATCCTCGTCCGCTGTACGAAGGAACACTGTACCATCATCATCGAACCAACCGAAGTCAGGTCTGTGGTGACGAACGATATGCTCATCGTTGAGAAGGAAGATTTTATCTTCTGGGCAAAAACGGTCTACGAACATACCGATTGGACCACGAGAAGTCATAAGCTCAACACCTGAGAAGCCCAAAGCACCTTTAAGGTTTTTGTTTGGAAGGTTGTAAACTTTCTGATCTTCAAGTTGAGCAAGAACTTTTCTCATTTGGTTGAAGTTCATTGAGATCATCTTAGGAACTTCACCAGTAGCTTTTTCTTGACGAAGAACTGCATCGTTCAAAACATCAGTTACGATACCTTGTCCGAGAGCGTTGATCTGCTGAGATTGCCAACGACGTTTAACGTTCAGGTTGTAAAGTGTCCCTGAAGTCGCCATACAAACGCCTGAAAGACCTTGAGATTCCTGGAGGTATGATCTCTGCATAACAAAACCAGAAGTCGTAGGAAGAGGAGCCGGGCCAGCTACTAGAGCGGCCAAACCAACTACCGCTGTAGCTGAAGTACCGATTAGTTTCAACTGACGAGCAGAAGGAACAACTTCAGAGATCATAAGAAGGTTAGTTTCAGAAACGCCACCTTCAGCAGATCCGCCTAAGTTATCCCCAGCGTTTAGACCTGATACCAATTGGATATGGTCTTGCTCTTCGAAGTTTGACTCGTTCCAGTCAGAAGCGCGGAGAGTAACGATGAAAGGAGACGCGATTGTTCCAAGACCTGTAACGTTTGTTGCACCGTCACCGCGACCAAGGATACCTGTTCCATCGCCGTACATAACACGCGCTTGGTTACGGATGAAAGACTCAACTGTCTTCTTAACCGGGTATGCCATGAACTTCTGGAACGCACCATCGTTAGATGAAGCTGCTTTCAAAGATTCACGGTCAACAAGAACTCGTGCGTAGTTTTTAGTTGAAGTGATAACCGCTTGCTCAATTACAGATGTGTTAGCTTTTGGAAGGTATTTAGCACCTACACCACCAGAAAAAGACATCTGAGTTTCGATGTTTTTCTGAGCGCCAACGAAGTCGTATTTCTTACCGATACGACCATCAAGCATGATTTTAGAGTTATAGTGATTTAGTGAACGTGCTTGGAACTTTGTTAAAAAGTTACCAGAGGTTTCCGTTAGTGAAAAAGCCATTTAGTCCTCCCATGGACGAATTTATTAGTTTAGATTCCGTTTGGCGGGAGGACTGAAAATGGTTTTATGGTTTAATGTTTTGAGGTTAGTCCTCGTCACCGAAGTCCAGATTTTCGAATTTCTGCGGAGCTTTTACTTCCACTTTTGAACTCTTCTTCTGAACATCTTTGGTCCTGGATTGAAGATCTTTTACGTCCTCGTCCATGAACTCTTTTCGTGCCCATTCTGTTAATTGTTCTTTTGTGAAATCTTTTGCTCGTAATTGACGTGCTAAGTTTCGAACAACCTCAGAATATTTGGAATCATCTATAGAATCTTCGAATGGCTCTAACGCATCTTGGACGGCATCGACGTGTGGTTTCAGACTTGCGTAGTCTACCACTTTTTCATCGGGCATCGTTGAGGTGTCAACGCCTTCGGATTCAAGTTGATCCAAAGCTTGCAAAAATTGTTCTTCGCTAACGCCATGAGCTTGTCGTAGGGAATCTACTTTTTGGAGAGCTTGGTTAAAAGTCTCTGCCTTCGTAGCTTCGGCTTTACGGGCCTCTTCGGATTTAGTTCGGAACTCGTCTTTCTTCTCAAGGAAGTATGCCTTCCTCTCGACTTCAGACATGGACATTAGCTTTTCAACCTCATCGAGGTTGGCCTCTACTGCCCTCTTATAAACACTATAACTATCGCGTCCGCTTTTTTCAACTAAAAAATTCAAGGCGTCAAAAGGGTTTTTATTTGGATCATCCAGGTGGGCCATGATCTCTTCGGCGGTAGACTTAAGAAAAGCCTCCCGTCTTTGGACCGTTGCCTTCTCCTGTTCGAAAACTTTCTTCTCGTTCCCTATCTCAGAAAACTTTTTATCGTATGCCACTTTGCCAGAATAGTTGTTAATAAGCTCCTGAACCGGAACTTCTTGAAAAGTCCCGTATACTTTAACCCGGACCTTAGCGTCGGCATCAATCCCGTATAAACCGTCGGCCATTCTGATTTTGAGTTTCTTCGATTCCACCTTGCCTTCGACTTCTGGTTCTTTATCTTCTGTTTCTTCAGAAAGCTCTTTCTCGTCTTTGCTCTCATCCTTTTTCTCCTTCTTGGCTTCTTTCTTAACTTCTTTCCCGTCTAGGTCGGTGTCGTCCAAGATGTCGATGTCGGAACCTTTCTTGTCTTCTTTCTTTTCTTTTGGCTCTTTCTTAGCTTTTGGGGCTTCGTCCTCGTCGTCCTCTTCTGTTTGTTCCTTCGCTTTCTTTGCTCTTTCGATGCGGGATTTAAACTTATCTTCAAACGATTTGCCCGCTTCCTTGCTTGCTTCCGATTCATAGTCCATGTTATCGAAAGTTTCCAGGGCATCTCCCGCCACCGCTTCCGCGTTGGAAGATCCCATGGCCCCTTCTGTTCCAAGGTCGTTCATTAGTCTCAGGGTTAAAAACTTATTGAATTTCATTATTCGGCTCCTTGTTCAGACATTTGTTTTTCGATAGCTTGTTTGTGGAAATCCATGCCGCTTGTGTTTGCTTGAGGTGGGTTTCCTCCCGCTTCCGGAGTTGGCGGGGCCATAGGCATTGGCGGTTGTGGTGGAGAAAAGAACATCGGGTATTTTTCAAAGGTCAAAAGAATCTGCATGAACTTCGAGTTTTCAACCGACTTCTGCCACATGAGAAGTTCTAGCCCCTCAATGTAATCGTCGATTGCCCGCTTAATCCCCTCGTCTAGCTTCTGTTTGTAGATCAAGCTTTCTACGAAACGACTGAACACTGAGTAAAATTCTCCAAGGCCATCGGTTTTACTAGGTGGGTTTACCTCCTCTCCATCAAGAATCATCTCCAAGATGGTTCGTGCGGTATCGACGGCGTATGTCGCTTCATCCTTGAAAGCGTCATTAAGTCCAAGGTCCAAAATTTTGATGATCTCTTTAGGCTTAAATATTGGATCATTTTGAGTTACGGCGTTTAGGTCGATGATGTCAGCAATCGCTCCCGTCTTAGAATCGGAGAGTGAAGATGTGTTTTCATACCGAACGTCCGCAATACTTCCGACCGTTAACTTCTTAAACGATTTGATAATGAACTCGTTATTTGCTCCCACCAATCGGATTGTTCGCTCGTCACTTTCTTTGTAGAACTCTGCCATGAGAGCTACTTCCTGACGGGTTATATCTAATACCCTTCTCTTTCGTTTAGAAATACTTGGGCTTGCCCGTTGGTGTTCCTGCTCATCCAAGTAACGGATAGCGGACGCCGCTGTGATTCCCGGAGGAGTAATCCCTCGTGAAATATCAAACACTCCGGATAATTCCCCGGCCCGTGACTGACAATGCTTTTGAAATTCTAACTCGCCCTGGTTAACGTAATTGTGCTGCATGATCTTAGGCTCAACCGCGCCACGGTACTGAACGAACGAGTATTCGTTATTCCAGCTTTTTGCGTCGATTGATCCCTCAGGGGCGATAACTTTAGGAGCGTTTAAGATCCCGTGGTTTCGGGCCATGCCTGAGATAAGAGAGTTATTTACTTTGTAATACTGCTCGATATTCGTAATGAACGGTCGTCCCCAGTATTCGTTTTCAACTTCGATGTCCTTATCCGGCGTGAACGGAAGCTTCCCGTGTGCGTATGGGAAACCAATCCACTCAAGGATAACGTCGTCACACCAAGTAATTTTACAACCTTCAGGGAAATATTCCGTAGGCTTATGCCAGAAAGTTAGGACCATTACTTCGTTGCTTGGGCGGTCAAGCTTATCGGTTGAGAAGTCCCACTTCACATATTCCGAATTAGTAATCTTACCTTTCGCTCTCGACCATTTGTGTTCAACTAATTGCTTAGGCATCCACTCGTGGGTTTGAAGATAGTCCAGGTCTTCGTGAATATGTTTGCCCGGTTCAACGAACCACTCGTATGGTTGCCAAAGTTTCCCCTTGGTATCGCCAACGAACATTTTCTTATCGAGGTTTACCGCTTGCCCGTTTTCATCGACAATTGGTTTACCTTCTTTCGATTTTTCTTTAGCTCTCAGATAACTCGGGGCAAGGCTTCCGCCGTTTGGGTCCCATGCTTTTTCGTAAAGCGCGTGGCCCAGAAGGAATACCGATCTATCCATTCGGATCATATCACCGTCGAAGTTTGTCTCCTCAAAGCGCGCCTTAACTAAAAGCTTCGTGGCTTTTGTGGCGTTAAGATCATCCTGGGAATTTTGAACTCTCGGGATAAAGGTCAAAGCAATCTTCTGCTTAGAAACTTGTGAAACTCTTTGCTCAGTGAAAGCGTAGATCATGTTATCTCTGACCTTTGGCTTCTTACTGCGTGACGGACCGTTTCGCGTAGAAGTTTTGGCCATGCCGTCGCCCTCGAACTCGTCCAAGTTCTTGTACATATTGATGTAGCGGCGGTACATGACGTAACGAGGGAAAGCTTTTTCAAACTCTCTTTCGAACCAAGCTTTAAGCCATAGGTGGGTTTCTTCTTCCGTTTTCTTTTCTCTAAATTGAAACGGGATAACTTCGTCCGTGAAGTTAGCACTGTCCATGTTATCTAAGGTATTTGCGCTCATTGTTTTCTCCTATTACCACTTGTTCGAAGTAACCGAGGCGTCGCTTAGGTCTGCGAACTCCGGATCTTCTGTAGGTATTTCGTTTTTAAATTTCTTGTTTGGATTGTTCAGCACGTTGTCCACGTCTTCCGTTACTGTGCTGAATACGTCGTCCTCTTCAGGCTTTGGCTCCTCAAGTGGCTTCCATACAACCTGATGCGTAGAATTTTTAATCCCCACAACGATTGCTAAGGCAAAGCTTCCGACGGTTAATGCCGCTCCTCCAATAATCACCGCCACTATGGCCATGATTAATTCCAATGAATCTTTAGTCATAAAACTCCTCCGTTATGTCCTGGTAAATGTCGTTAGGTAGGTCTTCTTCAAAATCAGGGAATCCCTCTTCGGGAACCATTCTTAAATCTTCCGCTTGAATGAATCTTGTTTTTGGAATCGTGTGAAGGTGGGCGTCGTTGAATAGGTATCTAACGTCATCGATTAAATGGTCGTTCTTCTTTGGGATCTTCCCTTCCTCGTCGGTTGCATAGTTTCTCATCTCCCAAACTAAATTCGGGCATTTGTCTGAAACTACGAACAGGTCTTCGCGGATAAAGTCTTTAATCGAGGAGAGTTTGACGACTTTATCTTTCAAGTCCTTCACACAAGGGATCATCCCCTCGCGGTATTCGTCTTTGACTTCATTGGCGAACCAAGCGGCGGCGTAATCGTAAACATCGCGCCACCAATCGCGCCTTGGCATGATGGAATCTTTAAGCGCCCAAGCTCTGGGCCATATTTGTTTGGCAGAAGTCTTATCTTTGTTCTTCTCGTATATCTCTCCGAGGCAATAAACTTTTTTAGTCCGCTTATGGACCGCTGCGAATAAAACTCCGAAGCATGACGTAGATGCGGGGTCATACATCGCGTGGTAGGTAAAGTCCTTCGGATACCGGAGGATTTCTTCCATGAGCTCCGCGTGAGGACGAACGTGCTTTGTGTATCCGTCGAACTTTCCATCGGGGGCAATCTTCGGCGCTTCGAACATGGGGAAAATGTGTAGGGCACCTGACGGGACAATCTCCGCCATGTACTCCCTCATCCATACGTGCCACTCGCCGCGGGATATGAGGGTTTCCTTCATCTCGGCCAGCCATTCTTTTGAAATATAGGGGTTAGTTTCCGTCGGCATGAGAAACGCCGCGCCTCCCGGGCTTCGTCTAATCCCGGTCTCGGTACGGCAAAACGCTGAGTCTTCCGAATCCGGTGGTGTTCCGAATATGAAGATCGGCGCTTCGTAGGTCGCTAAGTTTGGCTCCATGCCTTCGTGAAACTTAGGATGAAAGTCTTTGTACTCATCGTAGACAATCGCGTGTGGGTTTATCCCTCGGTAGGCTTCATAAGAATCTGAGCCATCGATCTTTATGAATGATCCATTCTTAAATCGGATACGGTGTTCAGTCTCGCTTGGCTTGCCTTCGATGTATTTGGAGCTCAGCTTTCCAAGAAAGTTTGGTAATCGACCATTCTCCCAAACAAGTTCCTTTGCCTGTTTGTAAGTTGGGGCGATGTAGTAGCAATGCTGATTAGGTTTAGAGAGCGCGATCCGGTAAAGGATGTAACAAGCGATTTCTGTCTTACCGAACTTTCGCCCGCAGCGGACAAAAATCTTTTTAAGCCCCTTGAGAAAGAAAGCTTTCCCCACTTCCAACTGTCCGGCGTGTGGGGTCCACAAAGATGCCAAGTCTTGCAGTACGATAGCAAGATACTTTTGCAGCATCATAATATCTTTTGCCTGAATGGACTTCGTAGGATGCAACGCTAAAACCTTGGATAGGGATTTTGGTTTTAGCGTTTTGAGGGTTTAAGGGGCGGGCGGGCCTGAGCCTTAATTAGTCAGTTTACTTGCCTTCTGCAAGAACCCTCCCGTTGATTAAATATAAACAGGCTCTTTAGTAATCGGGTGATGTCCGACTAAAATCTTTTTAGATTGATCCACTTCAGGGTGCTTCTTAGCTTCTTCCCACTCTCCTGAATTTAGAAGGTCGTCTTCTTCAATAGCCTCCACGTCAATAGCTTCTTCGATTTCAATTTCTTTTTTCTTCTTTGCCACTTGTTACTCCTTAAAAATATCGATAACTGCCACCAGGTCTTTGCGCCAAGTGAACGGACGGATACGAACCATCCCTTTATCCACCGACTTAGAATCCCCGCCGCCTGCTTCGATAAATTGTGTTTTGTTTATAGCTATCCCGATATGGGTTATACTCTTCTTATCCTTACCGAAGAAAACCAATGAGCCCGTATCTTGTAGCCCTAAAGGAATTTCCCCGCTCTTAACTTTAAAAGTGTTGTAAATCGTTTGGGCCGTGGCATCGTCTTTGCCCCACATACCTACAGACCTAAGCCCTTCAAGTACGAGGCCCGAACAATCGAAGCCCATCTTATACGGTCCTTCCTTACCCCAAGCGTAAGCACTTCCGATAAAATGGTATAGGTATTGGATTAAAGAAAATCTCATGAATATCTCTCCTCTAAATAATCCCTGACTCCTGCGTGTTTGAGTTTCTTAATCCTCTTACGCTCAGACCGGACCATCCGTTTAAATTCTAACTCTTCAGGGATTGGTTCTTTAACCTTTGGAGCTTCAGGCCTTTTATCCCATGGGTACGTCTTCTCTTCTTTCAGACGGATAGTTCCGCCATTTACCAATTTGATTTCTTTGCTCATGAAAATATATCCTCTTCCTCGTTATCCTCGGGGCCCAGGTCCGAGGGACCGGGGTTTAAATTCTCGTATTCCACATCAATGGCATCCACGAATGGGTCCGCGGAACTCATAATCTTCTTAACATCCGAATGACTCATATCCTTCATCTCTTGGAAGATATTGACCTGGACATCTAATTGGTGCTTAACCTTCTCCGAGTATTTCTCTGGGTTATCAATCGCTGCTAAATATTTGCGTTGTTCGAATTTAAGCTTCTCCGCTGGAACCTGATCTTTCTCCACCGCTTGAGATATTGAGCCTACGATTCCATTGAACCAAACGTCCGCTCTCTGCTTCTTCGCTTCTTCCAAAGCTTCGCGGAAAGTTGGGAGCTTGACTTGCATCTGGACCACAACCGGAGAAGCGAACTTTAATTTTCTTGAGTCATTAATATTTTGGAGTGCTTCCACTTCAGTAAGACCTGAGCGGATTAAATCGAGGAATGTTTCTTGCGGGAACTCTTTAAACCAATTCAAAGTTTATTCCAATCTTTTCTTTTGATTCCCCAACTGCTTGGGGTCGTGGTGATTTGTAAAATGTTAGACGTAAATGGTTTGCGAATCAAGAAATAAAAACACGATTCAAACAATGTAACTATCAGGGGATAGCTGACATCTTAGGCTTATTAGACCTTGGAGGTTATGAAGCCTGTTAAGAGTGATAAGGTGGTGTCACTTTGACACTACTAGATTCAAAATTTTGGAAAATTTTTGTGTGAGCCTTACGCGCAGACCGCGGCACTTGCGCGCAGAGGGGGGGCACCCTACCCGGGCCCGCGTACCAGGAGGGAGCAGAGGGAGAGCGGCGCAAAAGTTCATGAACTCATGAGGAATATACGCATCATCTAAGTCATTGATTTAATAAGGGCTACACTATAAACTTTATTATAGTGCTTTACTGTATTACTGCCCTATCATTCTTTATTAGTCGCGCTCTATTACACGCCTCTTTAAGTCTAGGATGTCTTTGAATTATTCGCGCCAAGGAATGATGGGCCATTCCCATAAACGCCTCTATCTCATGTATAGACTTCCCTATCGATACAAGTTCCAAGACCAATGGGAAGATAGTGCCCACGTTTTGAT
>JFJP01040515.1_pt1 | contig 11099 bp, 7 predicted proteins | sample 431651 | NCBI WGS metagenome assembly JFJP01 (sample SAMN02602958, study PRJNA72255) | Microbial mat metagenome, whole genome shotgun sequencing project. | biome: fresh water; feature: sink hole; material: water; isolation source: purple microbial (photo- and chemosynthetic) mats found in... | reverse complement strand
CTGATGGTGCTGAACAGGGGAAAGCTTTGGCAGACGTACTCCTATGGAAAATCTGGTCCGCCGTTTGGTGATTGGGCAAAAAAAGGGGTTGGATTAGACTGGCCTGGATTTGATCCTACATTGATCAATGAGAATCTTGGCGGATCAGCATCATATCTTTCTACAGGCGGTATGTATGTCGGCGCAAAGTGGAGCAAGGACAGCGTTATTACGGTCGACGATTGGGCGATGTATGCCGGATCTATTGCGGACGGAGCAAATTCAAAATATGTTGTAACTACAAACACAGAAGTTTTTCCCGGTGGAGAAAATTATTGGGTTCAGAAGGATGCACATGCCGGTGAACAAGTGTTGAAGACTGTTTGGGAATACAACAAGAATTACACTGATAAGAATGAAGAGGCATACAAGCATATGCTTCCCATTCGAGTGACTAGAACAGTGCATCAGTGGAACGGTTCAATGGTTGATGAAAATTATATCATCGTCGAATATGTCATCAAAAATATCTCTCCGGAACTTCGTGCGTCGGTTCCTTCCGGTCGGTTCGTTGCAGATACACTCTTTGATTTTTATTCAATGTTGTCGTACGGAATCCATTGCAACTCACGTGAATGGTCGGTGCTATTTCCAACTCTGACGCCAGGAGCGCGCAATACACAATTTCTTTATACTGCCGCCTCAAAAACACTATATGGTTACGCCGTAGATGATCCTACGACGCTTGGTTCAGTGAAAGAAGATTTTGGTTTTGCTGCGTCAATGGGGCCGCTTGTCCTGAAGGATACCACAAACAATAAATATTCTCCCAGCGGGGAGTATCTAGCACCAGCATGTGCAGGATTTTCGTTGTTGTATGCAACAAGGAATAAATCCGGTGCGACAACAGCTGTTACACAATACGGATGGTCTGCAGCTGATCCAACGCGAGATCTTGGACCGTTTACGAATGTACCATCACTGGCGGAACCGATGTATGCAGTATTGAAGGATATCACAAAGACGTACCATTTTGTCTCAAGTCCGATCGACACCTTCTATATGAAACGATCACGAATGTGGTCTCTCATGTCTGTCGGTCCATGGGATATCATGCCGGGAGACTCCATCAGAATTGTTGTAGCTGAAGTCGTTGATGGTATCGATTATAGCCGCGCAGTCGCTTATCCTCAAGTTCCATCAAGCATCGTCAATACGGATGCAAAAAAGGCGTTCAATGCATCAGTTGCGCGTGCTAAATTGACGTTCGACAATTTGTATTCACACCCAAATCCACCGGCTGCACCAAAGTTCACTGTGGATTATAATCGAGCCAGCCGACGGATCGCTAATGTTATTCGCTGGGGGAATGATGCTGAAAATATTCCGGATGCCTATGACGGATCAAAAAGTCTTGCAGGATATCTTCTCTATCGCTCTGCATACTTGCCCATTGGTCCGTGGAAATTGATCGATACAGTATGGAAGAATGATTCGCGATACTTTTCCAGCAATGGTTATACGTATATGGATTCGGCAGTAACAATCGGAGCAGGATATTATTATGGGTTGACGGCGTTCAATACTGCACGTACCTCATGGACTGGAGTGCAGACGCTGACAAACATTCCTCCATTGGAAACTTCCATCTTTGCCAACCGGACAACGACACCATTTGTTGCAACATTACCGCCGACACAATCAGTGAGCGATGTTCTTGTCGTTCCGAACCCTTTTGTGATCGGTTCTGGACAATCACAACCAGGTTCCGGTGATGACCTGCAGTTTGTCAATATCCCTAATCCATGTACAATTCGAATTTACACCGTGCGGGGAGATCTGGTGAAAACAATAAATGTTGGAAATGATGTCGGTGCAATCGTGCCATGGAATCAGGTCTCTGAATACGGTCAATTCATCAAGAGCGGTATCTATATTTATCATCTTGAATCGCAGTTAGGTACAAAAATAGGGAAGTTCGCAATTGTACGATAGCATAATGCAGAAATTATGATTTCATTTCTTAAAATCTTGCAACCAGCAGTAAGTAATATGAAGTGTTCGTTTAAATATTTTACAATCTTATTTTTCGTATTTGGGACAATGTGTACATCTGCGCAGGAATTTAAGAAAACTGCAACTGCCGGTTTTGTTTTTCTTGAAGTACCGTCGAGTTCACGTGCAGCTTCGCTTGGAGAATCAGGACTTGCGTTGGCTGATGAAAATTCTTCAGCTGTTTTTAATAATCCTGCATCTCTGGGATTCAGCGAGTATCAGCATTCATTTTCAGCGTCATATGCCCAGTGGCTGGCAGATATTAAGAATTATGCCTCCAGCTATGCGGTAAAAACTGATATAGGTACGTTCGGCATTGGACTTGTTTTATTTGATTATGGATCGATGCCGCGGACAGTGATCGCGCAGGACAAACAGGTATTCGATGTTGTGGGAACTTTTGATGCAAAATCAATGGCGGTGGGTGCGACATATTCCAAAATGTTGACGAATCAATTTTCTTTCGGAACGACGCTCAAATTTGTGCAGGAGCGGATCGATATTTACTCGGCGAGCAACATTGTCCTCGATGCAGGAGTTCTATATTACACTGGACTCGGATCATTGAGAATGGCAGCAGCGCTGCAGAATTTTGGTGCGAATTCGAAATTCATCAATGATGAATTCAAGATGCCTGCAGTGTTTAAGTTAGGTTTAGCAGGTGAACTCTTAGGCGATGCATCATCAGAACAAAGATTAACCGTCACCGCTGAAGCGAGGCATCCGAACGATGGCAACGAAAAAATAAGTATCGGTGCCGAATATTCCTGGAACAATAGTATTGCATTGCGGGGAGGTTATAAATTCTTCTACGACGAAGAGTCGTACAGTATCGGTATTGGTATCAATCCGCAATTACCAATGCCGGTCATAGTTGATATCGCATATGTAAATTATGGCAGGTTCGACAATATTCTCCGGATGACGATACAAGTTGGGATGAATTGAAAAAATTTATGGCAATGAGAATTACACATAGAACAAATATTCTGCGTAAGAACATTTTGATAGTTCTAGGAATGTTTCTATTTCCTTTTGTTCTGCAAGCACAATTGCATTCTATTACTGCTTTCTCTGAATATTCTTCAACCTTATCAAAACGGTTAGATGTCAAGAATGCCGATGCTGTAGGCGGCGGTGTAGATATTATTTACTCTGTTACAGAAAACATAACGATTGGTCTTCGTGCCGGATACTATCTCTATTCTATCAGCCAAACGGATCAACTTAATCGCTGGGGATGGAAGTTTTGGAACGACAGATATTTTAATAAGATCCAAGCGGATATGCGGGCGGATCCATCACTTTCGGCAGTGATCGGTTCTGTGCAGAAAATGGATTTTATTCCTGTATCGCTGCATTGTAATTATTCTTTTGAAGTTGTTGAAGATGTGACAATTGTCCCTACGCTTGGTGCGGGTGTTGCGTTCTATAAACGCAGATTATTTGCCGATGAAACATGGACGAAAGTTTTTCCTGCTGCAGCATATTCTTTTACCTATAACTTTAGAAACTTTGCACCCGACAAGAAGGGGAATCCAATTTTTGGTTCGGCAGGTGTTGCTGTTCGATACAAAATATTCTCAAGTGTGGGGATTTCATCAACATTTAATTACACACAATACCTTGAGACCAAGAACAGCTTTGGTTACAACGAATTTATTTTTGAGAACGAGTATGGAGTAAGAATCGGATTGGAATTCTTTTATTGAATAGTATGAGTAAAACAATATCAAGACAAATAATGTGTGTTAGTTCATCCAATACTCAACGATATGTCAGCACCAATGTGAGTTCCATTGTCTGCGGCATCATTTTGTGTATCTATATCGGAACATTCACTCTATCTGCTCAACATCAAACTACAGTTATCGGGGCAGGATTAGTTCACGAATTACCATTAGGATCATTGCATGCGCGCTTCCTTGGATCAAACGGGGGAATGATCTATGCCGGTGTTGAAATCGATCCTCATTTGACGTGGATCGGTAAAATTGAATATGTTGAATTCAGCACGATCAATTCTTCCGTTCTCAAAAAAACGGTAACGGTGGGACAGGGAACAAATGCACAGAAATACAAACTCCCGCTGCCGAAACTCACGATGAATTTAAAAACAGCTGCCGTCACCGCTGAAGCGCAATGGAGCCTTCTTCGTTCCGATGATCTAGAGTCAAACGGCATAATTGGTTTTGGTTTTACGAATTGGGTGAATACCCGCAGTGAGTATTATGATTCTTTATTTGTCAACAATACATCTACCGGAACGATGGAAAAAGTGGCTGTTCTTGCAGTTCCTGCAAACAGGCAGGAAGATTGGAGCGGTACATTCAATCTTGGAATGGAATTGTCAGCAAAACTTGTTGGTCCTGTTTGGTTCACTGTCGGTGCTGACTACAAAATGATCGTTGGTGAACTTTGGCAGACACTCGATCTTGATATTGAAAACGTTGCCGGTATGCAATTCATTTCGTTGCGTGCCGGACTGAAAACTAAACTCTAAAATACATTCATTTTCCCATTTGAAAAACATGAAACGTTTTATCGGTGTAATAATAATATTTTCTCTCCAGTTTCTCATCGCAGGAGGAACAGACAATGTTGTTCGCGGCGTTTGGCTGACCAATGTTGACAGCAAGGTATTGAATTCAAAAAAGAATATCGAGTATGCTGTTGATCACTGCTCAACGATAGGCATCAATACGATCTTTGTTGTTACATGGAATAAAGCGATGACCACGTATCCCAGTAAGGTTGTAAAAGAACTTACCGGACTGGAAATTGATACATCGTTCACCGGAAGAGATCCTCTTAAAGAATTGATCGATGCCGCACATAAAAAAGAAATTAAGGTGATTGCATGGTTCGAATTCGGTTTTTCTGCGTCTTATAAACAGAATGGCGGAACATTACTAAAATTGAAGCCTGAATGGGCGGCTTTGAACAATGAAGGAAAACTTGTCACGAAAAATGGTTTTGAATGGATGAACGGTTTTCATCCTGAAGTGCAGGATTTTATGCTTGCCATGATAATGGAAGTAGTTCAAAATTATGATGTAGACGGGATACAAGGAGATGATCGGCTTCCTGCAATGCCCTCGGAAAGCGGGTATGACACATACACCGTCAATCGTTATCAATCAGAACACAATGGTCAATATCCTCCGAAGGCTTTTAAAGATACAGCATGGATTCAATGGAGAGCGAACATTCTGAATCTATATATGAAAAGAATTTATTCGTCAGTGAAATCAGTAAAACCAAATATTGTCGTTACAATGTCGCCGAGTATTTATCCATGGAGCAAAGAAGAATATTTGCAAGACTGGCCCACGTGGTTGAACAACGGATATGTCGATCAGATCATTCCTCAGAATTATCGGTACGAATTAAAAGAATATGTCCGATCGTTGGAAGAGATCCTGGCTTGGCAGATCGACAAAGATAAAATCAATCGATTCTACCCCGGAATACTGCTGAAAGTTGGCAAATATTATCCATCCCAAAAATTTCTTTCGGATATGATCAATGAGAACAGAAAGCACGGTGTGAATGGTGAAGTGTTTTTCTTCTATGAGGGGTTGAAAAAATACCCTACCTTCTTTAAGAATCTCTATAAAGAGAAAACTCATTATCCCTCTAAGACAAACTGACCATGGGAGAATTGTTGAAAAGAGTCTCATTGATCCTTTCTGTTGTATGCATTGTCGTTACCGCATTTGCACAAAATAAGAGTGAAGTTCGCGCTACCTGGTTGACGAATGTAGACAGTAATGTTCTTTCCAGTGATCAGAATATTTCGGAAGCAATGGATTATCTTGCATCCATCGGGATTAATGTTGTATTCCCCGTAGTATATAACAAAGGATATACGTTGTATCCAAGCACGATCATGGGAAATCATTTTAATGCCTCGGTGCTTCCGAATTCACCCTTTGTCAATAGAGATTTCCTTGACCGGCTTGTGATCGAAGCTCATCGGAACGGTATCGAAGTGATTCCATGGTTTGAATTTGGATTTTCAACATCATACAGTCTTAACGGCGGACATATTCTTGCTAAATATCCTCAGTGGGCGTTGAAGGATAACACGGGGAAATTGGTAGTCGATAATGGATTCGATTGGATGTCTCCGATCAATCCTGAACCACAAAATTTTATGATCTCACTGATAACCGAAGTGCTGGATAACTATGCTGTAGATGGTGTACAGGGAGATGACCGATTACCGGCAATGCCTGTTGAAGGAGGATATGATTCGGCAACAGTTGAAATTTATAAATCTGAATTCTTTGGCGCTGTACCTCCAACGATATTCACCAACACCGATTGGATGAGATGGCGCGCAGATAAACTCACTCAATTCTTAACACGCATGCGTGATTCGGTGAAAGCGAGAGGGAGCAATACGATCCTTTCTGTTTCCCCTGCTCCGTATTATTGGGGATATGCCCAACTCCTACAAGATTCTAAATCCTGGGTTCAACAAGGATTGCTGGATAATGTTGTTCCTCAATTGTATCAATACAATATGAGTGATTTTAATTATTCGCTCAATACTACATGGAACGATGTCGGACAATACAATCCGCAGGCATTTACTTCCGGAATATTAGCGAGGGTCGGAGCATATGTCGTTGATACCACATTTCTTGGACAGATGTTGAATGCAAATCGAACGAAAGGTGCAAACGGAGAATGTTTCTTCTTTTATGAAGCTCTGCGTGCTAACAACAATCGGATCGGATTGTACCTGAAGAATAATTTCTATCAGACACCGGCGACACTTCCATATCGAAATGGGAAAATCTGGATTCCGAAAGCAACGATTGCAAACGAAACTGATGGTACTATTCTAAAATCGGGAAACTGGACTGAATATTTAATGGCTGGATTTAAAGGAGCAATCATCCGTACTTCTGATACTGTTAATACCGCAGAAATACGATACAGTTTCGCCGTGCAAAACTCAGCATATTATGATGTGTATACGTACCGAACACCAAATACACCGTGGACAAAAAAAGCAAATTACACATTATATTCTGATGCAGACTCATCAACAGTTACCATTGACCAAAGTGATTTAGTAAAAAAAGGGTGGTTCAAACTCGGAACAGTGTATCTCTCTGCCGGAAATAAAACTGCTTTGAAACTCGACAATTCACAGTTGGAGAGCGGAAAATATCTTGTTGCTGATGCTGCAATGTTGATGATCAACCGAAAACGGTCACCGGATGTCGTGCTGGGTGTGGATAGCAAGAGTATTGCTTCAGCAAACACAGTATCAAATTTCGATCTATCGTACAATTATCCAAATCCATTCAATCCTTCAACAAAAATTCAATATCGTATTCCCCATAAAAGTAATATTGAATTAACGGTCTATGATATTCTTGGAAGTAAAATCAATACTCTGGTGAACGAAGTACAATCGCCAGGAAATTATACTGTAGTGTTTGATGCTAAGAATCTGGCATCGGGTACATATTTCTACTCACTAAAAATCGGGAATTCAACCGTTACGCGAAAGATGATCCTGATAAAATAGTTGAGATTTGTTTTGAGTGATGACCACCTGATGAAAAAAAATATTCTTTTGCTGTTCCTTTTTATTTCGTCCTGCGTTTATTCCCAGCCCCCTAAAGAATTCCGTGCTGTTAAATTAACCAATGTGGACAGTAATGTTATGTTCACTGATCAGAATATTGCCGATGCGATGGACTATCTTGCATCGATAGGCGTAAATGTTGTGCTGCCGGTCGTATGGAATGCTGCATATACGCAATATCAAAGCGAGGTGATGGACAGTATCTTTGGAGTTTCGATCCATCCGCAATTTTCCGGACGTGATCCGCTGGAACGGATCGTGATTGAAGCCCATCGGGTTGGAATTGAAGTATATCCATGGTTTGAATATGGTTTTGCAGCATGGTATTCCGGCAGCAGTACTCCAACCGGCGGACATATTATTCAAAAATATCCGCAGTGGGCTTTGCGGACGAGCGACGGAAAGATCTGCAATAAAAATGGGTTTGATTGGATGTCTGCAATCAATCCTGATGTTCAAAAATTTATTAATCTCCTTGTAAAAGAAGTGATCACCAAATATGATGTTGACGGAGTGGAATTTTCGGACCGGATTCCCGCAATGCCGGTTGAAGGAGGATATGATTCTGTTACGGTTGCATTGTACAAAAAAGAACATTCGGGTAATACACCGCCGATAAATATTTATGATGCCGCATGGATGCGATGGCGTGCAGATAAAATGAACCAATGGTACAGTGATGTTCGAAGCATCATCAAACAAAAAAGCTCAAAATTATTTGTCTCATCAAGTCCAAGTGTCTATCCGTGGTCATACCAAGAATATCTTCAGGATTCAAAGACCTGGCTTGAAAACGGGATTGCTGATCATTTCATCCCGCAATTATATCGTTATAACTTTAATGATTATAAACTTGAACTTCAGAATGCGATCGTCCAAGTCGGAACGCAAAAAAATAAGTTGTTTCCCGGTATATTGATGAACATTGGAACCGGAGTTAATGAGTATGTCATCTCCGCCGATTATCTTTTAAAAGCGATCAAGGAAAATAGAGCTAATGGTGTGATGGGTGAGGCGCATTTTTATTACGAAGGGCTACGGAAAAATAATAACCTGCTTGGCGATACATTAAAAGCAACATATTACAAAGAACGCGCAATTGTACCGGAACGCGGTGATGTTGGATGGAGAATCCCATCATTGATCGTCAATGAGGATGATTTAAACGTTGTGAAAACCGGTAATTGGGCTGTATATCAAATGAAAGGGTTTAAGGGGGGAATAATTCGGGCAAATGATAGTTCTCTTACATCAAGTTTGAAGTATAATTTTCAGGTTCCGTATTCCGCTTTCTATGATGTATATCTTTACCGAGTTCCCAATACACCTTGGACGAAACAAGCACGATACACACTCTTTTCAAAAACAGATTCATCTGTGCATATAATCGACCAGAGCGATCTCACTAAAAAGGGATGGCATAAGATAGGCACTGTGCAGCTCAATGCCGGAAATTCAGAAGTGCTGAAACTAGATAATAGCAATACTGAAGCAGGAAAGTATACTGTTGCTGATGCAACAATGGTGATGATCAACAGAGTTCTTTCGCCGGATGTTGTTTCATCTGCTAAACAGAATTTCAGTTCGGGAGAGTTACAAAACAATTCTTTTGAGCTATTTCAAAATTATCCAAATCCTTTTAACCCTGCAACAACAATTACATATCGATTACCGGTATCTGCTTATGTAACGATAACCGTATATGATGGTCTAGGGCGGGAAGTTGCGTTGCTTGTTCATGAAAATAAAAAAGCGGGTAACTATTCTGCATTGTTTAATGGGGCGGCACTTTCCAGTGGAGTTTATTTCGTTCAAATGCGGACGGGAAATTTTGCTCAAAATATAAAAATAGTATTGTTGAAATAAAAAATTCACTTCTATAATTCACTTTGAGTGTTCTAATATGAATACAACATTACGTCGTGCCGATGCATTGGATGCATTGCGTGGTTTGGCTGTCTTACTGATGGTGCTTTCAGGAAGCATTCATTTTGCAAATCCGCTTCCTGCGTGGATGTATCACGCTCAGGTTCCTCCTCCGGAATTTAAATTTAATCCCAATCTCCCTGGAATTACATGGGTCGATCTTGTCTTTCCGTTCTTTCTTTTTGCAATGGGTGCGGCGTTTCCATTTGGACTGACCAAAAAAATAGAAAGCGGAATGGCGTTATGGAAGATCAATTTACAGGTAGTACAGCGCGGACTGCTTCTGGTAGGTTTTGCTATTTTCATCCAACACACAAAACCATTCGTGTTCAGCAGCGATCCGACCCAATTTGATTGGTTTATAGGACTGTTGGCATTTCTTATTCTTTTCCTATTGCTAATCCGTTTTCCTGAGACAATAAAATCTTCACAAAGAATAGCATTAAAATTCATTGCGGCAATAGGTGCGGTTAGTATTTTGGCATTGCTGACATTTCCGGATGGGTCTGGCTTTTCGCTGAAAAGAAGCGATATCATTATCATCGTTCTTGCGAATGTAGCTCTCTTTGGATCGTTGATCTGGATCTACACAAGGAACAATATTCTCCTCCGATTAGGAATACTTGGCATTCTCATAGCATTGCGTTTAACACAGAACATTGATGGCAGCTGGAATCAATGGCTTTGGAATTTTTCTCCTTTTCCTTGGATGTATAAATTATATTATCTGCAATATTTGTTCATCGTTATTCCCGGAACGATTGTGGGAGATTTAGTCTATACGTGGATCAATTCCAAGTCATCGGAAGTTTCCGATACCAACGGATTATCACGAAATGAAATATACTCTCTTTTATTTCTTTTGCTTGGGCTTCTTGTTGTAACGGTATCGGGTTTGTTTTCCAGAATTGTTCTGGAGACGATTATGACCGATATTTTTTTATCTGTTCTTGCACTTCTTATCCTCCAAAAAGCATCGAGTTCTACGGAATTACTCTTTAAAACTTTATTCAATTGGGGATTATTTTGGCTTATGCTCGGGATCTTTTTTGAATCGTATGAAGGTGGAATTAAAAAAGATCATCCGACAATGAGTTATTATTTTGTTACGACAGGATTGGCAGTATTTACGTATATAATTTTTTCTATCCTGATTGATTATTTTAAAAAATCAAAATATGTTGGATTGTTAATAGATAATGGCAAAAATCCGATGATAGCGTATGTTGCCGGGAATATTTTTGTGCTGCCAATTCTATCCATAACAACGCTTTCAACATACTTGAATTATTTGACCATATCCCCATGGTTGGGATTTATCAAAGGTCTCATCTTTACCATCCTTGTTGCTGCTGCAACTAGTTATTTTACAAAAAAGAAGCTGTTCTGGCGGACATAGAAATGAACCTTACAAACATCACTGCCCAATAATTGTTACATTTTATTATGACAAAAAGAATAAGAATATTTTTTAGAATTATGTCACTTTATCTTTTTATGTTTCTCTTTTCCAGTATTGTGTATATAC
>JFJP01040514.1_pt1 | contig 11099 bp, 11 predicted proteins | sample 431651 | NCBI WGS metagenome assembly JFJP01 (sample SAMN02602958, study PRJNA72255) | Microbial mat metagenome, whole genome shotgun sequencing project. | biome: fresh water; feature: sink hole; material: water; isolation source: purple microbial (photo- and chemosynthetic) mats found in... | reverse complement strand
CAGATTTTATCGGCATTTTCTTTACTCTTTGATTCTTCTTTCTGCTTCCAGCCCCAGCCAAACCAGGCGACCAGGATTTCATTGTTTCCGCACCACAAAGCGATGCTCGGATGATTACGCAAACGTTTAATGTTGTCGGCTGCTTCTTGTTTCACATTTTCCAGAAAAGCGGGATCACCCGGAAACATCGCGCAGGCAAACATAAAATCCTGCCAGACAAGAATTCCGTTTTGGTCGCACAAATCGTAAAGCCTATCGCTTTCGTAAATACCACCTCCCCAAACGCGCAGCATGTTGAAGTTCGAAATTTTCGAGGTGTTAACCACCTTTTGGTACATATCGTCGGTTACCCTTGCGGCAAAAATATCGTTTGGAATGTAGTTGGCCCCTTTCATAAATACCGGAACACCGTTTAGCTTGAAATAGAACGAAGTTCCATTGGAATCTTTATCGCGAACCAGTTCAAGTGTGCGTATACCAATGCGCTCCGATTTTTCGGTGATGCGTTTGCCAATCTCCAATTTTCCTTTGATGTTATAAAGATGAGCTTCGCCAAGACCATTGGTCCACCATAATTTTGGATTTTCGATCTTGAAATCAACCGGATAAGTTGAAATCCCCTTGGTCAGTTTGATTTCTGCTCGGGCCAGTTCATTCCCGTCATTTTCGATGGAAACTGTCGCCGTATTTTCCGAATTCCCTTCAATCTCAAAAACTGCGGTCAGATTAGCTTCTTTTTCTGAAACCGAATTTTGTTTTAGCTGTAGGTTTTCGATGCGGGCATCGTCCCAAACAGTCAGATAAACAGGCCGCCACAAACCACTTGAAACCAGACGAGGACCCCAATCCCAGCCAAAATGGTAGCCAGCCTTGCGTGTGTAAACCGAAATGGCTTTGCCTCCTTCAACCTCTCCATTTACCGCCTGATCGTTATCCGAAACAGGAATCACATAGCCATTGGCATCGTATTTTTTAAGGCCTTCAACAATCGGTGAGCGAAATAATATGCGGAGTTCGTTGGCCCCTTCTTTCACCTGAGGTTTTACATCAACCAGCCATTCGCGGAACATGTTGTCTGCTGACAAAACCTGAGTTTCGTTCACAAAAACATCGGCGTAAGTATCCAATCCTTTAAAATCGAGGGCAATTCGGTCGCGCTTCATAGCGTCCGGATTGATATTGAAAATGGTTTTGTATTCCCAATTCACTTTGTCGATCCATTGAAGGTTATGCTCATTGAGGCGGTAAAACGGATCTTCAATTTTTCCGTTTGCTATTAAATCGGTGTGAACACAGCCTGGGACGGTTGCCGGAAGCCATTCGTCTTTATCGGCTTGACGGAAAGACCAGTCGGAAGATATTTCACTGGATACCATCAGAACCGGGTCTTTTTTCTGACAGGCAACCAGAGAAGTGACCGCCAAAAGCGTCAGGATAAGAATTTGGTTACGATTCATAATTTGTTAGTGGTTTTAAGAGTCCCAAAAATGGGGAAAATTTAGCAGATGGCAAAGGTGATCAGTGAATGCTATGAGAAGTTATATTTGCTGAACAAAATTTCAATTTCTTTGTAATCTGTGTACATCAACCAATCAAGTAATTTCTGTCGTGAATACTATGAATCCGAAAACCTTTTATTCAAAACTTCTTCTCTTTGGCGAATACGGGCTGATGTATAATGCGATGGCTTTGTCGATTCCATTTCCAAAATTCTCCGGATTTCTGGATCTGGATACTGATCAATCTCATCAGGAAAGTACAGCCGAAATCCAAAAGTTCTTTGGACATCTGAAATCAGGCGATTCAAGCCAAAAGTTACATTTTGCATTTGATTTGAAAAGTCTGGGAAATGACCTCTCCGACGGATTGTATTTCAATTCGAATATTCCTCAGCAATATGGAGTTGGAAGTTCAGGAGCATTGGTGGCGGCTCTTTTCGGCAAATATGCTGCACCTTCCATTACTGAAAGGCAGCCTACTCCTGAACAATTAAAATCTGATTTCTCGGTACTCGAAAGTTATTTCCACGGACAAAGTTCAGGTCTTGATCCGCTGACTTCTTATTTGAACCAGGCCTTGCTCATCGACTCGCAAAAGGTGATTCAAACGGTTCAGGCTAATTTGTCGCAAGCAGGATTTTCCGCTGCACTGATTGATACAAAAACTACTGGAGCAACCGGTCCGCTGGTTAAGCATTTCATCGACCAAATGAACATCCCAGAGTTTCAAAAGGCATTCGAAACACAGTTTCTTCCGGCCAACAATGCGTGCATTGAATCATTTCTGGGCGGCCGTACAACTGATTTTTTCGAGGCTTTGGAGCAGTTGATCCGCTTTCAAATGCAGCATTTCCAGCGAATGATTCCTCAGAATTTTCAGCCTATCATCTCAGAAGTTCTTAAAGAAAAAGTATATATAAAGCTCCTTGGCTCAGGCGGAGGTGGTTTTTTGATTGCTTTTGCCGAATCATCGCTTGTTTTGGATCGGTGGGCAGAAAAGGAAGGAATTGAATTATTGAAGGTAGATTAATTAACTTTTTTTATTGAATTTATCTCGTTTCATAAGCAATGGTTTTGAACGAGAATTTAATTAATTTTGAAAACACTAAATATATTTCCGATGGCAAGCAAAACGTATAATATCATTGTTGAGCAAGGAATAGATGGTTATCTTATCTCATCGGTCATTGAATTGCCAGGATGCCATACACAGGCCATAACATACGATGAACTTTTAAGTCGGACAAAAGAGGCGATAGAGTTGTATTTAGATGATAAAAAGCCTTTTAAGCCAACAAATAAATTCCTGAGTTTGCAACAAATCTCTGTCTGATTATGTCGAGATTGCCACTTATGACCGCTAAAGACCTTATCAAAATACTACTCAAGCTTGGTTTTGAGCTGAAAAGGCAAAAAGGTAGCCACAAATTCTTCCAACATAAAGATGGCCGAACCACTGTTATTCCGGATCATGGAACAGAGCAAATTGACCGTGGCTTGCTAACCAAAATAATTAAGCAAGATTTAATGATGTCAATTGAAGATTTCATACATCTTAAATAACTTCGGATAACGGAAAAGCAAAAAAGGCGAAGCACATTTAATTGTGACTTCGCCTTTTTTCTACCAAATTTATATCTCAACTCTCAGATCTTGGAGCTTTATTCACTTGCGGTTTAATTCGTTCAGGCCTGTTTCCAGTTGTGTTTTTTGGCTCAGTTCTTACTTCCTTTTGAGCAGTTTCCAATGTATTTGTTCTCTGAGGACGATCTCCTTGTGGCCGATTGCCTGATCTGCGATTCCGATTATTTCGGTTCTTCCTGACTTCAGGAGTAGTGAAGAATTTCTGATCCAATTCGCCCACGTTCATCATGTTTTCTTTCTTGGCTTCAGGTTCGGTATAGCCTTCGAACGATGGCTTCTGTCCGCGCTTATTCATGTTCAGGAATTTCTTTACATCTTCCAGATCGAGCACAAATACTCGTCCTCCATCGGATTGAGAGTAGCTGTACCAAACTTTCTTTTGAAGAATATCTGTTTTAAAATGACGAGCCAAACCTTTGTCTGTTTCAATAGCCAACAACTCATTCGGGAAATCTTCCAAAGCCTCGAGGTAATGATCGAGTTCGTAAGTCAGGCAGCATTTCAACTTGCCACACCTTCCGGCCATTTTTTCGGCATTGGGAGATAAACCCTGTTTGATGGCAGCGTCCGAAGTTACACTTGAAAAATCAGTACGCCAGGTGGAACAGCACAAAGCACGTCCACACGAGCCAATTCCACCGATACGACCTGCTTCCTGACGAACGCCAATCTGTTTCATTTCAATCTTGATGCCGAAATCGCGGGCGTAAAGCTTGATTAAATCCCTGAAATCAACCCGATCGTCAGCGATATAATAGAAAATAGCTTTGTTATTATCTCCACGGAATTCGACATCACCAATTTTCATGTTGAGCTGTAGCTCATTGGCAATTTCACGGGCACGAATCATTACTTTATTTTCGCGTGCTTTCGCTTCTTCCCATTTGATGACATCAGCTGGAGTGGCCTTTCGGTATATTTTATTCCATTCGTAACGCTCCGGTTTTTTGACCTTTCGTTTAAACTGAAGCTCTGCCAGTTTCCCGGTAAGCGATACTGCACCTACATCGTGTCCAGGTGAACAAGCTACCACAACCAACTCATCGCGCTTTAAAAACAAACCATCTTCGTTTCTGAAAAACTCCTTCCGTGTTCCTTTAAAGCGTATTTCTACAATGTTCGATTCGTTTGTTGTGTCAGGTATATCGTTGAGCCAATCGTAAGTTCCAAGCATTGCTGGCCGGTCAAGGTCATTATTTGTGTTGCATCCACTGCATCCCATATCTCTCTATATTTAGAACAAAGCGACAATATTATCAATTTTTGGGCAGACTTGCTATTTTTATGCGATCTAAATAACGAATTGAAGAGTTGCAGTTCTTTTATTATTCCTAAAATAGCTGCTTTTTGACAGCTCAACTTTTCGCCAAAATCACAGAATTCAAATTACCTCAGTATAGGCAAAAGCTTTATCTTTGAACACAAATTAAGGTTTATGTACAAACGTCTCTTTCTCCTGACTTTCCTGATTCTCCTGATCTTTCAATCAAAAATACAGGCTCAACAATTAAATCCTGAAGCCACAATCAGCATCCTGACCTGCAATCCAGGCAAAGATGTATATTCGATGTATGGGCACACAGCCATCCGAATTTGTGATCCTGCTCAAAAGCTTGATGCCGTGTTTAATTATGGTGTTTTCAGTTTCGAAACACCCAATTTCATGTATCGCTTCGCAAAAGGACAAACCGATTACCTAATGGTCAGTCAAAGATTCAGCAGTTTTATTCCGGAATATGAACAGGATAAGCGCAGCGTTTACGAGCAGGTACTCAATCTTTCTCCGGAAGGGAAAAATCAGCTTTTTCAGGCACTGCTTGTGAATGCCCGGCCCGAAAACCGGGAATACCGCTACAATTTCTTCATGGACAACTGCGCCACCCGAATCCGTGACATGATTGAACGCAACGCAGGCGCTCAGGTTCAATTCACAGATAATCACCCTACTGATAGTTATCGCGACCTGATTAAAAAATTCCACCACTCGTTCCGTTGGATTGATCTCGGTATTGATCTGCTGGTGGGTAAAAAAGCCGATGAACCGGTTTCGGCATACGGACAAATGTTTCTTCCCGAATACCTGCAAAATCAATTTGAAAAAGCTGAAATAACTATTGATGGCAAAGCTCAACCTTTAGTTTTGGAAACCCGTACTTTGGTCGATTACCCCAATTCGAAGTTGAACTCAGATCTTTTGTGGCCAGTTTTTGTGTTCTGCTTGCTCTTTTTGTTGACAGTCGTCATTTCGGTTCGTGGATTTCTCCGGAAAAAGAAACCCGACTGGATAGATTACTGGCTCTTCTCGCTGAGCGGTCTGGCGGGACTAATCATCGGCTGGTTCACGCTCTATTCCGAACATCCGGCCATGAGTCCGAATTACAATCTTTTATGGGCATTTCCGATCAACTTGCTTTTTGTCTTCATTTGGCGAATTAAAAAATGGAGAAAATATTCCCGTTATTATTTCTGGCTTGCCGGAAGTCTCTTACTTCTTGCGTTTGTCTTTGGACAACAGTTTAATCCGGCAGTTTACCTCATCATTTTAACTTTACTGGTAAGAGTTGCCGCGAATCTAATTCCGGAGAAAAGGTAACTTTTAAACCATTCACCGATTTTAAACTTTTACTGACCGATCATTGATGCTGCGATGAATGCCACTGACTTACATTTACATCATCAAAACAATCAGGTCATGGAAAAGCACATTGAACAACGAAAAAATTCAGGCTCATTTTTAGCCTGGGTGCTCATCATTTTTGGGCTATTGATGATATTAAAACACAATGGATGGGACATTCATTTTCCCAACATTGGTGAATTCTTCTCGAGCCTTGCTAATTTTTTTAGCAACCTCACCCATTGGTCAGGCGGATCGATATTGCCAATTCTGATCATTGCATTTGGAATAGTTCTGCTACTTGGACGCAAGTTTTTCGGAGCATTATTCCTTGTTATAATCTTATTGATTGTTCTCCCTAATTTTCTGATTATTCCCGGCATTCTGATGATTGTCTTTTTCCCTCTAATTTTGATAATCATAGGTATTATCATTCTGTCAAAATTATTTTGAGGCAGGATATTATCCGGATTACCGGTCAAATTGGTCGTTTTACCGATCATTGATCGATCCGGAATTGAAAGTAAATACATTTGTAACAAAGAAAAAAACACGATATGGAACGTAGACGAAGTGATAAAAGGTTTTATTTTGGAATTATCCTGATCGCTGCCGGTATAATTCTTTTTCTTAGACAACTCGAATTGATACCCGAATCGATATCCGATTTTCTGATTCAATGGCCAATGATATTGGTCGCTATTGGCGCAATTTCACTGATTGGCGGAAACCAAAAAGGTGGCATTATACTGATGATTATTGGTGCATTTTTCCTGTTCCCGGATGATCTTTGGCACGACTTCTGGCCATTGGTGCTGATCGCAATAGGAGTTACCATATTATTTGGCCAGCGTAGCGGAAATAGGTTTCGTCCGTTCAAAGAGAATGATCCGGTAATTAATCCTCCCATTGGAGATTCGTTCAATACCTTCGATGATTTTGTCATGTTTGGAGGGCGCGAAATCTTTGTCAATTCGCAGGCTTTAGCCGGAGGAAAAGCAACTTCAATATTCGGCGGAATTGAATTTGATATGCGCAAAGCGAATCTTCAACCAGGCGGCGCAGTGATCGATTGTGTGAGTGTTTTCGGCGGCTGCGGCTTTAAAATCCCGATGGATTGGAACGTTCGCAACGAAGTGACTACCATTTTTGGAGCCTTCACCGATAAACGTGGCGATACTTATAGCGACAAATATTACGATCCATCCAAAACTATTGTAATTAAAGGAGTTTCTATTTTCGGTGGAATTGAAGTGAAACACTTCTAGCCATGCAACACCCACTAACCCACAATTACCGCCTACTCGGATTTTATGCTTTGTTTTGGGCAGTAATCGCAACCATCAACATTGTCCTGCAGGTAGTTTGGTACAATGTTCCAATTGTTTATTCGTTACTCGACACCGGAACCAACTACGTACTCTATCCGCTTTTGGGATCAAGCATCTGGTACAGTATCCGATACAACAGTCTGGAAGAAGTTAGTGTTGTTCGCCTTCTGCTGTTTCACTTTATTGCGGCATCTATCTTATGTGGAATCTGGGTTTACATCAGCTATGCCATCTATCAGCCATTTATTACCGCAGAAAACGATTTCCTGAATGAAGGAATTCCTAGCAAGATATTTGCCGGATACCTCATGTACGCGATTTATCTTATCTTCTTTTATGCTGTTAATTATTATCAAAGCCTGAAAGAAAAAATTAAGAAGGAAGGCGAATATAAAGTACTTATCCGCGAAGCTGAATTGCAGGCTTTAAAATCTCAGATCAATCCGCACTTCCTGTTTAACAGTCTGAATTCGATTTCGTCGCTAACGGTTAGCAATCCAGAAAAGGCTCAGGAAATGGTGATCAACCTTTCGACGTTTATGCGATATTCGCTGATGCACAGCGAAAAAGAAATGGTTTCGTTTTCGCGTGAACTGGAAAATATTAAACTTTACCTGAGCATCGAAAAGGTCCGTTTCGGGAAAAAACTGAATGCCGAATTTGAGATTGATTCGCATTGTCTGGAAGCAGAAATACCAAATATGATTCTGCAACCTTTGTTCGAGAATGCCATCAAATATGGCGTTTACGAAACTACCGAAATGGTAACTATCAAAACCACCTGCGAATGCGAAGGTAACGTTCTGAAAATAACAATCGTAAACGACTACGATGCCAGTTCAGTGAAGCGCAAAGGCGAAGGTATCGGACTGAAGAATATCAGAAAACGTTTGGAAATCATATACAATCAACCCGATTTGATGAAGATTACCAATCACAATACAAGCTTTGAAGTACAATTAATCATCCCACAAAAACAAGCAATGCCATGAGCGAAAAATTACAAACCCTGATTATTGAAGACGAAGAACTGGCGCGTAACCTGTTACGCTCGTATTTAAAAGACCATCCCGATATTGAAATAATCGGCGAATGTGAGAACGGATTCGACGGCGTTAAAGCCATCAATGAAAAAAAACCCGATCTTGTATTCCTGGATATTCAGATGCCAAAAATCACCGGCTTCGAAATGATTGAACTGCTCGATTTCAAACCACAGATCATCTTCACTACAGCCTACGACCAATATGCCCTGAAAGCCTTTGAAATGAATGCTGTAGATTATTTACTGAAACCATTCTCGAAGGACAGGATGCTGGCTGCTATCGACAAGGTGAAACATCGCATCCTAACCGAAGAAAACAATGCAGAAAAGTTGGAAGAACTTACCAATTTCAGGGCTGGTGAAGCATTTATCGACCGTGTGGTTGTAAAAGACCGGCACAAAATCCACATCATCACGGTGGATAAAATCAGATACATCGAATCGCTCGATGATTATGTGATGATTTATACCCACGATGGCCGGCACATGAAACAAAAAACCATGAAGTACTTTGAGGAGAATCTCGATCCGAAAAACTTTATCCGGATTCACCGGTCATACATTGTGCAGGTTGATAACATTGCTGAAATCCAGCAATACGAAAAGGAATCGTACATCGTGATCCTGAAAGACACCGCTAAAACCAAGCTCAAAGTGAGTAAAACCGGGTATAAAAAGATAAAAGAGGTTTTGCATTTCTAAAAATCAAGAAAAGTATAGAGATCCAATATGCTACACACAAAAAAGTCCTGCGATAATCGCAGGACTTTTTCTGTTTCTGGAGGTAATTCAACAACCGCTAGAGTCGTAATATTTGTTACTGTTGTTTATTACGATCATTTATTGAGTTATTAATCATTTTTTCCGTGAATATTTAAATTTGTATTTTAATATTTCACGGATAATGCTGTATATTTGACGTGAAATATTAAAATCAACAACAGAAATAGATTCTATAAAAACATGATCAACAGAAGAATATCGGCTGAAATAAAGGATTCACTGAGTTTTTTCCCAATTGTTGCAATTATTGGCCCACGACAGGTTGGCAAAACTACACTGGCAAAACAGATCATGTCTGAATCGGCCAAACCAACACTTTATTTAGATCTGGAACTTCAGTCAGACCTGTTCAAACTTAACGATGCAGAGTTGTTTCTATCCCAGCATTCTGAGAAGTTGATTGTCATTGACGAGGTTCAGAATAAAAAGGAACTTTACTCCTTGTTGCGTGCATTGGTTGATCGAACCCGCGAACCGGGGCAATTTTTGTTGCTTGGCTCTGCATCTCCGGAGTTGATCAGGCATTCTTCTGAATCTTTAGCCGGACGAATTGCCTATCATCAATTGCATCCATTCGACATCAATGAAATTCCTGACACCATTTCTCAGAATGATTTGTGGGTCAAAGGTGGTTTCCCCAATGCGCTGTTTGCCCAAAATGACGATATGTCCCGCCGGTGGATGGAAAACTTCATTAGCACTTATCTGAACCGTGATTTATTGCAACTAGGATTAAATGCTTCGCCCAAGATTATTCGCAATTTATGGACGATGACGGCTCATTTAAATGGACAACTCTTGAACGCAACCACTTTGGGCAATTCTCTGGATATCAGCACACCAACCGTTAAACGATATATTGACTTTCTGGAAGAAGCCTTTCTGCTAAAAAGCCTTCACCCATTTACATGGAAAATGCCCAAGCGATTGGTTAAATCCCCAAAAATTTATCTCACAGATACCGGCATTTTGCATCATTTAATCGGGGTAACTGACTTAAACAATTTGTCGGGAAATCCCATTGTTGGAAGTTCGTGGGAATCCTTTGTCATCAATCAACTGTTTGCATTAAAGAATAGTGGCATCAAACTTTATTTCTACCGCACACACCATGGTTCTGAAGTTGATCTTGTATTTACCAAAGGATTAACCGTTGTTGCAACTGCCGAAATCAAATATTCCAATTCACCCCAATTAAGTAAAGGTAATTATCTGGCGTTTGATGATTTGAATGCTCCGATGAACTATGTCATTACTCCATCTTCCGATGATTATATTTTTAAACAACATGTAAGGATTTGCTCGCTGAAAGCATTTGTAGCTAATTACTTGCCAAATATTTAGTTACTTGTCACAGTTTCAATTTAAAGGCAACTCTGAATATTCATTTTTCTGCTTCTTTAACAGCACAAAAAAGTTCTGCGATAATCGCAGGACTTTTTCTATTTTTGGAATTAAATAAAAAACCGAATGATTAAAGGGTATTTCTTGCTGATTAAGCTGAGTTTACAATCCATCGTTTCGAAACTGTCCGAAGGATTTGAGAAGGAAACCCTGGGGTGGATTATCCTCGTTTTGATCCTTCCGTTTCTGGCGATCCTTTCAGTTGTAATATACCGCATTCTGAAAAACATCCGACCCATAAATTTATCGAGGTTACTGAAAAGCGTTAAACTCGAAATTTTACTTGAAAAAGACAAACCTTTGCGGCCACAAGTTTTAACCATGACCATCCGCAATACCGGAAAAAATGAGGCCGACATCAATGCACCGGTTCTGGAATACCGAAAAATATGGACGACCCGCAAGTTCAAACTCAACGGGGTGAGTGGAAATCAGATTTATCCTATGTTTATTGATCCGGGCAAAACACACCAGTTGCGCATCGAAACCACAACGTTTCATCAATACGACCGAAACATCAAATCGTTTTACTGGGCACGGATTTTCGTAACCGATGTTGATGGACGACAATGGAAATCGAACAAAGTGAAATTACGAAAAAGCCTGGTCACCTGAAAAAACGAGGAAAAGGTCATTAGGAAAAGAGGAAATAGGAAATGGGTATTCGTGTTAGGGGCAGCCCTGTATGGAGGACCTAACAGAAAATAGAAAGAAGAAAAAAGGAAAGGAAAGCTCCGGAGGAGCAAAATATTTGTAGGAAAAAGAAAAGTGAATAT
>JFJP01006026.1_pt1 | contig 11099 bp, 10 predicted proteins | sample 431651 | NCBI WGS metagenome assembly JFJP01 (sample SAMN02602958, study PRJNA72255) | Microbial mat metagenome, whole genome shotgun sequencing project. | biome: fresh water; feature: sink hole; material: water; isolation source: purple microbial (photo- and chemosynthetic) mats found in... | reverse complement strand
CGACCATGCGCCTGCAGTAAAAATACGTCGTAGCTGTCAAAGTGTGGCCCCACGCCACCGGTGTCGGTGGCGTAGCTGATCATCAAGTCATCCAGCCGCGCATCGGGCACAAACCTGAACTGGTTCATCAGCTGATGCACCGATTCCACATGCAGGTCAACACCTTGCACCAAAATGCTCCAGCCAGGCTGCTTGAGTGGCGGCAATGCCTTGCGCTCAAACGGCCCTTGCTTGAAGCGCCAAGCCGGTGTTTTGCCGGGCTCCTGAATCACCATGCGGGTTTGCGCATCGTCGCTGGCGGCCAGCTCAAACAACTCGGTGCGACTCAGCAGCGCCTTGAAGCCAGGCACGGCCTGGCGCACCAGCAGTGGTTTCTTTTGCCAGTGGCGCTTCATGAAGGTTTGCGGGCTGATGCCGCCCAGCAAGGGCAGCGCTTGGGTAATGTCCATTGAAAATCTCCGGCGTGTGTGAAAAGCGGCCCCAGAAACAAACTGGCACAATTCTCGTATGAAAATTACTCAACAATGCGTAGCTGCTTTAAGCTGGACGCTCATGGACACCCTGGGCGAAGAATTGGACGTACTCGACGAGCCAGTCGAATTTTTAGTCGGTGGTGATGATCTCTTTCAGGTCATCGAAGACATGCTGCAAGGCCACAGCGCTGGCAGCACGCTGAACCTGCACATTGAGCCCGAACAAGGTTTTGGCGAATACAACGAACAACTGGTGTTTTTGGAGCCGCGTGCGCTGTTTCCTGACCTGCTTGAAGAAGGCATGACGTTCGAGGGCAGTGCCCTGCCCGCTGGCTGTAACCCCGATGCGCCGGCGGATGTGCTGTACACAGTGACCGACATTTACCCCGAACATGTGGTGCTGGACGGCAATCACCCGCTGGCCGGCATTGCGTTGCTGCTAACGCTGCATGTGCGCGGCGTGCGCGAAGCCACCGAGGAAGAAATCAGCAGCGGCACGGCTGGCACAGGGTTCTTCAAGATTGCAGCAATACCCGAGCTGACCACATTGCCACCGACGCTGCACTGACAGGCGATGGCGAAAAATAACTTCCCTGTTTGCCCGTGTTCCCACCTTCGCGGAAACGCAACCGAGTCGTTTTTTCTTGCCACGTCCATAGTGACTGCAATCTGGCTTGGGCTTCAAGACTTTCCAGTTGAGCCGTAGCCGCCCTCGCCACGTTCACTGACGGGAAATTCATCCACCACATTGAACTGTGCTTGCATCACAGGCACTAGCACCAGTTGCGCAATGCGATCCATCGGCGCAATGGTAAACGCCGTTTCGCTGCGGTTCCAGGCGCTGACCATCAGCTGGCCCTGGTAATCGCTGTCGATCAGGCCAACCAGATTGCCCAGCACAATGCCGTGTTTGTGGCCCAGCCCTGAGCGCGGCAGGATCAGCGCCGCAAAACCGTTGTCTTTCAGATAGATGGCGATACCGGTGGGCACCAGCTGCCAGGCGTTGGCTTGTAGTGTGAGCGGCGCGTCCAGGCAAGCGCGCAAATCCAGCCCGGCGCTGCCCGGCGTGGCGTAGGCGGGCAACTGGTCCGCCATGCGCGGGTCGATGATTTTGACGTCTATATTAAGCATTATTGGCCTCCAGCCCTTATACCTTCTGCGATAACAGCTACCAATTTTCTAGCTAATGCGAGCTTGCCGTCACGCGGCAATTCCTGCACGCCATGGGCATCAACCAACAACAAGGCGTTGTCGTCCTGGCCAAATGTGGCCGGGCCAATGTTGCCCACCAGCAGCGGCACACCTTTGCGCAAGCGCTTGGCCTGCGCATTGGCCAGCAGGTCGTGGCTTTCGGCAGCAAAACCGACGCAAAACAGCGCGCCACTGGTGCCTCGGGGCGACTGCGCCAGCGTGGCCAAAATGTCGGTGTTCTCAACAAAATGCAGCACTGGTGGCTGGCCCGAGCCGTCTTTTTTGATTTTTTGCTCGGCAGCCACATCCGGCCGCCAATCGGCAACCGCTGCCGTCGCTACGAAGATGCTAGCTGCTGGCGCTTTCTGCATAACGGCTGCAAGCATATTTGATGCTGAACGCACGTCAACCCGCCGGACCCCACGCGGGGTGGGCAAGCTGACCGGCCCGGCGACCAAGGTGACCTCCGCGCCGGCTTCACGCGCCGCCCGCGCAATCGCAAAACCCATTTTGCCGCTGGATAAATTGGTGATGCCGCGCACCGGGTCAATCGCTTCGTAGGTGGGTCCGGCCGTCACCAGCACCTGCTGGCCTTTAAGCAACTTGGGTTGAAAAAACGCAATCAGGTCGTCCAGCAGCTCGGACGGTTCCAGCATGCGCCCGTCGCCGGTTTCGCCACAGGCCTGGTCGCCTGCGCCAACGCCCAGCACCACGGCATCGTCGGAAGCAACTTGCGCCAGGTTGCGCTGCGTGGCCGGGTGCACCCACATTTCGCGGTTCATCGCCGGAGCCAGCAGCAACGGCACTTGCTCTGCCGGGCGCGCCAGGCACATCAGGCTGAGCAGATCATCGGCCTGGCCTGTTGCCAGCCTGGCGATGAAATCAGCGCTACACGGCGCAATCAACATGGCATCGGCTTCGCGAGTCAGGTTGATGTGTGCCATGTTGTTGGCTTGGCGCGCGTCCCATTGCGATAACGCAACAGGGCGCTGGCTCAACGCCTGCATGGTGACCGGGGTGATGAACTGCTCGGCGGCTGTCGTCATCACCACCTGCACGGTGGCCCCGGCCTTGATCAACAACCGACACAGCTCTGCCGACTTGTAGCAGGCAATGCCACCGGTGAGGCCCAAAACAATGTGTTTTTCAGCTAGATATTTCATGCGCTGCAATGTACCAGAGCGCCTGGCCGACTCTGGGCGATCGCAAGCGGAGCGACTGCCCGGCATGGCGACCGGATGATGTGCATGCAATTTTGAATCGCAACCAATTTCACAGCCAAAACAGCGTGGCAGGCACAAGTATCAGCCGAAAGCGAACCCACCCTGCCCGTGTCGGAAAATCGTTGCCGAACTGCATGACCAATCAGAACAAATCATCCGCACCCTTGCTGCAGGACTTGTCTCAAGCCACACTGCTGCAAAATCAAGACCATCCATCACCAAAAAAGGAAACCGCCATGAAACACAAACGACTCTATCTGTCACTGGGCCTGATTGCCGCGCTGGCGGGTTGCGCCCTGGTGCCGCAACAGGGTGCAGAAAAGGACAAAACCTGGCGCATCACCATCATGCACACCAACGACCACCATGGTCATTTCTGGCAAAACAGCGATGGTGAATACGGCATGGCAGCGCGCAAAACCGTGGTGGACGAAATCCGGCGTGAAGTGGCCGCGCAGGGTGGCCACAGCTTGCTGCTTGATGGCGGCGATGTGAATACTGGTGTACCCGAGTCTGATCTGCAAGATGCCATGCCCGACTTCAAGGGCATGAACCTGCTGGGCTACCAGGCCATGGCGGTGGGCAACCACGAGTTTGACAAGCCGCTGGCGGTGCTGAAAATGCAGCGCGATCTGGCGCAGTTTCCGATGCTCTCGGCCAATATTTTTGAGAACGGCCAGCGCATGTTTGCGCCCTACAAGGTGTTTGACCTCGGCGGCCTGAAGGTTGGGGTGATGGGCCTGACCACCGAAGACACGCGCAAACTGGCACACCCCGACAACGTGGCAAGACTGGAATTTCGCAGCCCGATTGCCGAGGCTCGCCAATTGATACCAGAGTTGCGCCGTCAGGCCGAGGTGGTGATCGCCGCCACCCACATGGGACATTACGAAAACGGCCAGCACGGTACACAAGCCGCAGGCGATGTGGAAATGGCACGCGCAGTAAGCGGCATTGACCTGATAGTGGGCGGCCACACACAAAACCCGGCTTGCATGAAAACCGAAAACGAGCTTGACCGCACTTACGTGCCGGGCACCGCCTGCCAGCCTGACCGACATAACGGCGCCTGGATTGTGCAGGCGCATGAATGGGGGAAATACCTTGGCCGAGCTGACTTTGAATATCGCAATGGCGATTTCAAGCTGGTGAAGTACGCGCTGATTCCGATCAACCTCAAGAAGTCGGTGAAAGGTGCAGACGGTAAAACCACCAAAGTCACCTACACAAGCCCCATCGCAGAGGACAAAGACATGCTGGCGCTGTTGATGCCGTACCAAAAGTTTGGCCAGGACAAGATCAACATCCAGATAGGTGCCACCGACGAGCGCCTGGAGGGTGACCGCGCCGTGGTGCGCAGCAAGCCGACCAATCTGGCGGTGCTGATTGGCCGCGCCATGATGGAAAAAACCCACGCTGACTTTGCCATGGTTAACTCCGGAGGCGTTCGTGACTCGATTCCAACAGGTGCCATCACTTACAAACATGTGCTCAAAGTGCAACCCTTTGGCAACACGGTCTGCACAGTGGACCTGAGCGGCCGCGAACTGCAGGATTACCTGAACGTAGCCGCCAAAATGAGCCCTGGCTCGGGTGCCTTCCCGCAGTTTGCCGGCATCACGATGGAAATCAGCGCCGGCCTGGCCAGCCAGGTGCGCATCGCAGGCGCACCCCTTGAGGCGGGCAAAACTTACCGCATGGCAATCAACAATTTCCAGGCAGCTGGCGGCGATGGATACCCCCGGCTGGCTTCGCACGCCGGATTTGTCGATACGGGTTTTGTCGATGCAGATGTCTTGCGCGCGTTTATTGCGGCCCACAATCCGCTCAAGGCCGCAGATTTTGAACCGGGCAGCGCCATCGTGCGCAGATAATTCAAGCTCACTTAACCAGGAGAAGCAACATGGCAAAAAGTCAACAAAACAGCAACAAGATGGTCAAAAAACCCAAAAAGGACACCTCGCCCCCCAAGGCGGTGTCGGCAGATGCGGTACGGCCAACCATCACCACCGTAGTGCCAGTGCGCGGCAAGGCCGCAAAAGCACAGCACTGAATGCCATGGCGGGTGCTGAGTTAACGTGAAACAACACTGGATGTGCTCTAGAAGCTGCGCCCTCACAGCGAACCAGCGCATATCGGCAACACCCATTTGCGGCGACGGCATCGCTCCTACAAAGTTTCATTCTTCTGGGTGGGTTTTGCTCCCATGCCAGTTAGCAAGACCCGCTGAATGAGGAAACCCGGCCATCGCAGCACCCTTGCGGCATCACTTGGTGCGGGCCTGAGTCGGCTGGGTGGTCCGCAAAGGCGCTTGAAAAACCGCCCGACCGGACACCCTGCGGCGCAATTGGTTGAGAATTTGCGCCAGTCGCAAGCCGAGCTTGAAATCCAGAACAAGGCTTTGCGCTTTAGTCAGGCCGCCTCTGAAGGAGCTACAGAGCGTTTTGTCACGCTGTTTTCCAACGTACCGCTGGCCCTGATGGTGGTAGATGAGCGCGGCCAAATTCTTGAAAACAATGCCCGCGCACTTGACTTGCTGCGCCCGCTGGAGGGTGATCCGCCACTGATCTACCTGTTTCCGTTGGTACGCCCGGCGCATGTGGCGCGCGTCAGGCAAGGCTTTGTCAGCGCTGCCGATCAGGGCACCTGCGAACTCCATGAGCTTGAGTTTGTTGCCGGCTCCAACGGTGTGCTGCGGGGCGATCTGCACATCGCCCGCATTGACAATCCGCAAGACGAGAGCTTGAGCTTCATTTGCGCCATCATCGACCAGGGACCGTTGCTGGCGCAGCGCCAGGCTTTGCAAACCAGCGCGCAAGCTTTGCAGGATCGCAATGAAGCGCTGTACAAGAGCCAGACCCGGTTGAGCGCCATCATCGACTCGTCGCTTGATGTCATCATTTGTATTGATGCCCAACAGCACATCACGGTCTTCAACCCGGCGGCAGCCACGCTGTTCAAATGCCCGACGCAGCAAGCGCTGGGCCTGCCGTTGAGCCAGTTTTTGCCGGATGCCGAGCAGGCACTGGCGCACATTGGTACGAGCCGCCATGCCCAACTAGGCGAAATGAGCGGCATCACCCGGCAGGGCAAGCCAGTTCCACTGGAAGTCAGCTTGTCGCAGGAACAACATGACAGTGGCGACATCATCACCCTATTTGCACGAGACCTGACTGCTGCTAAAAAAATGGAGGCGCACCGCGCCACGCTAGAGGGTCAATTGCGCGAATCACAAAAAATGCAGGCCATTGGCACCATGGCCGGCGGCATTGCGCATGATTTCAACAACATCATCAGCGCCATTCTGGGCAATGTGGTGCTGGCGCGCCAGGACGTGGATGCGGCATCGCCAGTGGCCACCAGCCTGGGCGAAATCGACAAGGCCGGCCGGCGCGCACGCGATCTTGTGCGACAGATTTTGACTTTCAGCCGCAATGAGCCACCCCGACGGTTACCGCTGCAGCTGGCCGATGTGGTGAACGAAACGCTGCGGCTGATCCGCGTAACGCTGCCGCCCCAAGTCAAATTGCAGTTGCAACTTGACCCCAGCACACCACCAGTGATGGCCGATGCCACGCAGATTGAGCAGGTGCTGCTGAACCTGTGCACCAATGCCATCCACGCCATTGGCCAGCAGCCCGGCAACATTCGCATTGAACTCACCCACAGCTCGCTAACCAGCGAAATGACCCGGGAGCGCCGCACCAGGTTGCGCGGGCAGCACATTCGCCTGACGGTCGGCGACACCGGTTGTGGCATGGATGACAAGACGCTGGAGCGCGTGTTTGAGCCGTTTTTCACCACCAAGCCGGTCGGCCAAGGCACCGGACTGGGCCTGTCGGTGGTGCACGGCATCATGCACGCCCATGCCGGCGAGGTGCTGGTTGACAGTGCTCCGGGCAAGGGCAGCGAATTCACGCTGTATTTTCCGGTGGCGGACATGCCTGCAGCCGAGCCGGTTGCCGCTTACGTTCCTGAGAGTGGCATGGGTTGCGGCCAGCGGGTCATGTATGTCGACGATGACGAGGCGCTGGTTTTTCTGGTCAAGCGGCTGCTGACCCGCAGGGGCTACCAAGTGACCACACACACTGACCCGCGCCAGGCCGCTGCTGCACTGCGCGCCGATCCAATGCAGTGCGATCTGCTGGTGACTGACTTCAACATGCCAGGTTACAGCGGTGTGGACCTGCTGCGCGACGTGCGTGACATCCGGCCAACGCTGCCGGTAGCGCTAGCATCTGGTTACGTCACCCCCGAAATCGAGCGCGATGCGCTGGCCGCCGGTGCCCGCGCGCTGATCCACAAGCCCAACGATGTCGATGAGCTGTGCAGCACCGTGCAACGGCTGCTCAAGCAGACGCAAGCGGCCTGAAGCCGCTCGCCGTGATGCCACAGCTGCCTGATATTTCGGTGCTTTACGCCGACGGTGCGCTGCTGGTGCTGGACAAACCCTCCGGTTTGCTCAGCGTGCCAGGACGTGGCCCGGAAAAACAAGACTGCCTGAGTGCACGCGTGCAGCGCCACTACCCGGATGCCTGTGTGGTGCACCGGCTTGACATGGCAACTTCGGGCCTGCTGGTGATGGCACGCGGCGCTGACGCACAACGTCAACTCAACCATGCCTTTGCCTCGCGTGCCGTTAACAAACGCTACGAGGCGGTGGTGGCCGGTGTGCTTTGCGCGCCTGTGCTGCCGGACGCGTCAGGCTGGTCGCTGATTGACTTGCCGATATTTCTGGACTGGCCGCGCCGACCGCTGCGCGTCATTGATGCGCAGCACGGCAAGCCCAGCCTGACCCGCTTGCGTATCCTGTCGGTTGAAGAGGCGGCACAAACCACGCGACTGGCACTTGAGCCGGTCACCGGACGCTCGCACCAGCTGCGGGTGCATTTACAGGCCATCGGTCACCCGATCTTGGGAGATACTTTGTATGCGCCAGCACCAGTGCAGATGCAGACACCACGCCTGTTACTGCACGCCAGCTGTCTTGAATTGGCGCACCCCACAAGCGGAAAACAGCTGCGCTGGCATAGCCCGGCCCCATTTTGAGGCGGATGCTGACCGTAGCTCAGGTACGCGCAGTGCGCCCCAGCTTGCTGTCGATCAGACGACCCATTTTTTCGACAGCCCCTTCAATGGCCTGATTCAGGTTGGCACCGTGGTGTTTGAGCGCCAGTGGTTGGTGGCCTTCAAGACGCGCCTCCATGGTGCATTGAATGCTCTCGGCGGTGTTCTTTTTGCCTGCGTTTTCATCGCTCAAATGAACTTCAACGCGGGTAATCTGGCCGGCAAAACGCTCTAGCGCGGTTTTGACCGTGCTGCTAGCCCATTGCGCCATGGCTTCGGTGCCTTCAATGTGGTTGTCGGTATGAACTTGGACTTGCATGTTGTTTTCCTTTTAAAGTATGCACCTTGAGGGTGTTGATGATAGCCATCGAATATCCCAAAATCTTGACTCCGGTCAACAGCTGCTCAGGTTCCCCTCTTTACCCATCAAAAAAATCTGCCATGACACTTCATCTCACCTTGATCACCGGCGCATCACGCGGCATGGGTTTGGCCATGGCCGAGCAACTGCTGCAACAAGGTCACCGGTTGTTGTGCATTTCTCGCAGCCGGGCCGAATCGCTGGACGCACTGGCGCAGCAGACCCAAGCCGACCTGACCCAGTGGCAAGCCGACCTGGCCGACGCAGCACCGGTGGCGAGCCTACTGGCCAGCTGGCTGGCAGACCAGGCGGCACCAGACATTGCCAGCGTCACCCTGATCAACAACGCCGGTGTCATACCGGCGCTGGTGTCGCTGCGCGATGCCGACCCGCTGGAGCTGGCACGCGCCCTGCGCATTGGTCTGGAGGCACCAATGCTGTTGACAGCCGCTTTTCTGGCGGCCACGCAAAGCTGGACAGCTGTGCGCAAAGTGCTCAACATTTCATCTGGGCTTGGCCGCCGACCAATGGCATCGCAATCAGCTTATTGCGCGGCCAAAGCGGGTATGGACCATTTCACCCGCTGTGTGGCACTGGATGAGGCCAATCAACCCAACGGTGTCCGAATTTGCGCACTGGCACCCGGCGTGATTGACACCGACATGCAAGTGCAGCTGCGCCAGGCCAGCTCAGCCAACTTTCCTGATCAAGGCAACTTTGCCCAGCTCAAGGCAGCTGGCTTGCTGACCAGCCCGCACGATGCAGCCAGCCGGGTGCTGGCGTATTTGCAGCGCCCGGACTTCGGCAGCCAGCCAGTAGCCGATGTACGCGGGTAAACACCTGGTCTAAATGACCCCTTTTTTGCCAATCCGGTCTGCACCATGTCAGTGAGACAGACTAAGATGTTTTTTTTCAACCCAAAAGGAGACTTTGATGACCCGTGAAGTAGTTGTTGTTAGCGCTGTGCGCACCGCCATTGGTACCTACGGCGGAAGCCTCAAGGACATTGCCCCCACCGACCTGGCCGCCCAAGTGGTGCGCGAGGTGTTGTCGCGTGCCCAGGTCGATGGCAAGGATGTCGGCCATGTGGTGTTTGGTCATGTGGTCAACACTGAACCCAAAGACATGTACCTGTCGCGCGTGGCAGCCGTCAACGGCGGCTGCGCAGAAAGCACACCTGCCATGAACGTCAACCGCCTGTGCGGCTCAGGTTTACAGGCCATTGTGTGCGCCGCGCAGTCGATTTTGCTGGGCGATACCGATATTGCCATTGGCGGTGGTGCCGAAAACATGAGCCGTGCGCCCTACGCCAGCCTGAACATGCGCTGGGGCGTGCGCATGGGCGACACCAAGATGGTTGACATGATGGTGGGTGCCCTGCACGACCCGTTCCATGTGATCCACATGGGCCTGACGGCTGAGAACATTGCTGCCAAATGGGGAATCAGCCGCGAGGACCAAGACGCGCTCGCAGTGCAAAGCCACAACCGGGCTCAACACGCCATTGAAGCTGGTTACTTCAAGAGCCAGATCATGCCGGTGATGCTGAAAAGCCGCAAAGGCGACGTGGCCTATGACACCGACGAGCATTATCGCCCCAACTGCACGCTGGCCGATCTGGTCAAGCTAAAACCCGCGTTCATGAAAGAAGGCGGCACGGTGACCGCTGGCAATGCCTCGGGTATCAACGATGCCGCCGCAGGCGTGGTGTTGATGGAAGCCGCCACCGCCCAAGCGCGCGGCCTGAAACCGCTTGCACGCATGGTGGGCTACGCGCACGCCGGGGTCGATCCCAAGTACATGGGCATTGGCCCGGTGCCCGCCAGCCAGGCGGCCTTGAAACGGGCCGGTTTAACCATCAACGACATGGACGTGATCGAGGCCAACGAAGCCTTTGCCGCACAAGCCTGCGCCGTCAGCCGCGATCTGGCGCTCGACCCGGCCAAGACCAACCCGAATGGCTCGGGCATATCGCTGGGTCACCCGATTGGTGCCACCGGCGCGCTGATCACGGTCAAGGCGCTGTATGAGCTGGAACGTATTGGCGGGCGCTATGCGCTGGTCACCATGTGCATTGGCGGCGGTCAGGGCATTGCTGCAATTTTTGAGCGCCAGGCCTGACCTCGTCGCAACAGCGTAAGCCGGGCCTAAGCACACTGGCCCGGCTTTGTTCACCCCAGTTCCGCTTGCGGGCTGGGGCGACAAGATACCTGTTAAGTTAACGGAAAACAACGCGCAATCGCCCCATTTTGTTCACATAATTTGAATAAAGACGTTTGTCGTCGTTTGAGGTGGCCTTCTCGGCCATGAAAGTTAACGTGAAACAACCGTAGAAGCGGCATCTTGACGCTTTGAATGCGGCTGGAAGCAGCATCTACCGCGCTGTTTCATGCTTTTAGCGTGGCTGCGCTGCCATGCGAGTTAGAAGGCCATCAACGCCGATGCCTGCAAAGTGCCGAGAACAATGGCGGCAATCTGCAAAATCACCAGCAGCGCCAGCGACGACAGGTCAATGCCGCCCACCAGCGGCAGCACACGGCGAATGGGGCTCAGCAGCGGTGCCACCAGTCGCTCCACCACATCGGCCACCACCGACTGTGCCGCCACCCAGGACAACACAGCATAGACGATGACAGCGGCGGTCAACCCCGAGATGCCCATGCGCAGCACGCCAAAGCCGGCCAGTATCGGCACCGCAAACAAGCCACCCTCAGAGCCTGCCAGCAGCCACAACAGCCCAAACTCGCCCAGCTGCAACAAAAACGCCGCCATCAGGCTGGCTGT
>JFJP01002351.1_pt1 | contig 11100 bp, 10 predicted proteins | sample 431651 | NCBI WGS metagenome assembly JFJP01 (sample SAMN02602958, study PRJNA72255) | Microbial mat metagenome, whole genome shotgun sequencing project. | biome: fresh water; feature: sink hole; material: water; isolation source: purple microbial (photo- and chemosynthetic) mats found in... | reverse complement strand
CGCCGGAGAGGTCGAGTCCGTGGCCCTGGCGCACGCGTGCCCAGCCTTTGTCGGAGACGATCAGCGTGACCGGCTCGTCGGCGACGGCGGCGACTTCCGAGCGCGAGGCCATAGCCGCCGACTCGATCAGCGTGCGCCGGTCGTCACCGTGTTTGCTGGCGTCAGCCTTGATCTCGCGGATGACCAACCGGCGCAGCAGCGTGTCGCTCTCCAGCAGCTTGATCAGCTCCTCCTTCTCGGCGCGCAGCTTTTCCAGTTCCTGCTCGATCTTGATGCCTTCGAGCCGCGCCAGCTGGCGCAGGCGGATTTCGAGGATATCCTCGGCCTGGCGGTCGGAGAGCAGGAAGCGCGCAATCAGCGCCGGCTTGGGTTCGTCCGACTCGCGGATGAGGTGGATCACTTCGTCGATGTTGAGGAAGACGATGTGCCGGCCTTCGAGGATGTGGATACGGTCGTTGGCCTTGTCCAGACGGAATCCGGTGCGCCGGCGCACGGTCGAGACGCGGAACTGGCACCATTCTCCGATCAGGTCAGCCAACGTTTTCTGGCACGGCCGGCCGTCGATGCCGACGGCGACAAGATTGATCGGCGCGGTGGTTTCGAGGCTGGTATGGGCGAGCAGCAGGGCAACGAATTCGTCGCGGTCGAGACGTGAACTCACCGGCTCGAAGACGAGGCGGATGTCGTCGTCCTTGCCCGATTCGTCGCGTGCGCGTTCGAGTTGTGAGGCAAATAACGCCTTCAACTGCGCCGCCGACTGTTCGATCGATTTCTTGCCCGGCTTGGGTTGCGGGTTCATCAGCGCGCCGATTTCGGTGAGTACGCGGGCCGAGGAGACGCCGGGCGGCAACTCCCTGATCACCAGTTGCCAGGCGCCGCGCGCCATTTCCTCGAATTCGTAGCGCGCGCGCACGCGCAGGCTGCCGCGGCCGCTGCCGTAGGCACTGCTTATTTCGGCGGAGGTCGAGATGATCTGGCCGCCACCCGGGTAGTCCGGGCCGGGGATGTGCTCCATCAATTCGGCAACCCCAGCCGACGGGTTCTGCAGCTTGTGGATGGCGGCGTTGGCCACTTCGCGCAGGTTGTGCGAGGGCATTTCGGTGGCCATGCCGACGGCGATACCGGAGGCGCCGTTGAGCAGAGAGAAGGGCAGGCGGGCGGGCAGGAAGGCGGGTTCCTGGAACGAGCCGTCGTAGTTGGGCTGGTAGTCGACCGTGCCCTCGCCGAGTTCGCCGAGCAGCAGTTCGGCAATTGGCGCCAGGCGCGCTTCGGTGTAGCGCATGGCCGCCGCGCCGTCGCCATCGCGCGAGCCGAAGTTGCCCTGGCCATCGACCAGCGGATAACGCAGCGAGAAGGGCTGCGCGATGCGCACCATGGCGTCATACGAGGACGTGTCGCCATGCGGATGGTATTTGCCGATCACGTCGCCGACGACGCGCGCCGACTTGACCGGCTTGGCGCCGGCCATCAGGCCGAGTTCGCGCATGGCGAAGAGCACGCGGCGCTGCACCGGCTTCTGGCCATCCTTGACGTCGGGCAGGGCACGCCCCTTGACCACGGCGATGGCGTATTCGAGATAGTCACGTGAGGCCGATTCGTGCAGCAGGATGCTCTCGCCGTCGTCGTCTTCTTCCGCTGTCGCAGGCATCAAGGCAGGGGGGGGTGGCGGTGCTTCGGCTAACGGCAAGTCGTCGAACAGGTCAGGGGTACTGGGCATGTCAATCCTTATGATTAATTTCAGAATTCGCCACCAGGGCACAGAGACGCGGAGGTCTCACAGAGAAAACAAAGGCATGAGGGTTCCGGATTGATCTGTGCCGCGCCGGGCAGGAGCCTGTCTGTGGTGTCCCACGGGAATTCTTTTCACTCATTTACCTATCTTGTTTCCATTGCGCAATGGGCTTACTTCGACCCCTTGTCGGCAGTGAAGCGTGCAGCGAACTCATCCTGCGTTTTCTGCTCACGCCGTACCTCCCGCGCTTCTTCGCTGGCGAAGTGGCGATCGGAAAGCGTATCGAAGGCCTTGAGTTTCTTTCGCTGTTGCTGCCAGTGAGACTGTCCGTCGGCGGTGTGTCTGGCCTGCATGGCGACGGCCTGGCGCTGCGCATCGATGGCCTCGTCAAGACGGTTGATGAACTCCTGATAGTTGTGCCATTCGCGCGGGGAGATTCCGTTTTGAGCCGCCTGCCTGAAACGCATGGCGTATTCATCGCGATATTGCTGCAACATTCCAAGTTTGCTGTTTGCGTCGCGTTCGTTGGCAATCAGTTGCGCCAGACGAAGCGTTGCATCGTCAGCACGGATTTGCATCAACTCAAGGACGGTTTGCAGGGAAAACGGTTTGGCCATGACTTTGCCTGAAGAGGAGAGTCATTTTAACCGTAACTCAGTGCTTGGTACCAAACAGGGAATAGAGCCGCTGAATACTGCTCGCGTAATCGGCGCGTTCGCTCAGGGCCTGCTGCAGAAAGGCTTCAAATGCGGGATAGATCGTGATGGCTTGATCGAGCAAGGGATCGGAACCCGCGACATAGGCGCCGACACTGATCAGATCGCGTGAACGCTGATAGCGCGAAAAGAGCTGCTTGAAGTGACGGATCTGCTCGAAGTGTTCCGGGGTGATCAGGTTGACCATGGCCCGCGAAATCGATTGTTCAATATCGATCGCCGGGTAATGCCCGGCATCGGCCAGCGATCGAGAAAGAACAATGTGGCCGTCGAGGATGGCGCGCGCTGAATCGGCGATCGGATCCTGCGGATCGTCGCCTTCGGCCAGCACGGTATAGAAGGCGGTGATCGAACCGCCACCATCGGCACCGTTGCCGGCGCGCTCGACCAGTTGCGGCAGCCGTGCAAACACCGAGGGCGGATAGCCGCGAGTGACCGGCGGTTCGCCGATGGCCAGCGCAATCTCGCGTTGCGCCATGGCATAGCGGGTGAGCGAGTCCATGATCAGCAGGACATGCCGACCCTGATCGCGAAAATACTCGGCAATCGAGGTGGCATAAGCGGCCCCCTGCAGGCGCATCAGCGGGCTGACGTCGGCTGGTGCGGCGACGACAACGGAGCGGCGCAGACCTTCCTCGCCGAGAATCTGCTCGATGAACTCTTTCACTTCGCGACCGCGTTCACCGATCAGCCCGACGACAATGACTTCGGCCGAGGTGTAGCGCGCCATCATGCCGAGCAGGACGCTTTTGCCGACCCCCGAGCCCGAGAACAGCCCCATGCGTTGCCCGCGACCGACCGTCAGCAGGGCGTTGATGGCGCGTATCCCGACGTCAAGCGACTGTTCGATGGGCGCGCGCGACATCGGGTTGATCGGACGGCCCTGCAGCGGGCGCAGGGCGTCGGCCAGCAACGGCCCGTGCCGGTCGAGCGGGCGCCCGGCACCATCGATGATCCGACCGAGCAGCGCATTGCCGACTGGCAGGAGCTTGGCGCGATCGACAGAACGTCGCCTGGCCGGTGGCGCTTGTCCGATCCTGGGCGGCGCAGTCGGCGTTTCAAGGGCGACAACCCGGGCGCCGGGTGACAGGCCATAGACATCTTCGGAGGGCATCAGGAAAAGCCGCTCGCCATTGAAACCGACGACCTCGGCTTCGATCGGCGAACCGCCAGCGGGAAGAATGCGGCACGAACTGCCCAGCGGCAGTTTCAGGCCGGAAGCTTCCATGACCAGACCGTTGATGCGCGTCAGGTGGCCGCTGGGCAGTAGTGGCGAGGCCTGGCTGGCCGCTTCGCGGCAGTGGTCGAGAAAACTGCGCCAGTTGTCCAGATGCCCGTTCTGAAGCTTGTCATTCATGGTGACAGAAAGTTCAAGGCTTGTCGCTCAGCCACTCCTGGCTGATGCCGATGGATTCGATCACGCGCCGCCAGCGTGTTTCCATGGTCGCGTCAACTTCGCTGGCCCCCAGTTCGACGCGACAGCCTCCGGGCGTCAGCGTGCTGTCCTCGATGATTCGCCAGTTGTTATGCGCAAGCTGATCACCAAGGTGGGAACGGATCAGTGCGGCATCATCGGGATGGGCGAACAATGCCGGATGACCCAGATGCGTGTGCAAGGTGGCGATTGCTTCCTTGACGACCGGCAGCAACAGTTCCGGTTTGATGCGCAGGCTCTGGCGCAGCATCTGCTCGGCAATTTCCACCGAGGTGGCCAGCAACTGGTCGGCAACGTGTTGATCAAGCGCTCTGAGCGATTGGTCCAGACTCGTCATCAAGGCATCGATTCTGGTTGCACTAAGGCGTGCCTGGGCCAGTCCTTCTTCGTGGCCGGCAGCGTAACCCTGCTGGTGGGCTTCGATATGCATGCGTTCAATGTCGGCTGCCGTCGGCAGGACAAGCGGAATTTTCTCGCCCGGATCGACCCTTTCGCCCCCGCTGACTGACGGGGCGGACGCTGCTTTCGCTGCTTGCAAGGCCGTCTGTTCCGCCTCGTCGAAGGCGGCGACTTCCCAGCGCTGGTAGGCGGTGAGCTTCTCCTTGGGGACGAAGCCGGTCATGGCTGGCGCGCGCTCAGATCATTTCCTCGCCACCCGCGCCGCCCAGCACGATCTGGCCTTCGTCAGCCAGACGGCGGACGATCTTGAGGATTTCCTTCTGTTCGCCTTCGACTTCCGAGAGGCGCACCGGACCGCGTGATTCGAGGTCTTCACGCAACATTTCTGCCGCACGTTGCGACATGTTCTTGAAGATTTTCTCGCGCAAGGGCTCGGAAGCCCCTTTCATGGCCAGGATCAGCGAGTCGGACTGGATTTCACGCAGGAGAAGCTGGATGCCGCGGTCGTCGAGATCAAGCAGGTTCTCGAAGACGAACATTTCATCAAGAATCTTCTGCGCCAGATCCGGGTCGTATTCGCGGATCGAATCGACCACCGTGGTCTCATTGGCTGTACCCATGAAATTGAGAATCTCAGCGACCGAACGCACACCACCCATGGCCGATTTCTTGATGTTGGCCGAACCCGCGAGTAGACGCAGCATGACGTCATTCAACTCTCTCAACGCTTCCGGCTGGATGCCTTCAAGCGTAGCGATGCGCAACACTACATCGTTGCGCAGGCGTTCGGTGAAATGGTTGAGGATATCACTGGCATGGTCGTTCTCAAGGTGTACGAGAATGGTGGCAATGATCTGCGGGTGCTCGTTGCGGATCAGATCGGCGACGGTCGGCGCGTCCATCCACTTGAGGCCCTCAATGCCGTTGGTCTCGCCGCCCTGCAGGATGCGCGAGATCAGGTTGGCCGCCTTGTCGTCACCCAGCGCCTTGGTCAGCACCGAGCGGACATAAGCGTCGGTATCGACGTGCACTGCGGCGGATTCACGCGCGGTTTTCTGAAAATCCGCCAGCACCGCTTCCACTTTGGCGCGCGGCACCGATTTCAGACCCGCTATGGCATGACCCAGTTTCTGTACGTCTTTTGGCCCGAGATGCTTGAGCACCTCGGAGGCAAAGTCCTCGCCGAGTGCAATGAGCAGAATGGCGCTTTTCTCTACGCCGTCGTCAACTGGCATTGGAACCCGTCCAGTCCTTGATGATATTGGCGACAACCTTCGGATCCTGCTGCGCCAGGTCTCGCGCCTGTGCGAGTTTGCTTTCCAGAGCCTCAGCCGCGGAAGGTGTCTGACTCCCGTCTTCGTCAAGGATGTTGACGTTGCCGCCCAGGGAGCGGCTGGCCGTCCTTGGTGGTGCTTCAAGCATGGTCTTGATCAGCGGACGAACGACCTTGAGCGCCAGATAGGCCACGATGGCGGCGATGGCAGCATATTTGAACAGTTCCTTGAGCAGGGAAAGAATTTCGGGGTCTTTCCAGAGCGGGATTCCCGAATCATTCCTTTCGATCGTGGTGAAGGGGGCGTTGGCCACCGAGACGGTATCGCCGCGCTCCTTGTTGAAACCCAGGGCTTCCCTGACCAGTTCGTTGATCTGCTTGAGTTCAGGGTCCGAAAGCGGTTTGCTCAGTCCCTTGGCGTCCTTGCGGTGATTGATTACGACCGCCGCCGACAGGCGCTTGATCGTGCCGACCGACTGCCTGGTGTGACGAATGGTCTTGTCCAGTTCGTAATTGATTGTCGAATCCTTGCGCGTATTGATCGGCTGGGCGACGCTGTTGATCGCCGCCTGAACCCCGGCGGCGTTAAGCTGGCCGGGTAGTGGCTGGCCCGGAGCGGCCGCCGGACCTGCGCCGGGTACGGCCGGTTGCGTCAGCGGAGCTGTCGCCGGGACCGGCGGCTGGTTGCTCAGTGCACCCGGAACGCCCTGTGCCGAAGGCGTGGCGCTGGCCGACTCGCTGGTCTGCTGGCTGCGAATGCTGATGTCCGGCGGGGTGGTATTCGGGCGGTGCGTTTCGGCCGTCTGCTCGTTCTGCGAGAAATCGACATCGGCGGCAACCTGGACGCGGGCATTGCCCGGCCCGACGATGGGCGCGAGGATGTCGCCCACCCGCTTGATGGCGTTGGCTTCGATTTCCTGAACGTACTTGATTTGCGTCGCATCGAGGCCGGCATTCATCAGCGAGCTCTTGAGCTGCGAGAGCATCGCTCCGCTTTGATCGATGAGGGTGACGCTGGTGACTGCAAGATTGGGTACGCTGGCGGCGACGAGATTCTGGATACCGGCGATCTGTGAGGAGTCCAGCGCGCGTCCGGGGTAAAGATTGAGCAACACGGAGGCCGAAGGCTTCAAGTCCTCGCGCACGAAAACGGTCGGCTTGGGGATCGCCAGATGCACACGCGCGGCCTGAACCGCACCAATCGACTGGATCGTCCGTGACAGTTCGCCTTCAAGACCGCGCTGGTAATTGACCTGTTCGGCAAACTGGCTGATGCCGAACTTCTGGTTTTCCATCAGTTCGAAACCGACCCCACCACCCTTTGGCAAGCCTTGCGAAGCCAGGCGCAAGCGAACTTCATGCACTTTCGCGCCAGGGACCAGGATGGCGCCACCACTGTCATTGAATTTGTACGGAACGTTCAACTGTTCAAGGGCGGCGATGATGGCGCCGCCGTCACGTTCGGAGATATTGGAAAAAAGAATGCGGTAGTCGGCCTGCTTGAGCCAGGTGCTGCTGGCGACGAGCAGCGCGACGATGGCGGCGAGAGCCACCATCAGCAAAACCTTTTGCTGGTTGCTCAAACGCGTCAGGGCATAACGCAGACGATCGCTCAGATTGTCGGCTTCTGCTGTCGTTCGGGTAGTGGTTCCGGTTGCCGCCATGCTTGCGATAGTTGGTGAACTCTGCGATTAATCAAGCAAAAAGCGAAATGTGCTGAGAAATATTCTACTATTGTATCTGTTAATTGCACGGGATTTTCCATCTAATGAGCGATGCAGCGCAAATTGCGGTTCCCGATCAGAAGGCTGAAGAACTGCAGCGAGCCTTTGACGTATTCAACCAGGTATCGCTTGAGCTGACGCAGGCCTACGAGGGGCTGCAGGGTCGGGTTGAATCGTTGACCGCCGAGTTGGCCGTGGCCAACGGCGAGTTGCGTCGGCAATATCAGGAGAAAGAAGCGCTTTCCGAGCGGCTTTCCCTTCTGCTCAATGCCCTGCCGGCTGGCGTGGTGGTCCTTGACAGTACGGCGGCGGTCAGTGAGGCCAATCCGGTCGCCCGGCACATGCTGGGTGAGACCATCATCGGCAGCGACTGGCCGCTGCTGGCGCGGGCAAAACTGTGCGCCACCGATGCGCCGGACGAGTGGCAACTCGACCAGCGCCGCGTGGCCATGGCCGAGAGTCCGCTGGACTCGGCAGGAGGGCGCATCCTGCTACTTCAGGACATTACCGTGGCGCATGAACTCAAGGCCAACGTCGAGCGTAACCAGCGTCTGGCGGCCATGGGCGAGATGGCTGCGGCGCTGGCGCACCAGTTGCGCACGCCGCTGGCGACCGCCTTGCTCTACAGTTCAAATCTGGCTCAGCCGGAGCTTTCCGATGCGGCACGTACGCGCTTTGCCGGCAAGGCGGCCGAGCAGTTGAAGCGTCTTGAGCGCCTGATTCAGGACGTGCTGTTGTTTGCGCGCGGCGAGAGCATAGGCCGCGATGTGATTGCGACCGCGTCGCTGCTCGCCGATGCCGTCCAGACCATGGAACCCCTGTGTCTGGAAAAAGGGGTCACCTTCAGCGCCACATCCGCTGTCGGGGACTCTATAATCACAGGCAGTCGTAAAGCGCTCGGCGGGGCGCTGCTGAATCTGCTGGAAAATGCGCTGCAGGCCTGCGAGAGCCGCGCTGAATGCGTTGGCGAGGTCAGGTTGAGCGCAACCATCTCCGGTAGGCAACTAAGAATCAGTGTACGCGATACGGGTGGAGGCATCGCGCCGGAGGCGCAGGCGCGAATTTTCGAGCCCTTCTTCACCACCCGGGGGCAGGGAACGGGCCTCGGTCTGGCGATTGCTCTCGGCGTGGCGCGTGCGCATGGCGGTAGCATTGAAGTCAGTTCGCTACCGGGGGAAGGTTCGGAATTTGTCATGCTGCTTCCCGCCGGCTTGGCGGCTGAATAACAACTCGTGGATGAAAATGGCACAGGGATTACCGATACTGGTCGTTGAAGACGACACCCATCTGCGCGAAGCCGTGTGCGATACGCTCGAACTGGCCGGACAAGCCGTGATCTCCGCAGCGGGAGGGGAAGAGGCGCTCCGCTTGCTCGAGACACAGGCCGTGGCGCTGGTGGTGAGTGATGTACGCATGATGCCGATGGATGGCATTGCACTGCTCAAGGAGATACGCAGCCGTTTTCCTCATCTTCCCGTGGTCCTGATGACGGCTTTTGCCGAAGTCGACCGGGCGGTCGAGGCCATGCGTTCCGGCGCCTGTGACTTCCTGCTCAAGCCATTTGAACCGAAGGCTCTGCTTGAACATGTGGCCCGCTATCGCTTGCCCGAAGCCATGGACGATGAGCGGGTGATCGCCAGCGATCAACTCAGTCGCAATCTCTTTGCCCTGGCGACACGCGTCGCACAGACCGATACGACGGTCTTGCTGACCGGCGAAAGCGGTGTCGGCAAGGAAGTGGTTGCGCGCTACATCCACAATCATTCGGCGCGTCATTCGGGCCCCTTTGTGGCGATCAACTGTGCAGCCATTCCGGATAGCCTGCTTGAGGCGACGCTTTTCGGCTACGAGAAGGGCGCCTTTACCGGCGCGCAGCAGGCTCAGGCGGGAAAGTTCGAACAGGCGCAATACGGCACGCTGCTGCTCGACGAAGTGACCGAGATGCCGCTGGGGCTGCAGGCGAAGCTCCTGCGTGTGCTCCAGGAACGCGAGGTCGAGCGTGTCGGGGGCAAGAAACCCATCGCCCTCGACATCCGCATCATCGCCACATCCAACAGAGACATGGCCGAGGCCGTGGCCAGGGGGATGTTGCGCGAAGACGTCTATTACCGGCTCAACGTGTTTCCTTTGCTGATTCCTGCCTTGCGTCAGCGCCCCGAGGATATTGTCCCTCTGGCGCAGCATTTTCTGGCCGAACACGGCGGTCGTTCCGGACGCACGGGCCTGCGTCTGGCCCCTTCTGCCGAACAGGCCTTGCGCCGGCATTCCTGGCCGGGCAACGTGCGCGAGCTGGAGAACGTCATGCAGCGCGCCGTGATTTTTGCTGCCGGTGAGATCGTTGAAGTCGATGCGCTGCACCTCTCGCTGTTGCCGGCCGGGGGCATAATGCAGGTGGCCAGTCCCGAGGCTGCGCTGGCGAATCCTCAGGCCACTCTGTCAGAAGGGCAAAAGACGGATAACATGAGAGACTTGGAACGTGAGCATATTCTGGATACGCTGGTTGCCGTGGGCGGTTCGCGCAAACTTGCCGGCGAACGTCTCGGAATGTCAGAACGAACCTTGCGACACAAACTCAAACAGTACCGAGAAGCGGGTTTGTTCAACGAATGAGCGGGATGATCCGGTAACGCATTAGCAAGCTGGCGCGCTTTTTGCAAGATACTGTGTGACGACGGTCTGGAGAAGCAAATGGATACCAAGGGAATTGATCAGATGTTGAGCGTTTTGCGGGCTACTGCGGCCCAGGCTGGTGGCCGTGTATCCGAGACGCAGAGCGCTCCGGCGGGTGGGGCGGATTTCGCCCAGATCCTGCAGAATTCGATAGCTCAGGTCAATCAGACGCAGCAGCAGGCGGAAGGCATGGCGGCAAATTTTGCCGCCGGCGACAGTACCGCCAACCTGCACGAGGTCATGATCTCGCTGCAGAAGGCCAATGTATCCTTCCAGGAAATGGTCCAGGTACGCAATAAACTCGTTTCCGCCTATCACGACGTGATGAACATGCAGGTCTAAACGCTGCCCAAGCTTAATGAACAACTGCACCTGCGGGCGCCGTTGTTATTTCAAGTCATCCCGATTCTCAGGGACTGAGCCATGGGTTAATGACTGGAACGCCGGTCGGCTCAAAATCAGCCACATTACGGGTGACGACGGTCATGCCATGCACAAGCGCTGTGGCCGCAATGAGTCCGTCACGTACGGGGCGTGGGTCTGGCACATGGAGTCTTGCGCTGCGCTGCGCGACAGCGGTATCTACGGCCAGGATGCGGCCAGCAAAAGCAGGTAGGACTTGGCCGGTCATCCATGCTCGAATTATCGCGCCCTGCGATGGGTCACGGCGCTCAGCCAGCAAGACGCCGATTTCCAACTCCTGAATGGTGATTGCCGAGAGATACAAATCATTGGCATCTACGCTGTCTGCCCAATCTGCAGCGTGACAATCCGCTTTTCCAAGACGAATTTTCCGTAACTCGGAAACGACATTGGTATCAAGCAAATACATCAAGATAGATCCGCTGCTTGTGCAAGGTCGTTAAGTTGCCGTATTTCAAAATCAATATCTTCGACGCCGGGCATCGCCAATAGATCGGCGATCTTCGTGGGTTTGCCAGTGATTTTTTTATACGCTTCAAACGTCAGTAGCACATGTGCTGGACGTCCACGATCCGTGATGAATACCGGGCCGGCGATTGCTGCTTTTTTGGCTTTACTGGCATCCTGATTAAACTGGCGGCTTGAGAGTGTCGTGATGGTCATGGCGTTACCTCTAATCGGCAGGCAATGTAGGTACGTTACAACATTAATTCTTCCTGCGCAAGTTA
>JFJP01050934.1_pt1 | contig 11101 bp, 8 predicted proteins | sample 431651 | NCBI WGS metagenome assembly JFJP01 (sample SAMN02602958, study PRJNA72255) | Microbial mat metagenome, whole genome shotgun sequencing project. | biome: fresh water; feature: sink hole; material: water; isolation source: purple microbial (photo- and chemosynthetic) mats found in... | reverse complement strand
TTTAACCGAGGTTTTTGGGATGGTTATTATTTAGGACGAAAATTGGGCGAATGGTCGAAAGATTACGGTTCGCATGCAACCAAAAAGAAGGAGCATTTGGGCAAAAACACCAACTACTTTGCAAACTTGGGGGTTGCGGAATTTCAGCTTGAAACCGGGTTTTTAAAAGTTGGCGAAGAAATTCTTATTTCCGGACCTACCACCGGAGTTCTGGAACTAATCGTTGAATCGATTCATACTTCGGCAGGCGCTGTGGATGAAGTGCAAAAAGGCGATGTATTTGCCATTCCGGTGCCTCAAAAAGTGCGACGTTCGGATAAATTGTATAAAATGATTTCAGTAAAAATATAATGAATTACAAATGGTACGAATAACACACCAACGCGCCAAATGTATTGGCTGCTATTATTGTGCAGCCGCTGCGCCCGCCACTTGGACAATGAGTGATGAGGACGGCAAGGCAACCCTTCGCGGTGCCAAAGAAAAAAAAGGTTTTTATACCACTACCGTTACCGACGATGAATATACTGCTAATTTGGAAGCTGCCGAATCGTGCCCGGTAAATATTATTAAAATAGAAAAGTATAGCTAAAAGTACTTGATTTCAGTAAATATCTCAAATCCGCATGTCATCGGCTCAATTTACTAATATTGAGTAGTTTGTTTGCCAATTTGCAGTATTTTTTTTCTTCGATGAGGTGATGATTATTAGCAAGTTAAAAGCACACTTTCGATTTTAATGAAATACAAAATGCAGTAATTATGCCGGTTGCGATTTAAAACGATCAGCCGGCATTTTTACCGTATGGCTGTAATAATTCAAATAAGTAAAATACTTGACCACCGAAGCTAAATGAATGACGATTGTATGGTTTTACCTGACCAATAACGGCTATTTTAAAGGCAAAAATAAAACTTGTTAATACTTTGGTCTTTATTTTGTCTTAAAATTCGCAAATATTATTTATATTTACACGTAGAAAATTATTTTCTGAACCATGAGCAACTTGTATCAGGCAATTAGAAACACTTACAAAATTATTATCCTCGAACAGGATATTGAGTTGTTTCATTTTGCCGTTGAAGTTTTTGGTGAAGAATTACAAGCCTATGAGTTTGTTTTGGCAAATTCGTGCGATGAGGCAATAAGCATGAGTATTAGTCTTTTACCAAAACTAATATTGGTACATAACAACTTTTCTTCCGAAAATGCAATAGACATGATTAAGCGCTTAAAGTATGTAGATATACTGCGCGATGTACCTATTTTAATTGTTAGTTCGCCTCGCGATTATGCAAAAGCTTACGAAGCAGGAGCTATTGATTTTATTCGTCGACCGGTAGACAAAACCGAACTTGTGGTGCGTGTAAAATCGATGCTTTCATTATTTACGCTGCTCAACGGAATGAAAGAGGCTTCGGAATTTTTAGAAATGCAAGCGTCGGATTTGGAACGAAAATCGAAAGAGGTTGAAGAAGAGAAGAAACGAACCGATGCCTTATTACTAAACATTTTGCCTTACGAAATTGCCGAGCAGCTAAAAAACAAAGGCTCTGTTGAGGCGAAACGCTACCGAAGAGTAAGTGTAATGTTTATTGATTTTAAAGGCTTTACCAAACTGTCGGAAATGCTTACATTCCAAGAAATTATTAAAGAATTGGGTATTTGTTTCGAAAAGTTTGATGAAATAGTAGGGCTTCATTTTGTTGAAAAAATAAAAACTATTGGCGATGCTTACATGTGCGCCGGCGGTTTGCCTATTCGTAATGCAAGTAACCCGATTGATACCTTGTTGGCTGCGTTGAAAATTAATAAATTTATAGACGAATATAACGATTTAAAGCGAAGTTTAGACCAACCACTTTGGGAAATACGCACCGGCATACATACCGGCGAAGTAATAGCCGGGGTTATAGGTAAAAAGAAATTTGCCTACGATATTTGGGGCGATACCGTAAATACCGCCGCAAGGGTACAAAGCGCAAGCGAACCGGGAAAAATTAATATTTCCGGTATTACTTACGACTTTGTTAAGGAATATTTTAATTGTACTTACCGCGGAAAGGTAGCGGCAAAAAATAAAGGCGAAATAGATATGTATTTTGTTCAGGGTTTAAAGCCTGAATTCGCTTCCGATGTAGACGGAATTCAACCAAACAGTAAATTTAAAGAAATACTGTCAACTTTTTAGTAACCGCGTTTATATTTTTCAATCCAAGCGCTGTTTTCCATGGTTTGCAATAATCGCAATGCATTTTCGGGTTTGCCCGACCAACCTTTAGTAATTCCGGCTGAACGAAACGGATATTCGGCATAACGCAATTTCCATAAACTGTCAACCATGTTTGGGTTGGTAATGTTATGGGCTTTAAGCAAATCTACTTTATCGGGGTTTGCATTCGACTCTATGGTGCCGTTTAATTGACCAAGAAAATTTTCACGAGTCAAGTTTCTTACCACACTAATTTTATTGTCATCTACACGTACCAATAAATAATTGATAACACTGCCGGAAGCTGTAGGAATTAGGTTAAAACCCAAATGGAACGTATTTTCTTCCTTCTGACCGAACTCCATGTCGGTTTGTGCTTGTGCCAAAAATGGCATTCCGAGTAATGCTATAAAAACTATTAAATGTCGCATGGTTTTGTTTCTTAAATTTAAACTTTTCTTTACCTAAAACTACTTATATGCAATTTAACGAGCAAAGGTAAATTAATGTTTCAGCTTCGTCAAAAAAAAATACACTTTAATGGAAAAAAAAACCGGCTTATTAGAAAACAATCGTTTGCGCAAAATCATTATTTTTTCAACACAAATTGACCGTTTTTATAATACGCTTCTACAATTATGCTTCCGTCCTTTTTGTATTTGGCTTCCAAACCATGTTTTTTTCCGTTTTTATAGTTCGAAACCGAATTAATTTTCCCGTTTTCGTAATAGCTTAACCAGCTGCCATGTCGGATATTGTTTTTGTATCCTTGTACTTGCAATAGCCTGCCTTTGTTGCTCCACACCAGCCAAGTACCGTGTTTGTTTCCGTTTTTGTAGCTTTCTTCACGCACTTTTACGCCCAATTCGTTGTAGTAAATCCATTTACCTATTCGCTGTTCCATGTTATAACTTCCCGAAACAAGTGCCTGTCCGGTTTCTGACCACGAACTTCGGAAACCATGCAATTTTCCGTTGCTAAAGTGCTCTATAAGCCTAATTTTCCCGTTTTCGTACCAATAGGTAGCCTTTCCGTCTTTTATATTTTGAAGGTAATTTAGTACGTATTTTGGTTTTTGGTTTTCGTACCATTCTTCCCACAAACCTTGAATTGCGCCTTGTTCAAAATTACCTTTTATTTGTATTTTTCCATTTTCGAACCATTGCATCCACACGCCATGTTCTTTGCCGGCGCTGTATTCGCCATAGGTATATTTATTTCCGTTTTCGTAATATACAGTCCAGAATCCATGTTTTTTGTCGTTTTCGTAGCTTCCTGTTTTCCATACAGTTCCGTTGGCATACCACCAAACCCAGCTGCCGTTCATTAGTCCGTATTTAAACTCGCCTTGGTTTCCTTTTGTGCCGTTTTCTTGGTAGTACGTCCAAATGCCATGCTGTTGGTCGTTTTCGAAATTACCGTCTATATCGGCAGTTCCGTTTTCGCGAAACCAATTAGCAGTGCCTTGCTTAAAACCGGAGGTGTAATTAATTTGGTATTCTTTGCCGCCTTCCGAATAAAAACCAATATGCAGTCCGGTTTCTTTATCGTTGGAGTAGTTGCCGGTTCGCTTTAAATTTCCGTTTACGTAATAATACTTCCATTCGCCTACTTTTTTCGAATCTTTTATTTCACCCTCGTATTCCAAATTATTGTTATCGTACCAAGCTTTATTGTAGCCGGCTATATAGTAGCTTTCCGTTTTTGGTTTTCCGTTTTCGTAAAATGTTTTCCAAGCGCCGGTTTCGGTGTTCTGTTTATATTCGCCTTGTGCACGCAAGTTGCGGTTTGGGTAATAGAAAAGCCATACCGAATCTTTTAAACCGTTTTTATAATAGCCCGATTCGCGCGGAGCTCCGTCGAAATAATAGGTTTTATATGTACCATTACCGTTTATTACACTTTCTGTGGAATCGTTAATCCAAAACGAAAGTACATGTTCTATTTCGGTTGAATCGAATTTGGAAACTTTAAACGGTGTGCCATTTTCGCCAAACCATTTCCAAATACTGTCTTTTCGGTTACCTTTATAGAAACCCGAAATTGCCATTGTATCGTTTTTGTGCCATTCGGTATAAGAGCCATGCTTGAAATTCCAAGCATAACGCTGCGAACTTTGTTTCCTTCCGTTTTCGTAATAGCTTGTTAAATAGCCATGAAGCAAGCCTTTCCTATATTCGGCCTCTTGGTCTTTAATACCCGTTTCGTAGTAAAAAGTCCATTTGCCTTCCATGTATTCGTTTACAAGTAAACCTTCGCTTTTAGTTTTACCGTTTGGCCATTTTTCAGTTTTTAGTTGGGCTTGCACCGAATAGGCAAGGCATACAAGCAATAATAGGAATAGATACTTTTTCAAGCTGATTTACTATTTTGTACTGATTAAAAAATTCCTTGGAAATAACACGCAATATCGTATAGCCGGGAATAGCCAAAAACATTCCCAAAACGCCTGCCAAACTGCCTGCCATCAGAATTACCAAAAATATTTCGAGCGGATGTGCATTTACACTGCTTGAATATATAAGCGGTTGAAATACAATGTTATCTATAACATGAACAGCTCCAAAAAGCATAACCATATAAATAAGCAGCGGAACCAATTCGTTGTTAAAATCCATATCGAGGTTTGATGTGGTTGCCAATGCCAAGGCTAAGAGTGTTCCTAATATAGGACCAATATACGGAATTACATTTAGCACGCCGGCCAAAAGGGCAATTACGAAAATTATTTTGCCTTCCAAGCCCAACGCCCACAAGCCTAAAGCAAGCAAGGTTATAATTAGAATAACTTCAATAGTTAACCCAACAAAATAGCGTGCAAGCAAAAAGTAAATGGTATGCAATGCTTTTTCAAAACCTACTTCGAAACGTGGCGGAATAGCGCCAACCAACACATGATTGAACAACTTTTCTTCTTTTAAAAAGAAAAAAAGAATAAACGAAATGGCAAATGCCGCTATGGCAAAATCGCCCAGTGCGGTAACTGCCATATTTAAAAATTCGGCAACTTGAATATTGCCGACAATAGATACTACTTTAGAAGAAATAAACTCGGTAATATTGAAATTTTCTAAATCGGAAATATGCAAATTGCGTAACAAAACTTCAAGTTCTTTCACCGGTTTGCTTAATCTTTCAATAAGTAAGGTTACGTCAATATTCGAAAGCTCGTTGGCCTGATGAATAAGCATTGGTATAAAGAAACTGAAAAACCCGATAAATAAGCCCCACAATAAAATTAGCACTACCGCAGCCCATAAGGCGCGTGGCGGTTTAAATTTTTTAATTCGAATGCGCGACAGTAAATCGACCAACGGATTTCCTATAAGCGAAAGGACACCCGCAATTAGCACGTAATTTATAATATTTATGAAATACCATACAAAAAAACCAACCAGCAGTATACTTATAATGGAAACCGAGTATTTTATTATTAAATTCATTTTTTTAGTATTTGTGTTGTACAAAGGTAGCTATTTTATATAAAAATGCAATTCGGTTACACTGCAATATTTATTATTTTCAACCCTATTAGTTGGGCATAATTTGACTAAGTTGCATAAAATATCAATTTAGTTTAATGAATTTAAATTTAGCATAAGTTTAAAAAAAAGATTATTTTCCGCATCGGTACCCTTATTTATTTAATAAACGAAAAATTTAATTGATTTATTTTGAAAAATAATACTAAAAATTAGGATAAATTAAAAAATGTCCGTAATTTTGTTGCATAAATGTAAAACACAAATTCAATATGGCAACCTTACGATTTAAAGCATTAGAAATTTTATTCGACCGTCAGGCAAAACAAGTAATTTATCCTTCGGTTAAAACATCTGATTATTACGGTGCAAATATTTTCGACAAAGAAAAAATGCAAAAGTATATGCCGCGCGAAGCATACTTGAGCGTAATTGAAAGTATAGAACAAGGAACCAGAATAGACCGCAAAATAGCAAACCAAGTGGCTGCCGGCATGAAAGCTTGGGCTACCGAAAAAGGTGCAACACATTATACCCACTGGTTTCACCCGTTAACCGATGCTTCGGCTGAAAAGCATGATGCTTTTTTTGATATTGAACCCGGCACCGGAAAATCATTCGAAAGTTTCGACGGTGCATTATTGGTTCAACAAGAACCCGATGCTTCGAGCTTACCCAACGGCGGCTTACGCAATACCTTCGAAGCACGCGGTTACTCGGCTTGGGATCCGTCGTCGCCCGCATTTGTGGTAGACAATACGCTTTGTATTCCTACTATTTTTGTGGCTTATACCGGCGAATCGTTGGACTATAAGCTACCTTTAATGAAATCGTTGAATTATTTAGATAGAGCAGCAACCGAAGTTTGCGGATTTTTCGACAAAAATGTAACTAAAGTTATAGCAACCTTGGGCTGGGAACAAGAATACTTTTTAATTGACGATGCGTTGTATCAAGCTCGCCCCGATTTACAATTAACCGGTCGTACGCTAATGGGGCATGCATCGGCAAAAGACCAACAGCTAAGCGACCATTATTTTGGCTCAATTCCCGAACGAGTTGCCGCATATATGCACGATTTTGAGATTGAAGCGCATAAATTGGGCATTCCGGTAAAAACACGACACAACGAGGTGGCACCTAACCAATTCGAATGTGCACCAATTTTCGAAGAAATGAACTTAGCGGTAGACCACAACCAATTACTTATGGACATTATGAATAAGGTAGCTCGCCGACATAATTTCCGTGTTTTGTTCCACGAAAAACCATTTAAAGGGATAAACGGTTCAGGAAAACATTGCAACTGGTCTATGGCTACCAATACCGGAGTAAATTTATTACGCCCGGGCAAGAACCCAAAAACAAACTTGCAATTTTTAACCTTTTTGGTAAATATTGTAAAAGCGGTGCATGATAATGCCGATTTGTTGCGTTCGGGTATTGTTTCAGCAGGAAACGAGCACCGATTGGGTGCACACGAAGCACCTCCGGCTATTATTTCGGCTTTTATAGGCACCGAGCTTACTAAAATTTTGAACGAAATTGTTGAACGCGTAAGCGATAAAAAAATGTCGGCAACGGCAAAAACCGACCTTAAATTAGATATTGGTCGTATTCCGGAAATTTTGCTCGACAATACCGACCGTAATCGTACTTCGCCATTTGCATTTACCGGCAACCGATTCGAGTTTCGCGCCGTAGGTTCATCGGCAAATACCGCCACTGCCATGATTATTTTAAATACCGCAGTTGCTCGCCAATTGGACGAATTTAAAACTACCATAGAAGCATTGGTTGAAAAAGGAGTTAAAAAGGATGAAGCTATTTTCCAAACCTTGCGCGAATATATTATTGTTTCTGAGAAAATTAGGTTCGAAGGCAACGGTTACAGTCAAGATTGGGTTGAAGAAGCAGCTCGTCGCGGATTGTCGAATGTTCGCACTGTTCCTGATGCCATGAAAGCTTTTGTTTCAAAAGAAGCCATTAAACTTTTTAACGAAGCCGGTGTTTATACCGAACCCGAAATTATGGCGCGGTATGAAGTTATTTTGGAGAAATATACCAAAAAAATTCAAATAGAATCGCGTGTTTTGGCTGACCTGTCTATAAATCATATTGTACCAACGGCGGTAAAATACCAAACCGAACTTATTAATAATGTTCGAGGATTGAAAGAAATTGTTTCAGCCGAAGATTTTGAATTGCTTGCCGGCGCACGTATTGAAAACATTAAAGTCATAGCCAATCATATTTCGCAGATTAAGACTAAAGTAAATGAAATGATAGAAGCTCGTAAAGATGCTAATAACATGGAGGATGGTGCTGTAATGGCAGATGCTTACGATAAAAAAGTTAAGCCGTTTATGAGCCAAATTAGGTATCATATCGATAAACTTGAACTAATTGTAGATAATGAAATGTGGCCTTTGCCTAAATATCGCGAATTATTGTTTGCTCGATAGATTTTTTTTAGACTTGGATTTGTTTTACACTTGATTCCGGATTGTTTTCAATTCGGAATCTTTTTTTAAAATTTAAAGTACGATATTCCTTTTTTAAGTGAAATTGCATGGTCGGCAAAATTTTGAGCAGTAGCTTTCAAGTGTTCCGATGCACTTACATTACGCTGTATTACCGTTTCGAATTCTTGAATTGCTTTCGTTATTTCGGCAATTCCGGTAACTTGTTCCAGGTTCCGAATGCCTTCTTTTTCCATTTCGGTAGCAGTTTTTTGAATCATCGGAACTAAATCGGCAAGTTTGTTTCCCGCATCGGTAATTACTTCGCCGCTGTAGACTGATAGGTCGTTAATTTCAACCGAAGCCGCTTTGCTTCGGTCGGCGAGTTTTTTTACTTCGTTGGCAACTACCGTAAAACCGGCGCCGGCGCGTCCGGCTCTTGAGGCTTCAATAGCGGCATTCATGGCAAGCATATTGGTTTGGCGTGCAATTTCCTCTACTATTTCAATTTTATCGGTAATTTGTTTGGTTAACTCTATGGCATGTTGCATTACTTCATTGCTTGTGCCGGTTTCCGAAGCAATTTCTACGGTATATTGCACAATAAGCTTTGCATTTTCCGAAGAAATTCTTGTTTTCTCTTCCATCGAATGCATGGCTGCCGTAATTTCTTCGGCAGTTGATGCCTGATAAACAGAACCTTCAGCTAAATCGCCAATGGTTGAATTTAATAAAGCCGAACTTTGTAGCACTTTGTTCAGTATGCTTATTTCGTCGCGGCCTTTTTCGTTGAGACTTACGTTCAAATTACCCGATGCAATGCTTTGTGCTGCTTTAATTGCTTTATTTATTGGGTCTAAAATGCTTTTTCGAATAGCAATACTAAGCGGAATTACCACTATTAAAACCAAAAGAAGTGCACCAATCGAAATTTGTAGCATCAGCTTTTTGGTAAGTGCAGCTACATCTTTTATAATTATATCTTTAGCATCTTGTACATTATCCAAATAAATGCCGGTAGCTATCCAATACTCAGTATTCGGAATGGCTTCTGCATAAACAATTTTAGGTTGGTCGCCTTTGCCCGGTTTATCGAATATGAGATAGTTAAAACCGCCTCCTTTTTGCGAATTGGCATACGCATCGCGAATAAAGTAGGTATTATTAACATCTTTCAATTCACTCAAATCTTGGTCGTGGTATTTATGGTTGGGGTGTGCAACATTAACGGTACCTTTATAAACAAAAAAATACCCCGACGAATCAGGTTCGTACCTTACGGCATCAATTATATTGCGAATAACTTGAATTTGTTGTTGTTTAGCTGTTCCTTCCAATACACTGCTCATCGAAACTGCCATGGAATGCGTATTTGCTCCAAAATAAAATGAAGTAATAACAATTCCTGTTAGTATTAATGATAAGCTTATTAGAATGCCTAATCGGAGAGCTATATTTATGTTGCGCAGCATGTGTTTGGTGTTATTTAAGCAAGTAAAAATACTTCTTTTTTGAATAGAACAAAAAACGTATATAAAAAATTATTTAGTTTTGTTTTGAAATTATATTTCAATATAAACGAAACAACATTTTTTCAACAGTTATTTGATTAAAAATGAATGAGAAAGCTACTTTTTAGCTTGTTTTTATGCGTTAGTATTAACCGTAAAATTTAATAATAAATTTACTCGCACACAGCCAATTGAATTAAAAATGCCTATATTTGTATGAACGAAAAAATACAAATTGCGAAATGAATACTGAAAAAGAATCAATATCCGACAGCCAATGGACCATGGTAATAAAGCCAAAACGCGGTTTGTTCGAAATAGATGTACGTGAAATTTGGAGTTATAAAGATTTGATTGAACTCTAAGTACGTTTGTGTATTTTATGGTTTTTAATTCAATAGCTAAAATTTCGACCGACGGTGCACCGCCAATACTTTTTTATCTGTCCGGAATTGTAGCATGGAACTATTTTGCTGCTTGCCTTAACGGCACATCCGGTACTTTTGCTGCCAATGCCGGTATTTTTGGCAAAGTTTATTTTCCGCGTTTGGTTAGCCCAATAGCGACCATAATTTCGAATTTGGTTCAATTTGGCATTCAGTTTCTGTTATTGCTCGGAGTTTTGGGGTATTATGGTTTAGTAACTCAAACTACAGGCATTAACCTTACGGCACTCCTTATTCCGATTTATTTGCTCATTTTGGCAATGATAGGTTTCGGAACAGGCATTATAATTTCGGCGCTTACCACCAAATACCGCGATTTGGTTCAGCTTATGAGTTTTGGAGTTCAGCTTTGGATGTATGCAACGCCCATAATTTATCCGGTTTCCATGGTGCCCGAAAATTTCAGAATATTTGTAATGCTCAATCCGGTGGCACCGCTGGTTGAAGCTTTTAAATACAGTTTACTCGGTACCGGCAATTTCAATTTAGCGGGTTTAATGTACAGTTGCGGTTTTGCTATATTTATTGTACTTGTTGGCATTTTGCTTTTCAATAAAGTGGAGCAAACTTTTATGGATACGGTATAAATTATTCAACAAAAAATTTAAACATCGCTTCAAATTCCGAGCGCCAAAATGCTTCGTTGTGTTTAGCCTTGGGCTGTAGTTTTGTTCGTAAGTTTTCAGCATTTAGTTTTTTTGAAAGTAAAATGTTCATTTCTTCAAACTGTTCAACCATTTTAGCGCCTTCTTGTCCGCCCATTAAGGTGTATATTTTTGTTTTAGGTTGAAAGTCGGAATTTTCAACTAATTCAAAAATTTCAGTTTTATTTATCCAATAGGCAGGTGAAAAAACGCCTAGAAAACCGAATGTATCGGCAAATTTTATTCCGCCGTACAAGCTAATTAATCCGCCTAACGAACTGCCTGCAAGGGCGGTATATTCGCGTTCCGGTTTGGTTCGGTACAAACTGTCGATGTATGGTTT
>JFJP01034870.1_pt1 | contig 11102 bp, 11 predicted proteins | sample 431651 | NCBI WGS metagenome assembly JFJP01 (sample SAMN02602958, study PRJNA72255) | Microbial mat metagenome, whole genome shotgun sequencing project. | biome: fresh water; feature: sink hole; material: water; isolation source: purple microbial (photo- and chemosynthetic) mats found in... | reverse complement strand
AGCCGGATGAACCTGTCATCGCTCAAGACGGTTTTCCTGGTTCATGGTGAAGACGAGTCCGCCGCAGCCCAGAAAAAATTCCTCGAGGGCAAAGGGCTCAAGGACGTGCGGATAGTGCAATACGGAGAAACGTACAAACTATAGCGCTTGATTCAGGCGCGAAACGGGTCTATCGGGATCCTGTATCGTGCCTGTCTTCAAGCAGCTTCGTGGTGAACGATATCTCGCCTTCCAGCCTGGCCAGTTTCGCGTCCCGCTCGCTGGCTTCCTGCTCGAGCGCGCTGATCCTGTCCTTGAGCTCCCGGATTGCGGAGGGGTCTACCGTCCGCTTTGACTTGGACAGGTAGTCGCCGGCGACAGCTATCAGGGTCATTACTACCAATCCGCCCACGATAATCATCGTCATGCTCATACGGCCTCCCCGCTGGTAATCCGGCAAAGTATAACCAGAAGTAACGGTGCATGGCAACGATCGGGGCGGTATCGAAAACAGGGCATTTCTTCTATACTACGAATCTATCCACAAGGAGCTTCATACATGCTGTTCGAGCACGAAATATTCCATGACGCAAACCTGAACCTTTCGGGTCGTGCCTTCATACGCATAGCCGCGAGGGCCATCATCCTGAATGGGGATTCGATGCTCATGATCTACTCGCCATCCTGCGATGAATACAAGTTTCCGGGCGGCGGGGTGGAGCGCAACGAATCCATGGAGGCGGCGCTGGTACGCGAGGTCCGCGAGGAAACCGGCGCCGTTGTCAGCCGCATCGTTTCAAAGGTAGGCCAGGTCATAGAATACGACCGCCCCAAGGAGCGCCAGCTGGAACTGTTCACGATGCGCTCGTCGTACTATCTCGTAACGGTTACGCCTGAACGGCTGGAACAGGAACTGGATGCGTATGAGTCGAAACTCGGATTCACGCCGCGCTGGGTCAAGGTCGACGATGCCATCAGGCTCAACGAGTCTACCATGGCCAAGGGCACTATGCAGATGACGCGGTGGATAACACGGGATACCTGGGCCCTCCGGCAGGTAGCGCTGAATTATTCCACCCTGCTGCACATGGCCAACGCCGGCACTCCTGTAGAGGTTTTGCCGTGAGCGGCTACGTACTTTTGCTCCGCGGCGGGGAATCGCTTCCGGGATCGGGGGCTCTGCCGGTAACCGTGGAGGGGCTTCGCAAAATCCTGTCCTATATCGGGCACAGGAACATCATGGTTCAAGCCGATTCAGGCGATGCGGCTTTCGAGGCCATAGACAACAACCGCAGGAAAATGGAAGCGGAGATCGGGTATGAACTCAGGCATGCCTTCAGGACCGACCGCGGCGTCGTGCTGCTGACCCAGGAAGAGTTCCGCGCCATGGCCGCCGTTCATCCGCTGGCCGACCGGGGTGATGAGGACAAGCTCTTCGTCACCATCCTGACCCACGAGCCCGCGCGCGAGGATGTCGCCATGCTGATGGAAACCATGAACGGCGTCGACGAACATGTCGTTGCCGGGAAAGCCGTCTATTCATACTACGGCGCGGGATACGAATCCTCTCGTCGATCTTCGGAATTCGTTGAAAAAGTAATGAAGCTGCAGGCGGCGACGAGGACCTGGAAGGCGATGAAGAAGCTTCTGGCGTTGCTGTCCAGCGATTCGAATCAGCGTTTCATACCAACCTAGTAGAACAGGCTTACCCCGTGAGGCGCATGCATGAGAAGGCGAGGTACAACAATGAACCATAGCGAACGGCATGCCCGTTTGTTCAATCGTATTTCCATACCCTATGCATGGTTTTTTGCAGGGCAGACCCGCTCCTACGCATCTTGCTTCGAACTGGGACGGTCAGCCCTGCCTGACCCAAAGGGAAAGCGCGCACTGGATATCGGTTGCGGCACAGGGGCTTTCACGAATGCGCTCAGGCTTGATGGCTGGGATGTTCAGGGCATTGATGCAGCTATCGGTATGGTCGAACAGGCCAGGCGGAGAGGTGTGCCTTGTGCAGTAGCCAATGTGCTTGGAGGTTTGCCCTACGCCGACCATAGTTTCGACCTTGTCAGCGCAGCCTATGTAGCCCATGGCCTCAAGGTCGACGACCGGATCGCACTGTTCCATGAGGCCCGCCGCCTGTCACGTGAGGTGGTGCTTTTCCATGACTACACGGCTGACCGGCGGCTTCTGACCAGCCTTATAGAGTATGCCGAAGGCGGAGATTATTTCAATTTCATACAGACTGTCGAAGACGAATTGCTGTCGGTGTTCAGTGGACTGCGCGTTGTCAGGGTAGGCACGTATGCCGCCTGGTACGTATGTACTCCCTGAATGGCGGTCGATCGTCCGGAATCCTGCGCCAGGAAGACTTATAGTCCGAATAAAAAAAGCGGCGGCGCGGGCAGAACCCGCGCCGCCGCTTTGTAGCTCTGAAGGCTCTTACTTCTTGTTGATCGCGAGTCCGCCGGTGACCTTGAGGATCTTGCCGTCGAAGGCGAACTGCAGGGCGCCGGTATAGCCGACCAGCTCGGAGTTGGCCACGTCGACTACGATGTCGCCGGTCTTCTGGGTGGTGGTGCCGATTACCTTGCCGCCGGCGATCTTGGCGTCCCAGACCTTGGCCCAGTCGACCTTGGCCGCGGTGCCGTCGGCGGAGAACTCATTGGAGATGACCTGGGGGCCTTCGCCGATGATGTAGCCGATCTTGCGGGCCTGGAAGGTGGCGCCGGGGAACACGAACTTGCCGGATTTGTCGGTTACCATTTCGTTGGCCGTGCCGCGGTGCACATAGCGGATGCGGATTGAACCGTCGGCGTTCTTGGTGACGCTCAGGCCGTCCTCGAGGCGGGTCTTGTTGCCGGCGATCGGGTAGAGGAAGAGGCCGCGGAGTCCGCCGGGGAGGATCTTCTTGCCGAAGATGTCGTTGCGGTAGTAGTTGAACGTAAAGGTCGACTCGAGCTTGGAAGCGCCTGAGGTAGCATCGAACTGGTCCTTGTTGGACGAGGCGACGGGGCCCTTGAACGTGAGGTAGTTGTTGGTGTCGTCTGCTGCGACGGCGTTGACCTAGTAATCGATGGTGAGGGCGGGCGGTGTCTGGGCGACGGCGAACGCGGTGACCATGAGGGCCAGGGCAGAAAGCGCGATGATTTTCTTCATTGACTGCTCCTTAAGCAAGATTTCAGAACGCGGGTAGTATGCATATACTTTACTCTTTTTGTCAATTGAATTATCTATATATATTCATTCATACGCATGTACGATGCACTATATAGATAATGATGTATCAACATCATGATGAGCCGGAAAAAATCTGCAGGGAGCCCCGTTCGTGCTGGAATTGACTACAATCCGGGGATGTTCTACGCTTGTCCGATACCTGTGAACCTGTGCAAGTATCCCATCGCAGGAGCGTCGTCAGTGTCCGATAATCTTGTCGCCTGGTTGCTGGAAGATACCGATCCTTCACTGGCCTGCCAGGTCCGGCGCGACATCCTCGGAGATGCGCACCGCGCGCTCGAGCCTCTCGTCAAGCAGATAGGTAAACGGGGCTGGGCGCGCGACCTGCTCAAGCTTCGGAAGCCCGACGGCCATTGGGGCAATGGCGCATACAGCCCCAAATGGACCTGTACCCACTACGTCCTCTATGAACTCACGCAACTCGAGCTGCCTGGCGGTGAAGCGCGTTGCGCAGCATCAACTGGATTGTTGCTGGCATATCCGCGTGGCAGGGACGGGGGCGTCAACTACGCCAAAACCGTCGAGTACAGCGATGTCTGCATCAATGGGATGTTGCTGGGTATCGCGAGCCGATTCATCGGCGCTTCCGGTGCCGGCAGCGCCGATGAATCGGCTCTTCGGGGCATCGTCGACTACCTGCTGGACAGGCGCATGGCGGATGGCGGCTGGAACTGCGCTTACTTCCAGGGCGGTACGCACAGTTCGCTCCACACGACGATAGCCGTGCTTGAAGGCTTGTGGGCATTCAAGGCCGGCCCCGACACGTACAGGAGTAGTGAAATCCGTGCTGCGATCGCGGCCGGCGTCGAGTTCGTGCTGCGCCATCGCCTGTTCCGTTCCGAACGCACGGGTGAAGTGATACGTGACGAATTTTTCAGGTATACGTTTCCGGTGCGCTGGAAGTATGACATTCTCAGGTGCCTGGATCTCTTCCGCCGGAACGGCATTTTATATGACCCTCGGATGGACGAGGCCCTTGACCGGATTGAAAAGGCCAGACGTCCCGAGGGCTACTGGAAGGCCGCGTCACAGCCGGGGAAAACGTACTTCGTCATCGAACCGAGCGGCGCTCCGGGCAGGTGGAACACCCTGCGCGCCCTCCGGACGCTCCGTTTCTACGGAAGGCTACCATGAGCGGTTCTCCGCTCGAGCCGTATCTGGATGCAAGTCTGTCGTATGTGGCATACGGCGCTGCCCGCGCTCTGGGCGGCCCGCGCGCGGCTTCATGCAAGGCTCGCCTCTATGCCGATGGCCGCATCAACGGCATCATCGCTGAGTTGAACGATTGGCCCGGTACCGTTCTGAGCAGCCACAGGAGCGCGCGGCAATGTTTCCATAAACTGGCGTTACTGGCGGACCTCGGGATAGAGGCTGACCACCCCGGCATGAAGACCGTCATCGGCAAGGTCCTGGAACATCGCGACGGAAACGGCGTCCCGCTCTTGCCCATGCGTATCGGCGAAGGACACGGCGGTACCGGAGAAACTGCGCGGGCGTGGGCACTCTGCGATGCGCCTACCACGCTGTACGCGCTGATTACCATGGGCTATCGGGATGACGGCATAGTGCAAGCGGTCGAGTATCTCGCGGGCAGGCGGCAGGGACAAGCCTGGGGTTGCGTTGTCTCCGAAGCGCTCGGATCCTGGCGCGGGCCAGGCAAAAAGGCAGACCCTTGCCCGTACGCCACACTGATCATGGTAAAGCTGCTGTTGGCGTTCGATCCGGAACGGTATGCCGGGGCGATAACTGACGGCGCGGGTGAACTGCTCCGGCTCTGGGCGCACAGCCTCACCGAGCACCCCTACATATTCTATATGGGCAACGATTTCAGGAAGCTCAAGTTGCCGTTCATATGGTACGACGTGCTGCACGTCGTGGAAGTGTTGAGCAGGATTCCAGCCTTGCGGTCAAGTAAGGCGTTTACCGAAATGCTCGGTGTCGTATGCGGATACGAGCTTGCCGGAGGCGGCTTTATCCCCGGTTCGGTCTACCAGGAGTTCAATGGCTGGGATTTCGGCCAGAAGAAAGCACCATCGGAATGGTTGGGGCTCAGGGTAGCACTGATCCGCGCGCGTCTGTGAAACGGGTACAATGCAGCCCCAGCAATAATTCATAGGCACGGGCCATGTTGGCGCGGCATTCGGCCTCTGTAGTGCTGTGGCGTTGTCCGAGGAATCCCAGAATGAGGCCATTGACGAGCACCAGAAAGAGATAGACGTCGGTCTGGATTGTCTCGCGGAGTTCTGCTGGAAGTGATTCTTTTATCAGGTCGATGCCGCTCGAATACAGGCGGCGCACGCGCTGGTTTTCGCTCTGTAGTCCTATGCTGTTCTGGAACATGAAGCGGTATATGTTCCGGTGCTGTTGAGCAAACTCAAGCATCACCCCGGCGACGTTCAGGAAGATGCAGCAAGGATTGTTGCCTTTTGCCTTGCAGGCTTCTACATGGGGCAGGATACCCTTGTAGAGGGTATCAAAGCCCATGATTATTACTTCATTGAGCAACTCGTCCCGGCCCATGTAATTGTAGACTGTCATGTGCGAGACACCCAATACCTCGGCCAGTTTCCTGGCCGAGAAATGTTCATAGCCTTCATCATCGATGATTCTGAAGGCTATCGTTACAAGTTGCATCGTGTCGCTTATCACCCGCTCTCTGCCCATGTCCGTATGATATACCTTTCATGAAGCGAAGAGAAAGCACCTCGCACGGGCGCCTCGTACTACCGTTTCCCGATCTCGATAGCTGCGGCGTTCTTGCCTGCCTCAAGTCCGAAGACGAGCGGCGGCGTGTTTCCTGAACCGCCTGCATAGCCGAGCCCGCCCCATTGGGCTGTTCCCTGCACTTCTCCCGCGGCGTAGAGCCCCGGGATGATGTTCCCGGTTGTCGAGATTACCTCCATCCTGGTATTGGTCTTGACGCCGCCCTGGGTCATGAAAATCGTTCCGAAGGACTTGATTCCATAGTACGGCGGCGTGGAAACGGGATGGTTGTCTGCCTTGCCAAATTGCGGATCCGTACCGGACGCTGCGTTTCCGTTCACCTGCATGATGGTCGCAAGGGTTGCATCTACAGGCAGGCCAAACGCCTTGGCGAGTTCTTCCATCGAGTCGGCTTTCCTGACGCCGTAACCCTTGGCGAGCCATGCATCGAAGTTGCGGACGGGCAGTTTGGCTATTCCTCCGTTGCGGTCAATTGAAGCCTGGTCAAAGACGATGATCGCCGTCTGCTCGGGGATGCCGTCCAGCGCCATTTCCCGGGGATCCTCGTCGGAACCATCTTCATCGACGAAACGCTTGCCGTTCAGATCAAGCCAGACATCGCCCTTCCAGCGGTCGGCGAAACTGGACGTCAGCGAACCGAAGCTGGATTTTTTTGTGCCTTCCTCGGCGATCGCACCAAAGTAGCCCACAAGGTAGTCCATATTGACGAGTTGCGCGCCTGCTTCCTCTGCCATCCAGAGTCCATCTCCGGTGGCATGCGGCATGGTCACGGAACGCAGTTGCGCATACTTGGGCATGCGCTTGGCGATAGCTTCGAAGTTGCTTCCGAAGCCGCCTGACGCCAGGATTACTGCTTTACCATACAGATCCTGTTCGCCGTCTGGCCCTGTAGTTTTGACACCGACGATTCGACCCTTGTATATGACGAGCTTGGTGACCGTCGTCGAGAGCTTGACCGTCAGCTTGCTTTCATACTGCTTCATTTCAGTTGCGAGTACCTTGCAGTACTCCATGGCCGAATTTTTGACGGGTGAGTATGTTCGAGCTATGCTGTACGGGCTGTGTACCGGGTCTATGAACGGGCTTTGCGGACTGGGCTGGAGTCCGTGCGCTACGAACCATTCCCATACTTCAGCAGCCTTGCCGGCATATAGACCGAGCAGTTCCTGGTCGGCTTTTCCCTTGCCTATCCTGTTGAGATCCTGCTTGAAAAGCTCGACCGAATCCACGATGCCCTTGGCTTTCTGCAGTTCAGTTCCCGCCGCGCTGAAGGTGCCGGTCGCGATTGCCGCGCTCCCGCCCAGTTCCTTGTTCTTTTCTATCCATACGACGGTTGCGCCATGTTCGAGCGCTCCATAAACAGCGGCATGCCCAGCGAGGCCCGAGCCCACGACTATGACCTGGTCTGGCATTTCAGACTCGCCGACACAGGCGCACAGCAAGCAACCTGCAACGAGGCAAGCCATGAAGAGGATGGACTGAAGAGGTTTTTTCACGTGTATTCTCCTTCTTTGTATCTATACAATTATAAATATACAGTGTATAATATACAGTGTCAATATTAATTGACAAGGAGATTGCAATGAAGAGTGGTACATGGATTCTTAATGGCTTGATGGTGGCAACGCTGCTTTTTGTTGCCGCCGCATGTCAGACTCAACCCGCAGCCGCAGCAGTTACCCCGCAGGCGGATGCCGTCGCTGCCGCCTCTGTTGAGTACGCGCCGTCGGCTGACACGATAAGCGCCGCGTCCGGCAAGTATTACTATGAAGCGGGTACGTACAGCGCCGAGTTGCTCAAGGCCGCCTTGTCCGCATACCCGTATGCGGGATCGGTGACCATAGCAACCGTCAACGAAGATGGGTCGCCAAACCTGGCTGTTGCTATTCCCGGGATCTCGCCTGACGGACAGTACCTGATGTTCGGCCTGGCCGAGAACAGGACAAGGACCAACATGATAGCCCGCAAGCTTTCCGTCGTGAGCATCTATGAATATGCCCCGAAGGCAGAAAACAAGGCAGACAGAAACCGCGGATGCAGGATAATCATCGAATATCCGGGAGATGACGTCAACGCGACCCTGAACGCAGGTAAGGAACGCCCCTCGCTCTACATGAAAATTGTCCGGATAATGCCGCTGGGATAACTTCAATCCCCGTGCGACGATGCTAGTACATCGAAGCTTGTGTTTTTGGTTTCAGACTACATTAAGTGGTATGGATCACCTATCCGCATGTACTGCTTGAAGTATCATTTTCACCTGGACACAAGCTTCGATGTACTGCGTTCGCGCAGGTCATTGCTAAAAACTCTATTTGGTATAAAATAACATGCATGAGTACTCTTCAAAAACTTCGGAACTCGGCCACTTTAAAACCTCCGCGAAAACTCAGCAGGGCAGGTCAGACCATAGCCGGACTGCTCGCGTTTGCGGTATGCGCCGGAGGCGCAGCCCTGCTGGTACGCGGCTCCGATGCGTTCTCGTTGCCTTCGGCTATCAGGCCTTTCATCAATCCACGGTCAGTAGATGTGGCTGCTGACGGCCTGACCGTCGTCGTGGATTCGGGCGAGCGCCGCATCCTGGGGCTCGAGTCCGACGGGGCGCTCCGTTTTACCATCAAGGGTGAAAACCGGTCTGGCGGATTCTATTCGGGTCGCATCGCGGGTTTCGATTCCTTTGGCCGTTTCTATGTGGATGACACCGTACTGGATCTCGCTTCTTCCAACACCGCCGCCCGTCGCTGCCTCCGTTACGATGCTTCCGGCCGCTTCATTGATGTCGTCGTTTCCTGGGAGTTTGAAGGCGATGCGATGAGCGACTGGGAACACCACCCGATTTTCATGCAGGTCAGGAACAACGCGCTCTACTGGTTCATGCAGAGCAGCGACGGCGTATGGGCGCTGGGGAGCAAACCGCTTCTCGGCGATGGACCCGTTACCGAACATGTGCTCGAGGGAGTCGTACCGTATGACTTCACGGATGCGGTTATAGGCTCGCCCAGGGAAGCCTGGTTTCTCGCGCCCGACGGTACTGTTGTACATGTCATGTCTGGAGAGCCTCCCCGTACGGTGTATCCGGCCGCGGGAGAGCGTGGCCTGAATTTTCCGACTGCCCTGGCGATGGACGCCCGGGGCAGGCTGCTGGCAGCCGATGGCAAACGGGCTGTATTCATGTTCGATCCATCGCTCGACCCCATGGTTGCCGTACGCGTCCTCGACGGTGACATCGTCAAGCGGGCCGGTTACACGCATGCCCTGGCGTTCATGGACCTCAGTTCCGATGCTGATGGTTTCCTTCACATGGCTAACGAGTACACGGGAGAAATTCTTGCGGTCGGGCCTTCGGGAATCATAACGGCCATACCTGCAGCCACGATGACTGGTGCCTCGCGGGCTGTTCAGATGGCGGCTTTTGCCATGGCATGGCTGGCTGCAGCTGCACTCGCGATGGTTGTAGTACTCTCGTACTACCGGATTTTCAAGCACCGGGCGCCGCTGGTCGTCAAGCAGGTGGCCATTTTCGTACCGCTCATCGCCATCATGACCATATCGGTCGCATTTTTTGTCTACAGCAGCATGGTGGATCCCCTCGAGGCTTCGGTGGAGCAAATGCTCCGCAACATGTCTGCAATCGGAGCAAGCCGCATCGATCCAGCCGCGGTAGACGAGCTCCGTTTCGATGGTCTGAGCCTTCAGGAGATACATGAATCGCCTGCCTACGTGCACGTGATGGAGGTCGTGGACCAGTTGATAAACGTCAACGAAGATCCATGGAATTCCAACGTCTTCGATTACTTTTACCGCAAGGATGGAGATTCCTGGTGGGTAATCGGATCATATGATTATCTTGAGCTGTACCCGTATGTAAAATCCGAATTCGAACAGGTAATCGCTACGGGCGAGCCGGTATTCCTCCGCTACGAAGACATCTACGGCGAATGGCTCTCGACCTTCTCCCCGGTCAGGGGCTCCAACGGCATGGTCGTTGCCATCTTTGAAGTAACGATGAGCGCAGATGTGCTCGATGAAGCCAGCACTTCGTTCGCATGGCGCAGCGCCGCCGGCGGAGCAAGCATCATAGCCGGTTTCCTCGTTGTCTTCGTGGCATTCACCGCGATGCTGTTGCGGTCGATTCGGTCTATGAAGGCCGGGGCGGAGCGGATTGCCTGCGGCGACTATGACGTCGATGTCGATATCCGTTCCCGCGACGAGATCCAGGATCTGGGAGACGCGTTCAATTCGATGTCGAAGGAGATACGCGACTACATACTGAGGGTAACCTCGCTCAACGAGGCCAACGCCAGATTCGTGCCGGCCGAGTTCCTTGCCCAGCTCGGCAAGAAGGACATCGCCGAGATAAAGCTCGGCGACCAGGCCAAGGCCGACATGATAATCCTGTTTACCGACATCAGGCATTTTACCGACCTGTCTGAAGGCATGCGCCCCGCAGAGGTTTTTGCATTCCTCAATGACTACCTGAGCCGCATGGGGCCCGAAATCCGGGAGCATGAAGGATTCATAGACAAGTACATCGGCGACGCCATCATGGCGCTGTTTCCCGGCTCGGTGGAATCCGCTTTGGAAGCGGCCTATGGCATGTTCGCCCGGCTCGACGAAATCAATGCCATACGTGCCCGCACGGGGCTCGCATCAGTCGAGATGGGCGTCGGTATCCATCGGGGACCCGTGATGATAGGCATTATCGGAGAAGCGCAGCGGTTCGATGGAACCGTCATTTCGGATTCGGTCAACCTCGCCTCGAGGCTTGAAAGCCTTACCAAGTATTATGGCGTCCGCGCAATCGTCAGCGAGACGAGCCTCGGCGCTCTCGTTGACCAGGACCGGTATCCGAGCCGTTTCCTCGATGCCGTAAGGGTCAAGGGGCGGCAGGAGGTAGTCAGGATCCGCGAGTTGCTGGACCGGGACGGTCCTGGCCTGTCTGCGGCCTTCATCAAGGCCTGGGAAGCCGCGTTCGCGGATTATAGCGCAGGAAGGTTCCGCGAGGCTCAGGCAGTCTACGACGACTTGCTCGCGTGGAATCCGGCTGACAGTGCAGCGCGCCTGTTCCGCGACCGTTGCATCCGTTATCTGCGGCAGCCGCCTGCCGCCGGCTGGGATGGCGTAACCACCTTCGGAGAAAAATAGCGGCGATGTTATCG
>JFJP01023596.1_pt1 | contig 11102 bp, 9 predicted proteins | sample 431651 | NCBI WGS metagenome assembly JFJP01 (sample SAMN02602958, study PRJNA72255) | Microbial mat metagenome, whole genome shotgun sequencing project. | biome: fresh water; feature: sink hole; material: water; isolation source: purple microbial (photo- and chemosynthetic) mats found in... | reverse complement strand
TGTGGCTGCAGCCATACTGCTGCTGACCGTGGCCGTGGGATTCGCCGCGATAAGGATCCTGCACCGAGAGGCGCAGCAAGGCATCACCGACCTGAACTCCGTGTTCCAGAACATCCAGGGGCAGGAGGCGGACCTGTCCTGCACCATGGAAGACCTGGACAACCCGGACCTGAAACACATCTCCGTCTGCTACAACAGCTTTCTGACCAGCGTGCGGGAGCTGGTGGAAAAAATCCGCAAGATGGGCATCGACATAGCTCTGGACAGCACCCGCATGGCCAAGTCCGTGTTTGACACCAGAAACAAAACCGCAGCTCAGGGTTCCATTGCCGAGGAAGTGGCCGTGGCCAGCAATCAGGCCAACGCAGCCATTGCCGAAATCGCGCAGAATACCCAGTACGTGGCCGAAAAAACCACCAGCAACCTGAACACTGCCCACAGATCACATACCGAATTGCAGGATGTCACCGACAAGATTCACAAGATCAACACCATCGTCGAATCCTTCCGCAGCACCGTGGACGACCTGAGCGCGAGCTCGGCCAATATCCTGAGCATCGTGACCATCATCAACGGCATCTCCGAACAGACCAACCTTCTGTCCCTGAACGCCACCATCGAAGCGGCCAGGGCCGGCGAACACGGCAAGGGGTTTGCCGTTGTGGCCGAAGAAGTCCGCGAACTCTCACGCAGAATCAAGCCGGCCACGGAAGAAATTTCGAACAACATCGCGGCGATGGTCAAAATCGTGGAGCGCACGCAGAGCGAAACCACGCAGATACTGAATTACGCCAAGGCCACGGACCATGTCGTGACTGCGGCCACGGTCAATTTCGAACGCATGATCGACGATTTCGAAACAGCCAATGACCAGCTGATCAAAATCGCGGCCGCCATCGAGGAGCTGTCCACCAACAACAACGATGTCACGGACAAGGTCAACAACATCAATGCGCTCAGCCAGGAGATTGCCGGGGACATGAACTCCTCGGCCTCCTCGGTGGACGCGCTGAACACTGTCACCGAGCAAATGCTTGAGTTGGTGGCACGCTTCAAGACCGGAGAGGGGAAATTCGATGCGGTCATCGCCACGGCCAGAGATATCCGCGACGATTATCAGGCGCGCATCCAGCGCATGAAGGACCGGGGAGTGAACGTATTTGACACGCAGCACAAGGCCGTTCCGAACACCACACCGCAGAAATACGTCACCGTCTTCAGCGACGCTTTTGTCAAAGAGATGCAGAGCGTCGTCGACGAAGCACAGAAAAAGATTCCCGGAACCATCTATTGTCTGGCCATTGACAGCAAAGGCTACCTGCCCATCCACCATGGGGCCGTGTCCAAGGCCATGACCGGAGACCCGGCCAAGGACCTGCTCTACAGCCGGCACCAGCGCATCTACCAGAACAACCGTACTGAACAGCGCAGGTGCTCGCACACCGACCCGCTCCTGCTGCAGACTTACATGCGCGATACCGGGGAAATCCTGAACGACCTGTCCATGCCCATATTCATCGACAACAAGCACTGGGGAGCGTTCATCATGGGCTTTGACCCCAGGGCCATGTTCAGCGGCTCCTGAGACCATTCTCAATCCGGAAAAGGCCGGCCCCTCCGGCCTTTTCCTTCCACTGCGCGGCGGTCGTCAGGCCGGTTGCCCTTTCGCGCACAGATCCAGAAACCAGCCATGCACCCGGCCATCCCCGGTCAATTCCGGATGGAAGGCCGTGGCCAACAGGTTCCCCTGACGCAATGCCACCGGGGACTGCCCCAGACGGATCAGGATTTCCACCCCCGCGCCCACCTCAACCACGCGGGGGGCGCGAATGAACACCCCGGGATAGGGCTGCGCATCCGGCAGACCATCAAAGTCCAGACTGGACACAAAACTCTCCTGCTGACGGCCATAGGCGTTGCGCGCCACACCCACGTCCATGAGGCCCAGAAAAGGCTCCTCGCCCTCAACCCTGGCGGCCAGCAGGACAAGTCCCGCGCAAACACCCCAAAGCGGGCGGGTGGCGCCAAAATCTCGCAAGGCATTGTCCAGCCCGCTGTGTCCGGCCAGCCGCCGCATGCTCGTGCTCTCGCCGCCGGGCAGGATCAGTCCGGCAAGACCATCCAGCTGCGCAGGCGTACGGACCAGTCCGGCCCGCACGCCCAGCGCCTCAAGCATTTCGACATGCTCCGCAAAGGCGCCCTGCAGGGCCAGGATGCCGACGCGCATCACCAGCCCCGACCGGAGAACTGTTCCGCGCTGTCCAGGGAGCGGACCGCGATGCCGGACATGGCCTCGCCCAGATTTTCGCTGATCTGGGCCAAAACCTGCGCGTCATCGTAATGGGTCACGGCCTGCACGATGGCCCGCGCCCGTCTTGCGGGATCAACGCTCTTGAAGATCCCCGAACCCACAAAGACGCCGTCCATGCCAAGCTGCATCATGAGTGCAGCGTCGGCCGGAGTGGCCACCCCACCGGCCGCGAAATTGACCACGGGCAGACGCCCAAGCTCACGCACCTGACGCACGAGCTCTACGGGCGCACCGATCTCCTTGGCAAAGGTGACCAGCTCCTCCGGGCGCATATGGCGCGCCCGCCTGATCTCCCCCTGCACGGTCCGGGCATGGCGCACGGCCTCGACCACGTCCCCCGTGCCCGCCTCGCCCTTGGTCCGGATCATGGCCGCGCCTTCGGCGATGCGGCGCAGAGCCTCGCCCAAATTGCGACACCCGCAGACGAAGGGCACCTTGAACGCGCCCTTGTCGATATGAAACTCCTCGTCCGCCGGAGTCAGAACCTCGCTCTCGTCGATGAAGTCCACACCCACGGCCTCAAGGATGCGGGCCTCCGTGAAGTGGCCGATACGGCACTTGGCCATGACCGGAATGGACACTCCGGCCATGATCTCACGGATCATTCCGGGGTCGGACATGCGGGCCACTCCGCCGCTGGCGCGAATGTCCGCCGGGACCCGCTCCAGGGCCATGACCGCGCAGGCTCCGGCCTCCTCGGCCATGCGGGCCTGCTCCGCGTTGACCACATCCATGATCACGCCGCCCTTGAACATCCGGGCCAGACCGGTGTTCAGCAGAATCTTGTCTTTGTTCCCACATTCCTGATTCATGACATCCTCCTTGAAAGATTGGACTGTCCTTGAACCAGCAGGGAGCAAAAATGACAATAGACGTTTATTGCGGAGATAATATGGAGGTCTTCTCCATATTCAGGCAGGATCGAGGGCGAGCAGGAAGGCGCGCAGATTGGTCTGGCGATTGCCAAGTCCGAGCTTGCGCCGGATATGGTGACGATGGGAGTCGATGGTGGAGGTGCCCACCCGGAGCCGGGCGGCGATCTCCTTGGTGCCGAGCCCCTCGCGGATCAGCTCCGCGACCTGGATTTCCGCCGGGGTCAAGGCGTGACAGACGGTGGACAGACGATGGCAGAACGGCTCGGTCAACTCTTCAAGCCCCTGACGAACCTGCAAGAGCAGAGCCTTGGCGTCATCGCCGCAGCAAACCGCGCCCAGGCGATCCAGACTCGGCGCGATGCGGCGGCGGACATTGGCCAGCACGGCCTGCTCCAGTTCCTCTCGATCCTCTTCGCGCTGGCGCAAGAGAACCTTGAGCGCCGCGTTCATCTCGGCCAAGCGCCCGGTTTGGGCCAGCAGCTCGGCCGTGCGCTCCCGCACCCGCTCCTCCAGCACCTCGCTGTGACGCGCCCGGACCTGTTCTTCGGTCTTGCGCCCCGTGATCTCGGCCACGGTGCCCACGTAGCCCAGAATACTCCCGTCTACGCCGTGAACAGGGCGGGTCTGCTCCTCAACCCAGCCGATGCGACCGCTTGCGCAGGCATAGCGGTACTCGGCCCGAAAAAGAGAGACCCCCTCGGCCACCGCGCGGGCCCGCTCACGCAAAAGCCCCGGCAGGTCCTCGGGATGCACGGTCCTGGCCCAACCGTCGCCCAGGGCCTCGGCTTCGGACAGCTCCATCATTTGGCAAAAGGTCCGGTTCACGAACACGCACTTGTCGTGGGCGTCATCGAAAAAGATGCCCAGCGGAGAGCCTTCGACCAGAACCTGAGTCCGGGCCCGCAGGTCGGCCAGTTCGGATTCGAGTTCGCGTAGACGTTCTTCAGAATTCATGTGCATGGTTTGCGGGAGTACACTGCCTGGCTGGCCTTCGTCCAGAGAGCGCGGAAACACGTTGAAGGACAGATTTGCCACACTCCGGCCGCGCAAAATGTCGAGCGTCTCCCGCGTCGCTTCAACAGCTTGGCAAAGAAATGCTGCCGTTCGCGCCAGCACCCCGTCAAATACGATCCCGCCCCTTGATCACAAGTCCGGCCCGGCGTAGAAAGCTCCCTGACACACAAGCCACGGAGTTTCCCATGAAAAGCATCCTTCTTCTCGTCAGCCTTCTTCTGGCCAGCCCCGCTCTGGCCGGGCCCTGGACCGCTCTGGAGCCGGTCACGCTGTCAGCGTCCGGCGCCACGGAATCACTGCCGGTAGGCGAAAAACTGGGCAAGATCGACAACCTGCGCTTCCAGATCGATGGCGCGACCGTGCAGTTCGAAAGCCTGACGCTGATCCCCGTAAAAGGCGAGCCAATCCCCCTGAAGGTCCCGGTGCAGCTCAAATCAGGAGAATCCTCGGGACTCATCAACATTCCGGGCATGGCCATAGCCATAGACGAACTCAAGCTGCAGTACCGGATCACCGATGGCAAGCCAGCCACGATCACGTTACGGGTCAAGCCGGACTGAGCCCCTGTTTTTCTGACGAGGCCTGACTGAATTTCAGGCCCAAGCATTGGTCCAACCGTCATGAGCCGTCAGCTTTCAACTGCTGCCGAGAAGAGACAATTTTCTTGATTTCAGCAGATTGGATATCCAAAAAACCCCGCGAGACGGCGCGGGGGAACGTTCGAAAGTTTGCAGTTTCTGAAACCAGTCGCTAGGGCCAACGGAACAAGCGCCTGCGGCAATGGCGCAAGCGGACTTGAATCCTGTTGCGTGGAGGCTCTGGCATGCCGTTGGCCAAGTGGACGGCAATATCGGTCCCAACACCGTGCCCGGCCTGACCACAGCGGCCATCGCAGCAATCTGGAATCATGCACCAAGCGCCTGATTTTTCCAACCCGACGCAATTCGGCAGCGCGCATGATCTTCAGCAAAGATGCAAGACAATGCAGTGGGTTTTTTGTCTTTGAATCACACCAATTCAGTGAGGGGGGAGCTTATGGTTGGAAGAAAATACCTAGCCGCCCTTGTTGTCGTTCTCGGAATCGCTGTGTCTGCTTCCCAGGCGATGGCCAAGCAGGACATCCTCTTTGGCGGAGCGTCTACCACCGAAATCAATCACCAGGTCGCGCTGCAGCTCAGCCGCATGATGAACAAACATGCGGCCGACAAGTACAACTACATCGGCCGGCCCACGGGCGGTTCCGTCTTCAACATCAATGCCATTGATCGTGGCGCGTTCGACTTCGCCGTGACCCAGTCCGACCGCAACTGGCAGGGCTTCAACGGCGCCGCTGACTGGGAAGGAAAAAACCTCTCCGGTCTGCGCAGCGTGTTCAGCATGCATCCCGAAACCGTGCTGCTGGTCACTCGCAAGGACGCCGACATCAAGACCGTCATGGACATGAAAGGCAAGCGCATCAACATCGGCAACCCCGGTTCCGGTCAGCGCGGCAATGCCGAAGACGTTCTGCGCATCTACGGGCTGGATTTCAACAAGGATTTCCACGCCGAGACCCTGCATCAGGCTGAAGCCTCCCGCGCCCTGATCGACCACAAGATCGACGCTTTCTTCTTTACCGCCGGCAACCCCAGCGCTGTCATCGAAGAACCGGCCCGGTCCGTCGAACTCGAACTCATCCCCCTCAACTCCAATGACATCAAAGGCTTCGTGGACAAGCATCCCTATTACATCATGACCAAGATCCCTGCCGGAACCTACACGGGTGTCGGCAAGGACGTCGAGACCTACGCTGTGACCACCACCATCATCACCAATGAATCGATGTCCGAGGAAGTGGTCTACGACATGGTCAAGACCGTGTTTGAAAACCTGGACGAACTCAAAGCCTCCCATGCCGCTTTCCGCAACCTCGACCCCAGGGAAATGCTGCAGGGCCTCTCCACCCCGCTGCATCCCGGCGCGATCAAGTACTACAAGGAAAAAGGCTGGAGGTAGCCTCTTCCTGACAAGGAGACCTTGGGACCCCTTTGTCTTTCCGAAAAAATCCCAGATCTTCCGCTTCATCTTTCTGGCGCAAGGACATTGCCGTGGCAGCACACGAAACACCCAGACACAAGAACGCGGCGCCGGATTTGTGCCTGCGTCCGCAGACAGGTCTGCCCCGCGACGGTTCGTAAGCAAACCCTTTGCGGAAGGGCTGTGCCAAGCCGTCCGGACTTTTGGCTTTCCCGCACCCGGCCAAACCCCTCGGCGCAGGCCTCACACAGCCGCCGCGATCCGCGAAGAATCGGGGCGGCTCTCCTTGCTCGGGGAACAGTCCGGAATCAAGCTCCTTTACATCCTGGCGCGCACCCTTCAGAATGGACTTTTTCGAAGGAAACTCATGAAACACACTGTCATCGTCATCGGCGGCGGACCCGCCGGACTTCTGGCCGCAGCCACTGCTGCGGCCAGAGGCGCCAGCGTCACCCTGCTCGAACGCATGGACCGCCCGGGCCGCAAGCTCAGAATCTGTGGCAAGGGCCGAGGCAACATTGGCAACACTGCGCCCCTGGATGAATTTCTGGCCCATTTCGGCAAGAATTTCCGTTTTTTGCGGCCCGCCCTGGCCCATTTCTTCACTCCGGACACCATCGAACTGCTGCACAGTCTGAACGTCCCCACCAAGGAAGAGCGCGGGGGGCGACTTTTTCCCGAAAGCGACAGTGCCCAGGATCTGGTCGACGCCTTTGTGCGCCATGCCCGCGCCCAGGGCGTGTCGATCCGCACCGGTTGCCGCGTGCGCAGCATCAGTCGCCAGGGTGATGGCTTCGAGGTGGGTTTCGGGTCCCAATGTCTCACGGCGGACAGGATCATCCTGACCACGGGCGGGGCCTCCTACCCGGCGACCGGCTCCACCGGCGATGGCTACGATCTGGCCAAAAGTCTTGGGCACACCATCGTGCCCATCGCTCCCGCGCTGATCCCCCTGGTCACCGAAGGCGACACGGCGGCCCGGCTGCAGGGGTTGTCACTCAAGAATGTCCGCGTCGAGTTGCGGGTGGAAGGAAAAAAGGCGGGAGAGGACATGGGCGAGATGCTCTTCACCCATTTCGGTCTGTCCGGCCCCCTCATCCTGACCTTGAGCAAGGCCGCCGTGCGGGCCGTGGAACAGCACAAGAAAACCGAAATCCTGATCGACTTAAAACCCGCTCTGGACCCGGCCAAGCTTGACGCTCGCCTGCTGCGGGATCTCGGTGAGCACGGCAAGATGCGTGTGGAGAATCTGCTGCGCGGCCTCATGCCGCCCAAGCTCATCCCCATCTGCCTGGAGCAGACCCGACTGGCCGGCGACAAGACCGCGCATCAGGTCTCGGCCGAGGAACGCAAGCGCCTGCGGCTATGGCTCAAGGAGCTGCGCTTCACGGTATGCGGATACCGGCCCCTGCGCGAGGCAATCATCACCTCCGGGGGCGTTGAGCTGACGGAGGTCAATCCCAAAACCATGCAGTCCCGGGTCTGCCCCGGCCTCTTCCTGGCCGGCGAAGTGCTCGACATGGATGCAGACACGGGTGGTTTCAACCTGCAGGGGGCACTGTCCTCGGGTTTTCTGGCGGGACTGAGCGCGGCCGGGACGCCCTGACCTTGCACGCCTGCGGGCCTTGCGCTAGGAGTTTTAAGAAATTCATATTCTCAAGGAGTTTGCGATGATCGACTTCAAGATTCCCGCTCCTGGCGACCCGGCTCCGGGCTTTTGTCTGGGCGGTGCCTCTGGAACCGAGGTTCGGCTGGAAGACTACCGGGGCCGCTGGGTGGTGCTCTATTTCTACCCCAAGGACAACACCCCAGGCTGCACCGTGGAAGCACAGGAGTTTTCCGCCCTGAAGAGCCGATTCGAGAAACTGAACGCTGTCATCCTTGGAATGAGCCCGGACTCGATCAAATCCCACCAGAACTTCACCGGCAAGCATGATCTGCAGGTGGAACTCGTCAGCGATCCCGGACACGAGATACTGAAGCAGTTTGGCGCCTGGCGTCTCAAAAAGAACTACGGCAAGGAATACATGGGCGTGGCTCGTTCCACATTTCTCATCGACCCCTCCGGGGTCATCCGCCGAACGTGGTCCACGGTGACGGCGGCCGGGCATGCGGCGGAGGTTCTTGCCGCCCTCGAAGAACTGGGCTGAGTCCACGGCCATGCCACCTGGACAGAACACCCTGCTGGCGGAACTGCGCAGCCTCATCGCAGCCATAGAAGTCAGCACGCGCGCAAGCGACACTGAAGCGCTCAAAAAGCACCTCAAGGAGCTCCTGAGCTGGGGCAGGCAACTCATTCTGCGCATCCCATCTCCATCGTCCGACCTGACGTCGCAAAACGAGGGCCTCAGGCGCAGGCTTCGCGCATCCAAGATCAGCTTCGACTCCATGATCACGGCCTACAAGGCCATACTCGACGCCTTTGAAACCTTTCGCGGAACCGTGGACCTCGTGCAACAGACAAAACGTCTGGAAGAGCTTCCCCAGGCCCTGGACGCCATTCGCAGGCTGCGCAGCCTGCATACCCTGCACGTCATCCTGGACCAGGACCTTTTCGAGCAGCGCATTCCTGCAGGAATCGGCAGGGCGGCCTCCGTGACGATCAGGGAGCGCATCCGCCAGTTTTCCCCGGCGCCCCACGCCCCGCGCCTTTTCCTGGGTGAGATCAGCCACATCGACAATCCGGGCTTCTTCCTCGGCCTGGACGAAGACCCGCCGTCGGGCTCCTGCTTCATCTTCGCCCTCGGGCATAAATACGTGCATTCCAAAATAATAGGAGTGGTAGCGGCCTTCGATCCGGACCCAAGCCGCTACGCTCCGGACAAGGCCACGGATTTTTTGAGTCATTTCTGCGATATCCTGGCCTACACCCTGATCACGGCCCTGGAACACGCCCAGCTTGAGGAGCTGACCGTACGCGATGCCTTGACCGGCGCGAACAACCGCTCATACTTGGAGCGCCACGCCGGACGCATTCTCGATTTCGCGGCCCGCAAGGGCCTCCCCGTGCACCTGCTCTTTATCGACCTGAATGGATTCAAGGCGGTCAACGACACTCTCGGCCATGACGCCGGAGACGTGATCCTGGTGGCCGTGGCCAGATCCATCCAGGCAATGATCCGCAAATACGACATCTTCGTGCGCCTGGGCGGTGATGAATTCGTCATCCTCCTCCCGGACACTGACCACGACATGGCCCGGACATTTGTGACCCGCCTGCGCCAGACCCTGGCCGCCATCGATGTGGGACAGGTCTGCGCCCTGGACACGGACCTGCGGGTTTCCGCCTCCGTGGGCTTAAGCCGCCACCAGCCGCCCCAGAGCCTCGACGACCTGATCAGGGCGGCCGACCAGCACATGTACGAGGACAAGACCCTCTCGAAAAAAGGTTCCGCCGACAGGCATCTCGCCTCATACCCCAAAACAGCCTCCCCCCACGGCAAGGACCTGCAAGCACCATGATTGAATTCAACATCTCCGGTTTCGGGCAGCGAACCCTGCACCACCTGATTCTGGACTATAACGGCACCCTGGCCCTCGACGGGCGGGTCCAGCCCGGCGTTTTTTCACGCCTGAGCCAACTCAAGAACACGCTGCAGATCCACATCCTCACCGCCGATACGTACGGCACCGTTCGCTCCACCTTCGGCCAGACCGACTACATCGTTCATGTCCTGCCGGCCGGAGGCGAGTGCGAAGCCAAGGCCGAGTACGTGCGCGAGCTCGGGGCCCGTTCCTGCGCCTGCCTTGGGAACGGCGCGAACGACGCCTCGATGCTCATGGAAGCAGGGCTGTCCATGGCAGTGCTCCAACCCGAGGGAGTGGCCATGGCCGCCCTCTCCGCCGCCCACATCCTGGTCCCCGGCATAGAGTCCGGCCTCGACCTGCTGCTCCACCCCACGCGGCTCAAAGCCACCCTGCGCTCCTGACGGCTGCCTTCGTCACCTGCACAGTAAAAAGAAGTACTCTGACATAAAAGCTACCGACTTATGTTGATTAATTTATATCAAATGGGTAGGTAATGTACTACGGCACTTGTCGCTCAAATCCTCAAGGGGGCACCATGCTCAACACCCAGTCCATCAAATTCACCTCGAAACTCTTTACCGGAATCTTGTCCATTCTGGTGCTCTCGCTGTTTTTGGTGATCGCGGTCACGGACAAACTCGTCGACGACGGATTGGAAAGTCTGGGCAGGGATGCTCTGGAAAACATCAACAACTCCGTTTTCATATCCCTGCAGACCCAGAACTCGATGCTGCAGGAAAAACTCGCCGGTGACTTGACCATCCTGGAGGGAGAGCTGACCAGGTTTGGCTCCTTTGACCTGGACCCGAGCTCCATGTTGGACAGAACCATCACCAACCAGATCAGCAAGGCCTCCGAGAAAGTCAGCATCCCGCGGCTTATGCTTGGCGGAACCGTCATGAACGGCAACACGGGCATCGTGGACAAGGTCCAGGCCATGACCGGCGGGGTGACCACCATCTTTCAGGTGCTCGACGACAAGCTCTTGCGTGTCTCAACCAACGTGCGCATCAACGAATCCGACCGCGCCGTGGACACATACATCCCGTCGGACAGCCCCGTGTACAAGACCGTCATGAGCGGCGAAACATACACTGGCCGCGCCTTTGTGGTCAACGACTGGTACGTGACCTCCTACAAGCCCGTGCGCAACGGCGATGACAAGATCGTGGCCGTGCTTTTCTCGGGGCGCAAGATACTGACCCCGCAGCTGCGCGAGATGCTGACCACCATCAAGGCCGGCGGAGTCGGTTACTTTTTTGTTTATAACTCCAAGGGCGAGATTCTGGTCCATCCCACCCTTGAAGGAAAAAACCTGTTCGAACTGCCTGAAATCGGAGAATTATTCCGCAACCAGA
>JFJP01002956.1_pt1 | contig 11105 bp, 12 predicted proteins | sample 431651 | NCBI WGS metagenome assembly JFJP01 (sample SAMN02602958, study PRJNA72255) | Microbial mat metagenome, whole genome shotgun sequencing project. | biome: fresh water; feature: sink hole; material: water; isolation source: purple microbial (photo- and chemosynthetic) mats found in... | reverse complement strand
AACTCCGCCGGATCGGCTCGCCCTTGAGACAACGCGAAACAAATCCCGGCCCGAGCCCATACCGCCCGAGAAAATCCCCCACCCCATTGCCCGTGAACCCCACGAAATATTTGCCCAACGGCTTGTCTGCCGAACTCTCAATCCGGTGTGCGAGCCCCGGACCATAAACATACCAACTGCCCGGTTTAATATCGTGACTGACTCCACCGAGTGTCAGCGTTCCCTCGCCACGACTCACGAACTCCAAGCAAAACCACGGAAAATCCCGCCGATCGATTTGATAATCCGGCCCACAGCGTTCGAATCCGCCGAACACCACCGCGAATTCCTCGTCCTCTGCGGGATCGAGAAAAAACAGGCGCGACGATTCGACCTGCTGCGAAACATAGGAACTGGCGTCACGAAGCGCATGCATCAGCCACTCATGCCCGAAGCAATCAATCTCATCAAGACAAAAATCGGCATGGAATATTGAAATCGTCATGCCTTGAAAAGCCGTGCTAATTTGAAATTTTCTAAAATTTAACTGACAAATCAACAGATCTTGCCACGTTCACTCCGCAAGGACTCTTGAATCCATCGACCATGAAAAAAATCAACTATCCAAAAATCGGCATTCGTCCAACCATCGACGGTCGTCTCGGCGGCGTACGTGAATCGCTCGAAGAGCGCACCATGCAACAAGCCAAGGCCGTGGCCGCACTCTTCGCCGCTGAGCTCCGTTATCCGGACGGCTCGCCCGTCGAGTGCGTGATCGCCGACACCTGCATCGGCGGCGTGGCCGAGGCCGCCGCCTGTGCGGATAAGTTCAAGCTCTCGAATGTCGGCGTTTCCCTCAGCGTCACGCCATGCTGGTGTTACGGTTCGGAAACGATGGACATGGATCCGCACACGCCGAAAGCCATCTGGGGATTCAACGGCACCGAACGCCCTGGCGCAGTGTATTTGGCCGCCGTGCTCGCCGGTCACACGCAAAAAGGCCTGCCCGCCTTCGGCATCTATGGCAAGGACGTGCAATCCGCCACCGACACCGCCATCCCCGCCGATGTGCGCGAAAAACTCCTCTCGTTCGCCCAGTGCGGCCTCGCCGTAGCCCTGATGCGCGGCAAATCCTACCTCTCGATGGGCGGCACCTCCATGGGCATCGCCGGTTCGGTAGTGGACACGAAACTTTGGGAAAAATGGTTCGGCATGCGCGTCGAAGCCATCGACATGAGCGAAGTCGCCGGCCGCATGCGCAAAGGCAGCTACGATCACGCCGAATACGCAAAAGCCCTCGCCTGGGTGAAACAAAATTGCCCAGAAGGCAAAGATTACAACTCACCGGAAACCACCCGCTCCCGCGAGCAACTCGACACCGAATTGGAAGACAGCGTGAAAATGGCGCTGATCGCCCGCGATCTCATGGTCGGCAATCCGAAACTCGCGAAAATGGGACTTGGCGAGCAAGCGCAAGGCCACAATGCCATCGCCGCCGGCTTCCAAGGCCAGCGCCAATGGACTGACCACTTCCCGAACGGCGATTTCCTCGAAGCCATTCTCAACTCGTCCTTCGATTGGAACGGCAAGCGCGCGCCCTACATCGTCGCCACCGAAAATGACGCCCTCAACGGCGCGGGCATGCTTTTCGGACACCTCCTCACCAACACCGCCCAGATTTTCGCCGATCTCCGGACCTACTGGAGCCTTGAAGCTATCGAAACCGCCAGCGGCAAAAAAGTCAGCCACCCGCTCATCGGCGATGGCATTCTCCACCTCATCAACTCCGGCCCGGCCGCACTCGATGGCACCGGCGAACAAACCGATGCCCAAGGCAAACCCACCATGAAGCCGTTCTGGGACATCACCGATGCCGAAGTCGAAAAATGTCTCAAAGCCACCACTTGGCACCCATCGATCACCGAATATTTCCCCGGCGGCGGTTGGAGCACCCGCTACCGCACCCGCGGCGGAATGCCCGCCACCATGATCCGCCTCAACCTCGTCGATGGCCTCGGCCCTGCCCTGCAAGTCGCCGAAGGCTATACGGTTGATCTCCCGGACGATGTCCATGACGCTCTCGACCAACGCACCAACCCAACCTGGCCAACCACTTGGTTCGCGCCGATCCTAACCGGCAAGGGCGCTTTTGTCAGCGCTTACGAAGTCATGAACAACTGGGGCGCCAACCATTGCGTGATGACCTGCGGCCACGTCGGCCATCTTTATCTAACACTCGCCTCGATGCTGCGGATTCCGGTTTACATGCACAACGTCAGCGAAGACCGCGTTTTCCGCCCCAGCGCCTGGCGCACCTTCGGCACCGCCGACCTCGAAGGAGCCGATTTCCGCGCCTGCGGAAATTACGGCCCGCTCTATGGCAAAGCCTAACAGACCTTGCCTTATTTCTCCGCCGGGACTTGGCTCATCAACCGTTCGGCGAGAGTTTTGAGATCTTCTACGGGAATCGCAAAACTCTCGGCGCGGTTGGCGCGGGCGATGTTCATGCCGATACAACGGCCATCGAGATCCAGCAACGGGCCGCCGACGATCTTGCTATTCCCAAGGATGTCATGTTGCAGCACCCGCGGGAAACCACTCCGACGATTGGAAAAATCGCCACTCATCTGATCGTTGCGGTTCATCTGCTCGGTGAACAATTCGCTCTTGGCGGTTAGACGGACTCCCACGGTGATTTCTTTTTTCCCACGGCGGAGGGTGATCTCAACGGTGCTTCCCGCCTTGTGATCCTTGAGCGCATCGCTGAGCTCACTAATGGTCTTCACGGCCTTTCCTGCCACTTTGAGAATGATATCACCCTTCTGGATGCCGGCCTCCTGCGCGCCACCCTTTTCGGCAACCTCTTCGATTTCGAGCTTCTTGGATCCTTCCTTCAAAACCACGCCAAGCGCGGGCCCGCCAGCTACTGGGATCTCGCGGATATTCGCGCTAACAATACCCGTAAGAACACGGCGGGCGTTGCGGGTGGTCGCGCCATTCGCCACCACCCAGGTGCCTTGCGGGACGGCACTGGTCGGCGCGTAAACCACCGGAACCAAGCCGCTTGCCTTGATTTTCAACAACACCACATCCCACTCGGGATCCATCGCCAGCATTTCCACTTCCGGGTATTTCGTCCGGTCCACCGTGATGGAGGGTTTCTTGAGTTGGAGAAACTCGCTGGCTTTTGTTAGAATATGACCATCGGGTGAAATGACGACCCCATAGCCAGACTCATCACGACCATCGAGAAACACGGCACTGGAGGTTTGAAGCACGGCGCGCTGGCTCTCAAATGCCGCCACCACCGCACTGCCGGAACTGCGGAAAGCCGCATCCAGATTTTGTTGGCCCCATGCCGGGGAAATCATCGCGCAGACGGCGAATGAGCGAATCCAGTTAGCGTGCACCGAGATTGAGAGTGAGAGTTTCGTTTTTACCGCCACGTAGCAGATCGAGGGTGATTTCATCCCCGTCGGCCATTTCCTTCAGAAGATTTTGCAAATCCTCGCGCTTGGCGAGTGGCGTGTCGTTGAGCTTGAGTATCACATCGCCCTCCTTGAGTCCGGCAGTTTCGGCCGGGGATTTTTTGCCGACTTTCGTGACTTTCAAACCACCTTCCGTCCGGGCATCAGTCGCTAGACCGAGAAATCCGCTGCCTTTGACCGGCTTCTTGGCAAACGGGCCTTCGCCGAGAAACTCGCCCTTGAGCATGTCATCCCACTTGCCCACAAACTCGCTCATCGGCACGTGCATGTTTTCCTGCGCCTTATCCCCAACTCGGGAATTGATGCCCACCAGGCGACCTTGCAAATCAAATAGGGGACCACCGGAATCGCCGCCGATCAACATGCAATCCGATTGAAACGTCGAGTTCGCCATCCGCACCAAACGGCCGAGACGCGTCACCAGCCCACGATTTTTATCGAATCCACCGGAGTGACCGAGCGCAAACACCCAGTCGCCGAGACGCACGGAATCGCTGCGATCGACCTCCACAAACGGCCATGTCCCGGGCTCCGTGATGCGGATCATGGCGGCATCCGTGTCCGAGTTCAGGCCGAGCGTTTTCGCCTTCAATTTGGTGCCATCCTCCAAAACCACGGTGATCTTCTTGTTCACCCCGGCACTGACGTGGGCCGCCGTGAGAACCAGGCCATCCGCAGAAACAATCACGCCTGTGCCGAATCCTTCTTCCAGCTCGATGCCAACCGTCGCCGCGCGCACCTTCGGCAACGCCGCGATCAGCGCGGATTGAATCGCTTCCAAGTCTTTGCGAGTTTCCGGCGCCGGTTTGTCATTGATGGAAAGCCGCTCGGCCGAAGACAGGCCGGGCCACGCCAGCAGCGCGCATAAAAGAAATTTCAGGCGAATTCTCATCGGTTTTGAAGCGCCACGCTAGCGACATCCTGTCTATCCTGCAACCCGCGCCTGCGGAAGTTTCCGGAAAACCCCCACCCATTCGCGACCCTCGCGGCCGGGATACGCCGCTTCCGGCACCCAGCCATCGATCCGCTCAAACCACTGCGAAAACAGCGCGTCGATCTCCTCAATGGAAACTTTGAATGGCGGCCCGGTTTCATCCTCACCCGGATCATAAGGCGTCAGGTAAAACGCCCCCGCCAAAACCCCGCCCGACTCCAAAACCGCCGCCGCCGAATCCACATAATTTTCGCGCTGCCCGGGATGAATCGCGCAAAAACACGTGTGCTCCCACAGCGCGGAAAACCGCTGGCCCACCCGCCAGTCGGGATCGAGAAAATCACCGACCTCATAAGTTTCCAACCCGCTGCCAAGCATCAAGCGCGCCTTCTCGACCGCCGTTTCCGCAATATCCACGCCATGCGCCGCCACCCCGTGCGCCGCCAACGCCCGCACATCGTGGCCGAAACCACAACCCGGCACCAACACCGGCCCGCCGCCCCACAGTGCCGTGCCATGCCGCCCGATGAGCTCCAACAAAGGCGGTGCCGCACACCCTTTGTCCCACGGCGTCTCCCCGGTTTGATAACATTGTTCCCAATTGCGCATGGCAGAAATCCTTCGCCCGCATTTCCAGAATGCAAGCGGCATGTCGCCCGATATCCACATCCAAGCATCATTCGCGTTGATCCCGCACCTCCCCTGCTGCAAAACTCCCGCCACATGCCGCTCATCCGCCACTGCCGCTTCACCGCGATCGACTTCGAATCCGCCGGCGCGGAACGCGGAAAAACCGACAGCCCGGTCCAAGTCGGCCTCGCCTCATGGTCGCTTGTCGGCGGCCATCACGACGCCTTCGTTTCCTATCTGCACACCCAGCAGCCCATCCTCTGGTCCGCCCGGAAAATCCATGGCATCGGCCCCGACCAACTCGCCGATGCCCCGTCCCTGCTCTCCCTCTGGCCAGCCCTAAAACAACGACTCGCCGGAGCAGTCGTCGTCGCCCACGGAAAAGGCACCGAAAAACGCTTCCTGCGCGCATTTCCCGGTCACGGCTTCGGCCCATGGATCGATACCCTCCTGCTCGCCCGCGCCGCCTGGCCCGATCTAACCGATCACTCGCTCGGCGCACTCTGCCAATGCCTTGGCCTCACCGACTCCGTGCGCGCCCTCGTCCCGGAAAAATCCTGGCATGACGCGTTATTCGACTCCGCCGCTTCCTTGGTGCTGCTCGCACATGTCGTCGATGCCCTTGTTCTAGCAGATCATCCCGTGGAGTCTCTCCTCCAGCCCGACACCTCCGCCTGGCACCGCAACAAACGCGGCTGATTCATTAGCGGTATACTTTCGGCCACGCGGCATCGTCATCTATCAAAGTATCGATTCGCGGCAATCCACCCGATGAAAGAGACGCCAAGCCCGACTACAGTGACTACCGCGAGGCGGATCGTCCAGGCATACGCAACCGGCACAGACTCCTGAGAGCCGCTGAAAATCTTAACCGCAGGCAGAATGTGCGCTGGGTAGCCGCCGGTAGTCAGCACGAGCAACTGCCATCCCAGAAGGACGATAAAAAAAATGAGCGAGATGATGAAGATGAGTCTGACCAAACGCATCCGGTGGGCTTGCGCTGGGTTACGATTCTTGCTTATGGTGTTATTCACCGGTCTGAATGTTTGAGCTGTGATTTTTAATAGTAGTTCACGCGCGGTTCCGCTCGTCCACTTGGAGATTCAGTGTGCAGAAGTCATAGAGCCAACCGATGCCCAAGAGTCCACCGGTGAAGAGCCAGAGAAGACCAGTCCAGATTTTCCCCATATAAAACCGGTGGATGCCAAATAAGCCCAAGAATGTCAGAAGAATCCACGCTACCGAGTAATCATATCGGCCGAAGGTGAATTTCAAATCCGCCCGTCGGTCCATGCTTGGAATCAGGAATAAATCGATGAGCCAACCAATACCTAACAATCCAAGAGTGAAAAACCAGATCGCTCCGGTGATCGGTTTTCCATAATAAAACCGATGGGCTCCAGTGAACCCGAAGATCCAAAGCAGGTAGCCGATTGTTTTGCTGTGCGTATCACCACGGGAAGTTTCCATGTTGGGAATATACCATCCAAGAAGCGCGAATGAAAGCAGCAATCCTGATTGCACCTCACTCCCCCACCACGCTGACGGCGATTTCGCGGTGGTGCGCCGCACGGCGATGTTCGAACAGAAAGATGCCCTGCCAGGTACCGAGCGCCATGCGTCCGGCGATGATGGGAATGACTTCACTGCTGCGAGTGAGCGCCATGCGAATGTGACTTGGCATGTCGTCCGGTCCTTCCTGGGTGTGAATGAACCATGGCGTGTCCTCCGGCACGAGATGATCGAAGAACCGCTCCAAATCCCGACGTGCGCTTGGGTCGGCGTTTTCCATGATGACCAGGCTGGCGCTGGTGTGGCGCACGAAAATGGTGACGGTGCCGGATCGAATCCCGGAGCGGGCGACGATCGCCGCGGTTTCCCGGGTAATTTCAAAGGTGCCCTTGCCCTGAGTCCTAACGGAAAACTGCTCGGTGTGCGCGGCCATAACAGAATTTCAGGGGTTCAATTCAAGCACCCACTTGCCATGAGCGCGGCCGGTTTCCATGGCGGCATGGGCTTCACGCAGGTTCTCGACACTTAGGGCGTCGAAAACCCGGGTGTGGATTTTCGGGAAATCACCGGAGTCACAGAGCAAGGCGATATCGGCGAGGATTTCGCCTTGGCGATGCATGTCCGGCGTTTGGAATTTCGCGCGGGCAGCCATGAATTCCCATGCGATCCGCACGCACTTCGCCTTGAGTGGATCACCGATGTGGAGTTTCTCCCGGGGTTCGACAATCAAGCCGAGCGCGCCCATCGGAGCGATGAGATCCGCCGTGGTGTCCCAGTAGAGTTCAGTGTTGAATAGATTGGTGATGAAAGGAAACTCAGTGATGCCCAAGTCCTCGACTTGCGGGCGCAGTGGTTCGCGGTGGTTGATGACGTGATGAGCCCCTAACGATTCCGGCCGCCTTGGCCAAGGGAATCAGCGCGGAGCCGACACCGCCGGCCCCGTTGATGATGAGCAAGGCTTTGCCGCTATCTTTTCCGTTAGAGTCCGCTCCCATGCGCTCGAAGAGCAATTCCCACGCGGTGAGAGCGACCAATGGAATGGCGGCCGCTTCCGAAAATGACCAGAATTTTGGTTTGAGTGCGACGAGCCGGGAATCCACCGCTTGAAACTCCGCGTTGCAGCCTGGCCGCGTAAGATCGCCGGCGTAGAACACCTCGTCGCCTGGGGAAAACGTGGTGACCTTCGAGCCGATGGCCTCCACCGTGCCTGCTGCGTCCCAACCGAGGATGCGCGGCGGGTCATGCGGACCTGCACCGAGCGAACTGCGGATTTTCGTATCCACCGGGTTCACCGCTACGGCACGGACTCGGACTAACAAATCATGCGGGCCGGGCTCCGGGGTTTCCGTTTCAAACGGCACGAGGCAGTCGGGATCTGTGACGGGAAGAAACTGGCGTGCACCGATGGCTTTCATGAGCTGATTCAAAGGCAATCCGCCAGCTCAATGCAATAAGGGTTTCAGCCCAATCCATTCGCAACCCCAGGTAATGATCCATGGCAAGGTGAACAGGCTCAGGATCGTGGTAAAAACGACGATTTGCACGGCAATGGCAGGCCGACCGCCATACATCCGGGCGAGAATGATCGGCGTCATCGCCGCAGGCATCGCGGCTTGCACAACAAGGACCTGCCGCAACTCGTCCGCCAGTGGCAGGAATTTAGCGACTGCTAGAAACACCGCCGGAATAATCATCAGGCGCACTAGCGACGAGGCGACGATGATTTTCAACGACGGCTTTTCCGCGCCGATCAAATCCATGATCATGCAGCCAGTGATGAAAATCCCGACTGGAAACGCGCCAAGCCCGAGCATCGACATCGCCTTGCGGGCCGGACCGGTGAAGGCATCATCCAACCCCAGCGAGACCAACGTGAGGCCGACGATCACCGCGAAAACCGGACCATTGAGCAGCTTGCGCCAGCGCAGGCCACGCTCGCCGCTCATGATCATCACGCCCACCGACCACAACGCGAGTTCAACTCCGATGTTATGGATGAACAGCACCGCCAGCGCGCTGGTGCTCCAGAGAATTTCGACGACCGGCGCTGCGGTGAAACCGAAATTTTGTGAACCGGCGGACAACGCGAACGTTCGCATGCCGCTGCCGCGGTCGAGCCCGATGATCTTACCCACCACCGCACCAATCGCCACTCCCACAATGATCATCCCGAATCCAAGCCCGATCGAACTGAAAACCACCGTGCCGCTTTTCAGCACTTCACTGCCAAGGATTTTATCGAGGATATAACAGGGCAGCATCACCGTATAAACCACCCGCATCACGCCATCGTCGTGTTCCCGACGGAAAACCCCGGTTTTCCGGCAGGCCGCCCCCGCCAGGATCAGCAAATATACTGGCAGCACCGAAGCGACGACATCCAACGGAGAAATCACGGCATCAGCGATCACGGCATCAGCGTCCCGGGACTACGCCTGACGTGCAAGCGCATAATCGCAGACCGTGTTACTCTCGCTCGCGCACGGATGAACCGTCCTTCACGGTGTCCGGCGGATGAAGTAGCACTTTGTCGCCCGCATTGAGGCCGGAGACCACTTCCGTGAGACGGCCGTCGGTGTGCCCGGCGTCAATGGATATCAACCGGGCTTTCCCGTCCTGATAGACATAAGTTTTCCAAGCATTGCCCTCGCGAAAAAGCGCACCAGCGGGAACGACGAGCACATCATCCGAATGCCAAACCGCGACGCGGACTTCGACGCGGTAGCGATCGCCGAGTGTTTTAGAGGTTTCCGGAGGATCGATCAGATCGGTGAGCACATAGACGCGCTGTTCCTCCACGCCGAGCGCGGAGATTTTGGTGAAAGCGGCGGGTTCGATCCGACGGACGCGTCCCTTGAGGGGAAGCTCGCCGCCCCATTGTTCGATGTCCACCGGATCGCCGGGTTTCATGCCCACGGCATCACGGGAGAGGATTTCCGCTTCGATTTCGATATCCGTGGGATCGCCGATTTCGAGGATCGGCGTGCCGGGAGCAACGATGATCTCGCTTTCCTGCATCACCTTGAGCACACGACCGGAAACCGGCGATGTTACAGTGACGAGGTTGCCCGCAGTGCTGACGTCCGGTCGCTCTAACACGGCGCGGGCTTGCGCGAGTTCGTAATCGATGACTTGCAGGGAAAACTCCACGGCCCGCACTTCGGCGGATTTGATAGAGGCATCGGCTTCAGCCTGATCCCGAGCGGATTCTGAGAGTGCGCCATCGCGTTTCACCGCCTGCACCCGCTCCCATTCCGCTGTGGCGAGTTTCATGGCGCTGCGGGCGGCGGCGAGTGATTCCTCGGCTTGCTTGCGTGCCGCTTCGTGCATGGAAACCGCGGATTCCGCTTGCACGCGCGCCCGGGGATCGAGCAACGGGGCGGCAACTGGCTCGATGGCCGTAAGCGCGGTTTTTCCGGCCTCCACGGGATCGCCGGGTTTGAGTGGGACCCGCCGCATTTTTCCGGCGACGGGTGAGGCGACGATGTAACGGTTCCTCACACGGGTTTTTCCTTCCTCGGAAACCCGCACCGTCAGTGGCCCGCGGGCCGCCACGCCCGTCTCGATGAGGACTGGCTTGGGCAATAAGCCCCAGACGATGAGGGCTAGCAAGGCCAGCAAACCAAGCCACGTCAGCAAGCGCCGGGCGAGATGTTTGCCCGACGGCCCGCGCTTGTTTTCCCAAGGTGCGGTATCGGAGGCGGAGTTTTCTGATTCAGGCGCGGCCATGGATTCGTCTTCGCACTATTTAAACGACGCAGGCCCTACTTACAAGGACCACTCTGGTGCGCGGCGGCCTTCGGGCTCAATCGGCTAGGTCCTCATTGAAATAGACCTTGATGAACTTCATCTTGCGCGTCTCGTCGAAGCCGTGTTCCAGCACGCGGTCAGGATCGCCCAGCACGCTGGGTTTCAGGCGAATCTCTACGCCGGTATCGAGCTTCATCAACGAGCCGATCTTCTTCTTCGCCTTGCTGACATCCTTCTTCGAAATCTCAAATGATTCCTCCAACCGCTGACCGGTTTCCTCTTCGATCTTGGCCCGGTGCTCGGCGAATCTCGCCTTGCTCTCCGGCGTTTTCAGCACCTGTTCCTCAAACTCCTGAAGACTGAAATGTTCTTTCTCCTCGAAGTAGGTGATCGCTTCCCGCACGGCGCTGGTGTCATCCCACGGCGCACTATCATCATCTTTGGGCTCGGATTTTTTTTCTTTTCCTAAAAATGAAACCGCCATTCCGGCGAACTTGTTTGTGAGAAACGGACTGTCGGTGATCGGCACAACGCCCAGGAAATCACGCACCCAAAACCGGGAGTCGGACCCCGAACGATCGAAGGTCAACACATAGTAACCTTTCTGCGAAAGGTGATTGAGCACCAGACAGCCCTTGTCGATGCGCTCCGGGTTGATGCCCTGCTCGGTGTGCAGTTGTAGGTCGCCATCGCGTGTGGAAATGCTGAGAAACGGCACCACGCTCTCAGACTTGAGAATGCACAGGCCGGTGGCCATTTCACCATCGATCTCGATGTCCTTGATCAGGGATATGCAGAGGTCGCCGGATTTG
>JFJP01044336.1_pt1 | contig 11106 bp, 4 predicted proteins | sample 431651 | NCBI WGS metagenome assembly JFJP01 (sample SAMN02602958, study PRJNA72255) | Microbial mat metagenome, whole genome shotgun sequencing project. | biome: fresh water; feature: sink hole; material: water; isolation source: purple microbial (photo- and chemosynthetic) mats found in... | reverse complement strand
GTTTCTTTTGCAAAAACAAATGCATTGGTACTTCCAAAACTCAATTCAAAATTTGGAGCATCAAGAACACTGAATTGTGTTGTGTTTGAACGAATCGTATCGGCAGGAAATGTCTTGAACGTATAGACCGCTTTTGCCTGGTTAATGATCTGTGCATTCGGAGCTGTTTGCGAAAAAAGTAGTCCGCCGTACATCATTACAAATAATAATGACCAAAAAATGCGGGTTGATATGTTGAGTTTTGCTGCCATCATTAAGGCATCGATTATTTTATTTTCAATTTAAATTCGATTGAACCGTTAGCATTCGTAGCAAGTGTTCCTACATTAACAGCAATCACTGTATTGTTATTTGCATCCTTTGATATGTTGACACTGCCGGAATTATCGGGTACCGAAACTCCATTCACTTTTACACTATTCGCTATATAATTTGTTTCTGCCGGCGAAGTATCAACAATTGAAAAATTGTTGACTGCAGCACTTCCTGAATTTGAATATGCAATTGAATATGTCATCTCGGTTCCAGCCGGTTGACCACCGATCGGTAACACACTTTTTTGAATAGTAACATTTTCAACATTCATTGTTGTTACTGTCCATTCTTTGTCTGACTTTGTCCCATCACCAGAAGATGTTGCATTCAACTGTAATGAATCTCTGATCTGGTCAGTTTTCACTCTTGGAATTGAAGTCATTGCAAAAACTCTAACACTATCACCAATAGCAACAGAATCAACATCAACTCCTGCTTTCCCGTTGGTATTCGTCAACATAGGATCGTTCAAATCCCAACTGCCGTTGTTATTTCCATCTTTAAACAATTTCCAGCCGAGAGCAAGAGAAGAAGAAGAACTGAGTTCAATAACATCTTTGAATGATCCTGAATTTCTAATGTTATATCGATACCAAGCAGTATCCAACGGTTCTTTTGAAGAGGTATTAAACATTGCTGTCACATCTACACCGTACGATGCAACACCGCCAACGGTTACAGTAGCTGTATTTGAACCAAGAGTATAGATATTTCCGTCAACAGAATATTGCACTACAAATTGGTCTCCGAGAATAGTATTGATGCTGACATTCGCATTTACTTGGACAGTCACTGAAACAGTAATTGTCATTCCAGGACTAACCGTGCCAATATTCCACGTTATCGGATTGGAACTGCTATTAAATGATCCGGCATTTGTCGTTGCAGAGATAAATGTGAAACCTCCTGCAATGATATCTGAGATCGTCACACCAATTGCAGGAACGCTGCCGTTATTTGTAAATGAAAATGTAAATGTAACATTCTGCCCTGCACCGGGGTTTGGATTATCAACTGTTACACCGGGATTCGTTGGATCAATACCGGAAGTCCTTACGGTTGTGACATAACTGCCTGTAGTTATCTTTGAAGAATCAAAATTGGATTTTAAAATTAGAACTGTCGTATCTTTCACTCCATTCAACAATTCGCCGCGCGGTACTGCAACTCTAACAATTACTTTATACTGAGCATCACTTATCAATGGTGCGGTTTGTGAAATTGTACCGGCAGCAACTTCTCCTGCCTGCAAAATTCCATCACTATTAGCATCAAAATAAATTTTGGTATTCCACCCTTTTGATGAGATGGAAGAAAGTTTTCCTCTATCACTGCCATTTCCTGAGTTGACAACCAGAACGGGATAGTCAGCATTTGTACTGTCTTTAGTTGTTGTTAAGAAATTAGCCGGCGGTATGATATTGAACGATCCTTTTTGTGCAACAATGATCGTAACATATGCCGAATACGCAGTATCTATTTGAGATCCGCTTCTGGAAGAATAGGTAACACGGGAACGACTTTGAATTACAGTTCCCGCCGGCGTTCCAGCAGCATAGAGCTCAGAAAGAATACCGCTGAGTACGATCATAAGCAAATATTTTTGCCATCTTCTTTTCATATACTCTTTATTTCGATTTTTTTTTCATCACGTTACGTATTTTCCAAAATAAATTAATTGATTGTTGCACGGAAAATAATTACTCCAACAGGAGAATTGGCATTCAATGGTCCTAGTGTAAAGGTTATAACTTTTCTTCCTGAAACGGTAGAGACTGTCACACCGTCAAGATCTTCAGTATCACTTTTACTAATTCCATCTACTGTCACCGAATTAGGAACATACGTCATACTATCCGGTTCAACTTCTGTAAATGTTACGCTGTATGCCTTTCCGTGTCCAATATTTTGATAGGTTATGGTAAACACTATTTCTTGTCCCGGTGGTTGATTTCCAGGTGGTGTTGCAACCCTTGTTAATGTAAATACCGGGGTATTAAATGTTGTTGTTGCAATCGCCCCTTGAGATTTTGAAGGATCTGCCGCAGACGACACTGTGAATGTTGTGACATCCTGATCTTGATCGGATACCGCAATAGGCGCCACTGCAAGAGCTAGAATTTTTACAGTATCGGTCGATAGAACTGTGTTTACATCAACACTGCTCGGAGAACCATTTGTATTAGTTAAAAGAATATCACCTGCATTGTACACACCATATGGGCTGCTATCTTTGAATAACTTCCAGATAATAGATCTTGTTGAGCTGTTTGAAAGTTCAAGAACATCTGCTGTGTTTCCTGTGTTCTTCACACGCAGAGCATACAGCACTGTATCTTCGCGTTCAACCGATGTTGATAATGCGATAGGAGATATTTGTACGCCATAAACAGCACCAACAGCAGCAGATGGATTGTTGCTGCCTACTGTAAATGTATTTCCTCCAACCGTATAAGTGACATTTATTGTATTGTTGAGTACTGTTCCAAATGGTAATGCAGGAATCACTTTCAGTCGAATGGAGACTGTAACACTTCCACCCGGCAGAATTGTGCCTACTGTCCACGTTGCAGGAATACTTGCTCCATTAAACGTTCCTTGGCTTGTCGTCATCGAGACGTACGAAAATTGCGAAACATTAATTAAATCAGTAAGCGAGACGCTTGTTGCAGAAAGACTTCCCGTGTTTGTAAAAGTCAATGAGTATGTAACAGTATCTCCCGCATTCGGATTTGCAGGGAGAACAGAAAGACCTGATCCGATCGTAGAAAAGTTTGCCGTGTTGACCGTTGTTATAACTTTTGCATTGTTATTTTTTGTGTTATTAAAAACTGATGTCGCTGTAACAACTGTCGTATCTGTTAGACCGTTCAGCGATGCATCTCGAGGGACAAAAACTCGTACCATTATTTTATATTGTGCATCAGCTGTAATATTTGCAGCTGTTTGTGTAATCGCTCCGGATGCAATTTCTCCTGCATCTAAAACACCATCACCATTGGCATCAAAGTAGAAAACCCTGGTCCATCCTCTTGATGAAGTGCTGGATAAATTGAATTGATCTGCACCATTACCAGAATTTGTAATGGTAAGCGGATATGCGACATAAACACTGTCCGAAGTCGTTGTAGCTTCGTTAGAAGAAGGCGTTACGTTGAGTGCAGCAACCTGTGCGACAGTAATACTAACAATGTTTGAAAATACAGTGTCGCTCGCTAATCCGGAGGAAGTTGTGTAAACAACTTTGGATTGCGACTGGATGACAGTCCCAGCCGGTGTTCCGACTGCATACACGACATCATTGAACAAGGAAAAATTCACTATGACCATCAGGACTGAGAATAATTTATTTATATGTTTCATAGACACCATCTCTATCTTTTACAGAAAGGAAAATTATTTTTTATTTTATTGAACAATAACTTTAAAAGTCACTATCTTTTCTTCGCCTGCATTTAAGCTTTTTAGCAATTTCCATTTGATCGTCTTCACTACGCCCAGTTGTGGAGCAGCAGCAGAACTGCGATCAAATGAAATCTGTGTTTCAACACCGCTAGCACTCCCATCTAAATATAGAAAACCAGTCGATACAGGGTTTGTAACTACAATATCACTCACACTCCCATTTCCAATATTAGTGCAAATAATTTGATAGGTAACAGTGTCTGCAGGTTCAGCCGATTCTTTGTTTGATACAGTAACGATTGAAATGTTGTTCTCATTTTTTTTATCTATTGATTCTACCATAGCGATCGCTTCTTCTTTTGTATTCGCACAATCAATTGATAAGGATAATAGCAATGATTCATTTGTCGATTTTAGCAATGTTGTCACAACGGAAATATTTTTTTTCTCAACGGTCAATTTGTCCGCCTTAGGATAAATATACCCCACCATTGGCTGCAAAGATTTTTTGCCGGAAATAATAAATCCATTGGCTTTTGTCTCTGCAGTTCCAAAAAACGGTAAGTTGATGCGAGCCGAAGAAATTGTTGATGGGTTATTCCTCAATACTATTCGTATCAATAATTTTGCAGGGATCTCTTTTGTTGATTTATCCGACGTCGCTAATGAACTTACGATTAACAAATATTTATTTTGTGACGAGCTTATTTCATATACATTCTCTGCTCTATTCCCTGAACCAGCCACTGTCGATGAAATTAGTTTTACTCCTTTGCCGGATGATTTCCCTAAAAATTCGCTGACCGATACTCCTTTTATTACTTTGCCGCTTGCATCAAGCAATTCAATGAACGGAGCATTTCCATCAACACCTTGAAAGTTTAATCCGAACGTTTCGCCATTTTTTGTTTTTGCTTGAAGTAATGGGAGCAAAGCAGCATTAGCAGTTGCTGGTTGAGCAAAATACTCCACAATATGCTGTGGAAATGATATTGCCACGCTCGCTTGTTTCTGTTGTGCATTCACCAATGATAGAATTACACACATTGCGATGAAGAGGACTGGTATTTTTTTCATAAGAATTCCTGTCTTATTAATTAATGACAACTTTATAAACAATGGTTCCGGATGAACTGCTCGGTAATATACCTAAATTGAAGCTAATAGTAGAAGGATTAACAGGTATGCCTAGTACAGCATCGGTTGTAGGCGTACCATTCAGCACTACGCTATTCGGAAGATATGCTGTATTACTGGGAATCGGTGCAACGACTAGAAAATTTGTCGCACTGCCATCACCTGAATTGCTGTACGAAATGGTATACGTTACCTGATCGCCGGGTGCCGGATTAACAGCATTGGCAGCAAGCAGCATAGCAACATTGGTAATTGTTCTGCTTGAAAGTGAATATCTGCCTGCCGTCGTCACGCTATCCCACTGCACCCAATTATTGACCGCATCATTTGAATTGACGCCAATTCTTGTCCAGACACTTAACGAATCATTATTCCAGATCCGCAATGGCGGCGTGGTTTCAGAATTTGCAGTTCCCAATTCCGCGTCTTCATAATGTAATCGTAATTTATATTGGAAACCCGATCCTCCAGCTTGTGTTATGTCATAGTACCGGTTGATGGGATTCATATACGTATTCGTTATAGCAGTACTATCGAGTGCAACCTTTACCGTCACTGAAGTTGGCATTGTACCATTGACGAAATTGATCGTATTGTTCGGCGATTCAAATTCATACGATACAGACGGAATAAACGCATGTAACCTCCTGATCTTTCCGATAATGATTCCGCTTCCCGTACGTGTTCCGATTATTGTCACCGAATCCGGACCTGTATTCATCGTTCCCGAGGTCATTGCAAGTGAAGAAATAGTAAGACTCCCGCGAAGATTTGTACCGCTTGCATTATTCAATTCTACTGCTGAAAATGATCCGACACCGCCAATATATTGCTGGCTTGAACCATTTAAAAGTATTTTCCCCGCACCTGAATGTATCCCGTTGTTCACGACACTGTCCTTTACTGATATTGAGTTCCCGGCATCTGCAAATGTAGTACCGATGCCGATTGTCATAATATTGTTAACTGTAAATACCCCTGCTGCAGTTTTTGTCCCGCCGCTGCTGACCCTTAAATTATTATATGTTTGCACTGTTACATTCTGACTTCCAGGTGCATCATATCCAAATGTCCCTCCGGTTAATGCAACAGTCCCTGACACTGCAGGAAATGCGGCGAGAGTACTAAACTGACCACTATATTGTGTCAAGTTTCCATTAACGGTTAGTGTATTTGCAGCAAGAATTGTTAACCGCAAAGTATCGTTTTGTAAAACTAAATTTTTTGTCGTTCCCGGAACATTCACTTCAATTGTATCTTTTCCGTTAAAAACAACATCGTTAAATGCAGTTGGCTGACTATTGGTGCTCCAATTATTATCATCACCCCAATTATAGGTCCCTGCTCCTTTTGTCCAATAAAGAATCGTAGCAACCTCACCTGTTGCAAATTCACCAAAATCAGGAATGTTAAGGCTTTTTATCCACGTAGAATTTCGGAGAGATGCAGTTGCAGCAAACCAAGTTGAGTTATATCGTTTTGCAAAAAATGCATTTGTATTTGCTCCGGCATCAAGATCACCTGCTACAAAGTTCAACGTTATATCATATGATGAAAAAATAATGCCGCTGTTTGTTAATGTCCAATAACGATTAACATCTTTATTTTGATTGATCCCCGAAGATAGAATCAGCGGATGATCTGCACCAGTTGTTGAAACTGTCAATGTCCCGCCAACGGAAACAGCATTGAATGTCAGAGTAACCGGTGCATACACTGAAGCATCTCCAACTTCAAATGTAATTGTTTGAGGAAGTGCGTTCAACGGAATTGTTTTTCGCATCTTTCCATTTACGTATCCTAACGTTTGAACAGTTGTACCGGAACTTCCGATGACTAACGTATTTGTCCCCATTCCAAATACACCGTTTGTTAATGTTAATGTACCATTAACAGTAATATCGGAAGATGAGGTCGCTCCCAAGGCATCATTAATTTCAAAATTATTATACGATCCTGTTCCCGATAATACATGAGAAGTTGCTCCGCCGTTCAATGATATTTTTCCACTGCCGGATGTTGCTGCATTATTCACAATATTTCCTTTGGCAGAGACAAGAACGCTCGAAGTACTCAGTGCCAATGTTCCTGCTGATAATGTCAATGTCTCGTTTACAATTATTGTTGAATCAGCAGTTTTTGTTCCGCTGCCGCTTACAGTCAAATTATTGAACGTGAACTTTGGAATTGATTGTGTTATTCCATTAAAATTCACAGTACTTCCGGCAATAGTGTGCCCCGTTGCAAATCCTTTTGAAAAAATTCCGGCAATGCCAATTGAACCGATTGATGGCAATAGTTTATTGAAATTGCTAAAAATTAAATTTCCGTAATTGAAGATAGAGTCCCTGAAGATAGCACTGCGGCATTATTAATATAGAGCGTATATGTATTTACTCCAAAATTCCCATTGGTCAATTTAAGAGTATCATTAACTGCGACTGAATCAGAAAGTGTTACTCCATTGATGTTATTTATTTCAAGATCAAAGACGCTGCGCACAGTAGGGGTTGTTGTAAATATACCTGTAACTTGAGCAGCACTTCCTTCATAAATATAATTTGCTGATGAATTGAATGTTCGTGTCGTCGTCTGGATATTCCCAGTCGCGCCGGCAGACGTTATGCCTGCAGCGGATCCAATCTTAAGGGTCGCACCCGAACTTAAGATAAAGTCATTTCCTGTAAGAATGCTAGTCCCTGTTTTTAGTATTGCGCCGTTGAACACAACAAAATTTATTGTGTTTGAAATTGTTGCTCCGCTCGTAAATATTTGATCCGATGTACCCTGTAGTGCAATGATACCTGAACCGGTACTGGATTCAGTGACTGTCCCGCCGGACAACACCAAATCTCCTTTAAGTGTAATAGAATCTGCAGCCGCTGAAGCAGAAATAACCAATGTCCCGCCTCGAACATACAACCCGCCGGTTGTTTTAAAATGCACCGCTCCGTTTGTTGATAACGATAATGTACCGGATGCAATACTGTCATTCCTGCCTACATTAATTGTTGCTGTGCCGTTACCGGTTTTCCCAAAGACAGTGCCACCGTTAACAATAAAACTTCCGGAAATATTTGTCGTTGTTGTTTGATTAGCGTACAAGACTATACTCGATGAACCGGTATTGGACGCTATAAAATCTCCTGCGACTGAAACCAAATTGCCGTTAAAAACGCTTTGTGCAGTTTGTCCGGCTGAATTCCATTTGAAATTTCCAAATGTTTGTCCTAACGAAGTCCTGAATGCATTATTTGCAGCATTTGTTGCACCGGTAATTTCGCAGGTCGAGGATGCATTCCATGTAGCTGTCGGAATTGCAGTTTGTGCAGCGTTTGTAATTGCATGTTGATAAATTCCGCCAGTATTCACTTTCATAGTTGCAGCTGTTGCTCCGGAAAATGTATTTGCAGTCCAACGAAATGTACCATTGATCACCAGTGCATTTGTCGTTGCCGCCAATGTTAAATTTCCGCCATTGACAATTAACGTCCCACCGGTTTCAACAATTGTTTGATCGATTGTAACGTTTGCAGCAACGGTAACGGTATGTCCATTTCGAACCGTTATCAATCCATCGGTACTTGTTGGAGAGGCAGCGGCGGCAACCCATGTTGTTCCATTAAATCGTTCCCATACGGTTCCAAAGTTGCTCCAATTTCCTGTTGCCTTTGTACGATACGCACCGGATGTTACTTGCAAGCCAATTGCATACGTACCAAGAGAATCAATTGAGGTTGCTTGGTTTGTTGTAGTTGTTCGTGTGCCGGCATTTGTACTATCCCAAAATGCGCCATTAAACCAATTCATTCTAAAACCAGCATTCCCTGCTACATCACAATCTGAAGCTACATACGTTAACGTTAGATTATATCCCGTACCTATGTTATAGGCAAGATTTGTAAATCGTGTTTCCCAATAACGATTGACATTATTTGTTACGTCAATGAACGAGCTGTTGATGTTTGGATGCTCTGTATTAACTGTCCGTACTGAAAGTGACCCCGTATTCGTTACATTTCCAAAAACAAAAGTAGCAGGCGTATAATTTGTGGCATCGCCGATTTCATACGTAACAGTCGTTGCACCAGTTGCAATTTGTTTTTTTAACCAGCCATTCACATGCCCTGCTGTTCTAGCTATTGTTCCTGCTGCAGTCAACGTATCAGTGTTGGTGGTAATAACACCATTGGTAAACGTAAGTGTACCATTTATTGTAACATTGCTGGATAGTACTGCTCCATTTACATCATTCAATGTAACGGATTGATATGATCCGCTACCGGAAAGTGTATGAACAATAGCTCCACCTGTCAACACCAAAGCTCCTGCTCCTGAACCAGTGATACTTCCACTATTACTAACATTTCCATTGACCGTAATGGTATTCGTTCCACCGACAAATGCTATTCCGTTTCCAATTGTAAGATTACCAGTTGCAGTAACTGCACCGCCGGCAGTTTTTGGTGTACTGTTGCTCAATATTAAATTATTATATCTAAAATTTGCTGTTGTCAAAGTTACCGTTTGTGGTGAACTGCCATTAAAGTCAATCGTGTTTCCGGTCATCACGTGCGCAGTTGCCGGATTTGGTGCTGTAAGTGTTCCAGCTACACCAACGATCGCGGATGGGAATGTTTTGCTAAATGCGCTTAATGTTAGATTGCCATAATTTGCTGCTAACACCGTTTGAACTGCTGTGCTTTTGTTATAGTTTACAATTCCTGTCATTGCGGAAGTAAGCGTTCCGCCTCCAACTACAACTCCGTTCAATGTTAACGTTAATGTAGAAACATCAAATGTTCCCGACGTCAATGCAAATGAATCTGCAACAGTAACATTATTTATTAATGATAGCGTACCGCTGGCATTGACAAAAAGTTTATTATAAGTTTCACCCGTTGGATCTGTGATGCTTTGGCTCCCAATACCATTAAACGTTACTTTGCCTGTGCTTGGTGTAAACGTACCGTTATTCGACCAATTCCCTGCTACTGCTATATTGAGAGTATTCGCATTTAATGTTCCTAAAGCAATCGTAACATCGTTTAGAACGGTTAAATTATTTGTAAATAATTGTGCAGCAACATTTGAACTATTCACTACAAAGTTATAGACCGGAATTGAACTGTTCACTCGAATTGTTGAAGCAGCCGGTGTTGAAGCATTTCCAATTTGAATTGTTCCGCCTGTTACGCTATAATTTGTGTATGAAGTATTTACAAATCCTAAATTCTGTCCACCAGGATTACCGGCTCGTTGGACGATAATTGATCCGCTGTTCATTGTAAAAACAGATCCCGGAACATTCATATTAAACGGTGCACTTGTCGTTGAAGTACTTCCGACAGTGTTTACCGTTAATATTCCGCCGCTCATTGTAAGAGTAGTTAAAGCATAACCATTTACTTGATCAAACCTTCCGGCAACATTTATAGCACCGCCGGAAAATACAAATGTTCCGCCGTTAGAGACCAAACTGTTATCCGATACACTGCCGATATTCAGCGTTCCATTCATCACTCGCACTTCACCAACAACTGTAAGACTACCGCCTGTCGTATTCAAAACTGCGGAAGTGTGATTCACTCTCAGCCCACCAATCAACGGAATTGTAACATTTCCGGTAAATGGAGTTGTGGTAACTCCCGTTGCAAGGTTAAAAATTCCGCTCGTAATTGTTAAATAATTTGTCGTAGAAGAAGAAAAATTTGTTGCAAACACATCCAAAAAATTAGAAGCACTTCCTCCTAAATTCATTGTAATAAAATAAAACCGAGTTGTAGCACCGGAACCGCTTATTGATTGTGTTCCCGATTTTATAAAATTCACACTTGCACGACTATCCGCATCTGAAGACATATCAAACGTTCCGCTATTTTGTATATTTCCGGTCGTATTCAGAACGTGGGATGACGTATTCGATGCCGTATTAACTCTTAACGTTCCTCCGCTGCGCACATCAATTGTTCCGGTAACAGAAATCGTGCGTGCCGTTGGATCATTTCCTATCTGCAAAATTCCACTTGTTCCTTTTCCAATGGTCAAGGAATTCACAGTTACATTCTGATCGATTGTTACTGTATGTCCATCATCAATAACAACATTGGATGAAGTAGTAGGAACACTTCCACTTTTCCAGGTTCCGGCATTACTCCACAATCCGCTTGTTAATGTAGTATCATTTCCCGGTGCTGTCGTTGCTCGGCTACCGGTCAACGCAGTACTTAAAGCGCCTTCTGAAACGGA
>JFJP01041614.1_pt1 | contig 11106 bp, 5 predicted proteins | sample 431651 | NCBI WGS metagenome assembly JFJP01 (sample SAMN02602958, study PRJNA72255) | Microbial mat metagenome, whole genome shotgun sequencing project. | biome: fresh water; feature: sink hole; material: water; isolation source: purple microbial (photo- and chemosynthetic) mats found in... | reverse complement strand
TACTGGAGGCGCAGTTTATGGAATAAATTTAGTAAGTAATGGATTGATTAACTGCCAAAAAAACAACATAGGAGCAATTACTGCTGCCAATTCGGGTAATTTTGACACAAGCATTTATGGAGTTTACCGTACAAATACAAATATCAGTGCCACTATCAACAACAACACAATAGGTAGTGCAACCGAAGCTAATAGTATTTATGCAAGCTCTACCAGCCCATCCAACGCACAATATGTAGCTGGGATTTACAATTCGGGAGTTGCAAGTACATAACCTAACAAATGGCTCAACAAATGTAACTCCAGAAACACTTGGATTTGTATCTGGAATTATGTCAAACAATGCTAAAGTGACTGCATCCAACAATACGATTTACAATTTAACTATTAGTAATGCCAATACTTCCGCTACCGAAACAGCATCTGTTAGTGGAATAGCCGTGATAGGCACTGCACTAAAAACATTAACAGGAAATACAATTTATAACCTATCAAACACTAACTCTGCTTTTGCAGGAAATGTATTTGGCGTATATTGTATAACTGGAGGTGGTGTTAACGAAATTTCAAGGAACAACATAAATAACCTAAGAGTTACTGGTGCAAGCGCTGGTGCTGCAATTGTGACCGCTATCAACTTTAATGCCAGTACAGGTGCCAATGTAATATTTAATAACTTTATTCACAGCCTATCTATTGTTAATGGAAATACAGGGACACTTAATGGCATAAAAACCGTGACAGGCGTAGTAACTATGTACAACAACATTATTACCTTGGGCGGAAATACTGCTACTACCATTTATGGAATGTATGATACAGGTGCTAGTTCTCAAACTTGCAACCTTTATTTTAACACCGTAAATATTGAAGGAAGCTTAGGTGAAGGCATTTCCAACAAATCTTATTGCTTGTATAGTAATGGGCTAAGCAACACTCGCAATTACAGAAATAATATTTTCAGAAATGCTCGTTCTACCACCAGTGGGGAAAGCTTACACTACGCTGCATGGTTTAATTATGGCGCCACTACCAACTTAACACTAGACTACAATAATTATTATGCACCTGGCACTGGTGGGGTTTTGGGCTATTATAATGGATTAAATGTAAACACAATTCCTCTTATCGCGTCAGTTGATGCAATAAGCAAATCTACAAATCCACTATTTGCAAATTCTGCAGGAACAAATAATGTTGATTTTATACCTGCATCCAACAGTTTATTTGGCGTTTTGGTATCTCAAATCACAACCGATTATGCATATACACTAAGAGAAGGAACGCCTACAATGGGCGCATTGGAAGGAACGCTTAACATGAATATAGAAGTGTACAAAGCCGGCATCCTGCAAAAAAGTTACGCATGGTTAAAATCGGCATTCGACCAAATTAACAATGGAGCTCATACTGGTTCGCTGGAGCTAAGAATAAAAGGGAATACCACCGAAATGGCAAGTTGTGTCCTCTATGCAAGTGGAACAGGTAGTGCTAATTATACAGATATTGCAATCTATCCTACCTCAACTGAGCTTACAATTTCTGGAGATTTCAATGGAGCCTTAATTTCTTTAAATGGAGCGGACTATGTTACACTAGATGGGCGAGTAAATAAAACAGGCATTGCTGCAAACTTAATAATTAGAAATGCAAACACGGGGGGATCAGCTTCAGCCATTACTTTTGTCAACACCGCTGAAAACAACAATGTAAAATATTGCAACTTATTAGCCTCAGGCACTGGCTCTGGAACAGGAATTATTTTCTTTGCAGGCTCTGGAGGCAATGGAAATGACAATAATACGATAGAATATTGCAATATAACAAATGCTGGGGGAAATAGACCACACAATGCTTTATTAAATTCGGGTACAAGCACACGTGATAACAACAATGTTCGTATTCTAAACAACAATATCTACGACTTTTTGAACCCAAGTGCAGGATCCTTTGGCATTAATATTAACGCAGCAGCTATTGATTGGACTATTTCAAACAATAGTTTTTACGAAACAACTAACTTTGCTCCAACAACCGCAAATAACTATCGGGTAATAGAAATAGCCTCGGGCAATGCTCATCTAGTAAGTGGAAATTACATTGGCGGAAGTGCCCCTATGTGTGGGGGTGCGCCTTGGACAATAGTACAAAGTACAGTCTATAATTTTTGTGCTATGTTTATTGCAGGAGGAAACCCATCAGTGTTAACTGTTCAGAATAACATAATCCAGAATATGGACATGACAAGTTTGGAGGATAATCCTTGGGATGGAATTAATGTCAGATCAGGAAATGTAGATGTTCTAAATAATACAATTGGTTCTCCAACAGGCACTAGCTCTATTGTGCTTAGATGCCCACTGCCTTCGGCTACAGCAGTTCTTACAGCAGGTGCAGTAACAAGTATTATTATAAATGGTGGCGGAATTGGCTATGCTACAGCGCCCGCTGTAACATTTGGAACTACCAATGGAAGCGGTGCCGTGGCTACAGCTATTGTTTCTGGAGGTGTAGTTACAGGGTTTGATATAACCAATGGAGGTACTTACACTCTAGCTCCAACTGTAATTTTTGATGCACAATCCAACGGATACTCTACTTCACACACTATATTAAATGTTAGTACTAATACGGTAAATTTCATAGGGAACAATATTGGGTCAATAACCACAGTTGGTTCAACAACATATTCGCATGGGCTAGAAATTATATATAATGCTGGATTATCAGGTACTACTACTTTTTCAAATAATTTAATTGGTAGTCTTACAACCCCAAACAGCATTCATGTAAGCTCATCTGCTAATTCTTCCTTAAGCATGCAAAATTTATGGGGCTTCTACAGTGCTAGCAATGGCACTACAATTTGCTCAGGCAATACTTTCGCTAATATGACCAATGCCTATATAGGAATAGCTATTACTTCAAGAACTAGACCAATTACTTCTACGAATGGCACCAATACTATTTCAAACAATATTATTAGAGATATTACTTCGGCTACTGCTCAAAGTTCAGCAGGTAACAATGCTGCAATAATAGGTATTACCCAAACAAGTACCACAGGATCATTGCCTCAATCAATATCAGGTAATACTATTTACAATCTTATCAGCACCAATACTACTGCTGCGGTAAAAATTTATGGGATTTACTCTCAATATGCAATCTCAGGTACGAACCTTATTTCAAGAAACTTTCTCCATAGTTTCCTTACCTCATCATCAAACATTACTGCCGAAATACATGGTATTTATCTAAATTCAGGAATTAGTACTTGCGATAATAATATAATCAACCTTGGGGTTGGTCAAAGTACTGGGCTTATGATAAATGGCATTTCCGACCAAAGTACTACTGGCAATAATATATTTTTCAATACCGTATATATTGGGGGTACAGTAACTTCTGGGGCTACAACAAGCTCCCATGCTATATTTAATAATGCCAGTGCTTCTATCCGCGATTATAGAAATAATATTTTTACAAATGCGCGTTCGGATGGAAGTACTGGAAAACATTATGCGGCAAAAATAGCAGGCATAACAAATTTGACAAATAATTTCAACAATTACTTTGTGAATGGAACAAGCAGCGTACTTGCTAGTGTTGCTGCAGGAGATAAAACGACCTTGGCAGAAATAATAACGGCCACAGGCCAAGATGCTGGAAGCCTAAACACAGATGCGCTATTTGACAATCCGGGAGGAGTCATTCCCGAAAGTTATTTTAGTGCTGCTATATTGCCAAGTACTTCTGGAACTGGAATTACAACAGATTTTAATGGATTAATACGCCAAGCTACACCTAAAATGGGTGCATTTGAAAAAAATATTTATGTATGGAAAGGAAATACAAATACTAACTATGGTACTGCAAGCAACTGGATTTGCGGTGCTGTACCATCGAATGGGTCCGACGTTCAATTCGCTACCATACCCAACAATCATTGCCTATTGGATGCAAATAGGATAATTGGCGATATTACTAACGCACAGAACACCTATAAATTAGTTACAAATGGCAATAAATTAACTTTAAATGCAAATATCAATTTCACCAATGGTGCTCAAATTGATGCTTCTGCAATTGGTTCAACGGTAGAATTTGCAGGTACATCTGCTCAATCGATTCCAGCAGCTACAATTTCATCCGTTTATAATTTATTAATTAATAACGTAGCCAACGTATCTTTAAATGGTACGCTTGACATTTTGAATACAATTACTGCCACGTCTGGAAAACTAGATGCAATGACCTACACGCCCAACGTAACTTACAGTGGCACCTCTGCTCAAACATTGAACAACAGTGTGTTTCTAAACGCCAAAGTATATGATTTAACAATAAACAATACTGCTGGAGTATCAATGAATACCGATTTTACTGTAAATCATATATTAACTGTGAATACAGGAAAAACACTTACTATACCAACAGAAAAATTGATGAATGTGGAAGGGACCATCAGCAACACTTCCACTTCTGGAATTCTAATAAAAGCAAGTGTAGATGGATCTGTTGCCAATGGGTCGCTTATCTACAACAATGCTTTGGAATCACCAGTTTCGGCCACCGTGGAAATGTTCGACAAAGCAACGATATTAAATCCTGCTGGCAGCACCACAAGTGCAAACAATTACCGTTGGCAGTACTTTGGAATTCCACTACGGAGCATTAAAGCATTAGGCACTTTCAACGGTTCTTATGTACGCAGATGGAATAATCCTACCTCAGCTTGGGTAATTCAAAAAAACGACTCTGTTTTATCCTCTTTCAAAGGATATGAAATTACACAAGCAGCTACAAAAACGATTCCGTTTGCAGGAGTGTTGGAAAACAGAGATTTCTCCACAACCTTAGATTCAAAAGACGGGACAACTGTTGCGGGACAATATCTCTTCGCCAATGCTTATACTGCCGCTGTAGAAATATCTCAATTATCATTTGGCACAGAAATTGAAAATTCGGTCTATTTATTTAACACTGGAAGTAACGCCGATTATTTTGAAAACGGGGGTAACTATGATGTAAGTTTTATCCCTGGTCAATATATTAATTGTCCAAAAATGTTTGCTGGTTCGTTTGATATTCCTGGTCAAATACCTTCAATGCAAGGGTTTCTAATCAAAGACATGGTTACACCAGGTAATCATACTTTTGGAATCCCATACAGTTCTGTTCAAAAAAACACAACCGCTCAACGAGCAAAAAAGGAAACTTCAGAAGATCAAGTTCTAACAATAATAGATGTAAAAGGAACAAGATTTAGTGATAGAGCGTGGATATTTACAAATCAAAACTGCTCTCGTAATTTTGACAATGGCTGGGATGGACGAAAACAACTTGGAATGGCATTAAACCCTCAACTTTATGCCATAGAGGAAGATGGAAATTACCAAATAAATTCGGTAAACGACATAAATAATACTGATTTAGCATTTCAAGCAGGCGAAGATACAGAATATACGCTTTCGTTTACTCATCATAACTTGGAAAGTGCTTACTCAGCTTTGTATTTGATAGATTTACTCAGCAACACAACTACCGACATAAGTGTTTCGGGAACAGAATATAACTTTAATGCAAATCCATCTTCAATGCCCGAAAAACGTTTCAAAATTGTAACTGCCACTGGCGGAGTGACAAAAAACGATGCCATAAGCACAAACGGAATAAAACTATTTACGGTACAAAACAAAGTGATAGTGCATAATTTTGGCGCTCACCAGGGGAAACTTACTTTGTACGATTTAAATGGTAAGATAATACAGGTGGACAGTATTAATCCCTTCGGAATTACTACAATAGTCACTAATTTGCCTCAAGGGTATTATATTGCAAAAGCAAAAACACAAAATATGGAAATAACCGAAAAAGTTACCCTTAACAAATCCTCACTATGAGAAAGTCTAATTCCAATCTCCATATAAGTTATTTTTTAATAGGTTTTGGCCTTGTATATATTTTACTCAATGCTTCAAAATGGACCAATGAGCAAAATTCAGAGTCAGACATTGCTACGATTTACAATAAAATGTTTACAACCGTAGAACTTAGACAGAATTCATCATCGAAAAACTTTGCAAAAATTCCTAGCTATAAAAAGGTTGGTATTCTGAGCTCTATAGGTGCCCAAACGGGAAACTATGAATCCGAAAATAAAGGTAACTTTACAGCAAACTATGCCTTAAACAATGATAATGAATACGCAGCAAACAAGTTCGAAATTGAGACCACAACAAACAATTATGTACCATCAATCTTTTATGACACTTATTCGACGCATAAAAACTTGAATGATATGCAGAACAATGAATATTCAGACATTTCACTTGCAATAAGTAAATTGACTTCATCAAAAAGTGAAGTATCTACAATTATTGAACAAGCGGCAAGCAACAAAACAAAATCCGAACACGGTTTTCTAGCTATGAATTCAGACTTAAAAGCAATTAATTCATCTATTGGAATAACTGAAAACAGCATGCAAAAATCTACCAACGACGAAATACCTCCTGGTGATGGAGACTTGGGTGACCCAATACCTGTAGGAGATGGATGGTTATTACTATCCACAATGGCATTAATATATGGAGGATATAAGTACTTGATGCGATTGAAAACTAAAAGCTGTTGAGATGGATGGAGAATTGTCAGTTTTTGTGATTTAATTAACTGCGCATATCAAAAACAGCATTGGTACAATTGAATTAAAAATATCATAAATAAATCGATAGTTAGCTCATTTTCTGTCCAAGATATGTCCAAATAACAATACTGTTGATATTCAATCACATATATAGTAATGACTTTTTATACAAAGCCCATCCAAACATTAGAAAAGTACCGAAAATATGGGTTCAGAACTGACTCGTTTTTTCTTCCAATTTATTTTTAAGCAACTTCTTAGTCGATTTATACCCCATTTCAAAAATCTCTCTCCCTTTATCACTATCAAAAGTGGTATAATGCCCCATATCCAAAGGCTCAATAAGTAAGTCGCACAATTCCTTATCGTGCAAAATATTGGCTTTAAACATCAATTCATACGACCGTAACGCTACGTTTAAAATACTTAATTTGAACTCATCAGTTGGTTTTACGGTAGCATTAATACCTATCACCTTTTCGCAATCATTCCGTATTGTTGAAACAGGAAAATTCTTAAGAACTCCACCATCAACATAATAAACGCCATTAATAATTTTAGGACTAAAAAGTACGGGAAGACAGCACGAGGCAACTATCGAATCCACTAAATTACCAGATGTAAAAACAACACTTTTACCATTGTCTAGGTCTGTAGCAACCACCCGAATTGGTATTGACAATTCCTCAAAAGTTTTGGCTCTCAATGTGCTAGATAAAAAATCCTGAAAAACATCAATTCGAAAAAAACCACCATCTGGAATATGCATTTTGGTCATATTTCTTAGCGTGACATCTTCAAATAACTTTGCAATTTGATTGGGAGTATGTCCGTCGGCATACAAAGCACCTACCACCGCACCGGCACTAACTCCCGAAAGAATGTCGGGCTTTATGCCTCGTTCTTCCAACGCTTTCAAAGCCCCAGCATGACATAAACCTTTAATACCACCCCCACTAAGTGCAATGCCAATTTTATAAGGCTTCTTATCTAAAATATCGTTTGATGCCATGATGACAGTTCATGTGTTTCGGGTTTCGCATTTCGCATTTCGAGATTCGCGTTTCGATATTTAAAGAATTATAAGAATTTTTGCTTTGAATATCACCATAGCTTGATAAATGAGTTTTGGAAGTGGACTCCTTATCCATTTAAGAACAAGGTTATCTGTTTATTATACAGAGTACTTTGAAAATTTTGTCTTTACCCTTTCATAATAGGTTTTGGAAACGGGGATATCTGACGTATTTTCAGCGTCTAGTTCCAAAAAAAACCCATCCTTAGTTTTTCGAAATACTTTTACCTTATCCAAATTTACAATGTAAGAACGATGACAGCGAACCAAGGGACTATCAATAGTTAAATTCTTTTCCATCCATTTCAATGAATTACGAATTAGAAAGTGTGAAACTTTAGATTTATTTAGATAATGGATTGTTGCATAATTTTCAGAAGAATCAATATATAATAAATTCTCGAGTACAATCGTAATTTTCAATTCACCTTTTTCATCAGGAAAAGCAATCAGATTCTTTTTAGGTATAATTGGAATGTTCTCATCCTGTGTCATTTTTAGCAACAAATTACTTTTATAGCGCCACGAAAAATACAACCAAAGTATAGCATAAGGGAGCAAAAGCACCAAACTTGTATTTACAGCAGATTGCTTAAAAATAACCCAAAAATCACGATTCAAGCCTTCTTCGGGGATAAATTTTGAAAACAAGGAATAAAACATTGACATAGCAAAAATTTCTGCTAAAACCCAAAGTGCATATTGCCAATACTTTATAACTTTGTATTTATTAGTATAAGCAAACATTATAAATCGGCTCACAACTACCACCAACATACCCGTGAGAATTATTAAGCTAGAGAAAAAGATGTATTTAAAATCAGAAATATGTGGATACCAGCCTCGTGAGCCAAAAGGTTGAAATACATTGATAAAAAACAAGGCAAAAAATGCAGTGAGAAGTATCAATCGAATAAGATTACTTTTATCGTATAAATATTCAGGTATTTTGCTATTCATAGTTATTTTTATCAATAAAAAAATTGATGACAAAGGTATATTATTCTAATCAAAGAAACAACAATTTAGTCTAAAAGTGTATATTTCAATTCAATAATAAAACTATGAAGCCCAAAAATATCATCTTTTCACTAAAATCATCTGGCTATATTTAGGAAATAATAGCAGTTATACTTAACATAAACTATAAATTTGAATACTTAATGCAATGATTCGTTATAAAAACGCCTATTATAATTATATTCAATTGTTTAACCATGATTTTTGAGTGTAATAGACTATATTCATTTTAAAAGAGTAAACGCAATCCACGATAGCTATCGTGGATTGCGTTCAAAAAATATTATTTTATAACGAACCATTGTAATGAACAAACAAGAAAAAAAAGCATTCTATAATTATAACAGAATAATAATTTTAAAACTCATAACAATTTACAAACATGGAGATCTTACTCATCGTTTTGGCTGGAATTCTATTAATTATTGGATTTTTAGGCTGCATCCTACCTGTTATTCCAGGTGTTCCACTGAGCTATATTGGTATTTTACTTTTACATTTTAGCCCCAAAGTACAATTCTCGTCGGAGTTTCTAATTGGTTGGGGTATAGCGGTTATTGCTGTTCAACTATTGGATTACATAATACCTATTTGGGGAACAAAAAAATTTGGTGGAAGCAAATACGGAGTATGGGGAAGTATGATAGGAATGATTTTGGGCTTATTCTTTGGCCCTTGGGGAATCATTCTTGGCCCTTTTGTTGGAGCAGTAATTGGAGAAATGCTAGCCGGAAAAGCCAGCAACGAGGCTATTCGCGCTGGATTTGGTGCGTTTGTGGGATTTTTGCTCGGTACAATTTCCAAATTAGTAGTGGCGGGATTTCTAATTTATTATTATGTGGAAGCCGTTATTTAATTTACTATTTAATCATTGACTAATTACTATTTAAGAAAAAATGCCCCGAAAAGATGAAACTTTTCGGGGCATTTTTTAATTACAATATATATTCAGGAATAATGTGCTGAACACGAAAAACGAAACACGGAACACGGAACACGGAACACGGAACACGGAACACGAAACGCGAAACCTGTCAACACATTCCTGTTTTCATATTTTTCAGCATCACTTTGCCCGTATTCATTTCTGTTTCGCCTACAATGGCCACAAACGGGATTTTCTTATTGTCGGCATAGGTCATTTGCTTTTTCATTTTGGCAGGTTCTGGATAAATTTCGGAATTTATTCCTTTGCTGCGCAATGCATTAAGCCAAGGCAGACAATATAGCAATTCCTTTTCGCCAAAGCTTACGAATAGAATTTGTGTTTGTTCCACCGACGTTTCAGGATATAGTTTCAACTGATTGAGCACATCATAAATGCGGTCGGCACCAAACGAAATGCCCACTCCAGATACACCTTCCAAACCAAATACACCCGTTAGATTATCGTAACGACCACCACCAGTGATACTTCCTATTTCCACATCCAGTGCTTTTACTTCAAAAATTGCTCCGGTGTAATAATTTAGCCCTCGCGCCAAAGTCAAATCAAGTTCAATTTTGGTTTGCACTTTCATGGCTTCGCAAAGTCCAAAAATGGTTTCCAATTCCGAAACTCCTTTCATTCCAATCTCAGAATCGGCCAAAACAGTTTTCAATTGGTTCAGCTTTTCGGTATTTGTTCCGCTCAATTTTAAAATCGGTTGCAGTTTAGCAATTGCTTCGGCAGAAATTCCTTTCGAGGCAATTTCTTCGTTCACTTTTTCCAAGCCTATCTTGTCCATTTTGTCAATGGCAACAGTAATATCGGTAATTTTTTCGGCTTCACCAATAATCTCTGCAATTCCCGAAAGAATTTTACGGTTATTGATTTTCAGACACACATTTATTCTCAAGCGGCGATATACATCATCCACTATCTGTATCAATTCCAGCTCATTAAGCAACGAATCACTTCCTACTACATCCACATCGCATTGATAAAATTCTCGGTAACGTCCACGTTGTGGTCGATCCGCTCGCCAAACGGGTTGAATTTGGTAGCGCTTGAATGGAAAGCTAATCTCATTCTGATGTTGCACCACAAAGCGTGCAAAAGGAACCGTGAGGTCATATCGCAAGCCTTTTTCCGAAAATTTATTGGTCAATTTTGTACTATTTCTGTCCAATAACTCTGCATCATTCGCTCCGGAAATAAAATCTCCCGAATTGAGTATTTTGAATAACAATTTATCACCTTCTTCGCCATACTTCCCCATCAAAGTAGATAGGTTTTCCATGGCTGGCGTTTCTATTTGTTGAAAACCGTAAAGACGAAAAACTTCTTTAATGGTATTGAAAATATAATTCCGATTGGCCATTTCTTGTGGCGTAAAATCGCGTGTTCCTTTTGGAATGGATGGTTTTTGCATAAAAA
>JFJP01040513.1_pt1 | contig 11106 bp, 4 predicted proteins | sample 431651 | NCBI WGS metagenome assembly JFJP01 (sample SAMN02602958, study PRJNA72255) | Microbial mat metagenome, whole genome shotgun sequencing project. | biome: fresh water; feature: sink hole; material: water; isolation source: purple microbial (photo- and chemosynthetic) mats found in... | reverse complement strand
AATGTACAGCTTAAACTCAGTGGATTTTTGTCTTGACTCAGGGGTCCACTTTACTGGCAGGAAAATCCAAGTAGTTACGGATGGCCTATCAATAATTGGGTTTTGCGGTTTGCCGATCGCCAGAAAAACAAGGTTAATTTCCTGCACATCTCCCTTCATAAAAATGAGAAGCTGGATGAAGAAATCTATCTTGATATTCAGGATGCTTTAATCTTAGACGTCGCTGTCAGTAAGGCCATGCAGTTGTTATCACCAACCACTGAATTCAACGAATGAAATTTTTATGAAAACTAACGACCTGCCAGATGTGAAAGAACTTGAAAATGTCCATTTCTCAAATATTACAGCCGCCTATACTGGCGGGATGAGCCAAAAATCTCCCTGCTCAAAATAGAAACGTCTATTGCTGCTACTTATATTTCTGGTTTCCCTCCATGTAATACAATTGTGGCCAAGATCTTCTCTGTACTTTAGGGAGAGACTCGTGCGACCATCCCGAATTTTCTTGATTTCTTTGTATGTTGCGGCCATTACACAGCTCCTCTTCTTGGGAATATAAGGCTAACGAGTCTGTTGAAAAAACAGATTTATAATGATGAAATCATGAGTTCGAGAAAACATCATATATCCTTACAACAAACGGTCTAAAAGTCCATTTTCGACTGAGGAAAAACACTTTCTTAACTAGGCTTTGAGTTGCGAAAGTCGTGCCCTGACTTTTTCAGCACCTGAACCAAGATCTACATTTGCATATGCTGATGGCGTCTTACACAGCCACCAGTTTCCACTTGATGATGCTCGTCGGCCCGTAATGGTACGCTGCGCTATATTATCAAAATGTGAACTCAAATTTTCTTCACGAACTAGCCCAACTTCAAGATAGTGGATATATAAATTACGTCCTCGCGAGGTATACGGTTCAATGTTACCATGATTACTATAGACTGCCTTATAACCATTAGAAGACGAGCCATCAGAGTGATACAAAACGGATTCCCAGGATTCAACAAACAGCTTCATAGACTACCCCTATTGATGAATGATGATGTAATTGGCCAACAAATGACTGAGTTCTATTGTTTTTCAATAGCCATTATTCTCCTTATTGAGAATTAAGATCGTGTGGGATTCGCAAATGAGGTTTTAATGCACCTCTGAGTAACTATTTACCAAAACCATTTTACACAATTGTTTCCAGCAACAATTTAACGAGTCGATTGAAAAACTCCTCAGACAGAGCATATGGTGGCTCTTGCATGAGTTCCTTTTTTGATCCAATCTTTACCTTCTACCCCGATCTCCCTATTCTTTAGCGGATTTCGTATCAACCTTTGTCCTGAGCCAACTTCTGTTATACCAGTGGCTTTATGGACTTCATGAATGGTTTTACTAAATTCTATACCTGTCAATAGTCTTCCCTGTAAAAATTAAGTATTTGGTTTACTTATGTTAATACAATCAATATTGGAATTCATGAATTCTGTGAGCTTCGTCATATGCAAGTAGGAAGAAAGGGAGTCATTTCCAGTGTAAAAGCACCGCACTCGCCGCTGGCAACAATAGTAACACAACAATACCGAAACAGCCTAATTTGCCGCCTTTGCGCTCTTGACTATGCTTTTCAAGATCCTTGTAGATAATAAAATCAAGGGCATCGTCCTCGTCAAAAATATTGTCATGCCTATCGTCATGCATAGGGTTCCTTAATGTGATATTCTTTTCAACAAAAAAAGGCAGCAATGGCCGGTCCAAATGTTGTTCAATAAACAATTACCATTCATGCCTGCAATTTAAGCACCTATATTGATTTGAGACTTTGTTTATATTCCCGATAAAGTCATATATGGCGTAGAGGCCCATACTATATATCTTTTCAGATTCTGAAATTTCCTCAACCTCCGTTGAGCGACAAGCAGGACATATGATATCATCCCCTGTGTATTGTATTTTCCCCATGATGTATTCTTTCACCGCAGACAGCATTTTATATTACGATTTCAGATTCTTATTTATTCCTATCTCCAAACTCCAGTCTATCAATAAAATTGTACTGGCAAAAATTGATGTTTGGCTTCCACAATGGCATCAATGATAAAGGCTTTTATTGGTAGACCAAACATTCTTATTGCCACAGACTGGAGAGTGAAAACCATTGGGTCACCGGTAAGCTGAAAATATTGGAGGCTGTCCTCCTCGGTCACAAAATGTTGTTCGAATTTGACTAATTTTTTGGGTAATCCTCCATAATTTAAAATTACTGTATATGGTACCCACTTGAGTCAAATGCATTCATCTCTTCTGTTATATCTTTTCGATTTTGCCGATATGCCAAACGGTCTTCTTGTCTGGCTTAGTGGTAACCAAGAAATCAATGTCTTTGATATGCTCCAGTTGTTTCTGCACAGACTGGTCAAATGGAAAAATCTGTTTTCCAGCCGTCTGCCAGTGTCCAAAACCATGATCCAACATGATAGAACAGGTTGCCCCATCGCTCCAGGTAAGTCTCAGTACTCTAGCATGACCAACCGCATCCTTCCATTTTTCCTCAAAAGTAAAATCATGCCAAATGGGTTGCAGTAATCCTTCGAATACCTCTTGTCGAGTTACTGAGTCAGGCCAGTCAGTATGGAAAGCAGGAAATGGATGGAAAGCAGCTTTCTGTTCCAGAGATTGAGTTGTTATGGTTAAGAATGTTTTTGATATTGCCCCACCTGGATAGGCAATCAGTGCAAAAAGCAACTCCTTTAATAAAATCAGAGATAAAGGGGATCCCAGAAAACAATCGTTATAATGTATTGACTGTAATGGGTGTTCAGCCATTAACTTTTTCTTCAAGTCTGGCGAATATTTCCCCAGATGCACCCAGGCATTTATCCCAAAATCACGGATTGAGCCGGAAAACTGCTTGGCTATGTCAACCTTGTAGGCATTTGCACCTTTGTCTCGTAACTCATCTATTGAACGAGGAAGCCATTGCGACGGAATGGAGGACAAACCGTTCTTGGCAGACTTGCGTACGAATTGTTCCCCGGCTTGGCTTGTCCCCCACGAGAGAGATGGAACGAGGGCGTTTACCGTGCTCGCCGCCCATGCGATTGATTCAGTTTCATTGCCGATCTCAAGTATGCGGGGTAATTTCTCACTTTTACCGGAAAAGACGACCGGCAATTCTTTAGGGCTGTATATCTCGGCATTAACCAGGGTCGCAAGAATCGCTATTTCATCGCACTTGGATGATTCCAATGCGTCAAGGATCGCTTTGGGAACGATGAATGTAATCTTGACGCCCACCATCTTCATTGCCATCAATTCATCGCGAATACGCCACTCCAAAGGTGTCCAATCAGCAGATGCTCCCCCGAGGAAAATACGAACTTCCTTGCTTCCTATTCGTTGACGTTCTCGCCGCAAGGCCAGGAGCAATGATTCCATTTCCAACTTCGTGTCCAGGCCAAACACCTGAAGCTTCTCCGGAAGCTCCAAGGCGTGCAGGAATCGATCGTCAAGAAGTTTCAACGCTTTTTTCCTGTCAAGGTCATCAAGATGGTGTTGAGTGTCATGGGAAAGCAAACATGCTTGACAGGCCTTATCGCACTCTTTTGGGCAGGCAAGCATCTTTTTCCCTTCACGAAAAAGCTCTGGCAATATTTGCGTTGCTTGCGAAACAAAACCGGCACCTCCCGTGGCGGTATCAAACAAATAAAGAGCTCTGATCGGTGATTTGTCCACACCTAAGCGCGGGCCGGTAGTCACGCCGATTTCCCGCTCCTCAACCCCCAGATGTTGAGCCAAGGCACGACGTAAGGCAATGCCAATTGTATAGGCACAGGCCTCGTCAATAGGCCTTCCCTCTCCATCACGAAGTTGTAACTCAAGAATTTCGGTACGACTTTCTGCCGCCAAACGCAGATTCCTTTTTATTGCCCAGGATTCATCACTTCCTGGACAATATTTTTCCTGGTCATTATTTTTCCCGCCCCGTAACCGTTTATGGGGCTCCAGCTCACCTTTTGTATGGTTAAAGAAAGCAGAAGGAAGTTCATTGCCTGAAGTCATGGAATCTGCTCGTCCGCAGCGCAGACACAGGGCATAACCATTTCCATGAAGGCCATCCGTTCTGTGAACGATGGATGCCTCAGAACTTACCCGATAGCGGCCAAAGATAGGATCAGGCAAAGCCACCCAATCGGTTCCAGTCATGGAAATAATTGGGTCTCGTACCGGAATGTATTGAGGGGCGTTAATATCATTATGGGGCGTATATCTGATATCAACGGCAAAGCCTGCTGGTTCGAGGAATTCCAACCGTGTTAACTTTTCGGCCTGCTGTTCACCACATTCAGGGCATAGTGACGGTTGTGTTATGCTGGTACCATTTTCACCACAGGTTTTGCACCGCCATAACCAGCGGAAAGACTGCAACTCTGGATTCCCATCCTGCTCAGCGGGGATGTGCCAGTTAAGCGTTACCCCTTCACTTCGATACACCCGACCGTTCAAAACCGTGTCGGTTCCCGGGGCATAATCACGAATGGCAACAGCACGATTCCTTGAGGGATACCCCGCCCGCATAGCATATTTTTTATCATCTTCTCCTTTAAATGATTTTTTACTGAATAAATCCTCTGCCGTGGTAGTGACCAACGGAACCACCCCGCCAGGAAATCCGTAGCCGGGCAAAAAACCTCTGGTTGTCAATTCAGATAGCAAATATTCCTCCCGAAACCTCTCCAGTTGCATATTGACAGCCTTTTCTGCCTTGCTATCACCCTTTGCGGTCTTGACAATTTCAAGATTATCCAGCAACGCACTAACCTCATCAAACCAGCCATTGGCACAACGCTCAATCTTCTCTATGGTACTCGTCAGGAGCTGTTTCACTTCATGCCCATCCAGTACTGACCGAAGGATAAGTGTCTGAATACCTTGTTGTAAAAGTAAATCACTTGGAGCAACCGTTTCACACCATTCACGGAATTTTTCATACGGTGTACTCTGAACTCCCTCCATTGGTGGCTCAAAAAACCATCCCATAGTTAAACGAGAGATATTTTCAGTGAACCCAGCCAGAAAAGTAGCCAATACCATGGCATTAATATGTCGTTGAATAATGGGTTCACTGTGCAGGGAAACCTTTGGTACGGCAAGATTGGTAGTAAATGGCCATAACGGATTAGAAAAAACTGCCTCCCCGTGCGGCGAACTCTTGCAAAGCGTAAAGCTAAGCGCCGTGCTTTCCCCCCGTCGTCCTGCTCGACCTGCCCGCTGCAAAAAGTTGGCTGGACTGGGCGGGGCATTGTGCATGGCTACCGCCGACAGCCCGCCTATATCTACCCCCATCTCCATAGTGGTCGAACAGGAAAGCAGATTGATCTTCCCTGATTTGAATTCGCCTTCTCGCTTCGTTAAGAGGGAACCGGGGATTTGAGCAGAATGTTCTGCACTTCGGAAATATCGAGAAAAACTCGCTATGCGATCATTCAAGTCAGACCACAATCCAATCGCACGCAACTCTTTGATCTTCTCATCCGACTCCAGCCATTCATCAGCCGCTTGTGGCGATGCGTTTAGCCAGAAAGGATGCGGCAAGGTTGGCAGGGTGATTTTCCGGCATTCAGCAAGTTCCTTTGATGGATGCTCAGGCAAATAAGGCGTAATCCCTTTAAAGGCAACAGGCAAAACTCGCCTGGTCACCGGGCATAACCAGGCATCACGAACCTGCATTATCTCAACCCGCTCCATGTCCAACTTATAGCCATGTTCAGAGGCCGCCAGCAATGGTTGTATATTTTGCCAGAGGGCGATAAGGACTTCGTTAATCAGTTCCTGGTCCTCTTCATTCTCTATATTTTTGCCCAAGGCGTAACATAAAAGACGGATCAATTGTACGCGCCTGCCTTGGACAGCAGACACCTTTGGCCATTCTTTTTGGTATACAAGGCATTTTTCCTGACCGGGAGCCAGTGTCAGTGAAGGGCGACCAGGATACCCAAGCCAAGGAAGAATATTGGTTGGGATCTCTACAGATCTGTTACGCCGAATTAAAAAATCTATGGCGGTCTGTGTCAACGCACGCCACTCTTCCACGGTAATATGTAACCGCACGGCCACTTCCGGAACCCGTGTTATTTGGTCAATGACAGGATAACCGAGACGAAGTAAGCCCAGACCTTCCATTGAAAATTGTCTTTTAGGACGGGAGTAAAACTCACGCCAGAGACATAAAGCTGCAAGATCACCATCTTTCAGATCAACAGAACATTGTTCTCTAAGAGGAGGGAGTAACCATGTCTTGAATCCTATATCGGCAAGAAGCTTATTGCGGGCTTCGCCCCAGGATAATCGACCCAAAGAGGGAGAAGCAAGGTCAGCCAAATCTTGACGAGCTTGATCAAGCATATTTTGGAGCATGGGGGTGGCCTTAACCGCCTCTTCTAATGCGGTTATATTCTGACGCAGTTGCTCGACACCACCTGGTAATCTCAGGGCTTGACCCTGATCAGCAATCTTGTGATAAAGGAAGCTGCGGATATAATTGCGCTCAGTTTCAATCTGGAGCTTCACTGCGATCCTTGCCGTTCCCTGTCTGCTGTCTGTAAAACTGAGAAGTCTGCGGCCTTCAATGGGAACAGCCTCTTTCGTTTGCATTGGCGGAAGATGCTGGAGTAAAACCGGGATAGCCGTTTGCAGAAGAAACGGCGCGCCAAGACGGACAGGGCGGAAGAGGCGATCATTCCTATCACTTTTCTGACAACATGGGCAACGGAGATTGCTTTCGGTTTGAGAATTATCAGGAGGCAATAGATGAACAATGTGCCCTTTCTTCATGTCCCAATCAAGACATCCATCCTGCAACAGTCCAACGTTATTGCCATGGGGGTTGGCGACCAATAAACGAGGCAGCCCTGGCCCGTGATCATTTTGTTGCTCGATCTCATTCTCATCCCCATCCGCATCATTAGCCTCCAAATCCTGTTGAAACTCATCCTCATTCTGCTCAAATATATTCGGATTAAGGCGGTCATGACCATCCTTACTTAATTCCAGCACCGAAAGATATTCCGCACCGCACTCACCGCACTGCACAAGTTCGTACACTGGAAATTGGCAGGCATCGCAAGAGGTACGCCGTTCGAGAAAAAGTTTGCCAAATGGCCATGCCGTACTGTCAAGATGCGTTTCAGTTCGTCCGGTACAGGTTGGATTAGCACAGGCCCACAAGCCGCTGAGAGTTCGCTGAAAGAAATGGCCTCGTAATGGCAAAAAATCTTCTTTTTCAACACTTTTCGATTTGATGCAAATATCAAGCAATGCCAGTGTTGCTGGAATGGTCTCCTTATTTGCAGTGCCATGCAGTTTGGTTGCTATTGCCGAAAGAGTCTGAGCCTTACAAGCCAAGTCTGCCCGCATTTCTCGTATAATCTGATAACCGGTTAATGTTTCAAATCGCTCTTCTGGACTACTGTCTCGCAACTCATCTATGGCAGGAACCCCAGGCATTGTTTTTTTCACCTCTGGTAATTCCGGCATCAAACGAGAGCCCTCAATCACTAAAACCCTGTCCGCATTCACTCCGGCAATATCAGCAAGAAAGTTCTGTAATTGCTCCTTGGTTTTAGCACCGTCACCAGCAATAGTGGCCGAGGTTGCAACAAAATGAACATCTTCAGGACGGCAGCCAAAGGCGTGCAGTACCCGGCGCAGAAGCAAGGTTAATTCGGCTGCCTGTGAACCTATATAACTATGTGCCTCATCAATAACGATCCACCTCAGTTTCCCTTGGGATTGTTCAAGAATGGGCCGATCATCGGCTCGTACCAGCATGTATTCCAGCATGGTAGCGTTGGTCACTAATATCGGTGGTGGTGTTTTACGAAGTGTCTTGCGATCAGCTACTTCACTTTTCCAATCCTGTGTTATTGCTCCCTTAGGTGGATTTTGAGGTGTATCGCCGTTGTACAGACAATAGCGGATTTGACCACCAAAGGGTTCAGACCAAGCGGCAAGGCGATCTTTCTGGCTCTTGATTAATGCGTTGAGTGGATACAGAAACAAAGCCCGAACCCCAACCAGTGAGCGGGGATGTCCTTCAATTTCTTTTGCCAGGTCGTTAAGAATGGGGACGAGAAAACATTCAGTCTTTCCAGAACCGGTTCCGCTTGTTACCAAAACGGAGTGAGGTGGTTGCTTTACCAGTGCCTCCCAAGCTTGCAGTTGGTGCTGGTATGGGTGTCGTGAGGCCGGAAAGGTATATTCTTCCGCTAATTTTTTTGGTGGTTCAGCTAAGGCCTTGACAAGTTGAGGGTGCAGAATCTTTTTCGCTGCTAACTCTTGCATCGTGTATTTGGCTGATTTCCAGCCAAAGGTGGCCTCAAATACCAAATCGGCAAGAAAGGAGTGCTCCTGCCCAGGAAGATTCTGAAATAAACTTCGTAAATGCTCTCGCAGGGCATCACTGCGAAAACCCAGTAAACCCAAAGCCGCTCGGGTCGCCCCGCGATTCAAATGCTCTGCAATGGATGAAAAAAAAGCTGGATCTGTCATTTACTCACTCCTTGCTGGGATATTTTAAGAGTTAATTGGGTTCATTCAGCAGACTGGCAAGGCCAAGACAAAGCCCAAGGGCATATGCTGCGTCAAACCATTCTGTATCGAAATCTCGTAGCACCTGCAACTCAAAGAGCAGGCGATCATCGTACATCATTCCAGTCAATGCTATGTCTGCGGCAACAAAGGGCGCACAGCGTACCGATCGAAATGACATTTTATCTATATGTTGGTAGCGGAAATTTTGCGGAAAATGAGGCCGTCCCTGCCATTCCATGATTCTTGGGCCATCAGGGTAGCGCTCTTCAGCTCCATGCCGGTCTTGAAATTTTCTTTCTTCCTCCGCGATTAAGCCAGTCTCCTTGTGAGCAAAGATGTCGGGATACTGGCGTGCCACAGCAATTATATTGCCCCCAACAAGATTACAACCAGGAAAGATAAATTCAGACAGCCAATCGCATACTTGCTGAAAAAAAGGCTGCCGGACAACAACCTTTTCTCTGAACTCTTGATAGGCCTGCCAGACCATTTTCTCACCATCTTCCATAGCGGAAAGGACATCCTGTAAGGTGCTAAAATATTGAGATGCGGCAGCGAGCCATGCGGAAATTGGAATCAGGTGCCACGAAAAAGGTAATTGCTCAGAAAGCTCCCACAGGATGTCGAAATCTGTTCCAGTACTGTGCAATAAGGCCGCCACCATTACCTCTGGTTGGGTGATTGCATTGCTCAGCACATCAAAGGTACTGGCCGGATAGCGGCGGGTAAGCCGTAAATATGAAAAAAACAATGACCAATCTTGATGATTAGGGTTTGTGGCAAGCTCTTGCAATACTGAAGTCAGCTTTGTTTGTCTTTCTTGACTATCCTGTTCTCGCACTGCCTGCGCCAGGTCGCTTGTCACCGCACCCTGCTCCCCGTCAATCTGCCACCATGCTGGACGACAACGGGGTAAATCACCTTCCTCCCCTAAAACCAACCATGGCCCGGATTCCAACATGTCTGGAATATGCCATGCGAAAGAAGAGTCATCCCTTTCCAGCACTACAGGCTCTGCTCCCGGGTTCCACAATCGGATCATTTTGACTACAAATCCTTGATCCCATCCATCTTCGAGCAGCTCGAGGCTTTCACTGTCTAACGGTAGCAGCTTGTTGTCATAATCAGGTGTAAACTTCAGATCAAACCGCTCAACCCAGGTACTGGCAAGACGGCATCCAGTGGTATCCTGGATCTCCAGAGTAGCATGAGCATCAAGATCTCCGGTCATTGCCATCATAGACGAAAGCCGATCCTGAATACGATGTAAGTCAAACTGAGCACGACCATTACTATCAAGAAGCAGTCGCTCCACAAGTTTCAGATTGGGGTTTGTATTGTTTGGAGAGGAAACCTTTGCTGTCAGAATGTAACTTCGCCCTGTAACCGTAGCTTGGACGACGGCATGGTACCCTGCCAACCTGGACAGTACGATTTTTTGTGCCGCATCAATTGACTTGCCTGCTCTGACAAAGGCGGCTCCTTGACGGGGAAAGGGAAGCTGCAAGACCAATGAACCACCTTCTGGCCATGACAAGGTGGCACTAAATTGGGTGACAGGAAGTCCAGCTTCAGCCAAACACTCGATAAGTGTAACGCCACTCGTTTCCGATCGTACAACACACTCACTTCCTCGAATGGAATTGTCACACAACACAGTGCATTCACCTAAGCCGGCAAGCTGGATTATTCCAGCCTCGTTTGCTTCTGCCCCAATTTTTTTAACGAGAACTTGAGAGTTTGTCGGCATGACCCTTATTTTTCGCAATAAAAGTTGCTGACCGTCTCTTTCGCAATAACGCACCCACACCACTCCTGCACACTGTGCTACATCATTGCGCCAGGGAATCCCCGGAAAACCAGCGGGACGCCATTCAAGTAGGGCCCTCTCTACTATACGCCGATTGTTTCCATCCGCATGTGTGACAAAGACTGATGGTATTCCAAGAAAGGGAGGAAGCTCCTCCGCCACCCCGCTTACACGGCGACCATCGAGTAGATAGATTCCTTCATTGGCATTGAGGGCCGCACATTGAATACGGCACGTACCCAATTCTGGATGTAGCCAATCAACAAGACCAGAGACCTCATATAACTCACGGCTCAAGGCCAAAGCATCGCCTTTTTTTGTTGCGGACCCACTACTATCAAAAGAACCACCCTTGGGGGCCAGCACGAAAACCTTGTCGTCTTGACAACGCATTGATCCTTCACCAATAAACTCTCTACGGCCTTCAAGCTGGCGAAAAATCCAGGGAAGAGGCCCAGGTTCGTGTTCTCCCTGAACTGGGACTGTGTGGCTGGTCACACCATCATTGAGCAGAAGTCTTGCTCCTTGGATTACTTCCTTGTCTATCAATCGTACCCCATTGTGCCTCAAAACCTCGCAACCATACACAGCCTGTTCGCCCTCACCTTTTTGACGCGTAAGCAAGGCGACTTGATCGCTTTCACCATTTTTTTGCAGGAAAAATCGAATACGGTGCGATAATTCCGAAGTATCATTACACCACGACCGCA
>JFJP01005961.1_pt1 | contig 11106 bp, 6 predicted proteins | sample 431651 | NCBI WGS metagenome assembly JFJP01 (sample SAMN02602958, study PRJNA72255) | Microbial mat metagenome, whole genome shotgun sequencing project. | biome: fresh water; feature: sink hole; material: water; isolation source: purple microbial (photo- and chemosynthetic) mats found in... | reverse complement strand
GACCAGCTGCCCCAGCTTGGGCTCACCCCCGCCGTAGTAGCCATTGATCAGCCGCAGCTGTTGCTCCGGTCTGGCAATGGGTGAAGTTTTGGCCAGCTCCGCAAACCCGCCTTTGGGGTACGGCATGGTGCGCACTGCCCACGGCCGGGCGGCGGTACGGTCCTGCGCGGTCATGGCGCGAAAGCTGCCCTCGGTCTCCCGCAGGGCGGCGCGCGCGCGCTGCATGGCGGAAGCATCTTTGGCAATGCTTTGCAACAGGTAAGTGCCGTCGCCCGGGCCGCTGACCACGGTGGCCTCCACCGCCTGCAGTTGCCCCTGGGCGTTCTGGCGGGTGCCGGTGAAGCGGGTAGCTTGAAGACCATTCAAATTGGCAGCCTCGGTGCGACCCTGGGTGGGCTTAAGCAGGCTGCGAATGATGTCAGTGTGGTTCTTTCCGGCTTTGGGTGGCACCAGGCGCACAATCAGTGCCGCATCCCGCGCGGCATTCACCACCATCAGCTGGTCTGTGTCATTCTGAATCTGCCAGCCAGCCGGTGCAGTCATAGCAAAGCCCAAAGGCCCGTGGTAGAAGTTACGCCCGCGTGTCAGCCCCTGGTCCGCACTGTCCCCAAAGGCCATGCCAGTCAGTACCTTGAGGTAACGGGCACGCCCCTCGTCTTCAAAATTACCCTTGTACTGGGCCGCCAACTGGGTAATAGTTTGCAACCGCTGGTCGTTGGAAGGGTGCGACGCGAGCCAGTCCCCCTGCCGAGGCGCGGGGCGCCCCTCTGCCTGCGCCAGGTCTGCGGCAAAGCGCTCCTGGTTTTTAAGCACATTGATCACATCGACCATATTGCGAGGATCAAAACTGGTGCGCGCCAAGTATTCGGCGCCTAGCCCGTCGGCCTGCAGCTCCTGGTCACGCCCGTAGGACGCAATGAACCCCGCCGCCACCGTTTGCGACACCTGGCCTGCCAGCTGGCCGGCACCCGGCAAGCCCTGACTCTCCAGCACCGCTCCCAGAATATTTGCCGCAAACACCCCCAGCCCGGCGGTCTGCTCCCGCGTCGCCCGCTGCGCTCCATGGCGGGCGGTGACGTGGCCGATCTCATGACCCACCACACCTGCCAGATCGGCCTCGCTCTCCATGTAGACCATGATGCCGCGCGTCACATACACATAGCCGCCCGGCAGGGCAAAGGCGTTGATTTCAGGGCTGTCCAGCACCGTGAAAGTCCACTTGAGCTGGTTGCGATGTGATTGAGAGGCCAGGCGCTGGCCCAAGTCATTCACGTAGTTCTGCACGGCCGGGTTGTTGTAAACGCCATATTCCTGCAACACACTTTTGTGACCCTTGGCACCCTCGGCAATTTCAGTGCTTTCGTCCATGACCGAGCGCTCGGTCTCGCCTGTGACCGGGTTGACCATGGTGGTACCGCAGCCGGTGAGTACCAGGGCGGCAAGCAGGAGGCTGGGAAGTTGGAGTTTCATGAAGTTTACGTTTATGGCAATGATGCATTCTAGGGACGGAGGGAAGGAAACTTGGTGCGGCAGGCGTTGGCGCACGCATCTCGCCGTGGAACCCAGCCAGGCGAATTACACATCAAACAGGCCTCTAGCCTATATAGATAATGCGTTCGAAGCTATCAAATACATAGCAACTTGAAATTTCAACCAGCTGGCTCCAGCCCCGTGCGTCGATAATCAGCGCATGACTGCTTTCTCCTCGCTATCCCTCTCGCCTTCTGTTCTGGCCAACCTGCAACAACTCGGTTACGAATCCATGACGCCCATCCAGGCCGCCAGTCTGCCGGTGGCGCTGGCAGGCAAGGACCTGATTGCCCAGGCGAAGACGGGCAGCGGCAAGACGGCGGCGTTTGCGCTGGCCTTGCTCTCCAAGCTCAACCCACGCTGGTTTGCGGTGCAGTCGCTGGTGCTGTGTCCCACACGCGAGCTGGCAGACCAGGTCACCGTGGAAATTCGCCGCCTGGCGCGGGCCGAGGAAAACATCAAGGTCGTTACGGTGTGCGGCGGCGTGCCTTTGCGGGGCCAGCGTGCCTCGCTGGAGAACGGCGCGCACATTGTGGTCGGCACGCCAGGCCGCGTAATGGACCTGCTGGAGCGCGGCTACCTCACGCTGGAGGGCCTTAACACCCTGGTGCTGGATGAAGCCGACCGCATGCTGGACATGGGATTTTTTGACGACATTGCTACGGTGGTCAAACAAGCGCCCAAAGAGCGCCAGACGCTGCTGTTCTCGGCGACCTACCCCGAAGGCATTGAAAAACTAGCGCGACAGTTCATGCGCGAGCCGCAGCAGATTAAGGTGGCAGCGCCGGTGGCTGAAAGCACCATAGAGCAACGCTTTTATGAAGTGGACAAAACCAACCGGCTTGACACCGTGGGCCTGTTGCTCAACCACTTTCGTCCGGTCAGCACCATCGCGTTTTGCAACACCAAGGCGCAGTGCAAGGACCTGGTCACGCTGCTGCAGGCCCAGGGCTTTAGTGCGCTGGCGCTGTATGGCGAGCTGGAACAGCGCGAGCGCGACCAGGTGCTGGCGCAGTTTGCCAACCGCAGTTGCTCGGTGCTGGTGGCGACCGATGTCGCATCGCGCGGGCTGGACATCACGCAGCTCGAAGCCGTGATCAATGTGGACATCACACCCGACCCCGAAGTGCATGTGCACCGCATCGGGCGCACCGGGCGGGCGGGCGAGTCCGGCCTGGCGCTGAGCCTGGCCAGCATGAACGAGATGGGAGCCGTGGGCAAGATTGAGCAATACCAGAGCGCGCCGTCTGTTTGGTTTAAGCGGGACGAACTCACACCTCAGGGCAAAGGCCGTTTGCTGCCGCCCATGGCCTGCTTGCAGATTCTGGGCGGACGCAAAGAAAAAATCCGCCCCGGCGATGTACTGGGCGCATTGACCAGCACTGAGGGGGGCGAAGCCTACACCCGCGAGCAGATCGGCAAGATCCAGGTCACCGAGTTTTGCACCTTTGTGGCGGTGGAGCGCAGCGTGGCGCAGGCTGCGTGCGAAAAGCTGAACTTTGGCAAGGTCAAGGGCAAGAGCGTGAAGGTGCGGATTCTGTAGAGCGGCATTTGTAAGGCAAATTCCTACACGCTTTACATCCGTTTCCCGACTCCATTTCCCCGGGGCCGTGGCTACAGTTACTCCAAGCCCCAAAGTCCTTTGGAGCATGGATTGACAGGAGAACCACGATGACCCAAACCGCCCTCGCACTGAACCCCTTCAGCCTGATGATGGAGCCAGAACTGGTGCTGCAGACCATGGAACGTTCCCAGCAACTGCGTGGCCTGCGCCGCCACAAGCTGCGTCCGCTGGACAAGCCACTGATTCCTTTCACCAAAGAAGCCTTGGCCCAGCGCGCTGCATTTGATGCCGCAATCGATGCCGAAGACTTCGAAGACCAGGCCGACGCGTACCTGTTGAACTAAGGGCTAACTCGGGGTTCCACTGTGCGTGGTGCAGGCCGATAATGCGGCCATGCAAGAAGCCCTTTACCGCGCGTTCGACAACCAGGCGCAAATCGATGCGCAGTACAACCCCTCGCTGGCACTGCCACCCGGCGAGAACCCGGGGTTGCATTACGTAGAGCGCTCCGCCCTGGCGCGCAAGACCCTGCGTTGCACGCTGGATGTGCCCTACGGCCCCACGGTGCATGAGACGCTGGACATATTCCCTGCGGACCGCCCCAACGCCCCTGTGTTTGTATTCATCCACGGCGGCTACTGGCGGGCTTTTACTTCCAAAGAATTCAGCGCAGTTGCACTAGGACTGCAACCGCTGGGCATCACCACGGTGGTTATCAATTACGCGCTGGCGCCGCGCGTCAGCATCGACGAAATCACCCGACAGACACGCGCTGCCGTCGCGTGGACGCTACGCAACATTCAGCACCATGGTGGCGATCCAACCCGTGTGGCCGTAGGCGGCCATTCGGCGGGCGGACATCTCACGGCCATGTGCCTGCAAACCCGCTGGGCCGAAGACTATGGCTTGCCGCAAAACCCGCTTGCGGGTGCCCTGCTGTTCAGTGGCCTGTATGACATCGCCCCCCTGCGTTTCAGCTACCTGCAGCCGCAGATTCAGCTCGACGAGGGCATCGTGCGCCGCAATTCACCGGCTTTTCTGGTGCGCCCCTGCACCACGCCCATCTGGACTACCTGGGGCGGGGATGAATCCACCGAGTTCGCCCGCCAATCGGGGACCTACCACGATGCCTGGCTGGCCGTTGGCAACCAAGGTGAACTGCGGGCCATTCCCGGCGCCAACCACTTCACTGTGATTCACGGGTTGGAGCACGCCAACAGCGAAGTCAGCCAGTGGCTGGCGCGTACATTGGGCACATCATGAATACCGCAGCCACTCCAACGCCCTACCGCGACCCCAAGCGCTACGCATGGATGTTCTCGCTGCTCGTGCCCTGCACCGTGGCTATTGGCCCCTTGCTGGTGCTGCTGACGGGTCAACTGTGGATGCTTTGGTTGCCTGTGGCGTTCTTTTACCTGGTGCTGCCATCCGTCGATTTTTTGATGGGTGAAGACACCACCAACCCGCCGGAAAGCGCCGTGCCCGCGCTGGACGCCGACCTCTACTACCGGCGCATCACCTACCTGCTGGTGCCTATTTTGTGGGTGGCGTTTGTGTTCAGCGCCTGGTTTGTAGGCAGCCAGGACCTGCCAGTCCACGCATGGGCGGCGATGGTATTGATTACCGGCAGTGTGGGCGGCTTTTGTATCAACCTGGGGCATGAGCTTGGCCACAAGAATACGGAGCTGGAACGTTGGCTGGCCAAAATTGTGCTCGCTCCCACGGGCTACGGCCACTTCTACATTGAGCACAACCGGGGCCACCACCGCGATGCATCCACGCCCGCCGACCCGGCATCGTCCCGCATGGGGGAGTCGATCTACCGCTTTGTGCTGCGCGAAATGCCGGGCGCACTGCGGCGTGCGTGGCATCTGGAGCGCGACAGGCTCACCCGGGCGGGCCTGCCGGTCTGGTCACTGCACAACGACATCCTGCAACCGGCGTTGATCACTTTGGTATTGTGGACGGTGCTCATGGTGTGGTTGGGGGTGGGCATCTTGCCGTTTTTGATCGTCGCCTCGTTCTGGGCCAACTTCCAGCTCACGTCAGCCAACTACATCGAGCACTACGGCCTGCTGCGCAAGGAGCGCGCGCCGGGGAAGTTTGAGGTTTGCCAGCCCCACCACTCCTGGAACAGCAACCACACGTTTTCCAACTGGGCACTGTTCCACTTGCAGCGCCACTCCGACCACCACGCCCACCCGCTGCGCCGCTACCAGTCGTTGCGCCACTTTGACAATTTGCCCAGCCTGCCCAACGGTTACTTCGGCATGTTCTTGGTCGCCTACATTCCGCCGTTGTGGCGCTACGTAATGGACGAGCGGCTGCTCAAGGTGGTGGGGCGCGATGCGCGCAATATCAATATCGACCCGCGCCACCGGGCTGCCGTGATTGCCCGCTACAAATTGACCGACAGCACGGCTGCGCAGACTGCCTGAGATTTTCCGGTGTCGATCAAAACCTGGCTGATGCCCATCGTGATGGAGCGCATGCTTAGTGCGCAACAGCTGGACAAAGCACGGGCCAAGCAGGAGCGCCAGCGTGCCAGCCGCAACGCGGCCCATTCGGTGCATTACTTCCACCAAAGCGATGACCCCTACAGCCAGCTGCTGGCCGCGCAATTGCCACGCTTTCTGGAGCGCTACCGCGTGAATTTAGTCACGCACCTGGTGAGCCCGCCCACGGATGCAGCCGCGCCGGACCGCGCCCGGCTGGTGGCCTACAGCGCGCGTGATGCAGCACTGGTGGCTTCCCACTACGGCCTGCAAGCGCCGCAGCCACTGGCCATATCAGCCAGCGAAGCCACTGAAACCGTGGCGCAGGCCGACCGTCTACGCCAAAAGCTGGGCCATTACCTGGGCGCGACCTTGTTGTATGCCGGTGAGTGGTACTGGGGGATTGACCGCCTTCACCACCTGGAGGCACGTTTGCAAAGTCTGGGGCTGCAAACCGGCCCTGAGGTACAGGGCTGCATGTTCCCGCCGGGCCGGGACTTGACCCAAGCCGTGGCTTTGCAGAACCCGCCGCCCATCGATTTCTTTTTCTCGCTGCGCAGCCCCTATTCCGCGATCGTGGCGCCCAGGGTGTTCGAGTTGGCCCGCCTTACGGGTGCACAAGTTAATTTGCGCTTTGTGCTGCCCATGGTAATGCGCGGCCTGCCCGTGCCGCGCGAAAAGCGGCTCTACATCGTGCGCGACGCGGCCCGTGAGGCGCGCATGCGCGGCATCCCTTTCGGGCGGTTGAATGACCCCGTGGGCGCACCCACCGAGCGTGGCCTGGCGCTGATGCCGCTGGCCGAATCGCAGGGGGTGGGGCAGGCGTATGTGCTGTCCTTCATGCGCGGCGTGTGGGCCGAAGGGCTGGATGCAGGCAGCGATGGCGCTCTCAAATTAATAGCTACTCGCGCAGGTCTGGCGTGGGCAGAAGCCCAAAAAGCCTTGAAAGATGCGGCATGGCAGGGCCAGGCAGAACACAACCGGGCGGAGATGTTTGACCTCGGGCTGTGGGGCGTACCGTCATTCAGGGTGGGCGACACCAGCGTATGGGGGCAGGACCGCTTGTGGGCGGTGCAAGATGCGCTGCTGGCCCAGGGCACACCCCGCTAGCGGGCACGTCTGCGGTCGGAGGTGTCGTCCTGGGTCTGAACCCACTGGGCGAAATCCGCTACCGCCAGAGGGCGGCTAAAACAATAGCCCTGCAACTCGTCGCAGCCTAAAGCCGTCAGTGTTTGTGCAGTCGGCAGGTTTTCCACGCCCTCCGCGACCACCTTCAAACCCAAGGTATGGCCCAGTGCGATCACCGCGTGGACGATGGCAGCATCCGCCCCGTCGTCCAGCATGCCCTGCACAAAGGACTGGTCCACCTTGAGCTTGTCGATCTGAAAGCGCTTGAGGTAGGCCAGGCTGGAATAACCGGTTCCGAAGTCGTCAATCGCCACCTGCAGCCCCAGGGCCTTGAGCGCTGCCACCTGTGCCTGCGCGGCGACCGGGTTGTCCATCAGATGCGACTCAGTGAGTTCGAGCTCTAGTTGGTGCGCCGGCATGCCGGTGTTCGACAGCACCTGCTGCAATTGGGCCACCAGGTCCGGGTCAGCCAGCTGTGCCAAGGAGAGGTTGACAGACAACTCCATTCCAGTGAACAGGCCCTGTTGCTCAAAGCGCATCCATTGGCTGCAAGACTCGCGCAGCACCCACAGCCCGATGGGCTTGATGAGACCGGTTTCCTCTGCAAGCTGGATAAAGTGCACCGGAGGAACCTGCCCCAGCACCGGGTTGTGCCAGCGCAGCAAGGCCTCAGCCCCCTGCATCCGCCGGGTGCGTGCGTTGAGACGCGGCTGGTAGTGCAGGCTGAATTCCTGGTTGGCCAAGGCTTGGCGCAACTGAGCCTCCATGGACTGGCGCGCCAGCACGCGCTGGTCGGTTTCGGGGGAGAAATAGCGCGCCATATCGCGGCCTGCAGCTTTGGCCTCGTACATGGCAGCATCGGCCTGGCGCATCAACTCGTCCTGCTCGCTGGCGTCGTCAGGGAACAGGGCCACACCCACACTGCAGGACACCGTCAGGCTATTGCCCTCGACCAAAGCACTCTGGCGGATAGATGGAATCAGGCGGCCGTTAACCGCAGCATCCAATTCCTCACGCCCGCTCACGTGGCGCATCACGATGACAAACTCATCCCCTCCCAGGCGGCTCACGGTGTCATCCGCACGCACGGCCTGTGTCAAGCGGCGGGCCACGGTGCGCAGCAAACCATCGCCGATGTGGTGACCCAGGGTGTCGTTGATCAGCTTGAATCGGTCCAGGTCGATGAACAGCACAGCGACTTTTTCGCCGGACATTCGGGCCTGAGCCAGCGCCTCTCCAAGGCGCTGCTGGCACAAGGCACGGTTGGGCAGCTCGGTCAGCACATCGTGCTGGGCCAGGAAACGGATGCGCTCTTCCTTGGCCTTTCGGTCGGTGATGTCAATGGAGATGCCGATGTAATTAACCACCTCGCCCCCGGTCGCACTTTTGTGCACGGCCGACACCATCAGCCAGGCCGGGTAACGTTCTCCGGACTGTTTGCGGATGTGCACTTCGCCCTGCCAGGACTCTTTGTCCTGCAGGTCGGACCACAGTTGTTCCTGCGTCGTGTCCACCAGGATGGACATGTCTTCGCCCGTGACCTCGTAAAAATCGTAACCCGTGCTGCGGCAGAACGCGCGGTTGACGCTGATGATTTTGCGCGCCTCGTCCATGATGATGATGCTCTCACTCGACGCTTCAAACACCTTGGCCCACAGCTCCAGCCGCTGCTCCATGACCTTGAGTTTGTTGATGGGTGTGAACGCGGTGAGCACCGCATCCCGCCCCTGAAAGCGCAACCTGCGCGCCGAAAGCACCGCCCAGGAGGGCGCAGGGCCGCCCAGCCACCGGACCTCGAATTCGTCCACCGCACCGAAATCCGCCAGGCGCTGGAAGAAACGTCCGCGCACACCGGGCTCCAGACCCGTGCGCCAGGGGTCGAGGGTGATATCGCCCAGCCAGGGTTGGGCCGGGGCATTGGCGTGCAGCACTTCATGGTCGGGCACCGAAGTCACCACGATGGGGATGGGGAACGCCTCCACCAGCTCCAACTGGGCTTCGGCGGCACGGGCGCTGGCAGCAAGCTCCTGCTGGGCAAGACGGTCACGGTCCAGTTGGGCCAGCATGCCGTTAAACGCGGTAAAGAGCTGGCCGATTTCGTCGCGGCTGTGCCAACGGGCGCGGCGGGTGTAGTCGGCAGTGCGGCTCACATCGTCGGCCACACGGGCCAGCTTCTGTAGAGGCCGCGCAATCTGACTCGCCACCACGTACACCAGGCTCAAAATACCCCCCAGCAACAGCAGCGCAGTACCCAGGTGCAACCACATGCGCGAGAACAGCCCGTTGACCCTGCTTTGCAGCAGGCCCTGAAGCTCCGCACCCCCCACCTGCCAAGCGGCATTCAGGGCAACCAGTGCCTGGCCGAATGCAGCGTCAAGTTCCGCCTCCTGCGCCGGAGTCAGACTGGAATTGGTAGAGTTTTTAACCATAGCGCCGAAGGTGCGGGCCTGCAATTGCAAGGCTTCGCGTGTGTGCGCCAATACATCTTTGAGGCGGGGCGAACCGGCTATCCCGGCTTGGCCATAGTCGGCTTCAATGCCCAGCAGCACGGCATCCAACCGCCCTACCAGGGTGAGTAGTTCCGCCAACTGGTTCTGACCCTCGGCACGCTGGCCGCGGGTGCGCGTGAAATCGCGCGTGTCGTAGAGCACCTGCAGCAACTCCGGGAAGCGCAGCACGGTAAGCGACATGACGTAGTAACTGTCGAGGTCCGGATCGAGAATCAGGTTGGACTGGTTGCCCACCGTGGTGAGCAAATCGCGCGCGCGCTGCAGAAGTTGGGCTTGGTCCCCACGTTCGGGGGCCTGCGGCAGCACCTGCGCAAAACGCGCACTGAGCTCGGCCGTTTTCAGCACGTCGTCGTATTGATTGCGCACGGACTCCAAGGCCGCATCGGCTGCAGCATCCCGGGGCTGCAAAAGCACAGCGGGCATCAGGTTGACCCGCACGGCATCGGCATAGGTCGCCCCCACAATTTCCTTGCGGGCGAAGTCAATCGCCAGGTATTTCTCGTGGATCAGGATGCCAGAGACATAAATGACCGCCGTCAAGTCCAGCAGATAAATGAGTGTGAGCTTGCGCCCGACACTCAAACGACCCAGCCAAAGAGAGATTTTTGCCAGCATAAAGAATGCAAAGCAATAAACGCACCAAGGGCGTGCGCCCCTCGCCAAGGCTACATATTGCGCCGGTACTGCCCACCCACCTCAAACAGCGCATTAGTGATCTGGCCCAGCGAACACACGCGCACCGCGTCCATCAGCACTTCGAACACGTTCTTGTTCTCGATCACGGCCTGCTGCAGGGTCTTGAGCATGGCGGGCGACTTGTCTTTGTTTCTGGCGTGGAAATCGGCCAGGCGCTTGAGCTGGCTCTGCTTTTCCTCGTCGGTCGAGCGGGCCAGTTCCAGCGTGTCATGCACCGCGTCGCCATGCGGGTTGCGGAAGGTGTTGACGCCGATGATGGGCAGCTCGCCGGTGTGCTTGAGCATTTCGTAAGTCATGCTCTCGTCCTGGATCTTGCCGCGCTGGTAGCCGGTTTCCATCGCGCCCAGCACGCCACCGCGCTCGGCAATGGCTTCAAACTCTTTGAGCACCGCCTCTTCCACCAGCTCGGTGAGCTCTTCGATGATGAAGGCGCCCTGGTTCGGGTTTTCGTTCTTGGCCAGGCCCCATTCGCGGTTGATGATGAGCTGGATGGCCATAGCGCGGCGCACCGAGTCTTCGGTGGGCGTGGTGATGGCTTCATCGAATGCGTTGGTGTGCAGGCTGTTGCAGTTGTCGTATATCGCGATCAGCGCTTGCAGCGTGGTGCGGATGTCGTTGAACTGAATCTCCTGCGCGTGCAGGCTGCGGCCACTGGTTTGGATGTGGTACTTCAGCTTTTGGCTGCGTTCATTGGCGCCGTACTTCTCCTTCATGGCCACGGCCCAGATGCGGCGCGCCACGCGGCCCATCACGGTGTACTCGGGGTCCATGCCGTTGCTGAAGAAGAAGCTCAAGTTGGGCGCAAAGTCATCAATGTGCATGCCACGCGCCAGATACGCTTCCACAAACGTAAAGCCGTTGGAGAGCGTGAACGCCAGCTGGCTGATGGGGTTGGCACCGGCTTCGGCAATGTGGTACCCGCTGATGGACACACTGTAGAAGTTGCGCACGTTGTGGTGCACAAAGTAGCTGGCAATGTCGCCCATCACCTTGAGCGAGAACTCGGTGGAGAAGATGCAGGTGTTCTGGCCCTGGTCTTCTTTCAGGATGTCGGCCTGCACCGTGCCGCGCACGTTGGCCAGCACCCATTCGCGGATCTTCAGCGCTTCGGTGTCAGTGGGTTCGCGGCCGTTGTCGGCCTTGAATTTGTCGATGTTCTGGTCGATGGCCGTGTTCATGAACA
>JFJP01058899.1_pt1 | contig 11107 bp, 10 predicted proteins | sample 431651 | NCBI WGS metagenome assembly JFJP01 (sample SAMN02602958, study PRJNA72255) | Microbial mat metagenome, whole genome shotgun sequencing project. | biome: fresh water; feature: sink hole; material: water; isolation source: purple microbial (photo- and chemosynthetic) mats found in... | reverse complement strand
TCCTTTTGGTTTGTTTTTTTCCAACCTGATCCTCTCGGATCAGCCATTCGGAGACCACCTCTATTTTTAACAATTATTGGGACGCTTCCTTTTCCAACAGCGTGATTGAGCATGTGGGCTCTTGGGAAAATCAGAAGGCGTTTGCTTCAGAAATCAGACGGGTGGGAAAAAAGTTGTGGGTGCAGACTCCTGCGCGAGAATGTCCCATCGAGCCACACTATTTGACACCATTTATTCACTGGCTTTCTCCTTCTATTCAAAAGCGACTATTGCGATATTTTACGCCGTGGGGGTTAATTTCAAAACCCACAATTCAGGAGATTGAAAAAATGGTGGATACCACACGCCTTTTGACTTTTTTGGAAATGCAGAAACTATTTCCTGACTGTGAGATTCATATTGAGAAATTGGCTTTTGGTATTCCGAAAGCTTATATTGCCATAAGAAAATGAACAACGAACAAATCTTTATCGGAGCCAGTCGTAGTGAATCATCCTGTCACAAAACAGTAGAGGTGGTGATCAAAGAACTGAAGGAGAAATCTAATTTTCAGGGGCATCGCTTGTTGGATGTGGGTTGTGGGGAAGGCGTGTTTACACGGATTTTGGGGGAACACTACGAAGAGGTGCATGGTATAGATGTGCAAGAAAATTACATCCGATCTTTTCGAGAGCTTGTGGGTGCGGAGTCGAGATTTTTTATTCACAACATGTCCGCATCGCAGATGACATTTTCGGACGCTTATTTTGACACCGTGGTAACTATCGAATCGTTTGAACACATTCTCGATATTCAAAGAGCGGCTAGTGAATGTGCTCGCGTGTTGTGCTTGGGCGGAAAGTTGATTATTACTGTGCCCAATAGACTATTCCCTTTTGAAAATCACGGAGTCAAAATTGGGGAGTGGGAATTTCATGGTAGGGTGCCCCTTCTCACTTGGATTCCATTCTTACACGACCGTATCGCCTTAGCCAGAGTGTTTACGGTGGGGGATCTGAACAGACTTTTTAGTCCGTGCGGATTCAAATTACAGAAAGTTGGATTTCTCTGGCCTACCTTTGAGCACGGAGGAAATTGTTTTCAGCGTTTTCTTAAACCCATGTTTTCATTCATGAGAATGATGGAAAAATCTTTGCTGACAATGTTTGGCACTTCAATAGTCGCAGTTTTTGAGCGGGTCGAAAAAGGAAATTGAAAAAAAATTTCCGATAAGTTTTTGCGGAGTATTTTGACTTACAGGTAAAGAGAAGCTTTTTCTGATATGGGCAAGAATCAGTAAGTCAGGCAATTTGTTGAGGCGAGAATAGTTTGATAAAGATTCTGTGCTTTTTTTAATTTTAACTTCAGATATTCGGTGCTTTCGATTTTCTCATGAAGCGTTTGCTTGATTGGCTCTCTTGTCATAGAAGGACAAGGAATCCGATATTCATCGGCGTTGGCTCCATTCCAAGTAGATTTAATAGAGTTTAGTGCAGAACGAGTGGTTTTTTCTGAATTTTCTGGAGGTGAAAACTGGGTGTCGTAGCGGGTGTTGACTTTGCGGATCACGAAGGGGAAATCTGCGGTGACTTCATCGAAAGAAAAAATCGGGAAAAGGGAAAGGTGTGGTAAGAGAAGAGTGTAATAGTCTATGTAAAAATCGAAAGCAAATTCCAGCGGTTTCATTTTGTAAATCGCCCAAGAAATTGCGCTGTCCACTGGTTTTCGGATTAATAAAAAGCCGGGTTTATTGTGTCGCGCCATGTAGATAGGAAAACAGGGGACATGCCAGTGGCTTACGACTTTTGCATCGGGATTGGAAAGGCGAAACAGGGTAACGGCAAAACTGTTGGAGCATCGGGGGGCGCCATCTATCCAAAAGTCGCAGTCGAGATCCATGATGTCTCCTCTACGACGCCATAGCCCAAAAGGGCGATAGAGATGGACGCTCCGCCAAACTGTCTTCCGAAACAGCTTTTTCAAGGCATGGATAGCAATATCTCCAGCTGAAATATTTTTCATTTTCTTAAAAGAATTATTTTTTCATTCAAGGGAGTTTAACATTACTTGCGCAAAAGGGATGTCTCAAGCATTTTTTGATTTACCCTAAAAAGGAAAATGGTATTGCTGTTTGATTGCCAATCCGCTGATTTTCATGCAATTCCCATCGCTCCGTAATGAACCCATTGGGTGACAACTCGTTGGTTGTAAAAGGTTTGATTTATAGACAGTTTCGCATTTTTTGCCACTTTCATTTTCCTTTTTAGGTTTACTTGCCCTGTAAAAGAGCGATGACCGATTCCAGAATGGATGAATTACCATATTCTGGCGAGAACCACGAGCGATGAAAATGAGGAGGGCGAACACACAGGTTCGCCCCTACAGCGAGATTCCACCGCTTCCTTCTGAAGCTCTTGCTTGTCGCTTGACCCTTGTCACTTGCCCCTATTTTCAGATGAGTCACCATGTTCTTTGAACACCACGAGCGATGAAAAAGGTTCAGGTCGGAGACTTTTCCTTACGCGGCACATTCAAAGCCAGAGCGGCACCAATCAAAAGAAGGCCGGCCAAAATACCTTGTTTCAGCGTGATCGTTTCACCGAAAAATATGTAGGAAACAGCCATCGTGCCAATCGGGCATAGAAAAAGTGTGTTCTGGCTCACAGCCACCCCGAACTCGGCTATTGCCCACAGGTAGAGCGTATGGCCAACGCCGATGCAAATGATGGCAGAAAAAACCAGTATAGCGTTGACCTGCCAACTCGTCTGTAGCGGGAGTTCAGGATGCCCAAACCACATCATGAGAGGAAACTGTATCAGCGTCGTGAAAAAGCTGATCGCCGCGAAAGCAAGCCCGGCGTTAATATGGATGACAAACCGTTTCACCATCACGCCGTACAGTGCCCACGAAAAGGCGGCTGTCATCAAAAGCCCTATCAAGACATCGTCCATTTGCTCGCCTCTACCCGATGCATAAAACGGAATCCACCCGCATAGACCAGCCATGCCTGCTAGGCCAAGCCCAACGCCCACTTGGAATTTCCAGTGCCGTATAATATACCTTTCGTCAGGGAAAAATATCAGTGCCATGATGGCGGCCAAGATAACTGAAAACCTTCCCAGCACCATGTATAGTCCAGGCAACATGACGACCACCGCCGTAGTCTGTGCCACCTGATGTATGGCGTTCGGTAGGGCAGGCCAGAGGCAAGCCAGCGCGGATTTACCGTCCATCCGCGCACCTTTTTTTAACTCCCACAATGCCAGCGGCAATATTGAGATAAACCCGATCAGGTAACGATAAAAATTCTGAGTCCAGACATCGTAGTGCCTAGCCAAGTAATGCTGAAAAATTGACGGCAGCGACCAAACAAGCACCACACCTAATAGCGCCCAGGTGCCACGCGATATTTTCATGCGTTATTTCAATTCGCTTTCAAGATGATATTAAATGGCGCAGGATTTTTTGCGGCTGGCTAGGCGCAAGGAGGGCGCGATACCAGTGTGTATCGTAACCGACGCGCAACGACGCCAGACGCAAAAAAGACAAGCCAGTGAGTCTCATTTTGAAAGCAAATTGGAATTAGACGCCGTGGTCACGGCGAAATCTGGAGCCGCTCCTCCGCTGTGTCTGAGCGCATGAGTACGCCCTGCACTTTGTAGCTTTTCAGTATGAAGTGTGTTGCCGTGCCCCTCACACCCTCCAGCGTCGCCAGCTTTTCAGAAACGAAAGATGCTACCTCTCTCAGCGACCGCCCCTCGACGAGCACGAGCAAATCATACGCGCCGCTCATGAGGAAACAAGAGTTGACCTCGGTGTATTTAGCGATGCGCTCTGCTAGACGGTTAAAGCCGCCGCCGCGCTCTGGTGTCAGTTTCACTTCGATCACGGCCTTGACCGTGTCGGCTCCAGTTCGGTCTTCGTCAAGAATGGCTTTGTAAGCCAAAATAATTTTATCTTTTTCGAAATTTTCGATCTTGGCTCGCACATCTTCAGGACTCATGTTGAGCATGGAGGAGATGGTTTCTGGCGATGTTTTTGCATCGTTCTCGAGAATTTTTAATATAGGATCCATGTGGGGAGTTTGCCCGATAAGCTCGCGGAATGAAACTTTTATTTGCGCAGTTTTTTTAGGTGTCCCGCTTGTATATGCGCTGAATCGAGTCGCGGCGTTTGCTGGTGGAATCAATAGAGCCTTTAAAAATGCGTTTCGACGAATCGTAGCGCATCCTGAAAACCCACGCCCCGTCATCCAACGACAACAGAACCGTGAACGGGTTTATGGCCTTCCACGATCCCACTCCCCTCCCGCACGAACCAAACTGGTAGCTGACGCGTCCGTCAGAATAAAAATAGACCACACCTACTGGATTGCCGTTGTCGTACTGCGACAACGGCCCATCAAGCAAAAATTCTTCCATTTGCGATGAGGCAGCTTTTGCCGGGGCGGGCTTGGGGGCGTAGCCTGTTGCAGCGGCAGGCTGTTCACCGCCAGTCTGCGGCGATGCGCTCTGCTGACTCGGCGTGTCGGCTGTCACCAAATCAAAGTTCCTCACCTCGCTGCTTTCCGAACGGATATCGAACGGAGATGGATGAATCTCTCTTTTTTCAACTGCTGGGGGAGGCTGCTGCGCAAATATGGTGGGTGTGGTAACTGGTGTTGGTTCAACAGGTGTGACTGGTGTTGGAGCCTTGATCGGATCTGCTGCAGCCTGAGATTCTGGCTGTGCTGCCACAGGCGATTCGGCTCCAGGCGGCAAAGGGAAATCCTGTGTTTCAGCCACGGCAGGCGACTGGAGCGCAGAAGTTTGCTCGGTTGCCGATGAGGCGACCGAGGCTGGTTCCGCCTGCTGCGTGCTGCATGCCGCGAAATGTATTTTGCTTAGCTCATTTTTGAATACCACCATGTCCGAGTCAAACGATGCTCGCAGTTGCTGTAAATCGGCTGGCACCTTCCTGTCACTTGGATCGAAGCCGAGGGTTTCCTGCTTGTTCTCGTAAGCTTCTTTCTCTGTAACGACCATCAGTGCCTGCTCTATGTTACGCGAGTCCGTCAGCCTTGCTGTCAGCTTTTCCAAATCACGGATGTACTGCTGTTTTCTGGCGCGGATTTTTTGTTCAATTTCAGCTTCTGTGGACTGCGATATTTTAGCGATAATAACTGGTGGTGCCGTAGGCATGAGCACGGTTTTCTGCTGCGTCGGCAGCACAGATTCCGTTGTTTCCACAGGGTCGGATGGCAGGCTCGGGCTGGCTGGCGAATGTATGGCTTCCAGTGCTTTGACTGCGGCGAGGCCGCCTTTGGTCGCCGCTTTTTCGTAGAGCTTGATGGATGTTGCTGTGTTTTTGGAAACGCCAACACCGCTCCAGTACATGGCGGCAAGTGTGGTCGTAGCGTCGGGGTCGCCTTTAGATGCTGCTGACTGCAACTGGTCAACTTTTTTCTTGAAAGACGCAATCATGTTTTTGGCTTCAGGCAACTGGTGATCCGCAGCTTTTTTCAACCACTCGAACGCCAGCCTCTCGTCCTTGACCGTCCCCTGTCCGCTGTAATACATTTTTCCGAGATTAAACTCCGCACGCGCATCCTTTTGCGCAGCGGCTTTGGCGTACCAGCGCAACGCGTCCTCTGGGCTTTTGGTTACTCCATAACCTTTTTCGTGTGCCACACCCATCATGAATTGTGCGTTGGCTACGCCAGCGTCTGCCGCTTTACGAAACCACGATGCAGCCGCCTCGTCGTCCTTGCCTATTCCTTGGCCAGAGGCGTACATGAGGGCAATATCATTTTGCGCTGGGGCGTAGCCCAGTTCCGCCGAACGCAGTGCCCACTTGGCCGCCTCGACATCGTTTTTTACAACGCCTTTGCCCTCGCGGTAAAGGCAGCCTAGGTTGGATTGTGCGCGGGGGTGACCAAGTTCGGCAGCCCGTGAGAAGCACTCGAATGCCTCCACGGGATTAATAGGCATACCGGCACCCAAGCTCGCCATTTCGCCCAAGATGCAGATGGCTTCAGCATCACCCTGCTGAGCTGCTTGGCGATACCATTTTACTGCCTTAGCTGGGTCTTTATCGGCTCCGCCCTTGCCCAGCCTGAAAAGGTCGCCGAGCTTAGTCTGCGCTGCGGCATCGCCAGCGAGAGCTTGGTTCAGGATGTCTTGGTAAAGGCCGCCCTGCGGCTGCGCCCCTAGCGGCTGTAGCGCAAATATGAGCAGGGCACACAGCCGCATGCACGCCCAGAAGCGTAAACTGGCGGGCGCATATAAAATAAATTCGTTGTAATGGCGAGCGATCGTGTTCGTAGGGATGGGTGTTTTATGCCTTCGCCCTCTTTTTTTTCTGTGTGCGAAGGGTGACGGGCTGCTGCGACTGCGGCGCGGACTGCATTCCTGACGCCTCTTTTTTTTCCATGGCACGCTTCAGCTTTCGCAGGCTGATATTCTGGAGCTGACGAATGCGCTCACGGGTGATTTTAAATTTTTTACCAACATCTTCTAGTGTCATGCTGGAGTGGCCTCCGAGCCCATAACGCAGTGTCAGTATTAGCCTTTCCCGTTCATGGAGCATGTTCATGAAACGAAGCATTTCCCGCAAGACATCCTCCTTTTCAAAAATGTCGTCTGGCGATATCGCCGACGGGTCGGCTATGAGTTCGCCCAGCTCTGACTCATCGTCATCACCTATCATGAGGTTCAACGAAATAGGGCGCACGGTAGCGGCCCTCAGTAGGGATATTTTGAGCGGCGAAGTGTGCATTTCATCGGCGAGCTCATCGTCTGTTGGTTCGCGTCCGAGTTCTTCGCTGAGCTGACCCGTGAGTCGGCGCAACCGTGCGGCTTTGTCCGTGAGATGGATTGGTAAACGGATGGTTTTGCCTTGGTTGGCAAGTGCCCTTTTGATGGACTGCTTGATCCACCACGCAGCGTAAGTGCTGAGTTTCGCGCCCTTGCTTGGGTCAAAGCGATCCACGGACTTCATCAAGCCAATGTTACCCTCGGAAATCAAATCCAGCAGAGGCAAACCGTAGTTGGCGTAATCCTGTGCGATTTTCACAACCAGCCGCAAGTTGGCACGAATCATTTTTGCGCGAGCCTCTTTCCCATCGCGCCCACATGCATCCAGTGCTTTGAGTTTTGCCGAATCTTCTTTCGTGGGCTTTTTGCCTTTTAAAGAGGCTTTGAGTTTGCGCAGCTCCGCGTCCGCCGCCGCGCCTTTTTTTATGCGCCTAGCAAGATTATTTTCCTCCTGCACCGTGATCATAGGCTCTTCGCCGATTTCACGGAGATACATTTTCAGAGGTGTGTCGGTGTCGTGAGTCCAATCGAAGTTTAACATGCAACGCCATTTTTCAGACAACTACACTTAAAAGCAATCAGAAATTTGCCGCCATTCAAAATGAATGGACTTGAGCCACGCCAGTTTCTTTTTGGGCTCAATCTGGGAAAAGACTGGAAAGCGGCTCCGTTTTGCTTTATTCCCGCATAGGAAATGCAAATTGAAGAAGGCAGGATAAAGATGCGTTAAGATAAAAGTGCTGAGGGAAGGTTTCACGAAAATGAATCTTCTTGGCGTCACAGTGCCATTCACTCCGCAATTTTAAATCTATAACCTGCAATTCTTAACCACGCTTGTTGCGCGGCATTTGATCGGTGAAGGACTGAAAGAGATAGGATAAATATTTATGGTTTGGGAAATTTTGGTTTGGACAGGTATAGTGTTGGCTGTATTTTTTCTTTTCGGCGTCACAGTTTTTGTTCACGAGCTGGGTCATTACCTGTTCGCGAAATGGCGCGGGCTAGTGGTGGAACGCTTCGCTATCGGCTTTGGCCCACGGGTGCTAGGGTGGAAGGTGGACGGCGTGGACTGGTGCCTATGCGCCATCCCGTTCGGCGGCTATGTTTCCCTGCCCCAACTCGCCGCGATGGATATGCTGGAAGGCAAATCAGAAGTGGACATTTCTCAGATGCCGGAGGCCAAACCGCAAGATAAAATATTGGCCGCTTTCGGTGGCCCATTTTTCAGCGGGATATTCGGCATCTTACTCGCGTTCGTGGTCTGGGGAGTAGGACGCCCAGTTGACGCAGCTAGGGTGACTACTATTGTCGGGTGGGTGGAGCCAGGTAAACCCGCAGCCATCGCAGCCATTCCGCTGGAGCCGGGCGACCGCATATTGGCGGTGGACAACCGCCCCGTTACTGATTTCTCTGCCTCGCACCGCAGCATCACAGAGGCCATAGTTTTTAGCCGTGGAGCCAACATACAATTCGATGTAGAGCGTCCGCACCAAGGCGGAATCCCAGAGCTGATTACCACGCTAGTCAAACCAATCAAAGACGAGAACGGCCTGCGCCGCACGGGCATCATGCCGTCCGTCCGTCTCGTTGTGGGCGAGATAATCCCAAATTCCCCGGCTGAAGCTGGCGGGCTCCAGCCCGGCGATGAAATTTTAGCTCTTGAAAATAAAAAGATGTTCAGCGTGCAACATTTCATTTCCGTCGTTTCAAAAAACCCCGGTCAGCCCCTCGCAGCCACATATATCCGCGATGGCAGCGAACGACTCACGGTTCTCGTGCCGCAAATACCCAAAGACGAAATGAAAGCGTTTGTAGGCATAAGGTTCAAAGCACCAAAACAAGAGAGCGTCCACAACACGCCCTTCCAGCTTTTGCGCGACAGTCTTGTCTCAATGAAAAAAACTGTCTCAGCCGTCACTGACCCCACCTCCGATGTGCAGGTCAAGCATCTGATGGGACCCATCGGAATCATGCAAACATACCTTATGCTTTTGCGCGATGACATCCGCCTCGTCCTCTGGTTCTCAGTGGTGCTCAACATCAACCTCGCCATTCTAAACCTCCTCCCTATCCCAGTCGTGGACGGCGGGCACATCCTCATCTCCATCATAGAATGGATCGCACGCCGCCCCATTCCTGCAGCTATTGTCAATGCGGTGCAGTCGGCGTTTGCCTTTTTACTGATAGGATTTATGTTGTATGTGACTTTCTACGACACGGGGCGTGCCGTAAAAACGGTCGCCGAAGAAAACAAAATGAACGATGCAATCAAAAACCAAAAACAGCTCGAGTTTTTGCCCGAACCACAACCTGCAAAATAATGAACAAAGCACCGCTCCAGTACTGTCGTAACCCTTTCCTGCACGAACGGCGTCCCACACGCATAGTGACAGTCGGCTCAGTCTCCATGGGCGGCGAACACCCAGTTGTGCCGCAGTCCATGATCGTCTGCGACACGATGAACACGCAGGGGGCTGTCAAAGAAACTTTGGCCTTGGTTGAGGCTGGATGCGAAATAGTGCGCATAACCGCCCCCACGGTGAAAGACGCGGCAAACCTCCGCCAAATACGAGCCGAACTGGATGCGCTCGGCGTCAAGGTGCCGCTTGTGGCAGACATACATTTCAAACCCGATGCCGCTATGGAAGCAGCACGATGGATCGAGGCCGTCCGCATAAACCCTGGCAATTTCGCTGACTCTAAAAAATTCAAAACACACGAGTACACTGGAGAAGACTACGCTGAGGAACTGCAACGCGTGGACGAGGCGTTCCGCCCGCTCGTGGAGCTGGCAAAAGAGCGGGGCATCAAGATGCGCATCGGCGTAAATCACGGCTCGCTTTCTGACCGCATCATGAGCCGCTACGGCGACACACCACGAGGCATGGTGGAGAGCGCGATGGAGTTTGCGCGGATAGCTAGGAAATACGGCTTCCACAACTTCGTGTTTTCCATGAAAGCCTCTAACCCAAAAGTGATGATCGCGGCATACCGACTCTTGGCAGCCACGCTTGCCGCTGAAGGGGAAGACTGGAATTACCCGTTCCACACTGGCGTGACAGAAGCGGGCGAAGGCGAAGACGGGAGAATAAAAAGTGCCATAGGCATCGGTGCCCTGCTGGTGGACGGACTCGGCGACACCATCCGCGTGAGCCTCAGCGAAGACAGCCCGCATGAAATACCAGTCTGCCGCGACCTGATCTCAATCATCCCCAGCCTCACGCGGTGCGAGAAAGATATATCCAGCTTCATCATCAAAGAGACGCGTGACCCGTTCTCGTTCTCAAGGCGTGTTTCGGAAATGATAGAGCGCGAAGGCATTTCTTTTGGCGGCGAACAAGTCGTCCGCGTAGTGGTAACAGAAAAAAATTGGGACGCGCTTCCCGCTGCTATGCGCAATGGCGCGGATGTCAGACCAGAAGGCGTTTACGAAAAGCTGGGCGTGATGGAAGTGAACCCGCTCACCGAATTTACACCCGAGTCGGGTCGCATCATCGCCGTTGCCGATAATGTAGGAATCCCGCCAGTAGCGGCCTACCGCATGTTGGCCGCACGGCTTGACGCTATGGGAGCACGCAATCCCATTTTGCTCAAAGACACCTTGGAACCAAGCAGCCAAGACAGCCCGTCTTCGCTCTCGCTTTTAGCCTCTTCCGTGGTCTTGGGAGCACTTCTTTGCGATGGGATTGGCGATGCAATCCTGCTGCGCCGCGACCCTTCGCCTGAGTCAGCCCTAGTGCTTTCTTACAACATCCTTCAAGCCGCAGGCTGCCGCTCCTTCAAAACGGAATATGTGGCGTGCCCGAGCTGCGGACGAACGCTGTACGATTTACAGGCCGTTATAGCCAAAATCAAATCCCGCACACAGCACCTCAAGGGCGTGAAAATCGCTATCATGGGATGCATAGTCAACGGCCCTGGAGAAATGGCAGACGCTGACTTCGGCTATGTGGGCGGCGCACCAGGCAAAATCAACCTCTATGTGGGCAAAACGCCAGTCAAATTTAACATCCCAGAAAACGAGGCCGTTGACCGTCTTGTGGATTTGATACGGGAACACGACAAATGGCGCGACCTGTAATGGAAAAAGAATAAACCTCAAAACCACAATTTTCGTCCATTTCCGATCAAATCTCTCGCAAAACGCGAGAGATTTTTATTTAACCACAAAATTCACAAAAGGCACAAAAAACGGACTGCATCCCAGAGTCTTCATTTCGGGCGTGATTAAAAGTGGGTGAAGTGAATCTCTTTCTTTTCGATAAGGGCATTTAAAAATAGAAAGTGGTTAGCGCATCTTGCCCCTCTGGAATTTGGACATTTCCCCTCTGTA
>JFJP01044535.1_pt1 | contig 11107 bp, 18 predicted proteins | sample 431651 | NCBI WGS metagenome assembly JFJP01 (sample SAMN02602958, study PRJNA72255) | Microbial mat metagenome, whole genome shotgun sequencing project. | biome: fresh water; feature: sink hole; material: water; isolation source: purple microbial (photo- and chemosynthetic) mats found in... | reverse complement strand
GTTGCACCACGAATAAACCACGGCCAAAGTCCGGCAAAAAGTTTTGCGTAATCTATATCATACACTCGCATAATACGTTATATTATAAGGGTTTACAGGGTCTTCGATTAAATAACCGGCATAAGGTACATAACTCCGACTCGAGGTAATAAGCAAATCTGTATACGCAAGCGAAGTAGCTGCTTTTACGTTCCCTACGGTCACCACAAAGTTAGTCACACCTGATATACTATTCATGTAATTGTATAGCTCAAACAGTGAGAAAACACCGTTAAAATTCAAGTTTGCTAAGTAGCTGTTCAAAGCATCTTCTACCACCAGTGAAGCATCAGCAACGCTAGTACCATCCAAATTTATTAACAGAGGATTTACATAACAATTCGCCTCTAACCACAGCTGGTCACCATCGGTACTTATCACGTTTATTTCTGTGCCGGCAAAACCAATTTCATTTGCGTATGCTGTAAATGCTGATAACTCACCCACTGAAAGTTTTGTTGGTGTTATGCCCTTTGCTACTTTCAAGTTTAACACATTTCCAACAGTTTCGGCAGCGGAAAAAGTTACTATTTTCTTGGTGGCATCATCCGTAGCGTATACGAATTGAGAGCCGTTCCACGTGAGAGCGTCACCAAGTTGAAATTCTTTCGCCTGATCTATATACCACTGGTCTGTTCCCGCAATTAGGGTAGGTCTAAGGGCTTCAAGTTCTTCAATGAAAAGACCATAATACACTTCTTGAATGTGTATACCAACGGCAACAACGTACAAAAGCATACGCCACACGGCAGCCTTGCTAGTGGTGTTTAAATCTCGCAAAAAAGTGGTATACGTATCACCAACTGGTGCTAAACCGCTAAGTGTACTGAAGGTTTCCTTCTCGGAAATAAGTGCGTTGTAAATAACTGCTATTGTGCGTGCCATACATCTGTTGCTTTTATGCCATGTGTACGTAAATAATTTTCCACATCAGCAGGTTTAAAAATTTTCGGGTCAAACTTGTAGGCTCTAGGCGTTGCTACACCGTCTTTCATTACCGTTAACATACTAATACCCATCCCAAGGCTTTTTTTACGCATCGTCCCCGGCATATAATCTTCTACATCCATGATAGCGGTAGTTTCTTCCGGTTCTTCGATTTCAGTCAGTTCAACTTCTTCAACGTGTTCAACTTCTACCCCAGTCCATTTTTCTACATATTCGGCAGGTATTTTATACCCGGAATTAGTCAATATTTGGATGATGTTTACCTTCTCAAGAGTAGACACGTTGTCGGATGAATCCCAGTAGAAACGTGTACCCATCGGCACGATTCCCAAACCAACGAGTTTAGGAATAAGTGTATCGTTTATCAGGTATTGAATGTACTTTTTATCGCTTTTCGCAAGGGAACCTAGCACATCAGCGTGTACCAGTGATGATCCACTGTATGCTTTCTCATCTGTAGTACCGGTCTGACGAAGCATTATTTTTGCTATCTGACTATCGCAATAATCAATAAGTTTTGCATACACTTGAAAACCCTCACGTCCGGGTAGTTGGTTTATTTCAAACCTGTCATCCATGTGAAAAATAGCATAGGTACTACCTATCATATTTTCGAGCATATCTTGTGCGTGTTTTACTCTCTCAGGGTCATCTATATCGGTATGTATTGCACGAAGTGGCATACCAAATCTATCAGCATATTCAGACCATGCACCCAACACTTTTTTCCATAAGTAATACGGTGCTACAGCGTTGAAAATACCTAAGTCATGCTGAGAATTATATACCGGTATCGTCAGAGGTTCGTACTCGTTACCTACGTATGTCACTAAGTTTCCAGAACTCACGCCCCCGGTTGCTAGTTTCTTTACGGCATCGTATTCCACTGCCACGTTTTCATCCGGTACGCATGAAATTTTCAAAGGGTTTATGCTATCAATTTGAACGATTTTTGCGCCCCAGAAAAATGATTCTACACTGTATTTCAGAAAGTCAAAAAACCAACGTTGCTCAAACAAATTTTGCGCCCCATCGTTTTGTTCGTCACCGACGTAGATAGAAAAATCGCTCAAAGTGATGTTATCAGTACGAGAACCTGTGGTAGCAATTACCTGACCATCATCTTTTATTTCCTTGTACAATTCGTATAAATCAAACCTATCATACCCGGTTTTGTTCTCGGCCATATCCACACCATTACGCCATGATGCTATATCTTGACGCAACCTAGACAATGGTAAACTTACAACGTTATCACCAATTCTACGCTTTGGCTTTTTTTCCGGTGCTGCGGGTTCAACCACGAACACACTTTTTATTCTGCTTAGTAAACTCATATTACCAGTTGTATTTGCTTTTAGGGCTAATGCCCCAGTGTATTCTTTGCCCTTTTGCTTCTTGTTTCTCGTATGAAGGTAGATCTATAGTGGTATCACCTTTTGCGAAACTTTTTAGCAGGTCTAAGGCTTCGCTGTAATCATCCACACGCATCTGCGGTATGTTTCTCGGGTTAATCACTTTGTGCAATTCATATACGCACATTTTAACCATTAACCGCTTTACAAGTGGATTTCTGTTATCACCTTTTGTGAAATACCCGGTACTGGTAGCGTCAAATTCCGCTAAATCTGCGATTGCTTTTGTAATGGTTACATAACCAGTAAATTCAATTTCAGCATTTATGCCGGGAAAAACAAGGCGGCGAGAGGGTATGGCCAGTGGCCTTTCATCGTACTCAATTTCACATACGTAATCAGTACCACCGGTACGGTCTGCGCTGCTCAGGTAAATTCTAAGCCTATCATCCTCACGCTTGAAGTACAAAGTTTGTGCAGGTCTCCAACCTTCTAATTCTAAGATAACGTTATCCACGGTAACAGAAAAAGCGGCGGTAGGTAAATTTCCGGTAGTATCACGATTCGCATAAAACAGTGCTTTATCCTCACATACCAAAACCCAATGAGTAACAACCGTAGGTAAATTTCCAGTGCTATTTTGTATACATTCGTAGATATTGGCAGTGTACGAAACTCGGTCACCAATTACGTATGTTGTGGTATTCACATAAGCATCTTCGGTATACTCTACCAGTGAGTTTTCGTGGTAGACATCTGCAATATCGAAGGGTAAAATTTCGGGAAAAGACCGCTTTAAATCGTACCTATGGCGAAGATAAACCTCCATCTGTTCACGTACAGCAAGTTCAACCTCAGAACGAATGTACTGGTCACCCTTTAGGATATCAGTTAAATCCGTTTGCCTTATCACGTTGCTATAATCCTCTATTCTTAAGTAACCCATGATGCAAATTAAATTTGCTCAAATTTAATCTAAAGTTTAGCTGATTGCCAAAATTTTACGAAAAATAAAAAATACCGGACGTTTATTCCGGTATTTTTTATTTTATGAACGTTCGTAAATATCATTTTCGCCAAGCCAGTATTCCTTGTCCGCTTTTATCACTTTAGCGCGAGTCCACCAACTTGCCATAGGTTGTTCGTTTACCAGTTCGCAGTACAATTCTGCGGCTTCTTCGCCATCAAAGAATTTAACTTTTGCGGTGTAAACCTCGCTATGTTTACCGCTTGTTTCGAGCACGATTATTTTTTCTACCCACGTTACTTCGTACATCTGTTTTCCGCTACTGGGGTCTTTCCACAAAGCAAGAAGTTTAATGTGGGCTGCTTTATTCCTGTAACCGTAGTAGGTTACGCTTTGGTGTATTCGCATCCCGACTTTTTTGTATCCATCAGTTTTTAAATGCTGCTCAGCAGCTATAAGCGTATCGAACAATATTGAATTTTCCGTATACGTAAGGGGCTTTCGCCCCGGTTTTTAATTTTCTTTTACTATTGTCCAGAGATTCTGAGTTTTTGTATGCTGGGTAAAAAAATCTTTTTCGTAGGTATCTAAGTTCAAAACTTCTGTCCACTTACCAAATCTATTCTCGTACTGGCGAAGCACTACGAAATTGGTATCATCCGCTACCACGTTATTACGATAATTTATAACAGTGCCTTGTGTAAGTTCTCTGATTTGTTATACAACAAAGATAAAGCATCATTTGTTAATGATTTGTTAAAATCTATAAGAAATTAACAAGTTTTTAACAAAGTTTCCTAAAATTGTAAATAAGCTGTTAAAATTTCTTACTTATACGTGTAGGCATCCGGCGAAGTATTCTGTCCATCTGCTCACTTTCTTGTATTTCGGTATTTTTATTTTTAGCTTTTTTCAAAAATGCGTTGTATTCATGTCTGAAATATTCCAGTAAGAAGTAATCATCCGCATCCGAGAAGTGACCCCACCGCTGGTAGCTTACCTTTGTTAATGGATCGGTGTACATTTCTTTGCGCTTTTTACCCTCGTTATCCTCTTTGAGAAATTCGTAATCTTCGATACTTTTCCGGCACGATTCATCTATGAGTAAGTCAATGCCGAATATTTTATCCCGCAAAATTGCATTCACAAAACTACCCCGATGTACGACATCCGGGTTCTGTAATGGTATTCGCATCACCGGTTTCCACTCGTACAGCTCACGCCTTACAATGGTAAAGAAGTTTTCATTTAATCGCTGCTTGCTATCACGTTTTAAGCTCGTAGCATCACCGTAGATAAACACCCCGGCTTTATGTCCGCCATATTTTACACCCAGTTCTTTACATAGCTCAAAAATATTATTCCTAGGTGGTTCCATCGGTACTTCTGCAATCTTGCGTACACGTTTTCCCATCGTCTGCCATACACCGGCAGGTTGGTATGGTACTACGTTTTCATCGAATGTTATATGAAGTGGTAACGCCGGATCGTACTCACACGTACCAACGTGTTTTTCACGGTTAAAATCTTTGTAGAACTCACCACCCGATGCTGAGAACGGGTAGCTGTAAATAAACATATCTACGAACGCTTTTCCCATGCTTTCAGCAAGCGAAGGTATGTAACTACTCGGCAGGTTCTTTTCATTCGTGTACGTGCTTGCAATCATGATTTGCTGATGGTCTGTTACCTGATGGTAATAATGCGGTGGTGAAAAAAGGCGGGGCTTAATGTCCTCTGGTCTTAGGTCTGAGATGTGGAAAAACGCATTTAACCATGGTTCTTTTGCCGGTGCGGTGAATACGTACAGAGGGTTAATAGGATAGTCAGTTATGGTTTTTGAGAATGGGCTATAATCTCCCGCTTTTTTATCCCGTTCCATGATATGATTTTCTTTCAAATACACACCGTGCTGACGAAGTCGGGAAATAATAACCCCCAATGCTTCGCTTCTCGTATCTTTCGTTTCATCCAACATAGCCCACCCGACCTCCATACCATCCAACGCCTTGTAATTTTCCAGTGTACCTTTGAAAACTATAGCACCGTTAATGAAACTTATTACATTCGAATAATCATCCAAGCGATATTTCGAACGCTTAAAATGCCGGGGCGGAATCTTACCCATTACGTACTGACCCTTTGGGTTGTTTTCGCTGTACTCACCAACACCATTTTCTTCCCATACCTGATAAACCCGGAATAACGTTGAACGTGTTAACTGCGAAAAAGTATTTGCGGCAATGAGTCCAATAATTTCTGGAAAATTAGAAATGAAATACAAACTAAGATCACCCATGCTTCGGGTTTTTCCTGAGCCATAACCTGCCATGAATAAGTTAATCGGACGTACGGTAGAGGTGAAATAATATTGCGGTGAAGTGAGCATACAACGGGTATTTACCGCAAATATAGAAATAAAAAAGCTACTCATTTACTAAATAGCTTTTAAAACTTCATTTCGTGTGTAACCAGACTCGCACATCGCTTTGCATATCCACGGTAATGCCTAACCACGTTTTACAACTTTTACACAGCTTTTTTATTACACCAGACTTGCTTTTGTCTAGTTGCTTGTAGTAATCCTTTTCAGTATGCAAAAAATCGCATTTAGGGCATTTAAAATCGCTATTGCCTAAAGTGATTGTACCACCCGGTACTATTATGGTTTCCATAGTCCTAATTCTTTTAGGTTTTTTGATACACCCACGAAAGCATTTGCGTGTCGCCATGCTTCTTCTGCTACCGTTTGGTAGAAAAATTTTGTGCGGGCTTCCGGGTCTTTTACCTGTTTACGAATTTCACCTTCTATGTGGTCTAAATACGCTTGGTTACTCAGTATTGCGTTGTGCATTTTCTCAGCTACGGAAAATACATGTTGTACGTAAGCATCTGCTGTTTGTTCTTCTTTCATTTTTTATGCGTTTTAGTATAAATCTTCACTTGTTAATCCTATGTTATTCGTGGGACAACCTTTAGTTGGTCCGGTAATTTGATCAGCACTGTAGGCAATATGATACGCCTCTTTTCGGTTTACGAACCGGTTTGTATTAGTAATAAAACCTTGAATTTCATTATTGCTTACATTTTGCCAAAATTCGTTGTAGGGAAATCCGGCAATTTGCGCAAAAACAAAAATACAATTATGGTGTCCTCTACCACAAACAACAAAACCAATTTCTATATTTTTTGGCTGCTGTTCGTAAACTTTGCCGTCATTATAATAATTTGCGGCACAAATAATAAACTCCTTCATGATAAGTATTTTAATTTGTTTTGTAATGCTGTAAACATACCCCAGGTATCTAGTTCCCCTAACACCTCGTACTCGAGGTAATCACGCACACCGAACTTAAAATTTAAGTCCAGTATTTTTAATACCTCACCACGAAATTTTACTTCATACCCTAGAAACTCGTACATGGGTAGCAGGTTTATAGCTTCTTTGTATGTTGTTTCGCTGTAAGGTTTTCTCTCACCCAAAAAATCTTGGTACACGTGTCCGTAATCTTCTAATCTACCCGGGTGCAAAGCACCTAGGATAAAATCGGCGGAAAGTTCGTGTTCTACTGGTTCGTTAATGTGTGGGTACAATCTACGCTTATTGAAAAATAGCTGGTAGGACTTACCCAAATAAGGTTCTTTTACATCCCACATCTTACCACGAAAATCTTCTATGATGTGTACCGTTACGTTTTTAAACTCGAAATGTGTTAACCTAGGGTATGTTCTACCGATTGCCAGTTCTTTGCGTTTTTCTACAACCCTTTCGAGTCTTTCCGTTCTTCTGGTTTCTACCAAGGCTTTAAATTCGGCAAATAAAACAGGTATTTTCTCAGCATACTTGCTCACTGGAATAGCAACGGTAAGACCTGATGAAATGTTCTTTTCTCTATGTTGGTAGGATACCGGATAAATCGGTTCATCTATCTTACGAGTTTGAACGTTACCTCTGCCATCGCTTTTTATAACATCCACATAACAGTGTGGCCATTCTGGCTCACCTATTACCATCGTGTAGTTTTTGTAGTGTAATGTTTTCATTTAATACCACAGTAATTGAGTAAGTAACTCAGGTTAGTATTTTCGTACTTTTGGCGTACTTCAAAGACAAATTGCTCAGTTTCATCTTTACCACTTACAATAATGCTGACGGGCTCGAATGCCTTGTTAGTATAGTACAACACGTCTAGTATTTGGTTACCTAAGTCAAAGTTTCTCCTAACTTTTGACCAAAGTCTCCCATCTGATATTATTTTGCCGCCTTTAATCTCTATTATTTTCATGATGTTTTTCTGAATTGTCCGGGATAACGTGACTCGAACCATTCAACCGCTACATCCATGATTGAAGATGTACCGGGTATGTATTTGCATACAGCGTGCTCTGACGTTATCGGGTTTTGTATATCCAACATTCTGCGCCTCACAAAACCATACTTTTCCTGTGTGCAAGTAAGCCAAAGAACTTCTGCCCAGTTTTCTATTGGTGTGTATGCACTACCTTCGTATACTACTACCCCACTTGGTAGGGTTCTTACCCGGTACACACCCTTGAAAATACCTGTTACTGCTACGTAATCCCAGTCGAATAATTTATTCAGTATTTTCCACATGATTCTTTAAGTTTTTAAAGTACTCGTAAATCGTCTTTGATATTTTCCATAGGTCGCCTGTATCTTCTACAGCGCAATGTTTACCGGAAATTATTTCTACATCCACTATTTTACCACGTTCAATACGCTGCTTGTAGGATTCCTCACAATCAGGGAAACGCCAAACTTTGTTTATTACTTGTAATAGCTTACCCTCTTTTAGTGCATTCAGATCACTCATAACGTCCATTTGAATTTTAATGTAACCACGCCGGTAAACCAATTTCGGCTCTCTTTTACTTTGTAGCGTAGCTGACTTGCTATGTTTTTTGCAGATGCAATTTCCTGCGTGTTTTTTGCTATGAGTTTAAATTCTCGAATACCATGCACGTGCGCTATGCGTATTTTATCGTGTACCGGCAAATCTGATTCAATCGTCTTTTTCATCTAATAACGTATAATCAATTAAACAAACTATAAAAATCGTGCCCAGTATACAGGCGGTTATTACTGCTTCCATTCTTTGCGAAATATTACGAGCATTGAAGGAAACGGGGCTGAGCTAGGGGCACCAACAAATTTTAGACGCCCTTTGATAAACTGTATTTCGTGTTTACCGTAGATGTGTTGGTGAAACCATTTCGTGTCTGGTCTGGCAGGTAGCAACGCTACAGTGGTAATCCCTTTTTCGGCTTCGCTTGCCGCTTTCGCTACCCATTTACCGATTTCACGACCGTATGGTGGGTTCATCCAACACGTGCCGTACCATTCTTTCTCGAGTCCGTTATCAACTACCGAAAAATAGTTTTCGCATTTTTTGTTTACCTTGTTTGCGCATACATCCAAATCGAAGAAATACTGCGCATTGAGTAAATCGAAAAAGGCGGGTGGAGTCTCGTAATCGTGCTTTTTACTTGAGAACATTGCATCATTCATACTCTACCGGTGTAAGTCATTTGTAAAAATAAGATGGCTTCTTCAATGGTTTTCCGACCATACAGGCTTTCTACTTGCTGTAGCAGATGCGTAGCATCATACGTGCTCAGGTGCGGTATAATGCCTTTTAAAACCGCTTCAATAAACTCTTCCTTACTAATTGTGTCCATATACGTTTTTCAAAATTACGTAGGTTTATACTTTGGCCGAATGTTTTTTCCGGCAAAATTCCATTATACTTTATCACTGTACCAATGCCCACACAATATGAGAGATGAGCTAAGGCCAATTTTTTATTTTCTGGTAATCTAGGGTAGTGGTGTTCTATGTACTGTATGTTTTTATCGAACACCGCTCTAAGCATTTTTTCCGCCGCTTTTTTGTCCACCGTATCAGGTACGTAGCTCAGGTTTAAAAGCCTTACACCGTACCCTATGGCCTGATAACCGTTATCATTATACACTGTACTAGAGAAACCTTCATGGTCTTTTATGTACTGCACTATGCTTTCGTAGTGACTCATGATTGAGTAGCTTACCTTTTCACTTGGTGCGTATGCTGAAAGAAAAAAGGCGGAAAAAATGATTGTTAAAATTAGTTTCATATTTTGAAATTTAGTGTTTAGCCGGGTATTTATCCCAGAGAAAACACAAAGATACTGACTAAACCTCAAAAGCTAATTTATTTTTTATTGAGCATATGTGCTAAATTCGCAAATGGAGAATTTGAGTTTACGGCAACAACTTCTTTTACCCACCCCCCATTATACTCTTTTTTCCAGCCTCTAGTATCAAGGGCATCATCGCCGTAATCGCTTTCGTACAGTTCTTCTACTTTGATACTGGCATCAATTATTAACTTGTAATGGCATCCGCCTCCGCCACGTCCTGAATAATGGTTTTCTTCTTTTATAACTAGCTTTCCGGGTATTTCTTTGAAATCCCAAACTTTCTCATCAAGCAGCAAGTGCAGATGCCCACATCTATTATTCCTGAACTCATAGTTGTACTCTATCTCGAGAGTTTCTGATATACCCGCATCGTCTAATGCTGCCACCCGTTTCTTGAAACTGAGGTGTCGTTCCCATGCGTCAGGCAATTCACTTTTTATGTACTCAGCAACGATAGACGGTGCTGAATTTTCGAGGTTTAATGCCTTAGCCATTGATTTAACAGACGATACATCATTTATGTATTCGCATGTTTCCCAGTCTTCCTTTAAGTGTATCACAGAAACACCCTCTGCAAGAATAACAGCATAATCTTTGGTACTCCACTTGCCGTTTTTATTTGCATCTACTAATTCTGAAACGCAAACGCCGTCAATACTTTGACCATTGAAAGTATAAATTTTAGTTTTGGTAACCAAAATTGTTCTACTTTGGCGGTTTCTCCTGTGCGCCCTTGAAACTGGGTTTAAAATTAATTTTTCCATTTTTTAGTTTTTTAAAGGGGCTTTCGCCCCGTTGTTTGTGACTACTAGTATATTGTTAGTGTGGCTACACCGGAGGCAAAAAACGCACCCTCGGTAGCTGAATACTGCCCTTGGTCATCATCGTTAAGTTCCAATTTGTAGAACTTTGCCGTGAATTTCTTGTGCTCAACTATGGTAGTTTCTACCAGCTTGTCAACCTCGTACTCGGAAAGTTCCCCGGCTGCTTCCGCTGCGTATAACTTTCCCTGTTCGGCTTTCATTGGGCTTAATCCCAGTACCATATTTTGCACTTCTGTTAATGCTTGTTGAAATTCAGCGGAAAAAAGTGTGTTTTCCTCTAATCTTGTGAAACTGCTTGTTAAAGTTCTCATGGTGTTTTTCTTATTTGTTTATACAACAAAGATAAAGCATCATTTGTTAATAAGTTGTTAAACACCAATAAATTATAAAAGGAAACTTTGTTAATGATTTGTTAAAATCTATTAGAAATTAACAAGTTTTTAACAAAGTTTCCTTTAATTGTAAATAAGTTGTTAAAACTACACTGCCATTTCCACGTAGTCTACGTTCAAAGGGTTTTCCACCAGCGTGCGAAGAGAAATAAAACCACGGAAATTTTTATCCCATCCATGCTCTAAACCACCGGTAACGGTTCGTGAATAATCATAGTAACGGCTACCCATTGCCACGGCCACGTGTTCAAATGGTGACATTTCACCGCTTGCTAAAAGTTTCTTGTACAAGTTTTTATTTTCCTCTGGTGTGAATACCTTATCTTGACTAAACGAAACACGTGCTACTTTCGCCACGTTTTCTTCTATACCACCAACGAAT
>JFJP01040512.1_pt1 | contig 11107 bp, 13 predicted proteins | sample 431651 | NCBI WGS metagenome assembly JFJP01 (sample SAMN02602958, study PRJNA72255) | Microbial mat metagenome, whole genome shotgun sequencing project. | biome: fresh water; feature: sink hole; material: water; isolation source: purple microbial (photo- and chemosynthetic) mats found in... | reverse complement strand
CACCTTCATAGTCTGGATATGTGTGATTGTCAGCTGCACCAACTTCAGGATCAAAGTTTGGAGTAGAGAGAAAGTACGTTGCACCTTCACTTCCACATGCTTTGAAGTTCTCAAGGAACTTGAGAGCATTTCGTTTTCCTACGTGCTCGATCACTTCGAAGGAAGTCACAACATCAGCTTTGATAGTAGTGAGATCAGTCTTGTTTTCTAGAGTGATAAGATCCTCAGCGACGAATGTTGCTTTTGGAAACTTCTCTTGAGCTTTCTCGATTGTCTTCTTTCGAATATCGAGACCAAGATAGAATTTTGGTGAGAATCGATTGCGATAGAGTACCTCATAGAGATTTCATTTTCCACAACCAAAGTCACAGACTGAGAGATTGTCTCGAACGTTGTGAAGATACTTGAGAACGAAAGACCAACGAAGATAGTGTGCAAACTGATCTCTATGGAAAACATGACGCTCGAAAGTAGAAACTGGATCAAGATCTGTAGTGTTATACACGTTTTTTGACTCGTCGACCTTAGTTTCCACTTCTTTGGTACCCTCTTCAACTTCTGCAACTTCAGATGGATCTTCTATTGCCTTTTCGATTTCGACATCATCCTCGCTTGTTTCTTGAGGTCCATTTTCTGATGGAGTCTCTGGATTTTCCATTTGTTCCATTTTGATCTTGACGAGCTCAAGAAATTGTTCGAAATTCTGTCCGTCAACCGTCATATCATATACGAGAGTGTGATTCTTCGGTATGAGATCCATTGCTGTAGTCCTGAAGAATTCATGAACTGCTCGAGCCTCAGCTTCATTGATATAATCTTCGCCACGTTCTGCGAACGACTGAAGAATGCGATCAATAGAAGTATCACAGATGATATAGAGATCGTCTTTCGTTCGATCTTGGAAGAAGTTGTAGTCATGTTTTTGAAGTCAAGGACGTCATTTGAGAGGACCATATACGATTTCATCGAGCCAACTACGATCAAAGATATGATCAGCAGTTGCTGGAGTGTAGCTTGGAGCATATTCCATGAATGCATCAGCAGTCTTTGGATATGAGAAGTGAGAGATTGTTCTTCAGAGTTTTTCTGAAAGAAACTGTGCGAGAGTAGATTTGCCTGAGCCATCCACTCAATCTAGAATGATACGCATAGAGAAAAAAAGATTAGAAATTAGGAACCTGTTGAACCAAAACCACCAGCACCGCGATCAGTATTTGACTCTTTATCGAATTCTTCCTGAGTGATCTCAGTTGGATTGCAAAGTTCAACTTTTCTGATTATACCTTGAACAACTTTCTGTCAAAGTTCAAGTTCTTGAATCTGATCTGAAGCATTGATCAAGTGAAGATGAATCTCACCACGATATGAAGAGTCAACTACTTTTGCACCTACGATGAATCACCATTTCGTTGACATACCAGATTTGTTGTCAAGAACGAGATCATATCATGGCTCAATGACTGCTGCTATACCTGATGGGATCAAAACACCTTGACCTGGACGGATCAATAGTTTTCATGCAAGAAATTTTCTTGTCATATCGACTGAGCCATTTGGAGTGACCTTGATCTCAAAGTCCTCTGGAAATTTGTTTGGTATGAAAAAATCAATACCTGAGTCTGTGTCATGTGCACGTGTTGGAGACTGTACGTCTCGAAGTTTTGTGAACATGAACAAAGGTTTCTTTGCCATATTGGAAAAGTTAGAAAATAGAATCTCTCATAGAGAGAAGGGAGAAACAAACCAATCACATACTTGCCTCCGATAGAGTATCCTAGGTTTCTATCTTCGCCCTGTGACCACATATAGTAGGTTTCTGCCTCCTCTCGACGAGGATTGTCTACATGAATTTCCCTGTTTTCTTGTCTCTGAATCTCACTACATAACGATCTCAATACTTGATATATTCTTTCTTTGTGCAAAAAAGAACGATATACATTGCATAGAGAAACATTCATAGGAACACAGAGACTGCTATCAAAATGAGAGCGATGATACCATATACGAGATATGACATAAGTGGAAAAGTTAGAAAATAAGTACTTTTTGATTCTACTCTTTTTTTCCTGAAAGTAAAGTTATTTTATCACGTTTTTTCAGATTTTGTATGAGTGAATTCTCCATTGCATTTCTCACAAGGAAGAAGTTCTCTGCTGAGAGTCATTTCTTTCAGTCCTTGAACTGTGAGAGGTGTGTTTCAGATATTCATGTGATCTCTGAAATTACTGCGACAACTCCGATATATTCCTTGAACTTTTTTTGTAGTTCTTTGCGAAGATCTTTGATCTCTTTCATATGTACGAATAGTGAAAATGTAAAAATTATTTTTGCTCCCTTCTTTTTTTCCATGATTTGAATCAGTCTGTGAGCTGAGAAACTGGGACATATCAGAGTTTTTGATTCTCTGCAATTCATTTCTCAGTTCTGATCCAACGACCGATCTCGACCATGTATGTTTCGAAGTCCTCTCATGAGTCTACTTCTTTTTTCTTTTTGAGTCTGAATGCTGCCATATGTGAAAAAGTTATGAAATTCTCGTAGAGAGAGTGAAGTTGACAAGACTTGAACTTGCGTTGAGTAGCGAATGGCTATTCGTCCTCTGATATTTTTGCACCAGCTACCTACCAACAGTAGCCACAACTTCACCCTCACTAAGAGGGATCTCTTATAGAGAGATTTGCTGTACAGATGATGCTGAGTATGAAGCTTGATGAACTTCATTTTCACCACGAGCAAGGATCTTGAATCCACCGTTTGCTGCCCATTCCGCGATTGCAGTATTGATAGCTTCAAGTGCATCACGAGCATCCTGAATATCGTTGAAGTACTCAGTGTATTGATTCGCAACATGCTGATTTGGAAAACCAGCAATCTGAGTTGTGAATGCTCACATGATTCCAACAACTTTTTCTTCTTGATCGATCATGACAACTTTAGAAGAAGTCACTTTCCAACCGTTTGAAGCAACGAAAAGAAGTTGTCATTGACCGGACATAGCTACCTGATCATATCTCTGATTGTCAACAGAGAGAGAAAGAGCAACCTGGTTGTCAGCGTCAAGTGTTTCGCAAAGTGATATGCGATATGAGATAAGATTCTCCATAAGTGGAAAAGTTAGAAAAATAGATAGAGATAGGATCTCCATAGTGCCTCCATAAGGAAGCACTAGGAAACACTAGAGATGAAGAGACTGAAGGCGAGTGAGTTCTTGACCTGGAATCTTTGCAAGAAGATCTCATTTTCCTGTGAGCTTTTCTGATCCTATTGAATCAAGAATCACTTTGGAATCTATCTGAGTTGCTACTGCAAATGATACACGGAAAGGAATGTTCGCCTTGAGCATACCTGATACAACTTTGACTTCTGGACGCTGAGTCGCGATCACTACATGGATACCTGCGGCCCGTCAAAGATTCGCGAGTTGTACTAGAGTTGCTTCTATTTCTTTTCAGTAGAGTGAGAATACGAGGTTTGCATATTCTTCGATCACAAGAAGGAAGTGTCTTCCTCAAATGTCGTCGATATTGTTCACACCTCGATCACTCATAGTCTGATACCTAGCCATCATCTCTCTTTCAAGTTGTTGAAGAATTGAGAGAGCTTCATCTGGACGAGTACCGAACATCACTGATCGTTTCTTGAACTTCGTGAGTTCAACCATCTTTGGATCTATACATGCAAGCAACCAATCTTTTGGAAGTGCTGAGATCATCACTTTGAGGAACTCTGATTTTCATGATCCTGATTGACCTGCCACGAGGAGGTGACATGTATTTGAATCCTTGAGATCGAAAGTGTGAAGGTGACCATGTATGTCTTTTCCAAGAGGGAATTCACCGAGCTTCTTGACCTTCGAATCGAACTTAGAAAATCTTCGTTCTGCTCTAGGGATTTCTACACCAACGAACTTCGTTCATGGTATTGGAGCGAGTATTCGTATATTGACATTCTCAATTGCTTGAGCTATGTCTTCAACTTTGCTCTTTATGTCACTCATCTTGACACCACGAGAAGGAATGAATCGATATTGATCATATGAGAAACCTTCGATCGAGTCAGAGAATGAGAGAGCAATACCGAACTCCTGGAACTTGTTCACGATCTTTCCTTCGATTGTTGTTGCTTCAGTTCTCTTGATGAACTTTGTGTCCTTGATAGCGTCTTTTTCTATAGTGACGAACTCAGAAGTTGGTTTGTCTACCTTGTATCCAAGAACGTTTTCCATGAGAACTTTTTCTGTATCAGCACCACGAATCATGTCAAATACGTTTGGTATGAACACTGTGTCAGGATCTGCATCCTCGATTCTCTTGATGAATAGCATGAGAAGATACCAGAAGTATGCTTTGCGAGTCTCAAATTCTTCACCTGAGAATTCGATAGTGATCAAATTATGCTGAGAAGACTTGTCACGATTTGCTCAGATCTTTACTTCACGGAATTTGATTCGTGCAGGTTTTAGGTGAGCACAACCATAGTAGTAGAAGAATGCTTGAATCCACATTGAAGGGTGAATTCACTCTGAGACATCAGTATGCGAAGTCCTGAATTTGAAGTCCTCTATCGTGACAGACTGGTCTTTCTCTCGATAGATTATATCTGTACGTCCATTGAATGGAAGAGGTGAAGTGATCAAGTGTCAATCGATAGTGTCACTGATCTCAGTTTTGAACTCCTGCTCGATACCGATGATCTCAGTATAGTCAGGCATTTCTTGAAAGAAGTGAGTGACTGCTTGATTGAAGTCTTTGAGGACTTTTTCTCTTGATCCAGTCTTTCACCAATTTATATCTGAGTCAAGAAGTTGTTCGAACCAGATATGCATTGCTGAAGTTGCATCTTCGATCGTAGCACCTTGAAAGTATCTTTCAGCGACTCAGTGAGCCATAGTACCTACGATCATTGCAGGATTCATTTTGAACACATTGAGACGATCAATATATCTGCACTTCCAGAGATACTCATTCTCGAAGAAGAGTCTCATAGAAGAGAACGAAATATGTTGGACGGGGAAGTTGGCCATAGTGGAAAAGTTATGAGTTTCAACGAGAATGATTCTATTCGAATTTTCCTCAAAGTAAAGTTTTTATTTTACTTTTTTCAAAAATATAGATCAGCTTCTGCATTCCTTCGTATAGTGAGTCATCGAAGTCTATCACCTGAAGCAAGATCACATTTTGTACGCCAAATTGTTTCGTCAACTCCGTTGGTTTTGAAGTGCTTGTAGCAAGTTCAATTGTTCATCATGAGAGAGCTCAGAGCGATCAATTGATTTTGTGACAAGTCTCAAAAATCTTTCTTCACTGCGATTTTAACAGACTGCATCCACATATCGATTCTCCTGTATGCTTCTTCTTCTGTTATAGTTTCACCTTCATGAGAAGGAGTTCAACATCCTATCGAATATCCAGTATAATCCCAATATGCAGTGAGTTGCGGTCCGTTTTTGCACTCATAAGATTTTACAAATGCAAGGATCTCATTCTTTTGATCATCTGTGAAGTTCCAATTGCGATACTGTAGAAGTTCTGGTTCTGGAGTAGAAGTGAAGTCAGTGGACCAGAAAACATGCTTTGAGACAATATTAGATCACTTCCAGATCTCTACATGCAAATGCATTCAAGTAGAAGTTCAAGAAAGGTTTGTTTTGCCTATAATCCAAGTTTTCTTCACTCGATCTCACTCTTTTAGGTGAGTTTCTGTGTGTCAGAATGCAACTCTTATATCAGAAGAAACATCCTTTATCACAATGAAGTTTCACATATTCACTCAGACTCATACTTTTTCTATGATCCAATCTTCTCAATAGTCAGGAACATATACATCCATTGCAACTCACTTCTCACAAGGAGGAATATCATATGCAAGCCATTCTATACCTCGTGCTGGAAACTTGTGTTTTGTATTGAAGTTCAACTCTCTAGTCTCACATTCTGGAATCATGAGAACTTTTCTGAGTGTGTGTTCGGGAACGCCTGAACTGGCAGGCGTGACCGTTCAATCAGCAGCATATACTGAATTTGATAAAAATGAGATCAAAGCTTTTTTTTCTGTACCTTGGCAATCAAGAGTCTTGACTTGTATACATTTCTGCAATTTGTCAATATCTTGCTTCATGTCATTTATTTGACCGGACATGGTGTTGTCTTTTTCTTTCCAATCTTTCTCAGCATTTATACGATCAAATCTTGTTTTCTCTATTTGACCGGAAAGAGTCTCAAGTTTCTTCTCATATTCCTTGATCTTAGAGTCAAGGATTCTTTGTTCAGTTGGATAGTATAATCCAACGAGTATAAGTGCAGCAATTGCTACAATAGCAACGTAAAATTTTTTCATAGAAAAATATTAGTGATAAAATTGGTATTTATTTTTGAAACTGTTTGAGATCAGGTTTTGTGATCTTCTTAGGAATTGTTTCTTCATTCATAGGAGTGAATTCTCACTCAGCCAAGTAGGAACCTCATATTTCAACGAAACGTCTTGCGGCGATACCCTCGACGGTCTTCTGCATCATAGCGTGCTTGTGTGAGATCCACATGAGTTGCTTCTTGTCGTAGTCTTTTGCAAGAGCTTCAACGAAGTATGGTTTTCCATCAGCTTGCCAGATCACACACCATGCACCAAGTATTGCTCATCGTTTGACGAGATCCATTCAGTGAATGTTTTTATGTGATACACTTCACTGAGATAGATCTGAGATATATTCGTCCTTGTCATACACTACGCCAGATTGCATAGACGATACACGAGGATTCTTGAAGAGTCGATCGATCAGGAATTTGTGAGAGAGAATGTTGACGAGTTCTCCTTTGGAGTTCTTGTACGCCCACATCTCTCATGCGAGAATGTTCGCTCAGCATGCTTGTGCTCTTTGAACTGTGAGAGAGATTTCAGCGACTGAGAAGTTCTTGAGTACAGTTTTCTGTATCAGATCAAGACGTTCTTTGGCTGTCATATCTTTGCTCATAGTCTGCTGGATTGCAGCTGAGGCTGTTTCTACTGAGAGCTCTTGAGCTTTTTCCTCTACTGTTTCTTCAACAGGAGGAGCTTCGATGATCTCAGCTTCTTGTACTGGATTTTGATCAGTCATACGTGGTAAAATTAGAGAATACAATATCAGATATATCAAGCAGGTTGCCATTCTCATTCAGAGTTCCAATCTAGAGCAGTATGGACTTCGAACGTTCGTCATGTGATTGTCTTGTAGATCTCTACGAGTTGCTTTGGTTCTCATACAAACTCTTTTTTGACGAGTGTAGAGTTTTGGAGAACTCTGAGAATTCAAGGATCCATGTCGCGAAGTGTTGTTTCCATTATTTGCAGAAGTTAGGAGCTAGATTTTGATCGTGGCCATATCACTCACAGGTGATCATACGACTGAAGTCTCGTTGTTCTTGAATGTCTCTATGGATAGCATATGCTATGTACACAACAATCAAGAGTGTGATGATCTTCAGTATTTTGACAATCTTATCAAGTTTTTCTATTTGTGTTGTTTTCATATTATGCAGAAAACATGAAAGAAAAACTGAAACCTGATTGACCTGCTTCCTCAAGACATGATCGAACTTCTTCGTCTGTCATTGGTTTTCCGCAGAGTAGCGGACGACGTGGGAATGTGATATGATTTGTGCTCATATATGTATTGGTAAAAGGATAGAAACTGTTGTTGTACGCCGTAGCGAATCTCTATGAGATTGTCATGCTCACTGTTGTTGCGTTCAACGAAACCATTCTACTTATTTTTTCCTCAAAGTAAAGTTTTTTTACGAGTTTTCAAAGAAATTCATATCTGGATTATTCTGCAGGAGTAGCTTCTTCTTGATGATATACGCTGGATTTGTGCGTGTTCAAGCTGATTTCACATCCTCTACGATCGTTTCTGATCACTTTTTGTACACAAAATCAGCAATATATGATACTCACAAATGAGTTTGTCATTTATGCTTGAATGACGGAATCAGTTGGTACTTGACTTGACACTTCAGATCTGAGATGATCTTCCGTTTCTCTTCATCACGAAGCACAAGATACCGTTCGAACTCCTTCTTGGAATCGAACTTGATTCACATATACAAAACCTTCTTTGCTCAGTACTTGTTCTTAGTCACCTTGATAGGGACTATCCCCTTCGGTTCGAATGGATTCATTTTTGGTTTGTAGTAAGATGATAAATTTTTCAGCGATAGCTCTGCGGACTGCAAGATCAAGAAACAGTTTGTCATATGCTGCATGACAATTGAAGTCGCAGACAAGTCAGATATTCTCAAGGAGTAAACGGAATTGAGGATACATTCATTTGGAGAGAGTATGAGGGAAACATCACGGCTTCTTCAACTCATCTCCTACGAATGCTCAGAACACTGTTTTTCAGCATACCATGCAATGTCTATCTCAGCAGTTCCAACGTTCACGGAAGACATCTACCTCAGTTCACTCTTCACTGAGTCGCTTTTGCTTCTTCAGTCAGATCTTCCTGATCGGAGTTTTCTTGAGAGGTTTCTTTTCTCTCTCAGGAGTTGGAAAGGTTCTGAACTTGTCAAAACTACTCTTCCAGCCACGTTCTGGCTTTTCTCAGCATGATTTTGGAAACTGCATAGAGTCAAATAATTTTGGTAAGTAAGAGCACATTTTGGATTCTGAATATCATTTTCAGGATCTATCCAGAATGGTTCGAGCCAGCAGTCTCTAGGATTGTAGTAGAACATTATGTGAGAGCTTTATGAATAGAAGTGGATTGCATTCTGTCTGCTTGAGCCATAGCCTCCATGATTATTTCCATTTCTTCCTTTGTGATAGGTTTGCTTGGACGTTCTCTTGAAGATCAGTCATCAGGTCTGAATATATCATTTTTCTCTATGAATGCTCTGTATGCAACTTGCCGTTGCTTGTACAGGTGCATTGTGAGAGCTTTCTTGTAGACCTCATATGCTTGACTGAATTCCAGATATTCTCTATCTGTGAGCTCAATGTACACTCTATGCTTTCAGTATGACTCATGATATTGAGTGACCTGCGGGATAGTCTTTGCCCACACTTGGAAGAAGAACTTTCTCATGATTCATCGAGTAGGAACTGTGAAGCACCTCTCTTTCCGTTCTTCAACTCAGATCTCTGTGAGAGTTATGTCATATTTTTTCATTATGACATCGAGTTGCCTTGCAGCATTCTCAGCTTCTCAGCCTACTCACTGGATCTTTAGTGCAAGAAGTTTTCTTGCGAGTTCTACATATTTTGATTTGTCCATAATTATTTTGAGAGTAAAATATCCATTTGATCCTCGAGACATGTTGCAGATTCAAGTTCATCAGTGAGATCTGTTTCTTCCTCAGCTTCGATGATCTCTATCTTGTCAACTTCGAATTCTCAAAGATAGTATTGCTCGAGATATTCCTTGAGTCATTCTTCATCTCTCATCTCGCTATCTACAAGCTGGAGTTGCTTTCATGAGAAGATCTTCTCGAGAGGAGGAATAGGCTTTGTAGTCACTTTGACTTTGAGTTTGGAAAGTTCGAGAGGTCGCATAAGTGGAAAAGTTATTGATTAGAAATTTCTAAAAAGTTGAGGTTTGTTCTCTTGAATCCAAGTGATTGAATGACCAGCACGACGAAGTTTTGCATATTCACGGTTTGCATATGAGTTTGAAGTAGTGATCATAAGTGGAAAAATTAGAAGTTATTGTTTCAACAAAATGATTCTAATTAAATTTTCCTAGAAGTAAAGTTTTTTTTATGCAGAATATTCAAATATGTCTGAGGTTTCCTTTCTACGATCTTCTCACTTCATGACTATAATATCAGTATTGAGAAGCAATCTGCTTGCAATTCTTTCATCAAGTTTCTTCTCTATCTCAGCGAGAGAAAGATTTGTAGTCCATATTGTTGGAAGTTTTCTTTCTATTCTCTGATCAAGAATAAAAGTCATATTCTTGATATATGCTTCAGATCAATCTGAAACTCAGAGATCATCAAAGAACAGAAGACTACATTTGATCATACATTCCATTGGAAAGAACTCAATTCATGACTCCCAGTCTTTTGGACCTTTGAGTCAAAGATTATTGCTTTCCACATGTTTCTTGAAAAGTCAATCAGAGATCTTGTATTTGAAACTTCACTCAAATGCGTCAAATAATTTCTGAGCTTGATATGTCTTTCAAACTCACTTTGGACCATACATCAAGAGATTTCTCGTGTAGTCGTATGTTGTAAAATCGAATTTTTTCATAATTAAAAAAAATTAGGGGATTCGTTGAATACTTCTGTCAATGTCTTCTTCTCAGGTTTTGAGAATCAAGAAGTCTTTGGTTCGAACAATCATTGGTATCATCAGGAGATAGCGTTGTCTATAGCTGTGATTGCTTTATCTTCTCACCATGATTTCAGTTTTCATAGTTGAATCTGCATTGCACGGTCGGTGACAGGTTTCTTTCTAGCTTTTCTGTCATCTATCCATTCTTTGTACTTCAACTGAAAATTGGCTGAAAATTCAGGAATGAATATTACTTCTTCGATAGAAGAAGTATCTGTTTCTTTTATTCTATTTTCTTTTATTTTGCTACTTTTTGCCACAATTTGCTTAGCACTTGCTACTTTCTCCATTCTAGCAATACCTCACATTGAACCAGCTTTTTTACGTTTTTCACGAATTTCTTCCATTTTTGCAATATTATTTTTCACACGTTGTGACCAAAATATATCTCACTGTGACTCAAAAAGTTCGTAGTCTAAAATCATGCTTTTGATCATTGCTTCTATCTCAGTAGCAGATCAAAGCATTTGCGAAGCAATTGCTTGAAAAATATATGGTTTCAATGGAAGTTCGTGTTCCTCATTTGAGTGAAGCATTTCAACGATTCGCCAATAGACTCAGTATCACATTCATCACCAAGATCACAGAAGTGCTTGGATCTTAGGATCAGAGGTTGGCTCATAATCATGTTGAAAGTAGAATGTTTCTTTCATAAAATTTAGAATAAAAAAATCCCCACAATAAGAGCGTGACGGAACTTATTGTGAGGACTGCACTCCCCTTGCGGTTTCATTCCCTTGCGGGTATTTTCAGACTAGAGTGCAAGTAAAAGTTGTCACGCTTTTATTCATACACG
>JFJP01040511.1_pt1 | contig 11108 bp, 15 predicted proteins | sample 431651 | NCBI WGS metagenome assembly JFJP01 (sample SAMN02602958, study PRJNA72255) | Microbial mat metagenome, whole genome shotgun sequencing project. | biome: fresh water; feature: sink hole; material: water; isolation source: purple microbial (photo- and chemosynthetic) mats found in... | reverse complement strand
TTTATCATAATCCAAATCATCGAAGAACTTCACCCAGTCAACATCCTTCACATCTGTATATTTCACAATATTATCAGAGGGGTACGGCAGAAGTGTGGTTAAAAAAGCTTTCGTAAAATTATAATTGCATTTCATCTCCTCGCTTGAATTCCTCAATATTTCGAAATGTTTTTTCTTCGTATTTTCACTTACAAACAGTTTTCTTTGTTCATAATACTCCATCATAAACTCCGAGACTTTCGGGTCTCCTTTGAGTTCGATAATCGGACATTCCAGCATAGCGAAATAATCAAAGGTAGGACTTGTTCCTTCACAAGTAACTATCACTCGAACCCTATCAGGAAAGAATTTCGGAAGCCAGAACGCGACATTGGACTTTTCAGCACCAAAAACATCACCTGAATTAGGCTCACAGAATTTATCAATACCTTCGAATATCAATAGGATCTTAGAATCATTCACTATATGATCGCTATTAATATTAAAGAAATTTTGTGTATTATATGTATACATGCATTTAGAAAATTTAATGTGTATACATAAGATAATATACATGAATAATCTAATATACACAGGTATTTATAAAATTTCATGTGTATATAAAATACATCAGTTTAGAGAATATACATGATTTCTAGTATAATAATTTATATATAAATACATACATTAAAAAATATAATTTCTATGTATATATAACATATAAATAGTTTCAAGAATTGTATATATGAATATAAATATTTTTTACTGAATTCGACGATTGGCAACTTCTAGCCAATATCCGAAATATCTCCTTAATTTTTCTTCAAGCAATTCAACCTTTTGATCTAAATCCAATGCTTCCTTAAAAATAAATAAAAAAATCATAATCTATTTTCTTTTGAGAAAAATACTCGCAATTGTATGAGAATCCTGTAAATCGCATAGAAATAATTGCTGCTTTTCGTACCTGAAGATGCGAAATGCATGATTATTATATCTTCTATTTTGTTCTTTGCATTTTCTTCATGATATTCCTTCCATTTGATCAGAAGAGTCTTTTTACCAGAACCTTCACTTGTTTTAAGCACCAACGGTTTATTTTCATTAATCTTTCACAAATTACAATGAATTTTAATTGGAAAATAAGAGGGTTTTTACATCAGAAATTGGCTTGGAAAGCCATTCTTCAATCTGAAGGATATAATTCTCTAAACCTGTGGTTTTTCTAGGAGTTTTTATCAGAAAAAAGGAAAAATATAGGAAATAAACTGGTTTTTGTAATATGCTAGAACGATTTCTGAAACACTTTGTCAAGAAAAAAAAAGTTTATTGAGAAAATTAAGGGGAAAACTCTATGAATCGAGCGTAATCGTCTTCGTCTTTCATTTCCTCGAATTCCTTCATCTGTGACACAGATTTTTGTTCCATTTCTCTGAGATTTTATTTGTTTATATTTAAAAAATGAAACAATTTTAGATTTTTTATTTGTAAATTTTTTTTTTTTTAAAGAAATAATAAAAATGTTTTGAAAAAAACTCTTGTGTAATTATTGAAAATATAAGAGATTTTTAGCTGAGATTTTAGATAAATTATTTTTCCTTTTAATTATTCTTATTAAAATAAGATTTTGAACCTTGTGTCCAATCTTTTGGTGGCATTCCTAAACAAATTTCGCAAATAAAAGTAAAAATCGATTAAACAAAACAAAAAAATGATAAAACTGGATTTCAAAAATTTAGAAAAAAATAAATAATAAATAAACAATAAAACCTTTTAATCCTTTTGTCTCTTCTCTAACACCAAACGAAGCCAAATACCTTCTATGTGTGGCGTCATCAATACAAACTTCCATTTCTACCCATCCCTCTGGGAATTCTTTGGTGCTGTCATAATGATAATCGATTTTATCAAAATTAGTGATATTTGCATATCTATTTTTTTATTGTTATTCGGCACATTTAAAAAAAGAAAAAACGTGGTGAGCCATTTGAGACGATTCCCATGGGTTTCAAGAGAATGAATTAATTTCATTTGTTTTTTATTCATTAGAATATTCGTTTTTTCTTCAATAAGTTTTAACAATTTTTTGCAATTTGTTCCCATAAGAGCACTTTTTTTAATTCAATTAAAAAAAGGGAAATAAATGGAAATACCTGATAGGTACTATAGGATAGTCAGAATTCTTTATTAGTTCAAGGTTTAAAGGCTCTTCAATCAAATCGATTTTATTCCAAACTTCAATCTTTTGTGAGAATTATAAAATTTTATTGAAGAAATTCGATTTTTATGAGAAAAAACAACTTTTAATTAAAAATATCAAAATTATTAAGTTTTAATAAATACTATAATTTTATAAAAAATATTGAAAATCTTAATTTCAATCAAAAAAACAATTTTTAAGTAAAATACCTAAAATTAAAACTATCATTTTTCTAAAAAAACTAAATTTTTTTAAAAAACTTCAATTTGTTCAAAATCAGTTTTAAATAAAAAATTACCATTTTCTTTGTGTAGAACGATTCATTAAATTTTATCTCTTTCAAAACTTCTAACACAGTTTTTTTCTGATCCTCAGAATGTGGATGTGAAATATCTCTAATATGAAGCACCAAATCTGCGATCAGTACTTCTTCTAATGTGCTTTTGAACGATTCGACTAATTCATGAGGCAAATTAGTGATAAAACCTATTGTGTCCAATAAAATAGCTTTTTGTCCAGTAGGAAGAATAATTCTAAATAAAATAAATTTATGATGAAATTCTTATAATATGAAGGTTACTTTCTTGAAGTGGTATTCAATGTTTGAAAAAGGACGTCACTGCTTGCAACCATTTCTTCATTAGTTAATTGATTCATCAGAGCTGATTTACCAGCATTTGTATACCCAATCTATCAAAATAATGATAGAAAATTCCAAAAAATATCAAATAAAATTAATGATCAATAAAATTTTCAAATAAATAGTGATACTAATGCGATTTTCGGTATAATTTCACTATAACTCTTTCTTTTTTCCCTCAAAAGCTTTTGATTATTGGATTCATTGATTAATTCCCTTTTGATTTTGCTCTCTCTCTCGTTAATTATCCTCCTTTCGCTCTCTAATTGGGTCTCTCCTGATCCCGACATCACTCCAGTGGCTCTTCTTTGTTTGGCACTCACAACTTCTAGTTTTATTTCTCTATAGAAAAAAATTAATAATTTAATAAATTCTCTTATAAAATTTCTTAAATTTATATAAATTTCATTTGAAAATCATTAAATTTACTTGGCATTCATCAAATCCCCTTCAAATATATTGAAAAAAGAGCTGAAAGTGCTACCCCCATCCCTCACCAGCTTCGTCTTCAGGAAATTCAAATATGATAATTCTATTTGTAAACGTGATATTTTCGTTTTGGCTCTTCTTGCAAAAATCTGCAAAATCATAGTGAATCGATCAAAAACTCTGACAGTTTTTTCGTTTTTTTCATTAGAATTCTTTTCAGCTTCAGTATCACTGACATCAGATTCGAAATCTGAATCATTATTTGTTTTTTTCCCTGGGTTTTTCTCAAAGGGTTTGTTATTATAAATATTGGTCCAATAAACCTCAATATTCTTTGCCTGGCGAGAAGAAAGCTCTGTATTGATGAAAACTGCATCTATATTGTTCTTTTTTATGTATTCTCCAATCTCATAAAGCTTTTGTAATAGGAAATTAATGGAAATTTTCGAAGAAAATCAATGTAAAAATTATGTCATCAATTCAATGAAAAACAAGAAAAATTAAAGAAATTATTTGTTTTGAAAATCTTAAAAATAGCAAAAAACAGGAAAATGTCAAATTTTAAAAAATTTGTTTTTTCTCTCAAAAAAATAAAAACCTTTCCTTTCGTAAAAAACGTTTTACTCGTGGTCCTTTTGACTTTCATCAGTGAGCTTTTAGCTAGCGAGTTCCTCAAGATCTTATTCTTCCACTCATGATACATATCGCCATCATCATCATCTGAATCCAAATCGACTTCAATTGCCCCTCCCTTAAATTTTTTAACCTTTTATCACAAAAATAAAGAAATTTCTTCACATGATAGACACCTTTAAACATAGGAGTTACCACATAATCCCCGTTTCGCACCTTACTTTCCCCTACTGTGGACCAATCATCTCCTAATTCCTTCACCATTTCTTTGGTATATCCCTTTGGATTCTTACGATAACTACGACTTTTATACACTTCCTTATCAGAATCCTCAACAGAAACCTGGTTTTCTGATGATTTATCATCAGTTTTTTCTTCTTCTTTCCAAAAAGGGCCTGGAATTACCTATAAATTTATCAATTATTATCTAAATTGTATTTTTTATAGGAATATACTGTCCAACTCAAGGATTTTGCTAGACCTATGCCTTCTTCTGCTAAATATAGCTCTTTTACAGGACCCATGCTTTAATTATTTTATTACGATAAAAAGACGTTTTCAAGTACTTTGGATAAAATATTGGATGGATTATCATGATGCGATGGGCTGAAAGCTGACCGATACGCTTAGTGGAGGACTTATCAGGCCTTCGTAGGTCGAAGACTTCCTTTTGAGAGAAGGAGAAGGAGGAAAGAGGGGTGAGGAAAACGAAAGGACGGATAAGCCGAAATTTTAACATTTATTTGGATTTTTTTTTGGGGTAAAAATTTTGCTTATTTTTTGTTTTGAGAAAAAAAGAAGAAAAAATTTAAATTTTCAATTTTTTTTTACCGTAATTCTAAAATTTTCCAATAAAAATAATTATTTTTTCTTTTTAACCACAGTTTCCTTAATATTGACAGTTTTCTCCCTTTCTAGTCTTTCCATCTCCCTGTTTTTCTCCTTTAATTTGTTCTTCAAAGCTTCGTTACTGACTTCACCATCGTTTTTCTCAATTTTTCCGTCATCTTTCTTCATTTTTTTCTCTTTATTTTCAAAGGATTCTGTATCTAAATCATGTGTTTTTTCATTATTCTTGAAAAAAAAAGTGATTTTAAAAGAAAGATCAAAAGAAATTTACATTTTTCTTCACGTTTTTTTCATTCAAAGTACTATTGAAAGCTGTTCTTGATCTTTTTCCTTCTAAAATTGTGTTTTTTATAGGTAAAATATCTGATTTTTACGGTCTTTTTCAGAAGTTTTATCTAAACTATTACTGCTTTTGTTTCTTTTTCCCTCAAAGCTTTTTTTTTCAATAACTTCTAAATCTTTAATTTTCTTTATAATTATGTGAAAATTTGAAAAATACCTTCTTTTATTGAATGTTTTTCTTTTTCTTGATTTTTTTCCTTTTCTTTTTCCTTTTCTCTTTCTCTGTCTTTATCTTTTTCTCTATTATTTTCTCTTTCTTTTTCTCTATTGTTTTCTCTATTGTTTTCTCTATCTTTTTCTCTATCTTTTTCTCTATTATTTTCTCTATTATTTTCTCTATTATTTTCTCTATTGTTTTCTTTTTCTTTATCTCTTTCTCTTTCTCTTTCTTTGTCTTTAGATCTTTCTCTTTCTCTTTCTTTGTCTTTAGATCTTTCTCTTTCCTTTTCCTTCTCCTTTTCCTTCTCTTTTTCTCTTTCCTTCTCTTTCTCTCTTTCCTTCTCTTTCTCTCTTTCCTTCTCCTTTTCTCTATCTCTTTCCTTCTCTTTCTCCTTTTCTCTTTCCTTTTCTCTTTCCTTTTCTCTTTCCTTATCTCTTTCCTTATCTCTTTCCTTTTCTCTTTCTCTTTCCTTATTTTCCTTATCTTTTTCTCTCTCCTTCTCTCTATCTCTATCCCTTTCTCCTCTATCTCTTTCCTTCTCTTTTTCCTTCTCTCTTTCCCGATCTCTTTCTTTATCTCTTAGATCCCGTTCACGCTCTCTATCTCTTTCCTTCTCTTTCTCTCGATCTTTGTCCCTTTCTCTATCCTTTTCCTTTGATTTTTCTATTCAAAATTCATTAAAAATTCATTAAAAAATTATTAAAAATTCATTCAAAATTCATTATTTAAAAAAAAAAAAACCTGTTGTTTCATTTTTTTCAATTTTCGTTGTTTTAATCGTGGTATTCACTTTACTTTCGATTTTTTTATTAGCATTTGTCTGCACAACTGGCAAAGTGCCTCTATTTTCAGTCACCACACGTCTTAATTCCTTTAGGTTTACATCTGGCAAGGTTTCCATCCGTTTTTTCAAGACTCTTTCATAACCTTCACACATCTTTATCAGATCTTCCATTTGAAAATCCTTGATATTTTCTAGAAATTGCAAGATGACTTGACCATGATGCTGAATTGCAGGGAAAACATTCTTTAATTTCTCCAATAAAAGCAAGGTGTTTCTAGCCTGCATGTAGCTCTTTTCTTTCGAGAAGAAATTGCGGATTATTGACATTACTTTCTGAAGGATTGTTAATATGTAAATTTTCGATTTTTCATAGTTGAAGTTCTCAACAATGCCTGGATATTTCTTTATATCCTTGATTTTTAAAAAAAAAATTTGTTGAAAATTTTCAAAAACAATTAAAAAAAAAATCTTATTTACCTGTTTCAATTTAGCTTCATCATTCCAATTGCCAATAATATGGAAGAGCTCTAAAAAGAACACGCTGATATTCAAAGCTTCTCTTTCGGTAGAACTTTGCAAGCACGGTAAAATAGTGATAACCAGCTTTTAAATAAATATCCGAATAAATATGACACATTGAATAAAATTCAAATATTTTACTGTATGAATATTATCAATAAGGTTCATAAAAACGACTTTCTTGATATTATGGAACAAATCAACGAATTTCGCACAATATATTGCTTCAGCAGGTTCAGTGATTAATCTCGGAAATAGGCACCACTTTTTCAAATATGAAAAAAACACAAAAAAACACAATTTTAATATAAATTTTTATTTATAAAAATAAAATGAAGAAGAATTTTTTTATAATAAAAAAAATAAAGATGAAAAATTGATTTTATTTGTGTTTACTTGTATAAAATAAGGTGAAATCTTTGAGCTTTTCTTCTTATCATTGGTGACTTCGAAGATTTTATCCTTTCTATTCACGATGAACTGTTCGATATTTTCTTTTTTTTTAATCAGTTTGGTGTTTTCGTCCTTCAGCTTCTCAATAGAGCTCTTCACTTTCTCAATTTCCTTCTCAATTTTCGATTTTGCCCCTTTTGCAGTATTTTCAACATTTTTATTCTCTTCTAATTTCTGAATTTCTTTGTTTAATTTTTCAATTTCGGCATCATATCGCTCTTGTGGCACAAAGATGTCATCTAAGGTAAATAGCCAGAACATTGTATAGAGTTCAGGGTTCAATTGTGTCCATATTTTCTCACGATAATCCTTTATATAATCTGTAGGGGTTAGATTATAGAGATATTCTTTGTTTTTTTGCATGATGGTAGGGTCGTATTTATCGAAAACATCCTTGAAAAGGTCAATTACTTCAGTGCGCTCAAGATCTGACATGTAGTTCATTTTTTTAATGGAGTTACGGACTATTTGAATAGCGATCTCGTTGGGGACTCTATTGTTTTAATGAGGAAAAATTAGCCAAACCAATTAAAAATGAATTAATTCAAAGAAAATTTTTTAAAAAATAAAATTTTAATAAATTTTAAAAAAATTAAAAATTTCTTCAAATTTTTTTTTCTTTTTGAAGCAAATTGAAAATTTATAAAAAAAAATAAAAAATTAATTAATTTTACTTATAATCTAAGACTAATTTGGGGTAGGCATTAAAAGGCAATAAAGAAGAATAATGTGAGTTTGAATCGGTTTGGAACCTCAAGAATTGCATGAATTGATTGAAGGTATCGTTGATTTTATCATACAATATCCCAAGCAGTTTTAGCTGTGTGGCTGGGGTATTGAAAAGGATTTTGGTTCTTTGTTGTCCCAAATAAATCATTAAAAGAAAAGCCAGAGAGAATTGTTCACCTTCATTATTATCTTTTGTGATTGTGATGAAATTTTTGGTTTTTTTCCAGAAGAAATTTTCTAAAGCGTTGATGCTTTTCTTTGCACTTTATTATAAATAAATTAAAATTTACAAATGTATTTTTATGAATAAATAAAAAAATATAAAGAATTTCAAATGAATTTCTATTTAAAAATTACACATGAAATTTTTTAGAGAATTACAAATGAATTTTTATTTAGATTAAAATACAAATGAATTTTTTTACTAAAAAAACAAATGAATTTTATTAAGAAATTTAAGTATTTTACCTTCGATATTCAGAAGTCAAAGAGGCCGATTCTGTTTGTAAACAAGGTCCTCCTGCCAATGCTTGCAACTGCTCTTCATTCAGGTTTTCAAATAGATCATATCCTGACATTTTCGCGATTATTTCCTTCATTAAGATTAAATCCAATGTTTGATTATTTCCCAATCTATTGCATAAATAAACAAAAACTCCAGTAATATCCACCTTTTTTTAAATAAATAAATAAATAAACAAATGAAAATTTCATTTACATTATAGTTTTTTCTTAGAAAAAGTCCTGTATAATTGGCTAGATTCAATAGCCACCCTTCTAAATTAGCATCATTCTGTTTTAATTTATCCTTATTAGAATCTGATACATGTCTCATAATCGTGAACATATTGATATCTAACGATAAATTTGAGCTGTAATTCAAAGCCCCTATCATAGAAGTTATTTGATTTGGATAAGATTTGACAGATTTGATGATTTCATTGAAGATAAAAATGGGGTTATTATGTGCCAATTTCCCTAAAGTCCTTCCATTATGTCGAATTTTATCTTTGGCGAGTCTTTTTAGCCATTTATTGATTTCATTCAATGTTTGAACTACTTTTTCTATAAGAATTGGATTAGAAAACTGAACATTTGTGATCCATTCATTATAGTAATAATATCGAGTTTTATAGTCAATTTCTTGATAAGCAAGCCAAAATTCAGTGACCACACCTGGATTGCATTTGAAAAGCGTAAGACCTGCTAATAGATATTTCCCCATAATTGTTTGCAAATGTGAAGAAATTTCGTTATGAACTTCAAGATCTAATGAAGGATTTTTCAAATAAGCTTTGAAAACCCTGCATAATTTCACGAATATTATCGCATTTTCACCGATTGCAGTCTGTAAAACCTTGAAGATTCTTGTTAAATTCCTATAGAAATCTATATCATAAAGAGATTTGGCCTGGGAAATCTGTTCATTGTTAATGGTTTCAGTTTCTTCATATATGTATTCTTTTGGTTTGTATAGACGTTTTACAAAACGAGAAGGAGCAAATTGGATGTATAGAGGGTCGATAACCCATTCTAAGAGGTCGAGGAGTTTATTGAGAGTTGGTTGATGGGTTTGGATGATGATGTGTTGGGAGAAAATTTGGAAGATTGACTCGAAATCGTCCCAGGCATTAATGTAGACAAGGGCCTCTAACAACCAGAATTTCTGGTTATCTAAAAATTGTAAATTTGTTGAAAAATTTCAAAAATTTAAAAAAAAATTAAAAATTTTTAAAAAAATTACAAATGGCCTGATTATAAAGCTCTAGATATTCTGCCAATTCCTGTTCTTTTCCCTTTTTCTTTTGTTCAGAGTCTTGTTTGAGCTTAATAGTGAATACATTTTTGAAATGTTTGACCGCAAGATCATGTCTTTTAAAGAACAACTCCTCAATCGCTTGATCAGTGGGTCCCAAATGTTGCCAGATATCCTCAAGTTTTATGATTTTCCTCTTAATAAGATAGGCAGTAACAATGAATAAACTATGAGGTGTGAGGCTTTTATCATTTAAAATGGTATTATTGAGGTTTGGTAAAGGGATCATTTGTTGTGTATTTGTATAGATTTTATATTTGAAACCAAGAAAATTAGGTATTGCAGTCTTATTGAACATTTCTATGAGTTCTATGTAGTTGAGGTTTGATACATTGCATTCAAAAGCTTCAAGAATCTGGTCTAAAACTCTATTTGGATCTAAATCAAAGCAACCTTTATATAAAATTTAATAAATATTTCAATGTTTTTGGGTATTAACCGATTAAAGAAATGATGTTATGTTTGATATTGGGCAAGTTCTCATGGTTGATCAGATTATCATCCAATAGTTCTATTATTAATTTGGAATAACCTTCGTTTTGCTCTCGAAATAAGTTGTATTTTGTTTGAACGTAGCTTTAAAAAACATTAATTATAAGGAGAAAAAAAAAAAGAAAAAAAAATTGTTATATTTATTAATTTTCAAGTCTTTTTACTTGATTTTCGTGTTTATTCGCTTAACTCTTCTAGAAAATTGAACGAAATCTATTAGACTAGCCTCATTTAACTGGGTTTCATCCAAGCGTTCTAGCAGCATCTCATTTTCTATGATATTGTTTGATTCCAAATAATTTATCAATTTGTTATAATTCTTCTTGTATTCCTTTAAATTCCTATCATTTTTCTCAAGTTTATCCAATTCCAACCCTTTTTTTAATTTTTTTCTCTCTCGTTTTAACATTTTTTTTAAAAAAACAACCTATTATCCATATTAATTCAATAAGCATTGTACTGTTCAAAATGTTCATTCCTTTGATTTCTTTAAAGAATTGCAAGGAAATATCGGATGATATTTGGTTTTTTATGGTTATGGAAAGAATTTGAAGCAAAAAATTATGAAGTTCTTTTAAATCGGACTCTTTGTTGGAAGCTGCTTTTTTGAAGATTTCTTCATATTGAGGTAATCTAAATGTTGTTATTTCTGTGAGTTATAGGTTCAAAGTATTTATATTTTACATATCTTCTTTTTGCATTTTTTCGTTCGTATGTTTGTTTTGAATCCTGAAATTTATTTTATAATAGAAAACTTGAGTTAAAACTGCAATTAATTAAAAAACATTATTTTTCGTTTTTTTTGATAATTTTTAAAGATTTTAACAAAGAAAACTATTTTTTTTTTAAATAAAAATTTGAAAAAATTGCAAAATTTTTTACATTTGTGATTTTTGGTGATTTTTATAAAAAATTTTTGTGTTTATAATATTTTAAAAAAATAAAGACCCATTTTTTCATAAACTTGCATTATAATCACAAAAACTTTTTTTTTTTTTTAAAAATAATAATAATTAAATAAAAAATAAAAGCAAATAACGCTCTAAAAAGCCATATATGTAAGAATAAACTAAAAAAAATATA
>JFJP01040510.1_pt1 | contig 11109 bp, 10 predicted proteins | sample 431651 | NCBI WGS metagenome assembly JFJP01 (sample SAMN02602958, study PRJNA72255) | Microbial mat metagenome, whole genome shotgun sequencing project. | biome: fresh water; feature: sink hole; material: water; isolation source: purple microbial (photo- and chemosynthetic) mats found in... | reverse complement strand
TGGCAGCGAAACTAAAACGGATACAGTTGTGGTTTCAGATGCTTTTGTTTATGCTACGCCTACTGTAGCTGGTGTTACTACAGGTGAGATTGTTTATGTACCTGCTGCGGGTGCTTTTGGAAAATATGTATTCGAAATGACAAACATTACTGATCATATTAGTAGAAAATCTGGTGTTAACGCTATAGGTACTGATTTGTGTGGTGTTGGTGAAGAATATACCATGTATTTAATGCCAACTCCTGTTACACAACCAGTTCGTCACATCAAGAACGTTGGGGTAGCTTACTAGAATTTTTTATAAATTAATTGAAATAGTATAGCACTATCGTGGTAGTTAAATTAAAACATATAATATTTTTTGTATTCCTAGCTGTGTCCCTGGTGGGGCACAGCCAAGGTTTACCACGTTCGTGCGTAGGAATGACAGTTCGCTATGGCGCTCAAGGCTGGGCAGGTTCTACTTATGAATGGTTTGTAGTGGGCGGAAATATTGCTGTTCTCTACACCGATTCTGCCGATGTTGTTTGGTATGAAAATACCGATCATAAGATTGGAATTGTAGAAATATCCAGTATGGGTTGTGTAGGCGATACTGTGTTTCTTAATGTTGAAGTGGGTTCTGTAAAATTAGATATAGTTTCCCTGGCTGAAATTTGTGCTGAAGATAGTTTTATCTTCACGCCCAATTTAGGTTTTCTTAGTTATAAGTGGAGTGATAATTCAACCGAATCTACTTTAGCGGCTAAAGATCCCGGTATTTATTGGCTCGAGGCATTAGATTCTATTGGTTGTAAATCTGTAGACTCTGCTGAATTGGTGGTAAATCCTTTACCTGTGGTTGATTTGGGTCCCGATACCATGCTTTGCAAAGATGACATGCTTTCATTATTTGCAGGATACGATGGCGCCCTTTTTACTTGGTCGAATGGCGAATCGGGTTCTATGATTAATGTTAATGCTGGTCAGCAGATTATCTGGGTTAGGGTAGAAGACACAAAAGGTTGTTTGAAGAGCGATACTATTAATATTATAGAATGTAATGTTTTTGGTCCGCTCGGTTTGGTTCCCAATACTTTTACTCCTAATAATGACGGTGATAATGACACTTGGGAAATTGAAAGAATTCTTGATTATCCAAAAGCTGAAGTTCAGGTGTTTGACCGCTGGGGTCGCATGGTTTATGTTAAAAAAGGCTATAGCAATGATTGGGATGGACGAAATAAATCTGGACGTGACTTGCCTATGGACTCATACTATTATGTAATCAATATTGATCAGGATGGTATAAAACCGGTAGTAGGACATGTAACAATAGTTCGTTAAGAATTTTAGAAAGATGAAAAGAATTGTATTATATATTAGTTTAATTATAGGTTTTTGGCAAGCTGTATTACTGCAGGGTCAACAAACCCCAATTTATAGTCAGTATACATTTAATTCATTCTTAATAAACCCCGCATTTGCAGGTGCAGAAGGTTATACTTCTGTTAATCTTACTGCCCGTGAGCAATGGGTTAAATTCCCTTCTTCGCCTAAAACACATGCCATTTCCATGCAGAGTCGTATTACCAGAGGCTATATACCTCAAAAAAATACGGCTAAACGACGGTATGCTAAGAGAAGACCTACTGGTCGTGTAGGCTTAGGTGGTTATATCTACAATGATAAAAATGGATTGATTGATAGAACTGGTTTGCAGTTTACTTATGCCTACCATATCAATTTTCTAAATAAAACTCAGTTTTCTATGGGTCTTGCCGGGTCAGCGTATCAATATAAAATAGACCGCAACCTTATTACTTTGGCCCAAGAGTCAGATAAATTATTGAACAATACCGATTTGAATATGTTTATACCCGATGCTACATTTGGTATGGCAGTAATGAGGATGGGTGGATATGTTGGTCTTTCGGTAAGTGATTTATTTCGTTCTTCTATTAGTTTTGGCGAAAAGGGCTCTATCAATTATAGAACTCAACGACATTATAATCTTTCTGCATATTATTTGTTTGAATTGGATGAATATTATGCTATTGAGCCTTCGTTCTGGGTTAAAATGTCTGAAGCAATGGCAGGTCAAATTGATTTGGGTGCCCGTATGTATTACAAAGAAGATTATTGGGGTGGATTGTCCTATCGCACCGGAGCTAATGGTGGTTCTTTAATTGCTTTTGGTGGGGTGAAGTATAAATTTATGTTTTTTGGTTATGCATTCGATTATACGTTTAGCGATATCATGCGCAGTACCTTGGGGTCGCATGAATTTATGCTCGGCTTCCGTTTTGGTGATAATGCCCGTCGTTACCGTTGGGTTTCACGTTACTAATTTTTAGTTTGCCATGGGAAAAACACTATGTGATTTAAAGCCTGCTGAGAAGCAAGAAAAGCAGGCTAAAGAATTGATGTATGAATGTAAAAAATGCGGCGAAAAAGCCCATAAAGAAAAACATCTTTGCAAACCAAAGAAAATTAAGGCAGCCTAAATGAAAGCCATGATTTTTGCTGCCGGCCTCGGCACGCGATTAATGCCCCATACCGCCACAAAACCCAAAGCATTGGTTGAAGTTAATGGGGTAAGCATGCTCGAAATTGTGATAAAAAGAATAATCGATGCGGGTTTTTATGATATCGTTATCAATGTTCATCATTTTGCTAATCAAATAGAAGATTTTATTCGTAAAAATAATGGATTTGGGGCTAATGTGTTATTTTCCGATGAGCGCGATCTATTGCTCGATACCGGAGGCGGATTGTTAAAAGCAGCCCACTTATTTAAAGACACCAATGCCGTATTGCTCCATAATGTAGATGTTGTGAGCTCTATTAATTTAAAGAAATTATATGATGATCATCTAAAGTCTGGCGATTTAGCAAGCCTCTCTTGTCATAACCGCTCTACAAGCCGCTCTTTATTGGTTGATAGTGAGGGCTTCTTAAGTGGTTGGAAAAACAATCAATCTGGAGAAACCATTATCTCTCGCAATGCTCCTGATTATATTCCAACAGCATTTGATGGTATTCATGTGGTTAGCACTTCTATTTTTCCTTTTATTTCTGAAACAGGTGTGTTTTCAATTACTCCTATGTATTTGCGTTTGGCGAAAGAGCAGCGTATTCGTTGTAGAATAGACCTTCAATCTGATTGGACCGACCTGTCAAAACTCGTATAGGCGCATTATAACCTGTCCCGATTTACATTCATAGCGTAATTTTCCATTCTGAAAAATGGAGTCGATCTCCGCATCACTAAATGTATTGAAAATATTTGAGTACAAGAGATATTTACACGTATCAATACCTACTTCTCCAAGCTTTTTGTCATCGTCACTTAATGCAATATATTTAAATTTTCCTGCAGCCGGAAAGCTTGCTGCAACTTCTTCTGGTTTTATATTGTTATTATCTATATATTGAAGCATATCATTGCGCAATTTATAATATGGCAGATGCGCTAAGGTGGCATCCCAACCGGTAGATATTTTTATGGGATAAACAATAAAATTTCCTGCTAACAAGCCTAGTATTGATATATAGATCAATGCTTTCTTTAAACCCATTTGCATGGGTGTATTTTCTATCAAAACCAAGTATAATAGGCTGGCCATAGCTATTGCGGGAATTAAGTAACGATGGCCGGTGAGCCCTGTATATAGAAGAAATGTGGGTAATGATAAAATGAATGTTATCAAAAATAATAAAGCTGAGGTTTTAAATGGCTGTTTGAAATTGATTTTCTTTCTCCATTTAATGAGGATAAATAATGCGATGAGATAGAGAGTGAGCCTTCCAAAATCAATCATGCGCCAAATTAAAGTAGCCATGTTATAAATAATACCATAGCTGTCTGCTCTTTCGAATAGGCCCGCCCAAGGCATATTTTGATGAAAGCCTATCCATCCAGTATGTCGATAATGATAGACTAAAAATAGCAATGCTATTATACCGCCAGGAACGTATAGTAAAGTAGCTTTTATTGTTTTATAGAAATTAAGTTTTTGAGTTAAGAGCAAATGCAAAATATGGAATATATATACTGCTGCGGCAATACTCATTCCTCTGTTACTGATTACAGCCAAACCAGAAACCGACAGAATTAAAAATATTTTCTTTTCATAAAGGATAGCATTAATTCCCAATATAAAAAAGAACAGCAAAATAATATCAGGGGAAACTAATGACATTTGAGCTAGAATTCCGGGATCGACTAGAAATAATATGCTTGCGGGAATTACAAGTGTACTTTTAATAAAGTATTTAATTAGAAAAAAAGATTGAAAAAGAATACCTATAATAAAAGGAAACATGGCCCAATGTGAAACTGTCAGGCTTTTTCCAAATATTTTCCATAAGCTTGACAAATAAAGCCCCATAAAGGGAGGATGCCCACTGTCAATATCTATAGGAAGTTGTAAAGATTGATATCCATTTTCAAAAAAGAAATGGGCTTGGCGTGATGATAATTGTATGGTATCCCAAAAAAAAACATGATCTTGCACGCACAACAGAAACAATGCGTAAATAATGCTCGCGGAACCTAAAAATAATTTTTCATTTCTATTCAACATAGAGCACCAATCCTTTTAGATATTCGCCTTCGGGGTGGTACATACTTATGGCATGATCAGCAGGCTGGGTGAGCTGATGCATGATTCTTACATTTCGTTTAGCACTGGCCGATGCTGCAAATACCGATTTTCTAAAATCATCTTTACTTACTACTTGAGAGCAGGAAAAAGTAAAAATAATGCCACCTTTTTTTATTTTTTCAATAGCTTTCTGATTCAATCTTTTGTAGCCCTGAAGCGCATTTTTTAGTGCACTGTTGTGCTTGGCAAATGCTGGAGGATCTAATATTATTAAATCATAATCTTCGGTATATTTTTCCAGAAAATGAAAAGCATCTTCCGAAAATGATTGATGCAGATTGCTTGCGGGAAAATTTATTTCAATATTCTTATCAGTTATTTCAATAGCTTTTTTTGAACTGTCTACACTGTGAACTAATGCTGCACCTCCCCGCATAGCGTATACTGAGAAACCACCTGTGTAGCAAAACATATTTAGAACTTTTTTATTTTTCGCATATTTTTCAATCAACATTCTGTTATCTCGTTGGTCAACAAAGAAACCGGTTTTTTGTCCGTCCCACCAATCAATAAAAAAATTTAAGCCATTCTCTCTCACCATACCGCTGGTTTGGTCTCCAAATAAAAACTTGTTTTCTATTGTAGTTCCCGATCTTTCGGCTAAAGTAGTTTGACTTTTATCATAAACAGCAGTAAGCTTATTATCATAAGTTTCAATGAGTGCTTTGGCTATTAATTCTCGATTAATAAAAGTACCGTATGAGTGAAATTGTATAACCGCAATGGTATCAAAGATATCTATTATTAAGCCGGGAATACCATCACCCTCACCATGTATAAGTCGGTATGCGTTAGTTTCTATATTTCCTATTACTCCAATTATTTTTCTATATTGATATGCTTCTTGAATTTTTTTTAGCCAAAATGCAGCGTTAATTTCTTCTTCTTTAAAGCTAATTATTCTTACGGCAATCGATCCTTTTTGATAGTGCCCCATGGCCAAGAAAGCCCCTTTGTTATCTGTAACTCTTACCAGATCGCCATCATTGGCAACTCCATCTATTTCTTTAATGGCGCCTGAAAATATCCAGGGATGATATCTGAACAAAGAGATTTCTTTTCCCGACTTTAATGATACATTAATTGTGTTTTGCATTTTTCTTTTTATTGGTCAGATGCTTATAAATTTCATAGCTCACCCAAGCATCGGTTGCGGCATATATTTGTTGAGCAGTTGTTAATGATTCTGCTTCCCAATTTGAGGTTTGCTGCGATTTGGATATTCTGATACCCAAAATAATTGCAGATAATTTTTTTAAGCTCTTGTCTTGTATACCATAATCACTTACTATATGTTGAAGATCGATAAATCCCGCTTCTTGAAATGGCGACAGTTTTTTTAAACCTGAAATATCATCTTTTATGGCAGCACCAACTTTTATTATATTTGGATTTGATAATATTTCCTTGATAAATGGGGGCATTTTAACCTTATTCAGGCGAAGCAATATGGCTTCTTTTCCATTTGATAATTGCAATAATGATACTTTGTTCGATTTTCCTTTAGTAAATGATGGTTTAGTTTCTGTATCAAAACCTAATAGTTTGCTATTACGAAATTTTGATATCACTTGTTCCGGAATTTCAGGGGAGTCTATAATATGTATAATTCCCTTAAATGATGCTAGTGGTAGTTTGTTTAAATCGTCGGGTAATATGGTTTCTGCATAGTTGTTATGATTTTGAATTTTCGTTTTGTCTTTTTGAGATGAACCAGTTTTTCGTATCAATCCCAATTTCTCCTTCACTAGTTGTAAAATTTTCATTGCTCGGACTTATATATAATCTGTTGTGTAATATTCGTAGCGAGTTCAGCAGTTTTGGACCCCAATTTTCTCTGAAAAGGAGCACTATGTCATTTAATCCTGCATTCATTATTTCTGTAATGGCTGTTTGATAGTTTTCAATAAAGTCTTTTATATCTTGATATAAGTCGGCTATATTTTCAGAAATGCTATTGCTTGCCGGTTCTGGAGTTTCCTGAAGCAAGTGATCATAAAAATCTATATAGGCGTCAGCTTCTTTTAATTTTTCAGCTATATTGTTTCTTATAAAAGTCCACTCCAATTCAGTGACTAACTTTTCAGCTTCTACTTCATCATTTTCTTCGCCTTCAGTGAGCAATAAACCTTTTAAATACAGTAAACTTAAAACTTTTTGTAAAACTTCTGCAAAATTTTCATCTTTATAATCAGCAGATTGCTCAACAAAATTGCAAAACTCCTTGCTTACCGTAACAAACTCTATTACATTTTTAGAATATACTATATGGTTAAATGGATGGCCCATGGATTCAATTTTGCTGCAAATATAAATTAACTTTTCCAAAAAATATGCCCCTCGGCGTTTTTAATAATTTTATGGTTGTCTAGTAACCATCTTATAACTTGTATTGTCTTTTCAGGAGGGTACATGGCTTCTATTTTTAGTATCATATCTTCTTCATTATTTTGGCCATCTGCAATTACTTTTATTTGTTCCAGAATGAGATCAAATTCATATTTGCTTAAACCCAATTCATTTCTTCGCAGACACACATCACAATTACCGCATCGCACGGGCTCCTTTTCACCAAAATACTCGAGCAGAATTACACTTCTACATTTGTTATCTGATTCTGCATAATGTAGCATTGATAATGATCTTTGAATATAAAGTTCTTTAAGTTTATTGTATCTTTCTATATTAATATATAAGTTTTTATCATCTAAACGTTCTTCAGTATAAATAATCATTGGTTTGTTTCTCTTTGGAATATAGCGAATGATTTTATATTGATTTAGTTTGCTTAAAATTTTATAAACAGTTTCAATTCCTATATTGGCTCTTTTTGAAAGCATAAGCTCATCAATAGGTACATAATTATTAAATAACCCAGTATACGATCGGAGCAGTAATTTGATAAAACCATCATACGATTCGTTTTCAACTTGAAATTTGTATAAATCATCCCGATTAACATTAAAAAAGACTCTGGAAGGATTGTTTATTTCGTCAGTTAGTTCTATATAGCCTTCCTGACTTAAGATTTTTAATGCACTGTAAGCAGTATGAATACTTAGTTTATATTGTGTTGCAAAATCGGCAATGCTGAAATCATAGCCAACATGTTTGCCCGCACCTATTGGAATTTGGAAAAAGTTTCCCAATAAATTGTACATTTGTTTGATATAGCTTATTTCCGGGAAGTTTGATTCAATTCTTTTATTTACAGTTAGTTTAGTGGTGTTATTATGTAGCAAAACTGCATAGGCTTTTTTCCCGTCTCTACCGCCGCGTCCAGCTTCCTGAAAATATGCTTCAATAGAATCGGGAATATCGTAATGTATAACAAAACGAACATCTGGTTTATCTATTCCCATCCCAAATGCATTGGTTGCAACTATCACTGGTGTTTTATTCTCTTTCCATTGGTTTTGTTTTTGATTTCTTTGTTCATCTGTTAACCCCGCATGATAGAAATCTGATTTGATACCGTTTTTATTCAAAAATGCTGCAATATCTTTAGTTGATTGTCTATTTCGTACATACACAATTCCTGATGTTTTGAAGTTTTGAATTGATTTTAAAACATAGTCTTGCTTGTCTTCTGTTTCTCTTACTAAATATACCAGATTTTTTCTTTCAAAACTCTGTTTTATAATATTCTTGTTTTTAAAACAAAGCTTTTCCATTATGTCATCGGCTACGGCATGGGTTGCGGTAGCCGTTAAAGCCAATATGGGAGTTTGAGGTAATTTTTCTCTTATCTTAGCAATTTGAAGGTACGATGGTCTGAAATCATAGCCCCATTGAGAAATACAATGAGCTTCATCTATTGCCAGCAGATTTACGTTCATCTTCTCAAGTCGTATATTAAAAATCTCTGTATTCAAACGTTCTGGAGAACAATAAAGAAATTTGAAATCACCATAAATGCAATTATTCAATGCAATGTCAATTTCCCCTTTTGATAGGCCTGAATAAATGGCAATTGCTTTAATTCCTATTTGGTTAAGTCGGTCTACTTGGTCTTTCATTAAGGCAATGAGAGGCGTTATTACTATGCACAAGCCATCTTTTGCTAATGCCGGAATTTGGAAGGTTAGCGACTTGCCGCCTCCAGTGGGCATCAATGCAAGTGTATCTTTCCCTTCTGCAACAGATTGGATAATATCTTCTTGTAAAGGTCTGAATGAACCGTATCCCCAATATTTAAGAAGTATCTTTTTGTAAATATCCAATTTTAACAAAATTTATGAATGTTAAGGCAATAATTAAATGCCCCAGTAGTTTTGCAAAGTAATCACAATTATGAGTTCAAAAAGCGGAACTGATAAAAAAAAATATTCATTTTTAGAATCATACCTGATGGATGAACATTTTTTTGTAATTTGGCGGATTGAAAATAGAAAAGACATGAATATGTTAAGTATTGAAGATAAACTGGTTGGGGAAGGATTGACATTTGATGATGTGCTATTGGTACCTGCATTTTCCGAAGTATTACCGAGGGAAGTAAATGTAACTACTTCGTTTACCAAAGGAATCACTCTTAAAGCGCCTATAGTATCGGCAGCTATGGATACAGTTACCGAATCGAGAATGGCAATTGCTATAGCTCGTGAAGGCGGCATAGGTGTTATCCATAAGAATATGAGTATAGAGGAACAGGCCAGGCAAGTTAAAAAAGTAAAGCGTGCCGAGAATTTTATGATTCTTGATCCGGTTACCATGCATAAGAATGGTTCAGTAGGAGATGCTTTAGCACTCATGTCAGAGTTTAAAATTGGCGGTATACCTGTGGTTGATGAGAATATGAAGCTAATTGGCATTGTAACCAATCGTGATTTGCGTTTTGAACGCGATATTCGCCGTCCAGTTTCAGAAGTTATGACCCGTGAAAATATCATAACAACTACGGATAAGGCAGATTTGGAAACAGCTGCAAAAATACTTCAGGAGCATAAAATTGAAAAACTTCCTATCATTGATGAAAGTGGCAAACTTACAGGTTTGATAACCTATAAAGATATTACCAAATCAAAAGACCGACCAAATTCATGTAAAGATAATAAAGGAAGGTTAAGGGTTGCTGCCGCAGTTGGCGTAACCTCCGATACCATTGAAAGAATTGATGCCTTGCATAAAGCAGACGTAGATGCTGTAATTATTGATACGGCACATGGCCATACAAAAGGGGTACTTGAAATGTTGAAAGCGGTTAAGACTAAGTATCCTGAATTACAGGTTGTGGTTGGTAATATTGCCACTGCCGATGCTGCAAAAATGTTGGTTGACGCAGGTGCTGATGCGGTTAAAGTAGGTATTGGACCTGGTTCTATATGTACAACCCGTGTGGTTGCTGGTGTAGGAGTACCTCAGCTTAGTGCAATTTTTGATGTTGCAAATGCATTGAAAGGTACAGGCGTTCCTGTTATTGCCGATGGTGGAATCCGCTATTCTGGTGATATAGTTAAAGCCTTGGCTGCTGGTGCACATTCGATTATGGCGGGATCTCTATTTGCCGGAGTTGAAGAATCGCCTGGCGATACCATAATTTATAACGGAAGAAAGTATAAATCATACCGTGGAATGGGTTCTATTGAAGCCATGCAGGCTGGTTCTAAAGACCGCTATTTCCAAGATGTAGAGGATGATATTAAAAAACTTGTTCCAGAAGGAATTGAAGCGCGTGTACCCTATAAAGGTAATTTAACAGAAGTAATTTATCAAATGATTGGTGGACTTAGGGCTGGAATGGGTTATTGTGGAGCCGCTAATATTGATTTACTGCATGAAGCTAAATTCATCAGAATTACCAATTCAGGTCTTCAAGAAAGTCACCCTCATGATGTTTCAATCACTCGTGAATCACCTAATTATAGTAGATAATTAACCTTTTAAACCCATATAACAATGAAGCAAATATTTTTAATTTTCTTGGTTTCTGGTCTGTTTATTTCCTTGCAGGCTCAGAAGGATGTGATATTAAACGTAGGTAAAGAAAAAATATCAAAAACAGAATTTGAAAGAGTTTATAAAAAGAACAATTCTAACGCCAAAGTGGATCAAAAATCTTTGGAAGAGTATATGGAATTGTATATTAATTTTCGACTTAAAGTATACGAAGCTAAAAGTCAGGGCTTAGACACAATGATGTCATTTAAAAATGAATTAAGTACATATAGAGATCAGCTTGCAAAACCTTATTTAACTGATAAGCGTATGGATTCGGCTCTCATTAAGGAAGCTTATACACGCATGCAATCAGAGGTACGTACCAGACATATTATCATTAAACTCGATGAAAATGCCGCGCCTGAAGATACTCTTAAGGTGTATAACAAACTGATGGAAGCTAGAAAAAAATTAATTGCAGGTGTGCCTTTTGATTCAGTAGCTCCTAAATATACCGAGGATCCTTATTTTGACCGCTTTAAAGGAGATTTAGGCTATATTACTGCATTCAATGTGGTGT
>JFJP01040509.1_pt1 | contig 11110 bp, 5 predicted proteins | sample 431651 | NCBI WGS metagenome assembly JFJP01 (sample SAMN02602958, study PRJNA72255) | Microbial mat metagenome, whole genome shotgun sequencing project. | biome: fresh water; feature: sink hole; material: water; isolation source: purple microbial (photo- and chemosynthetic) mats found in... | reverse complement strand
ACTGCTTTTGAAGGAAACTGGCACGATGTAACGGGACTTATAGGACAATACGCACATGGCAACGAACCAAGTCATCATGTAGCTTACTTGTACAATTATGCTAATCAGCCACGCAAAGCTCAAGCCATGCTTGCCCGCATTATGCGCGAAATGTATAGCAATCAGCCTGATGGCTTGTCGGGCAACGAAGATTGTGGTCAAATGTCGGCATGGTATATTTTCACAGCATTGGGCTTCTATCCGGTCAATCCGGCTTCGGGCGTATATGATATGGGTCGTCCGTTTATTCAAAAAGCGACTATTCATCTCGAAAACGGAAAGCAATTCAATATCGAAACAAAAAACTTTTCGGCTAAAAATCCATTCGTGAAATCAGTTTTACTTAATGGCAAGGAAATAAAAGATTTCAGAATCAATCACAAGGATATCATGGCAGGAGGCACTTTGCTTTTTGTAATGGGGAAATAATTTTAAAGTTACGGCATTTAGGAAGACATAAAAAAACTTCCTAAATGTCTTCTAAAACCTATTAAGCAAAAGTCAAAAAAGATAATCTTTTTGCGAATAGAATCAAATAACCAAATAGTCAAAAGATGAGAATTAACATTAAAACTTTCGCTTTACTAGCAGTTGCTTTTTTTATTGCACCTATACTATTGAAAGCTCAAAACCAACCAAGTGCAGCTCCCAAAGTAGAAATCACGAAAAGCGAGAAAACAAAAATATCGCAATGGAAAGGCAAACGAGTAGCCTTTCTGGGCGACTCAATGACCGACAAGCGAAGAGCTGGCACCACCTGCGTGTATTGGGAATATTTAACCGAACTGCTCGGCATAGACCCTTATGTGTATGGCATAAGTGGACATCAATGGACGGGAATTTACAAACAGGCCGTGCAGTTAAAGGAAGAAAAAGGTACTGAAATAGATGCTATTATCATTTTTGCAGGGACAAATGATTATAATGCAAGTGTTCCTGTTGGTTCGTTTTTCAATTATTCGCAGAAGGAAGCTATCAAAAATGGAGTTCAGACTACACTCAACTATCGCAGCGCTATTATTACAGACTCCACTTTTTGTGGAAGAATTAACAAGGTGCTGGATTATATTAAACAAAACTTTCCCACACAACAAGTAATTATCTTAAGTCCGATACATAGAGGATTTGCTCAGTTTAGCGACACAAACATTCAACCCGAAGAAAGTTTCAGCAACAAAAATGGAGTATTCTTAGATACTTATGTAAATACACTAAAAGACGCATGTAGCTTATGGTCAGTTCCGATGATTGATTTATACACCATAAGTGGTTTATATCCAATGACCGAGGCGCATTCCATCTACATCCCAAAACCAGACACTGACCGCTTGCATCCCAATGCAAATGGACATTACAGATTAGCCAAAACGCTTCAATATCAGCTATTAACGCTTCCATCGGGTTTTTAAAAAATTATTCATCAGATTTCAGTTACATTCATAAGTTAAAATCAAACAATCAAAACCCATGAAATCACTTCCAATACTTTTTAGTACGCTATTGGTACTACCATTATTTGTCCGAGACACGCTACGGCGAACTGGGATTTATAATTATATAAATGCAATGAAAAAAACAACTTTATTTTTGCTGGTATTTATAGCTAGCCTTTTTATGACTGAACATCTAATTTCGCAAAACATTTTTCATCAGAACAATGCTTCTAAGTATGAAAAAAATGATGATGTTTACAGATATATTGTAGAGAATTGGCATACTTCCAAAATCGACAGTTCCAAAATCACATGGTTAGGTTCAAATGGCATTATTCCTCCCAAGCCTTATTTTGCTATTAGCAGCGGTCATAATCTTGTTTTTTATTGGGATACTTATTTTATCAATAAAGGCTTACTTTTAGTTGATTCCCTTGCTATAAACACTATCAATACTACCGATAATTTGTTGTGGTTTGTAGATACTATCGGATTTGCCCCCAACTCTAATATGAACTGGGGTATGAACCGTAGTCAGACACCTTTTCTGGCAATGATGGTGGACGATGTGTACCGAAAATTCAACGATAAAAAATGGTTGGCATCTGCCTACAAGACCCTCAAAAAAGAATACCATTTTTGGACTGATACCAGTACTACAGCTATCGAAAACCATAATACATCCATTGCAGGTCTTCAACGTTTTTCGAACCATGCTACTCCTCAAGAGCTTGCAAGCTTGTACGAAGAGTGTTATCATAGAAAATTACTACCCAAACATCCTGATTCTATTGCATTGGAAGAAAAAATGACTATTGCTAGTCATCTTGCCTCCGAAGCTGCCACAGGCATGGACTTCAATCCCCGTTTCGAGGGGCGCTGCAACGATTATATTCCAGTGGAATTGAATAGTAACTTGTATCGCTACGAAGTGTTGATGGCAAAGATGGTAAAAGAGCTTGGACTGAAAAATGAACCAAATTGGAAAAAAGCAGCCAAGAAGCGTCAGAAGCTTATGGCAAAATATCTTTGGAACGAGGAGCGCGGCATGTTTATGGATTACGACTATGTAAACAAACGCTTTTCGCCCGTAGCCAGTGTAGTATGTTATTATCCGCTCACGGTAGGACTTGCAACATGCAAACAGGCTGCTCTTTCTGTTAAGAGTTTACCATTATTTGAGTACAACTATGGAGTGGCCGTGTGTGAAAAGTCAAATCAGAAAACCCTTTATCAATGGGATTATCCCGCTGGTTGGTCGCCTATGTATAGTCAAACCATTGAAGCGTTAGATAACTATGGATATAAAAAAGAGGCGGTACGTATTGCTCAAAAGTATGTAGATGTTCTCAAGAAAAACTTTGAGAAGCCTGTGCCAGCAACATTTACCGACAATAAGGGTGTAATTCACACACGAACAACTGGTAGAATATACGAAAAATACATCGTTACCACTGGAGAAATTAATGACAACGAGTACATCGCCAATGAGTTTTTGGGCTGGACAGCTGGTATTTATGTATGGTGTGTGGATTATTTAAAGAAAAACACTCCAAAAATCTCATCATTTCCAACGCCTATTCCACTAAACAATATAACTATTCAGGGAGAACTTAAACAGCGAATAGATAAAAATTTTGAACGATTAGAAAAGGGAAGGTATCTGCCGGATAGTTTGTATCTTGTTCCAAATCCCGAATATCATTATTCAGAATGGCCGGGAGATATGCCCGGAAGATTAGTGCTTAGCTTGACGCTCCATGAGCAAATTGGAGGGCATAAAGCCAAATACTTATCACAAATATTGAATGAGTACCCATTAAACATGAACGAAAAGGGTTATTTCGGTAAAATATATGGTGATAGCTTAAATGAACAACAACTTGCGAGTCACGGGTGGGTTTTACGGGCATTGTGCGAAAATTATCAGTATACCAAATCTGATAAAGTATTAACAATGATAAAAACAATTGTAAATAATCTGGTACTACCTACAAAAGGATATCACAAAATATATCCCATTGACCCAACTCAACGCGTCGAGGCTGGAGGAATAGCCGGAAGTCATTCTAAAACGATTGGGAAGTGGATTTTATCTACGGATATCGGTTGTGATTTTATTTTTATGGATGGTGTTATTCATGCCTACGAAGTGCTTAAAACCGATGATCTAAAATCCATTTCAGAAGAAATGATTGCGCGTTTTCTTGAAGCTGACTTAGTAGCTATCAAAGCCCAAACACATGCTACCCTTACTGCACTAAGAGCAATACTTAGATACTATTCGCTAACACAGGATGCGAAATTGTTGAACGAAGTTGAGAAACGATTTGCTATATATACCGAACAAGCAATGACAGAGAATGGTGAAAATTACAATTGGTTTCAACGACCATTATGGACTGAACCTTGTGCAATTGTAGATTCTTATATTGTGGCTTCTCAACTGTGGCAATTTACGGGTAACCAAAAATACTTACTAGAAGCTCAACATATATACTATAACGGAATTTCAGTTACTCAACGACACAATGGAGGTTTTGGTTGCAATTCTTGTACAGGTGCTCACAATCCTTTTCTTACTATAGCACTTCCTGAAGCTGACTTTTGTTGTTCAATGAGAGGTGCCGAGGGATTTGCAAGAGTAACCGAATACGCTTATCTTACTCAAGGAAGCAAAATTTTTATTACAACATTAGCAAGTAACACTGCAACTTTGAATTTTGAAGGAAAAGTTCTCAAATTGAGACAAAAATCTGAATTTCCAGTTGAAAACAAAGTGTGTTTTGAAATTGCAGAAACTTCTATTCGTTTTATTCCTCAATTTTATTTTTTACAACCTGACGGCACTGAAAATGTAAATGTAAAAATTAACGGCTCGAACTTTAAGCATACCCTTGAAAATGGGTTTGTTGTAATTAAACAGAAAGTAAAAAAAGGTGATAAAATTGAAATTGCATTTGATATGAATGTGTATTCAAAGGAACCAACTAATTCAAATTCAATAAAAAATTATTATAGTTTTTGGTACGGACCATTTATGCTGGGTTTAGAAACAAACAAAGAAGTATTTATTCCCCGGAATGCAATTATTGAAAAAACGGGAAATAATGTATTTCAGGTAAAAGGAACCGATTTGAGTTTGAAAACCTTGAACCACAATATGGACTCAAAATTCTCTGATACTAAAAACTTCAAATTTCAAGTAATGTTCACCGATAAAAAATAGTTAATTTGTGAAAATTAAGCTATTATTAATTCTTGTTCTTTTTGAAAGCTACCAACTGTCCGCAACAAATAGTCAGACAAAAAACTCCAATACGGCTCAATACGTATGGATTGACGGGCAGGGTGATGGGCGCAATGTATTTGCGTTTTTTAGAAATGAATTTGAACTGACCGATTTACCTACACAAGCAAGTATTAAACTTTATGCCAAATCGAATTACAATTTGTTCGTTAACGGACAGTTTGTAAATTTCGGACCAGTACGTAGTTATCCCGATCACTCGTATTACGATAGTTTGAATATTGCGCCATACCTAAAAGTAGGTAAAAACCTAATTGCTGTAAAAGTATTGAGTAATGGTATGCACACCTATCAGGTGCCCGATGGTACAGCAGGTTTTATTGCTTGGGGTAATATAAACAATGGGACTTCGGGCGTGAATATACGAAAAATACATTGTTACAACCGGAGAGATTAATGACAACGAGTACATCGCTAATGAGTTTTTGGGCTGGACAGCCGGTATATATGTATGGTGTGTGGATTATTTAAAGAAGAATGCTCCTAACGCTCCGCAGCCTATTTAAGTTGACAGTGCTGCCGCTTGATTAAGGTAAAGTTGAGAAAATGGCGAAAGCGAAATCTTATGTACATCGCTCACGGATATGGAAAAATATCTTCAGGAGGATTTTATAAAACAGGGAAGTCATTCGATCAGGGAGATAGGTAGAACGAAATCATCGACCGGAAAATACTTTATGTGTTGAAATATAATAATTTATATAGTTTCACTAACTAAACGACATTGTATTATAAATGATAAAAAAAATTTGCATCCTTAAATTTAATGTTTTAAAAAAAATGAAAATGAAAACAATTAACAGATTTTTTTGCAGAAGCCTTATGATAGGCGCTTTTGCTTGTTTATGGTCAGCCAATGCTACTGCAGTACAGCTTGCCAAGTGGGATTTTGCCAACTGGAACCCAGATAAATTATCAAAAACCACAGCAGCACCGAGTTCAACTTATCTCAATGTAACAGTAAGCAACCTTACTAAAGGTGCAGGTATTGGTGTTGAAGCCGATTTATGGCATGGCAATAATGCTTTTTGTGGTACTGGAGTACAAGCTAAAAACTTAACCCAGAGCATTACAAGGAATGAATATTATGAATTTACCATTGCCCCTACGGCTGGTAAGTTTCTTTCCATCTCAACCATTGATGTTTGCGCCGAAACACAAGGTGAAGTTCGTGTTTTGAGTCTTCTGTCCAGCAAAAGCGGATTTACTGCCGAGAACGAAATTGATACCATCATGACTGGTCCAGCAAATAACATGGGTATCTCTGTGCAAACATTTAATGTAACAGGGCATACTAATTTAACTACACCTGTTACTTTCCGTATTTACTTTCATGGAGCTTCTGAAGTTAGATTTAGTGTAATGGGATTTGGATTTCACTCCAATGCCAGTGATTTCGATTTTGCTGTAAATGGTACATCGCAGCAGGAAGATTTACTGCCTCCCACCACGCCAGGCTCACTAGCAGCAGGGTCGGTTGGTGCTACATCTTTACGTTTATCATGGACTGCTTCTGCCGACGATAACGAGTTAGAGGGATACTACTTGTACAATGGGGCCACCTATTTAGGTTTTACTACCAAACTCTACCATTTAGTGTATGGACTAACAGCCGAAACAAATTACACATTTAACGTAATAGCCAAGGATTTGTCTGGCAAACAATCCGCTCCTGCCACTGTAAATGTTACCACAGGAGCTCCCGGTTCGGCTGGTGCTTTACCTAAAATACCTATGGGTATGAATGTTGGTATGAATACTTATTACAGCGTTGCCACCCCTTTTACTGATGCCATGAAGATGAGTGGTGATATGATGACAACTTACGATGGAGGTGGATGGAATACAGAAAAAATAGGCGAAATACCCCGCGATGTCAACGGTTATCCACTTAGTTTGCCCTATGCCACATCCGACGGAAAACAAACCTACGTGAAGTTTATGCTTAATGATTTTTACTCGGGCAATTATGTGCTGACTTTTGATGGAGTAGGAACCATATCTATTGCTGCAGCAAATACTAAAGTGAATGACAATAAATATTACATTACTTTTACAGGAAATGGAGATAATATATGGTTAAATATTACCAGTTCTACAATGGGCAATCACGTCCGAAACATGAAGATATTACCTGTTGAATACGAAAACAGCTCTTCGTACCCTACCTTTCATCCTAAGTGGAAAGAAGGATTAGCACCTTTTCATGCTTTCCGGTTTATGGATTGGTCGTTTACCAATAATCCTCAGCCTAATCAAATCCATTGGGCAGATCGTCCCACAAAAGAGTATTATTCACAAGCAACTGTTAAAGGTGCTAGTTTCGAGTATGCTGTTGAATTGTGCAATGAATTAGATGCCGACGCATGGGTGTGTGTCCCGCACCTAGCTGATGATGATTATATTACTCAAGCAGCTTTGCTTTGGCGCGATGGCTTACGTCCTAATCGTAAAATCTACTTAGAGTATTCCAATGAGCTTTGGAATTGGCAGTTCGTACAAGCGCAATATGTCAGTGGAAATGCTATTGGTCATACCAATGCTTATGTAAATGCTGATTTGGCTGCAATAGCAGCAGCAGGAGGTGATTACCCCGAAAAGATAGGATATATGTTCGCTCGTACATTTAAGCTTTGGAAGCCTTTGTTTACGGGTGTTAATGCCCAAAGATTGGTACGTGTGGCGGCTCTTCAAGGTGGATACTTAGACGTGTCTCTGCGTATTATGAAATATTTAATTGATGTAGATAAAGGAGGATTTGATGTGGCTTCGCCCACTTCCTATTTTGGTTTGTCGGAGCAAAATCATTTGGATTGGGTAAATAGATGCAGCACTTCAACTCCTGTTACTCAAGTGGAAATGCTTGAGACAGTAATGTCGCAAATACCAGGCGACATGGCAAGTGTGAAGGAGATAGGAAACTATGCATTGGAGCATGGAGTAGGACTTGTTAATTATGAAGGAGGACAGCACATGCAACCTTGGATGCAAGGCGAACATTGTTATAACGATACGTTGTGGGAAGCACAGATTCATCCTAAAATGTACGATACTTACATTATGAATGCTAATGAGTTTACTGACCCACAAGTCAATAGTCAGCTGTTTATGGCATTTTCGTACATGGCCCCGCGTAAATCAAAATACGGTTCTTGGGGACACTTGGAAAATATGGCTCAAATAGGTGGCGATTATATGAAAATTGCACCTAAATACCAAGCACTACTGGATATTAATACACCCAAAACGCCAGGAATAATGACCTCTATAGAGCCAGCTAAAGTGAATCAGTCTGATAATATATGGCTTTATCCAAATCCTATAGTAAGCAGTTTGAATATTGACTTTGGGGCTGAGGTAGAAAATGCTTCGGTAAGCATATTCGATATTCACGGGCGTAATGTGTTTTCAAATTCTGGATATAACACCAAGGTTGCAACAATGAATGTTGAATCCTTGAGTAGTGGTGTTTATTTCGTGAAAATTACCAATAAGGATAAAGTAACAAATAGCAAGTTTGTGAAAAAGTAAAGAAATCAGTTATTTGTGAATATTATAGCAAATTATTGTCAAACAAATTAATTGTTGGTTGACAATAATTTGTTTTATTTGCGAGATATTAGTCTTAATGTTTAAAACATATTGTAACTGAAAATGATGTCAATTTTTAATTTTAGGGAAAAAACAGAGCTGATAGTCGGAATTCTACTCCTCTCAATTTCGCTAAGTGCGTCGGTTGTATCCGAAAATCTAAAATCGCCCGATAGCAAAATTAGTATAACTGTATTTGAAGAAGGTAAGCAGCTATTCTATGAGGTCTCAAAAGAGAATGTGCCGCAACTAAATAAGTCGAGATTGGGCGTTGTGTTTGACAAGCAGAATTTTAGTGAAAATATGACAATTAAAGGCAAAGACGTAAAGCATATTGACGAAAGTTACGGAATGCTTACGGGTAAAAGACGCCTGAATGCTAATATGTGTAATGAACTTACGCTTCAAGTTGAAAACAAGCAAGGTTCAGTGATTGATGTCGTGTTTAGGGCTTATAATGATGGTGTAGCTTTCCGATATGCATTGCGTGATACTACCTTGGAGCTAATTGCCGAAAAGGAATTGTCGGAATTTAATTTACCTATACAAAGTGTTGCCTGGATGCAGCGTTATTCATGGTGGTCGCCAGCGTATGAAACTGAATTTGAGAATAAAATAAGAACAGGTACGGTGTCGCCACAACACAGGGAAGACGGTTGGTCGTTTCCTGCGTTATTTAACTTTGATAATTCGTGGATATTAATAACCGAATCGAATCTCGATAAAAATTATTGCGCATCACATATCAGAAATAAGGAAGATAGCCCTGTTTATAAAATTGAATATGCCATTAAAGAACAGGGGTATAAAAATGGTGTTATTTATCCAAAAATTTCAGGAAAATGGTATTCGCCTTGGCGAGTAGCTATTATAGGAAGTCTACACGATGTTGTTGAGTCCAATCTAGTGTTTCATGTGGCTGACAATTCTAAAGTGGCTGATGTATCATGGATTAAACCTGGAAGGTCGTCGTGGAGCTGGCTTTACGAGCCTACTAGTCCCAAGGATTTTAATTTATTGAAAAAGTCGGTGGATATTGCTGCCAATTTGGGGTGGGAGTATTGTTTAGTAGATGCTAATTGGAATTTAATGAAAAAGGGGAATATCCAAAAGTTAATTAAGTATGCCAATAGTAAAAATGTAGGTCTTGCGCTATGGTATAACTCAGGTGGTTTGCACAATCAAGTTACTGAACAGCCAAGAGATATAATGAGTAATCCTCAAAAGCGAAAGGAAGAATTTGCTAAGCTCCAAAAATGGGGTGTCAAAGGTGTTAAAATTGACTTTTTCGAAAGCGACAAGCAGGATATTATACAACTTTATATTGATATTTTGGAGGATGCAGCCAAGTATCAAATTATGGTAAATTTTCATGGTTGTACACTGCCAGGGGGGTGGCAAAAAACATATCCTCACCTTATGACTATGGAGGCTGTTAAAGGAGCTGAGTTCTTTTTGTTAGACCGAAATTTTCCATATTTAGCAGGTCGGCACAATGCAATTTTGCCTTTTACACGCAATGTAGTAGGTTCGATGGATTATACACCAGTTAATTTTAGTCATAATCTAATTCCTCATATTACTACTCATTCGCACGAATTGGCGTTGTCGTTGGTATTCGAATCAGGAGTTTTTCATTTTGGAGATAAGGCAGAGTCTTATTCTGTTTTACCACAGCAAGTTAAGTATTTTTTGAGAAATGTGCCAACAGTTTGGGCCGAAACGAAATTCCTCGGGGGCTATCCAGGTAAATCGTTCGTTGTGGCACGACGAAAAGGTGATAAGTGGTACGTGGGTGGAATCAATGGCAACTATGATGCAACTGATATCACCGTAGACTTATCATTTCTAGGAAAGGAAAAATACTCTGCAAAAATAATAAAAGGTAGTAGTACTAGTCAAGCATTTAATTTCGATGAAGTAAAATACCCGGAAGCAAAAAAAATAGTTATTCCACTATTAGGCGAAGATGGATTTGTAATTGAAATTAAACAATTAATCAACTAATTATATATGTTCATGAAAAAATTCAATTTTCAACTTGTGCTTTTTTTATTTCTCTCTTTTACTTCCATCGCTCAAAATCACGATGTATCGGTGTATTCACCCTCCAAAAATATTGAGTTAAAAGTCTCTTTGAGAGAAAAGATGTATTATTCCGTGCTGTATGAAGGCAAATACATAACTTTTCCGTCGCCTTTAAGTATGACACTGGTGGGGCATCAAAGTTTGGGTGTAAAACCTGAAGTGATTTCTCAAAATACCAAAGAAGTGAACTCGGAAATTAAGCAGGTGTGGGGCAATCGCTCACAGATTACCGACCATTATACCGAATTGGAATTGAACTGTAAGGGCAATTACAAAGTTGTTTTCCGGGCTTATGACAATGCGGTTGCGTATCGTTTTGAGACTAACTTCAAGGATAAGATTACGGTAAAGAGCGAAGAGGTGGATTATCGGTTCAAAGATTGGAACAAGGGCTGGTTTTCCAAAGACAAAACTTATGAAACTTCCTACCAGTATTCGGAGCTGTATCAATTGCCCGATACACAAGCTCTATTTTTGCCTTGTTTGATAGAAGCTCCTACCGTAAATGTGGTGCTTACCGAGGCCAATGTGATTGACTATCCAAGCCTGCAATTGACACGTTACAATGCATTGGAAGGTGCATTTCTAAAGCAAAGTTTTGATAATTGCCCAACACGCACTGCTCTTGGTGGCTTCAACGATTATGTTC
>JFJP01040508.1_pt1 | contig 11110 bp, 15 predicted proteins | sample 431651 | NCBI WGS metagenome assembly JFJP01 (sample SAMN02602958, study PRJNA72255) | Microbial mat metagenome, whole genome shotgun sequencing project. | biome: fresh water; feature: sink hole; material: water; isolation source: purple microbial (photo- and chemosynthetic) mats found in... | reverse complement strand
TTTTAGTATTCTGTTGTTTAGCTACAGGCTTAACCCATCTAATTCTTTTAACTTCCAGAATACTCTTCTCAGGTACAATTCTTTTCAAATACTCAACTGCTGTTTCTATAGGCATAATAGACTCATTTATATGCCATACTAAAACTTTATTTAACTCTGTCTTTATCTTACCTATACAAATAAGTGAAGGCATAATACCACTTAATGAAGGTATCTGCTTCATATCAATGTGAATAGTATATTCTATCATACCTCTCCCTATATTAATTACTTGTCTTGACTTGGAAGATCCTTATTACCCATTCTAGGTTTGAGATATGACTCCGATCCAATAAAAGCAGAGGGGATAACTAAAAGCAGTGTAATAGTATTAGTGATCCAACCAAGTTCAAGTTGTTTATAAAGGGAGTAAACAATAATAACAGTAGCAGTTAATACAGCCCAGAGTGTGATTTGCCAGCGCCTTGAATTCCATTTTTGTGATTGTTTTGCGGTCATACATTTTCTCCTATTCAATTAGTTCTTCTAAAAGCACTAACTCTTCATCTTAGTATGAGGGAAGAAAGGGGCGCTTATGAAAATTAAAGAGGCATCACGTTTGTTTCAGGTATTGATATCTGACTACCTAAAGGATCTTAAAGGGGCTAAATTTAATTATGCTCTTATAAGGAATCAATCAATTCTAAAGAATGAACTTTCTCTTATTGAAAAGTCATTCATGCCTTCCAAGGAATACTATCAGTACGAGACAAAGAGGCTAGGTATTCTAAAGGAGTTCTGTGAAAAGGATGCTGATGGTAAGCCTGTAGTTGAGGGTGATAACTATAAAGTCCTTCCAGAGAAGAGTGCGGAGTATGAGAAGGCCCTAGAACCACTAAAGAAGGAATATGAAAAGGCTCTGACAGATAGGGAAGCACAACTTAATCAGTTTAATGCTCTTGTAGAAGAAGAAATTGCTTTCGAGCTACATAAGGTAAAGCTGGAGGATGTTCCTGCTGATATTACTAAAGAGCAAATGGAGTGGGTACTTCCACTTATCATTGAGTAAAAAAATTACCGGGAGCTAAATGCTTCCGGTTTTTATTTTAAAGATATAAAGATATATCATCTTTTAGCTTGTTCTCTTTTTTATGATATCTTGTGTCCTTTTTAAAATAACTTAATACAGCAGACAACATGATGATTGTAGCTATGCTTCCTATAGATTGTGAAACTAGAAACATAATATATTGTAGTCCTTGGTAAAATATTATGTTAAAAGAAGTAATACCATAGCTTATACTTGTAAAAAGAACACCTGTATAAAGGATTTTTCTATTTATTAATGTATACTTACGAATTGGAAGAAATAGAGCACAAGAGAAAACAAAACAGGTAACTTCAACCATAATATCAGAGACAGTATTAGACAATAGGGATATTGAATGATATAGGTTAGTAGCTTGGGCTATTGCGATCAAAGAGTAATTTCCCACATTATTACTTGAAATAATGGTAGATAATATTATGAATGTCAATAATAGCATTATCTTATGTATTCTAAAAACTATATTGTGTTTGAAATATGCTTGGAATACAAAGAAACTAGTAAAACCCCAAAAACTAAATAATTTCATTAGGTGAGAAAAGGTAATGAGTTCTAGTATATAATGACCGTGCAGATATGTATAGTATTGTGCCGCATAATTTAAAAATACAAATATTACTGCGGAAACAAGGTAGAAATCCTCAGATCTTGCATTTTTAGAAGATAAGTATTTCTTTACTGAAATAAATATAATAGGTAATAAGCAACAGACAGTAATCAGATATGGGATGTTAGGAAAGATCATATCGCACTCCCACTAGCGTTCTTTATTCCTGTTGCATTCTGGATCTCTATATCAAAAGCTTCCCTAAGTTCTCTTTTTTCTTCTTCTGCCTTCTCAGTATAGGATCTGGCACCCTGTAAAGCCTCTTTTAAATAGTTATATATTTTAGTTTCATTGTGATCCAATATTAGAATAACTTCTCTTATTGGGGGGTTTATATTGCTTGGTAGAAAAGTATGTATACCCATGCGGAAGGATTCTATCAATGATTTAATATGATCTCTACAATATATATCTTCAAATGTATCTTCAGACATATCTGCTATTCCATTTTCATTGAATATTCTTTTAAATTCAGCCATCATATTAACTCTGGTCAGTCTATGCATGAACTCTTGAAATACTTTATATGATGAATCTGGAATGACTACACCTTTACTCCCTAATTCATTTATTAACTCTTGATAATCTCTCAAGAATAATCCATTGATTAAGTCTACTTTGGTTTGGGCTAAATTCATTTCTTTTCTTATAAGAGAAACTTCATCTATATGATTTATAGCCTGACCCAGTGCAATGGATCTTGTTACAACTAATAGTATACTTGCATCAAAAGAAGGGATAGTATCCTTACAAGCTATAAGAGAAGTTAATTCTTTTTCTGTATTAGGGGGTTCTTCATTTTTTTTTGAAAACTTGAAGATCAGTCCATTCTTTCCAAATTCTCCACTTAGAGGTTTAGTCCATTTAATGAATGCGCCTATAGCGAAAAAAAGAAAACTAAGCAAGCCTGTAAATATGGCTATGTCAGCAAGTTTTTGTAGAGGGGGTAAAAGGAGCCAATTAGCCATGATGAATGTTCTCCGTAACTATTTTTTTTTAATTTCTCTGGTGATGGATACTATAAAAAAATAAGCCAGATAAAGAGCGATACCTATATCAACCCCTAATTGTAATGGCTTAGATTTTACTTGTAAGAACTCTAAATTAAATAGAAAATAACTCATGGCTAGTAATGATCCAACCACAGAAAATAGCTTATCTGTTAGTCTCCTTTTATATTTAAACCAAGATAGTGTAAAGAACGCACTCAAGCATAGAAGGTCAGCGATAATAAAAGCATAAATAAAAAGATAGGCATACATTACTTTTGTCCTTCTTGTTCGCTATCTATTTCATCTATGATTTTAACCAAGATCTTACCCGGAATTCTGGGTCTTCCCGGTCGAAATAACTTCTTCTTTTTTCTTTCTTTTAGAAAGGATATAACTTTTTCATGCAGTTCTTTTAAGGGTTCATTCTCATTAAAATTATCTTTATTTTTAGCCATTTTTTATTCTTCCTACTATATAATTAGTATATCTTATCTACTCTAGGGTAAAACAATAATCTGCTAAATTAAGATTTATGGTAGTGGTAATCAAATAATTCTTAGACCAAACCCCTCCTTTGTAGAAGGACATAGTAAATTGTTCTTGATCAATATTAATACAAGAGGGTAGCTTGATAATTTCTGTCCTATCCGAAAAGGTAATACTGGCATACTCACCAAATGAAGCAGGAATATAAAGATGGTATGGAATACTTGTTTTTATATAGAGTTTTCCTGATAGAAGTGAATTCTTTTGAAAAGTAATATAGTCTTCACAGTGCTTTACGTCTGTACTAATATATAGAGTTCTATCATTATCAAGATAAACTTTAACAGTATACACTCCACTTCCTGCAACTATAAAGAGGGAAGGATCAAAAGTTGTTCCCGGTAAAAGTGTAAAGTCAAAGGTATCACCAGAGGGAAGCAATATAACACCATTAGAAAGTTGATCGGAGTTATTTGTAACACCACCATCAGGGGAAAGGGTTAAATCATTCGATAGGGAATCTGAAATAGTTCTAAACTTATATGTTTTAGTCATAATATTATCAGTGGTTAAACCAATGGCACCTATAATAACTACATACTTTGTATCGGACTTTAAACCATTTAAAGGGATAATAAATTCATATACCCCATTTTGTACATTTATTATTGTTTTAGTAATAGTATCTTTAACAGCATACTGCTCCAATGTTAATATTTGATAATAATACCGTTTACAATTTTGGTTTAAAAGCACCTGTAACTCTGTATGATTTAATATCATTGAATACTCTGGATCGGTATAGCTATTGGGGGTAACACTAAAGTCAACTACTTCAAGAATTGGAGTTGTAGAAACCCCGATTGCAGTGTCCGTAGAAGCTAATGCCCCAAAGTGTAAATTGAATAGATCTTGTATTTTTTTAAATTGTACTTGTACTGCTTTCCAGTCTGTGCTACCCATCGCCATACAAATTAAAACAGAAAAATCAGATTGGGCTAAAAGGGCTAATTCTCCTGCTACCTCTTGCTTTTGTGCTTCTGAAAAAGAGGTTTGGTCAATAAGATCAGCATCAAGTTTTCTAAGTTTTTTTAATTCCTCAATAAGAAATGGTACTCCTCCTCCTATGGAATAAGTACCAGCACTACCACTCAGATCATTAACCATAAAAGCAGTGCAGGATAAGCCAAATTGTAAGGATTTCATAAATTCTAGCATTTCAGTTATTTGTGTTATTATATCAAGTAAACTATTTATTTTCTGTATAATTCCTTTAGCTAAAGCGGCAAAGATTCCATCTGTAGCTTCTGCGGCAGTAGTAAATATATCCAAAAAATCCATAATAGAAGTCTTGACTTCTTTAACAAATGGTATAATTTCTACAGAAAAAGGAATCCATTGGGGAGCATTACCCGCACCACCAAAAGTAGCAGAATCAAAAGGGTAAACTTTTTTGGATAAAGCTTCCAGATTCTTCTTGAGAAGGTCTGCTGAGTAAGCTCTCTTGGTTGCTTTTATATCAGCATTTTGTTGAGTGGCAGAATAAGCAGTGACCTCATAGTTTACTTGATCATTAAAAGCATCTATAGCGTCCCTTATTCCATCTTCTTTTAAGGCATCTGCCCTTTCATTAGCATCCTTCTTTAAAGCTTTCCCCCAACTATCCATATTCTGTTTCATTCTTGCATAGTTATCCGTTAGGTCACTTAAATTGAATACTTTATTTAGAGCATTAAGATTATTTAATAACTCTACTTGAGTAGTTGCAGACAGAATGAAACCCATAGCAGTTACAGTATTTTGCTGATTCCATTTAGGTCGATATACATCTGCTTGATTGGAAAAAGAATCTATTAATTCATCAATAGCATCAGTAACAGAGAGCTTTGGGAATGTCACAGCATCATTCATCGTGAACATTTTTGTGTTTTCATCACTTATTTGTAATTGCTGTAACTGTGTTTGTTTAGATTGTAGTTGCTTTAGTTTATTTTCTCTAAGACTTTCGTTGGAAGTCGTTAGAAGATCATTCTCCAATGTTTCTATTTCTTTTTTAACATTATATTGGGTATCTATTATAGATATGTTGCTCATTAGCTCTTTATATTCTTCTATCGGGTTTAGCATATTTACTTTGATAGCTATCTTTCTTTTTTGCTTTTGATTGAAAGGGGTAACTATAATAAAGAATACACCTGTTGCTATTAAAGAGTCTAGAAACTCACCTATCGTTTTAAGTAGGAGATTGTAAATAGCAGTTAAAGGGCCACCAGAGATAGCCTTTAAAAAAGGAGATAATACTTTCATTACAGTATCTATTGCAGTTTTAACAGCATCAAAAAATACTTTGATTTTATCTATTCCACCGGATAGATCTTTACCCAATTTTGTTTCACTGGATAGTAATGTAATTTTATAGTTTTTTATTCTTGTATAACTTGATGGCATTTACTATATTCTCCAAATCTATTAAAATAGAACCTAACTCTTTTTGTACAAAATCAACACTTTGAGATTCCATTTTATCAGTAATGGCTTTTAACTGTTCTACTTGTTCCGAATTATCTACTAATGAAATCATTTAAACTCCAGTTATAATATTTTGGCAGAGGTTTCTATCGGAGTAGATGCTAACACTGTGGAGGGTGTTTCAAATGCATGGGTGTGAGAAGGGGCAGTCCCAATAATTTCTGCATTCTCCCTCATATGTTCAAATAATATGGTTATTATATCATTCCAAGATTTTTCCATAACAATTCTATCTTCCTTAGATATAGCCTTCCCCTTTGTCATTTTTGCTATAATTTCTTTAGCTACTATTTTTGCATCCATTGCCATACTATATCCCCAATCCTAGGTATGTACTTGTTGTATGTGGTACACCTGTAAATAAGCAGAAAGGTATAGCACAGAAAGGCCCACCACCAAATATATTAGGTGACACTTTTAGTGCTACTGTTTTTATTGAAGCCGCCAATGTAGCAATATTAATTAATGGAGCAGTAAGTTTAATAGAGGTAGCAGAAGTAATATTTACTCCCCCTACTCCTGCTATTAAGTTTATTCCTCCCGCAGTCATGAGAGTAATTTTCCCTAATCCAACAGTTATAGTATAGTCCCCTGCTACAATAGTTGTTTTTGCTCCACCTAAAGCAACAAAGGTATCTTTTCCTGTTCCTACTATTTCATTACTTTTTGTCAAATATGTGGCAGTAGAATCTTTTGTATATGACTCTTGATTAATTCCTATTACTGTTTTAGAAGAGTCACCAGAAATTATTTCAGACGAGTTACCAGAGATACTACTTTGTTTACTGTTAGCTACCTCTTTTATTTTATTAGCATTTATCTCATAGATACGATCAACAGTGTGAGTCTCATCAGAAGAATCAATATCTACTTCCCCATTAGCACCTAAATGAATATAGGAGTTGGTAGAGTCTAAATAGATAGATCCATCATTAGTAAACATCATTGATGATCCATTAGAAACTAATCTACCATTAGCTCTTGTCTTGCTATCAACAAAGTCAAGAGTTGTACCTTGTGTAATGTTAAAAGACAAATCTTTAATATCAGAAATTTTTAATCCAAATTTAACTTCTAATGCTTTTATTTTATCATAGAAAACTGTAAGGTTACTACCAGCACTATTCTCACATAACCCCAATACATAACCTATCTGAAAATCATCTGTGTGTAAGCACCAAACCACATCTTCACTTTTATAGATTTCTAAATGATTTAGAAAGAAGGAGGGATATTGAGGTAGTAAATTAAGCTCAGTAATACCAGACATATCAGGAATAACCCGAACTGTATAAATATTATTCTTTTCAGAATCCCTTGATCCAATTACTGTAGCTCTACTTAACTTATAATCTGTCATACCTTTATATCCCTCTATTCTTAATTAGTTACTTTTGAAGGCAAGTGAAGTTTCAGTCTGAATGTTTTTACTCAGGGTTCCCAGATTTCTACTATGAGTTTCCCAAGACTTTATAAGATTGTCAATAAACTTGATCCTACCTTCCGTAAGCATAAGAGCATAATTCCATTTTGTATATTCCTCTTTATTCTCTGTCTGGATATATATATCTATTTCAGCTTTTCCTAACCATTTATTTGCGGCAAGCTCTGACCTATTATGCTTTGCTCTAACTGCAACGTAGAGTGGAGCATACCATTGGTCAAACTCCATCTGATCCTTTTTTAGTTGGGTATCTGAGAAAGCCTTCAGACTTAAAAGAGAAAGATAGATGTTATTAAACTGGCCTAACTGCCTATTGAGTTGATCAAAGGACAAATTATTAATATCTATATCGGAATACCTCTGCATCTTTTCAATTTGCTCATTAACAAAAGAAAAGAACTTAGCCTCTTCTGCTTCAAAAGGGGTTGCTTTATACTGGTCGAATGTCGTGTCTGTCATAATTATTCCTTTACACAAATAGTGGATCTACATCAGAGTCAGCTTCTTCAGCATCCTCGTCATCTTCCTGATTATCTAAAACAGTAGTCCTAGCGAAAGAATCATTGATCTCTTTCTTTAAGAATTCAAATTGATCCTCATTCTTCTTAAGATATTCAAACAGTCCATTTTTACCCTGAACCTTCATACCCCATTCATCATTGGAAAGCCAAGCTCCTGCTTTCTTCACATAACCATAATTGATAATGAAATCAATATATTCCATATCAGGATTAAAACCAGTTGCATAATAAAGGTCTAGGTTTACACTACGTTTTGGAATACCAATTTTAGATTTAGTATTCTTTACCTTCATTGTTACACCAATGGTTTCCTTCTTGTCTAGGATATCCTCAATCCTACTTATTTTGGCAGACCATGAGCTATAGAAGGGTAGTGCAAATCCTCCAACCTTCAAGTTTTCCTGTGGGCCGTATCCGGGCATACCACCGATCTTGGCTCGTATCTGATTGATAAATATAGTAGGAATCTTATTGCGGCTTAGAATAGGATTAACAATTTTCAAGCCCTCTGCCATCACTGATGCAGTTGAGCCGAACGTGTTATGGCTAACAATACCTTCAGAAATATAGTTATGATTATCTTCTACTTCCATATCCAAAATAGGAAAAGAGTAATTAACCTTTTCAATAGATATTGAGGTTTCCTTTTCTTTATTCAAGGCTGTTTCTAGAGAATTTAAATTCTCTACGTTCTTATACTTTTTTTCAAGAGGAAGATAAAGGGCGTGTTTACCTGTACAGAAAAAAGAATTTTTTGATGTTAGATCTATTACACTATAACTATCATTAGGATCAGACATTCCTTTATAGTATAAACCTGTAACTTTTTTCCATTCAAATATTTTCTTTTCCTCATTAAAGGAGTTTACTTCAATATTTGCTAATGGTGTGTATTTCTTATTCTCCTCCATTTGAGAATAACTAGGATATCCTGCTACTGAAAATAACTCACTTATCTTTCCCATTGTACTCCCCTTTGAATTGTTCTAGTTCCGTTTGAAGCCTATTTAGTTCTTTGAGATATTCTACTTCTGTTATCTTATTTTTATTGAATTTCTGTTTTATAACCGCCATTAAAGCACCATATCTACAAATAGTTGAATAATACTCCTTGTTGTTTTCAAAAGTTTTTTTCCTAAGCATAGCAAGGTTTGGGGGTATAGCTACTGGCATACCCTGAATTCAATATCAGTTTCTGGCCCTACGCAAGCACTACCTACCTCTTTGCTTGTGGATTTGATAGAAGGTGTTGAGGCTACAGAATCCCAAATTACCATCCCTATTTCCCCGGTATCTGCCAAGTTCCTTACAATTTCAAATCCCTCTTCCCCATGCTTGGGACGAACAAATATAAACTTTGAATCATCCTCGGTATCAAGACCAACTACTGATGCATAATTCCTATCAAAGGTACACTCCATATCAACAAATACAACAACATTAGGGTAATCCTTCTGCTTCTGAATCTGACCACCTAGATAAGAAGCCAGCACTGTCTTGCCTCCCGATTCTTGCCCCATAAGAACTTGAATGCGCCCTCTAGGAATTCCACCACCTAATACATAATTCATGTTAGGTGATGATACGGGAATTCGCTCTACAATACCAGCAGTCTTTACATCTGCTATAGACTGACCATAATCTTTCTTCAGCTTGTCGATCAGTGTGTTAAGTTGTTTACTCATCCATACTCCCTTATATTTCGTCTGCTTTACTTAGTACCTGTGCATAATCTGTTAAACGGAGAGAGGGCGATTTCTCCAGTTGATTCTTACTCCATAATGTAAATTTCTTCATAGCTTCTTCTTGAGAAGAATATGGTATATTACTATTTAGATAATCTTCTATGTAGGAATAATCAATTGGCCCAGTCTTCTTCCGATCTAATACCCAAGAATTAAAAATACCAAATAGTTTGGAGTCCCACTTCCATTTGATATTGTTCTTTCTGTCATATATTTTCTTCCAGAAGTAAATACCAAGAGCAGGAAGCTTATTCATATTATCCATACTCTTTTTAAAATCTTCCCAACCTATTTCAATAGCGTTGTTTAGATTAGTATAAAATGCTGATGTATCCCTTTTCTTTGGTATTTTTGTAGACCCGTTAAGAACTCTATTTATGACAGAGAAGTTAATTCTCACATATCTTTTAGCTGGCATACCTTTCTTTATTGTAGTAATAAACAAAGCGTCCTCAAGTTTCTTTATGGATCTCCTTTGACTATAATCTGATATATAGTACTTGTTCTTTATACTATCCACAGTAGAAAAGAAAAACTCAAATTCATCAATCAATTCTGCATTGTAAAGAAATTTATATTGATTCAATAAGTGAGTCAGCATAAACACAACGTCTTTATCCTCCTTAAAGTAATCTACAAAGATCTGGGGAATCTGTATAAAAGAATTCTCCGTTAGTAAATTCAAACACAGGTTTCTCTCTTGCATACGTTAGTTACTCCTTGGTACTCGGACTGCTCTGGTGCTTAAATTAGTATCATTAATATGAGGAGTTTCAACATTTCTTGAAGAAATTTCTAAAGCTTCTTTTTGGGCAGTATGAAGTGCTACCCTCGTTCCCAAGTCAGATAGTTCCTTTTGGTTTGCGGGGCTAGTAATAGATATACTACCATTCTTTGTAAAGAACTGAGCAAGTCTACTCATCATATAAGCTTTCTTTATATAGGGTTTAGACTCCCTGTAGAGATCATCAAAAAGCATTAGACACTCTCTAAGTTTGGGGTCTTTACTTAGCCCTTTAATAACATCACCCATCCATTCATCTTCTATATACCCGGAGATGAGATATACATATGCATTAGACAAGGTATAATACCCTAAATTGAAGAACTCATTGAAATCAATAGTATTGAACATCTCAAAGAATTTAGGATCTCGCTTGAAGAGCTTATCCAGCAATTCATTTACAGTAGAATTATCAATGATGCCTAGATTCTTTCTAATTTCTTCCTTGGTATAAAACTGACCTGTTAAACACTTCTCAAGATATTGTATAGCTTCCCTGAATGATCCTCTTGAAGCAGAAGCTAAAGTCATTAGTCCTTCCAACTTAAATGAATCAGGAATGTCAGTAGAATCCCATAGCTCTTGTTCCACCATAATGTTCTTTAGACCAATAGCAGTTTCCTTCAGACTGAAGGCACTGAAATTATATGTTTGACACCTACTCTGAATAGAAGGGGGAAGACCTGAAGCAACCATTGAAAGTAAAATAAAATGAACGTGATTACGGGGTTTTTCCAATATTTTATGTAGGGCATTTTTAGCCGCCGCACTAAGCTGGTCTGATTCCTCTATGATCAATACTTTCTTCTTGTCATACATAGGGGACATATCTGCCAGATTCCCAAAGGAAACAATCTCATCTTTCTGTCCTATTGTACTACCATCAAGAACTATAGTATCACGGTCGAATCGCTC
>JFJP01040507.1_pt1 | contig 11111 bp, 12 predicted proteins | sample 431651 | NCBI WGS metagenome assembly JFJP01 (sample SAMN02602958, study PRJNA72255) | Microbial mat metagenome, whole genome shotgun sequencing project. | biome: fresh water; feature: sink hole; material: water; isolation source: purple microbial (photo- and chemosynthetic) mats found in... | reverse complement strand
TTCTCCTTTTCCGTAGAGTTCCCACAATTCGAGATTTCGCTTGGCGTATATTTTGAAAAACTGCTCAAAATCATTAAAGTACTGACCCAGTTTTCTGTCATCGAACATTTCGTGCAATGATGCTTTTGCATTGGCATGAAAATCCCAAAGCGTATCGTCTAAATCTATAAAAATGTGTTTGTACATGATGTTTAGTAAACGAGTTGACAAGTGAGCGAGTAGATTGAAAAGCGAGTATCCGCTTGATTCATATTCTAGTCCTAAACTACAATGCGCTTTCCCAAAAAGGAAAACGCATTGTTTATTCAATTAGTTAATTATGCATTTTGAATTATACATTATGCATTATTTTTCAATCCACCTCTATAACCAAATACTTGCTTACGCTCCAAAAATCGGATGGATTTACGATTAGCAACACAAAGTTACCATTGTCTTTTTCTAGCGTGTACGATGATTTTGGGTGACTAGTTAGTATTTTGGCGCGAGTAGAATACAATGGTATGGATTTGGTATTTCGGGCATCGATGCGCACAAAGTAGTTTTTGTTGAAATCGCGTTGCAGTACTTTTTGCGTACTAAACATTCCATCTGAGGTGATTATTTTTTGTTCTTTCAGTTCATTTCGGGTGCCAAACACATACCAGGCAGTATGAATGGTTTCATCTTGTTCTTTCAATCGAGTGTCTTTTGTTTTAACTTCCGTGGCCAGGTCTTCAATGTTTCTTCCAAGGTCACTTACCGTAGTGCCTAGTTCTGCAATAAGGGAATCTTTTTCAGACAGTTGGGTTTGAAGCAATGCCACTTTCGATGATTCTTCCTCCAAGGACTTGGTGAGTCTAGAAATTGTACGTTCTAGCTCGCTTGATTTGAATCCGCTTTTTTTGAGTTTGGCTTTCAATCGTACCAGCTCATCTTTGTTGGTTTGAAGCAATTCGCTCAGATACACCATGTCATCATTGATTTTTGTACGCGCATCGTCAGTAAGTTCTTGGTCTGCTGGCTGAATGCTAATGGTGCTTTGAGTGCTTTTTATTTTTTCGATATTTTGTTCAATCTCATTCATCGCCGAAAAATAGCCGTCCACCTCTCTTTGAAGTTCAAGTTTGGCATTCATTAACGAGTCGTTCTGATCCTTCAACGATTTATAATCGGCTGATTGTTTGCCACAAGAAGTAATTAAAACAAGTACAAAGGCTAATGAAATAATTATTGGTTTCATATCTTAAAGTTTTAGTTTATTTTTTATATTACAATGATGATAAAGGAGTGAAATATTGTTCGAAATTAGCTTAGGAGCAGTCATTGTCTAAGGTTCATTATTCTTTACATTTAATACCACCCAATTTCTATTTTATTGCCTCATAATCAACTAATTATGAATTGATTATTCTTGTTTGATATTTAGCGCAAAGTTACTCTTATTATTCTGAACCTGCAACAATTAGCACAATTTCTCCTTTGGGATTTTTATCCGTAAAGTGTTGAATTAATTCAGCTAATGAACCCCGTTTTGTTTCCTCGTAAATCTTTGAAATTTCCCTCGAAACAGATGCTTTTCGTTCTAATCCAAGTACTTCTGACAGTTGAGTTAGTGTTTTGACCAGCCTAAAAGGGGATTCGTAGAAAATCATGGTTCGATTTTCATTCACCAATAAATTTATTTTTGTTTGGCGCCCTTTTTTTTGAGGCAAAAAGCCTTCAAAACAAAACCTGTCGTTGGGTAAGCCCGATGCTACAAGTGCTGGTACAAATGCGGTAGCACCAGGCAGGCATTCTACATCTATCCCGTTTTCGACACACTGACGAACCACCAGAAAGCCAGGGTCCGAGATGGCAGGAGTGCCAGCATCGGAAATTAATGCTACCATTTGACCATTTTTAATGCGTTGCACCACATTCTCAACTGTTTTGTGCTCGTTAAATTTGTGGTGGGAGTGCATAGGTGTATCTATGCCAAAATGTTTTAGTAAAAATCCACTGGTTCGAGTGTCTTCAGCCAAAATTAAATCTGCCTCTTTCAGAACACGAATGGCTCGAAAAGTCATATCTTCCAAATTTCCTACTGGAGTAGGCACTACATATAATTTCATCGATTGTATTTTATTATCCCCATCCTCTATAGCTATCAGGACGGGATTAGGGACCTAAAGAAATTTTCTACCTATTAGTTGATAAAAGTCTTCTGCAGCTTCATTATCATTGTTCCAGCTGTATTTAGAACGCAAAAATGACAGTACTTCTTCTAGCGTTGCTAACTGATTTATATAGCTTAGTGTCTTGTTCATATCCTCACCATTGCCTCTGAATAGTTCTCGTTGAAAACGGAATCTGTCACCAATACTTAGGGCATGCTTAATATCAGTGATTTTTTTGTTTGCCAGTGTTGAGCTAATTGTATTGTCCTTTGTAGCCAGTAATTCGTTACGTGTATGTGTCGCAGTCGATGTTCTTTCACCCAATATTGTTTTTCTAACCTCTTCAATCATTGGCTTTTCCACTTCGGGCTTTATTTCTTTTTGCTCTTTAGTTTCGGGTTCTTCAATTACAGGCTCTTCAATTACAGGCTCTTGTATTTGGGGCTCTATTGTTTCATTTTCTGTTGCCATGATAGTTTCAACGGAATTTTCGAATAAACTCTCTTGTTCTTCTAGTTCTAGTTCATGGGCATCTTCTTCTTCTTCTTCTTCTTCCACAACAATTGCGATTTCTTCAATAGCTTCCTCTTCTTCTGTTAGCAAAGCGTCTTGTTCTTCTTCTTCTTCTTCTTCTTCTTCTTCTTCCTTTTCTTCCGAAACCAATTCTTTTATTGGCTCAATTGTAGGTGTTAGCTCCACTAGATTTTCAATTTCTGCAGGTTCTATCTCCTTTTCAACTGTCAACGAACTTTGTTCTTTTATTTCAGTTAATGTAATCTCCTCTTTTGCACTTTCAGTGTTTAACGTAGATAATTCTTTGATATATAATTGAATATCTTCTGTTTTTCTTTGCGCTAGAAGTATAATGGGCATTGGAAATTCTGTCATCTCCATAAATCCCTGTGTAATCATATCTAGCTCTTGGATATTCTTATGTATTAGAGTCACTAATAATTTTCTGTTCATATCTTTTTATGTAAAAACAATTTCTTTATGTATTATTTTATTTAACTTTGCACGCAATAAAAAAAATCTGATTAAGAATATCCTATTATTGCCTCTTTTTTTGTCGATTAATATGTTTACTAAAGTATAAAATTTTATAGTCATTTTAAACGGCTGTAAAGGTACAATAAACGACAGAGAAAAGTGTAAGCGCAACATTAATTTTCAACAAAATAACATGATTTATTCAGAACGTAACCATCCAATTCAGCAAAAACGTGGTAGCATTGAAGTGATTTGCGGTTCTATGTTTTCGGGCAAAACAGAAGAGTTAATTCGCCGCCTAAAACGCGCAAAATTTGCTAAACAGCAGGTGGAGATTTTTAAGCCCAAAATTGATACCCGTTATTCTGTAGATGAAGTGGTATCGCACGATCGCAGCTCCATTCGTTCTACATCGGTCGATTCCTCAGGAAGCATTTTGCTAATGTCGGGCGATGTAGATGTGGTGGCTATAGACGAAGCTCAGTTTTTCGACGACGGATTGGTTGATGTTTGTACGCAGTTGGCTAACCAAGGCATAAGGGTTATAATAGCTGGATTAGATATGGATTTTAAGGGTGTTCCGTTTGGCCCCATGCCTGCACTTTGTGCTATTGCCGAGGATGTTTTTAAGGTTCACGCCATTTGTGTGCGTTGTGGTGCGCTGGCTTATGTATCGCATCGCCTAGTGAATAGTAACAAAAGGGTGCTGCTGGGAGAAATGACCGAATATGAACCTATTTGTAGAGATTGTTTTTCAAAGATTTGACGCGTTTTGTGTCTCGCGTTTCGCATTACGCGTTTCATGTTTTTCCGTTTTTTTCTTATTTTATATCAATGTTGAAAATTGGTTATTAGCGAATAGATTGCTATAAATAATGCTATTACTACATTCATTTCCATTTAAGGGTTTTTTATTATGGATAAAAAAATATATACTTTCGATCGGGTAGTGCGTATGCTAATAGGCCTTGCCGTACTTACTTTAGTTTTTCTTTTGGTGCATCGGCTTAGCAATGTTTTACTTCCTTTTCTGATTGCTTGGCTTTTGGCTTATTTGTTGCAACCGGTAGTGGGTTTTTTTCAATATAAATTGAGACTGAAAAGTCGCGTATTGGCCATTTCTTGTACATTATTGCTTTTTTTTGGTGCTTTGGGTGGATTGATATGGTATTTGGTACCCTTGGTTATCAGCGAGTTTGATAAACTGTCCAAGCTGGTAGTTACTTATTCGCAAGATTTGAATATAAGTACTTATTTGCCACCCGCTTGGCAGAATGAGATAATGTATTATATTTCGCATCTTAATATTGAAACATTATTGAAAGATGAAAACATAATGAGTGGTGTAAAAAAATTGGCTCCACAGCTGTGGGATTTAATTAATGGATCGTTGGATTTTGTTATTGGATTGGCAGTAGTGGTGGTGGTGCTTTTATACCTTATTTTTATATTGCTTGATTATGAAAAGATTACCGCTAGTTGGTTTGCCATTATTCCACCTAAATACCGCGGCTTGTTTACCGAAATAATTTACGATTTAGAAAATGGAATGAACCGCTATTTTAGAGGTCAAGCATTGGTGGCTACTATTGTGGGGGGGTTATTTGTAATTGGGTTTAGTATTATTCAATTGCCAATGGCCATTTTGATGGGCTTGATGATTGGATTACTTTCCATGGTTCCTTATTTAAAATCCATTGTCATTATCCCTTGTTTGGGTCTAGGCTTACTGCAGTCGGCGGAAACTGGTCAGTCTTTTGGCTCCATATTGTTAGGTATTTTCATTGTTTTTTTAACCATACAAGTAGTTGAAGACTTGTTTATTACTCCCAAAGTAATGGGTAAAGTTACTGGACTAAATCCAGCTGTAATTTTACTTTCATTGTCTGTATGGGGCTCGCTAATGGGTGTGGTAGGAATGATTATTGCGCTACCAGTAACTACTTTAATAATATCCTATTACAAGCGATTTGTGCTAAAAGAGACTGAGGATGAAGTTGCCCAAGATAATTCTTCGAATCAAGAAACTCAGGAATTAGATATTGTACCGTAATTTTCAATCAGTATATTCCTAAATAATATGTCTTTTTTTTCTTTCTAAATTGGTTTTTTTTGAATATAATTATGAACATCCCAGGTCATATTCTACATTTTATGAAACCATCAGTTCCCCAAAAATACTTACTATTTGTGGCCGCTATAGTGTGGAATGTGGCTGGAATAGCTCTTGTAATCAGAGGATTACAGTTTATGATTGGATACCCACAAACACTTTGGTTAAATTTGATTCTGAGTTTGGTAGGCGGTGCAATCTTTTATTGGGTGATGTTTTCTAAAATTTCAACAAAGCACATTAACCGCATTTCGAACATAGCCAATAATCGTCCCTGTTTATTTTCTTTTTTCGATTGGAAAGGCTATATAATGATGGTGCCAATGATGAGTCTTGGTGTTTGGCTCCGTACATCTGGAGTTGTATCCCCTTTTTACCTTTCTTTTGGATACATTATAATGGGTACGCCTCTTCTTTTTTCTTCTTTCCGATTCTATTTTTATGGCTATAAATATTTAAAATTCTAGAGACTCCTTCATCCGTCATAATTTTCACTTTCATAATTTTTATAGTGTGCTTATTATCGCTTCTAAGGGTGCTCTCAGAAAATATGGTATCTGAAACTTGAAGCCTCTTTTCTTCCCTTTTTTTTGTTCCATGAATTGCCATTAATTAAATAGAATCTTAAAAACTATTGCCTTCGCGGATTTTCTATTCCCTTATTAAATGAGAATATATTCTATTTTGGTTATCTGTTTATTTTGTTCGTATGCGCAAATCACTACAGGATACTCTTTATTAGCATAAAAATTTTTGTAGGCTCTTCTTAACTCTCGGTTATAGCAAGCATACCCCAAAATTAGTTCGTTTTTTTTTCATTCCAACATTTTGTTTTCTGCGGTACTTATTCTCTCAATACCATTCTTAATTACGAGGGCAATAGAAATCATATTTGTCAAATCAATTGATATTTAGATAGTTAAATGTGCTGTCGCTAATGTGTAATTTTAAAAAAAAGAATTTCCATTATCATGCAATTTTCTTATTAGGGTTTACACCTACATATTATTAGGGTTTGTAATATTCATTGGCATTGAATTTTGGTCTAATTTCGCACACAGATAATTCAATCAAAATTTAGCCATAAAATTGTTTGCGTTAGTCATTTTATTCCAATAGTATTTATTACTATGAAAAAACACACAAGTTTAATGACAAGCGAATAATTGATGAAGTATTGAAAATTTATCAAGTCTTTACTTCGGATTATTCTCTTAAAAATATCTCATTATTAGGAATAATAATGAGATATTTGTTCCTAATTTTTTTGTTTATTGCCAATCACAATAGACTTAATGTGAAGAACAAATTTCAACGATAAGCACAAGTATTTATTCGACAGTGAATTATGGTTGTTATTAATGAAAGACACACTCGGTTGATGCTGAAATGGTTATGTGTTGTTACGATTGATTTTTGTTTAGTGTTCTAAAATTTATTTTGTCGGTTTAAATTGTTAACCTTTTAAAAAACTAATTATGATTGAAAAGATGCAAAAGTTACAGAATGAAGCTGCACTTGCTCAAATGGGTGTGGTGGATTCAGATGAATTTGAAGCCGTGGGAGTAGATGTTTACACACAAGGTTGTTTAGTGATAGCGGATTTAACTCATGTAAACAGTCTGTCCTTTATCTCGGTTTATGATGACCAAGGTGTAATTGTAAAGACAGTAAAGAGTAATGGGTTGGAAGTAGTGAAAATTAAAGTTCCCAAAAAAGGGGTTAATCAGGTGCAAATCCAAAATGGGTCACATCTTTTTACTCAGGAGTTACCTTTACACTAAAAATGAGCTGAACTAAAGTAAAAGTTTTTTCGGATTCTAGTTTCTATTTTTTTCAAATTCTTTATTGTTGAATAATAATTAAAACTCAAACTATGGAACTGTTAATTAATTTAGGCATTGTTACAGCCGTTCTTCTCTCGGGCGTACGAATAATTCAGGATAACCAACGCGTAGTGGTTTATAGATTTGGCAAATTTAGAGCAGTAAAAGGGCCTGGTATTTATTGGCTATTTCCATTTTTTGAAAGGCAAAAGCACGTTGATATACGCACTAAAACAATTGAACTCAGACAGCAAGCTATTTTTACTAAAGATGGCATAAGTATAAAGGTAAAGGCTGTTTTGTGGTATAAAATTGTTGAGCCCAAAAATGCTATCACCAAAGTTTTTGATTATAATATGGCTGTTTATCAATATTCAAGAACTGCAATACGCAATGCCATCGGAACATTTATGCTTGATGAGGTACTGATGAATAGGGCAGGAATAAATGAGTCATTGAGATTAAATATTCAGCATGCTGCTGAACCGTGGGGCGTGTTAATAGAATTGTTGGATGTGAAAGAAATCGAAATTCCTGAAGAACTGCAAAAAACATGGACTATAAACTCGATTTCGCAACAGACAAAAAAGGATAATGACATGCGTAGAGAATTAAAACCCAAAACAGGTAGATCAAATTATTTACTTAAAGAAATGGAGAGACTGCCTGCTACACCAAAAGTGAAAAGAGAACTGCTAACATCCGATCATTGGTACTAGAGCTGTGTTAATTTGAAGTCCCGGTAGCTATCGGGATGAAGATTTGAAGATTGTTACAGCAGTAACTTAATAATTATTCAATAGGTCACAAATTGCCTAACATTGCACTAGTAAATTAAATAGAAAAATTATTTCAATACTGAAGAAAAATAATTAATTTAATACCTGAAAATTCACCAAACACCAATTACCAAAACCAAACCTACGATTAATTTATCATTTTTGTTTATTGCACGAATAGTTTTATCTTTTGCCCAAGGGGTGAGGATAAAACTATTCTTTTTGAGAAATGAATTAAAAAAAGTATTTAAAATAGCCAACAGCTCATTTATTCTAATTACTTTTGAGCCGAAATAAGCAGTAGGTCTTTGATTTGACAATTGTGTATGCCTAATAGCTTGTTATTGATTGCTCTAAACAAGTTTTCCGTGCTAAAATATCTGCTGATGTCGATGTCGATATTGTTGTGTATAAAGTTGCTTTTTTAGTTTACCCATTTGATTATTTTCATTATTTCCATCAATTATACTAATAAATTTATGAACTCTTTAAACTTCCCTCTTTCTCTTCAATTCAAAATAGGCACTTTTAGTAATGATTTTGTAGCTACCGATTCTCAGCAAAATACGGTGGCCTATGTGCGCCAAAAAATGTTGAAATTGATAGAAGAAGTCCAAGTGTTTAGTAACGAAAATCGCTCGGAGTTAACCTATACTATTAAGGCCAATACTTGGCTGGATTTTTCTGCTTCGTATAAGTTTACCAATCGCAACGGCTATGAAGTAGGGCGCATTGTGCGCAAAGGCTGGGCGTCTATATGGAAAGCGCATTACGAAATTTACGATGAAAAACAACAACCAGATTTAATTGTGCGAGAGGAGAATGCATGGACTAAAGTGTTTGATTCCATATTGGGCGACATTCCAATATTAGGTGTTTTTACGGGCTATTTTTTTCATCCTGCCTATATCGTAACCCGTCCTAATGGAACTATGGTGGCGCGATTGCAAAAAGAATCTTCATTTTTTGGACGAAAATTTAAAATTGAAAAACTCAATGCATTTGAGTCTGGCGAAGAGGAGCGTATCTTGTTGGGATTGATGATGCTTATTTTATTGGAAAGAACGAGAGGGTAATTGTAGTATTCTAAATAGGGGCTGCTGAAAAACCATTATTGTGTTCAATAACAATACTATAAATTCGTTATTTGAAATTTTAACGCACGCAATTTTCAACCTATTTAATAATATCCATGCATTAAATGGAATATTTTCTCAACAAAGAACTCTGAAGTAGTTTAATATGATTAGATGGGTGGTAACCCATGGATTAAAATGTGTGCGTATAAAAAACGCTGAAGGAGTTTAATTTCAATTGATTTATGACAGTGAACTCCTTCAGAATTCTGCGTTATGAATACATTTCAGCCCCGAATTTCATCCCCGAATTTCATTCGGGGCTAATCACATTAAACCATTTCATAGTTTTAAATAGTTTTTCAGCAGACCCTAAATAAAGAAATCAGGAGGTTGAATGTATTATTCAATACTCCTGATTTTTTGTGCCTATTTGTTTTAGAATTACAACTCTACAACTAGCTCGCACTTTTAATCTTTATCATTAGCAGAAAAGCTCGCTATTTTCTTATCCTAACCTGAGTTTTTAACCATAAGTTATATTCGTTCAGCTCTTTACGCACTTCTGGGGCGAGCACCAATAAACCAATAATATTTGGAAATGCCATGGCCAATACCAACATATCCGAAAAATCGACTACCGCATTTAAGCTTAATACAGAGCCCATTGCAGTGGTAATTAAAAATACTACTTGATAAGCGCGGGTAGCATAAATTCGTTTTCCAAAGTATTTTTCGCAAGCATCGCCTACCAAGAAATCAAAACTTTTTACACCATAATACGACCATGAAATGATGGTGGTATAAGCAAATAAAAATATGGTGGGAAGCAATAGGTATGGAAACCACGGGCTTACGGTAGCAAAAGCCGCCGAGGTGAGTTGTGTGCCCGCCAAATTGTTGGGATTGCTGTATAATCCAGTGAATATAAGCACCAGCGCAGTCATGGTGCATATCACTACAGTGTCGATAAATGGCTCAAGCAGCGATACATATCCTTCGGTAACAGGGCGTTCGGTTTTTACAGTGGAGTGAGCTATGGCAGCAGATCCGATACCAGCCTCGTTGGAAAATGCAGCGCGCCTAAAGCCCATAATCATTACGCCCACAAAACCACCTTTGGCTGCGTCGGCCGAAAAGGCACCATCGAAAATCAACCTAAGTGCATCCCAAGTATTCGAAATATTGAGCCCAATAACTACCAAACAAGAGCCAATGTACAGAATGGCCATTATTGGAAATAGTTTGTCATTAACATTCGCAATCCCTTTGATGCCGCCTATAATCACAATGCCAACCAGAAAAGCAATCACAATTCCAATGGATAATTGGTAGTTAGCTAGCGACGGAAACGTAACAATGGTTTGTGCTACCACTTGATTTGATTGGAACATATTACCTATGCCAAAGGCGCCAATGGAGGCCATGATAGCAAAAAGAATTGCCAACATTTTACCCGTGCGTTTCCACCCTTTTTTGGCTAGCCCGTCGCGCAAATAATACATTGGACCACCCGACACGCTGCCATCGGCATTTATTTTTCGGTATTTTACTCCCAATGTACATTCTGTAAACTTGGATGACATGCCTAGCAGGCCAGCAACTATCATCCAAAAAGTAGCTCCTGGACCACCCAATGAAATTGCTACTGCCACGCCCGCTATATTTCCTAAGCCTACCGTAGAGGCGCAAGCGGTGGAAATGGCTTGGAAATGAGATATTTCGCCCTCGTGTGAGTCTTTGTCGTAATGCCCCAATACCAATTGTATGGCATGCTTCATCCCTCTAAGGTTGATGAAGCGAAAGTAAAAAGTAAAAAATAACGCACCGAAAATTAACCATAGAATGATAAATGGTACTTTGCTGCCCAACTCTATTCCCATTGCCTGAAACGGATCCCAAAACAAGACTGCATCTAGCACTGCCAAAATAGGGGTGAAAAAATCATTTACCGAGTTGGAGAAGCCATCGTTTGTGTTTTGTGCCAACAGCGACGATGAAGTAATAAGAAACGAGTAAAAGAGGAGATTTTTTTTCATTGGAGAAGTATTTGCATCATTCAGCTTGCTGTGAAATGGAATATTTGCATTTTGTTGAACAATGTAGCATTTTGAAACTGTTTTTTCTGCAAAAGTAATAAAACTATTGCATTTATGCTGTTATTTGAACATTTTATACGCCAAAGAATT
>JFJP01040505.1_pt1 | contig 11111 bp, 3 predicted proteins | sample 431651 | NCBI WGS metagenome assembly JFJP01 (sample SAMN02602958, study PRJNA72255) | Microbial mat metagenome, whole genome shotgun sequencing project. | biome: fresh water; feature: sink hole; material: water; isolation source: purple microbial (photo- and chemosynthetic) mats found in... | reverse complement strand
CGGAGTCGAAAATACGCATAATCCGAAGTATTGGGTTTTGTACTTCGTTGATTACTTTTGTGTATTCGCTTCTGTTTTGGATACAGTTTGATAATTCGACCCCGAAATTTCAATTTGTGGAAACTCTTCCATGGCTGCCGTCTTCAAACATAAATTTTTACATAGGTTTAGATGGGATTTCTTTGTTGTTTGTCATTTTAACCACATTTTTGGTGCCTATTTGCCTTTTGGTGGGTTGGTCTAACATCACAAATTACAAAAAAGAATACATCATAGCTTTTTTAATTTGTGAATCGTTCATGATAGCAGTGTTCTGTATGCTAGATCTATTATTATTCTACGTGTTCTTCGAAAGTGTGCTTATTCCCATGTTGTGCGGGGCTGAGCATCCGGTATCCGCTGGGTCCTTGAAGACCTCTGCAGGAGCCACGTGCAGTAAACCCGACCGGGCGGCCCTCTAGAGTAGGCACCGCGAAGCTTCCGGTTCCTGGGTAGCCTTTGGTGTCAGTGTAGCCACGTGCTAACCCAACGAGCGGCCTATTTGGAATTAGGGTGGGCTCCGATATAGGAGCCCTCGTCAATCTCCAGCCCAATTACATGAGTACCGAATAGACATGCGGGAAAGGGCGCTCCTATGCGGGATTACTTGGAGGTTGGCCGTGAGGTATGCCTCGCTAAGCTCTGGGGGCACTGACACGATTGCGCGGATTGCGGGTGACGGCCACAAGGGTCCGGAGGCAGCGCGGCTACTCCGGCCCGGGGATGTATGTAAACCCACCAGCTACTAAAAAAGGGGCGGGTGCGGATAATCATGCTGGTCCCTTTTCGCAGTGCTTATTCTGGAATAAGCACTGCGATGTGTCGCGTCCGAGCCAAGGACATTACTTAGTGCTCGGTACGGTTGGCGGCAGACGCCAGACTACATGGACGCCTAGCGCTTTGTGTTACCAAATGGTCCGAGCGAAGCGAGGACGGGACTAGCCCAAGTAAGCCGCGTTACACAGGTAAGCCGCCTTCCTGGTGTGTTTGTCGTGCCCTAGGCCATAGTGCCCTTCCTAAAGAAATAGAGGGGCGGCCTTGTGGTTGTCGTCATAAACCAAAGTTGCGGCGAGCGTCATGGCGGACCGGTCCGAAACCGGTTTAAAAAACAGCCGCTAAACCTAATTTGTGGATCGGTGAGGACCACGGACGGTATGACACGGACAAAGGGGCGGGCTACTGACTCTAGTAGGTTGCTTTGGGCTTAATAGGCTGGCGTGGTGGCCAAGGCGAAGTGCGTTCGCTAGCCGTCTAACGACTATGTGCTTTAGTCCGGCCCCTTATAACCAACCGCCGGTCTATAGCTCTTAGTCCTCGCTGTGCTCGTTTCTGGCTTTGCTCTCTGACTCGTGTTGCGTAGCTGCTAAAGGCGAGCGCGCCGCTACGCTCTAACCTTAGTGTGTCGTCCGTCCCCTATTAGAGGGGGCAGAGCTTCTATTTCGTCCTCGCTTCGCCGCTCGCCCCCCTCGCTAGACACTTCTTCGGCTCGCTAGACACTTCTTCGGCTCGTATCTTCTTCGTCTATCTTCGTCTATCTTCGCGGGTCTTCCCTCCCCGCCTCAATGATATAATATGGGAGCGGGGGCCCGCGTATCCAGCGCTGTCGTAAGAACCACCGCCCTCTAGATAGGGGCGACAGTGTAGGGCGGCCAGTCGTCCTTACGTCCGTGGTGAGGCTTTCTTGATGTTCTGTGCTTTCTGTGTTCGGACTTTGTGCTTTCTGACTAGACACGTCATTCCCGGTCCGGCGTCGAAAAGCTCCGGAGATCGGACCGGGCGTGCTAGCCAGTCCTTAGGACGACGTTTCCCCGCTGGACTTTAGACAGCGGCGGGCGTATACGGACCGGGTCACAAGGCGTTTGACTTAGACCAGTCCTGAGTGCTAGCTAGGCGGGCGCGACGTTGTAGTCGTTTAGGCACAAGCTTGGTCGCGTCGTCGGAGCGTACCCAGAGGCTGTGCTTGCTACAAGGTCGTCAGACGGTCCGAGCGAAGCGAGCACTTTGGGACGGATACGGCTTGTGCTTCGCACCGACGGCTCGCTCACGCGGACTCCGGCCGGACTTCGTTGCGGACGGCTTGCTAGGTTCCGAAAGAGTAAGCACTATATGGGCCGACAGATCCGTGCACAGTGCACCATGCGTGCTTGCTCCATCCAACGTCCGTTGGACGCCGGACTCCCTCTAGAGGCCTCGGTCCTATATTGCAGCGAGCGACTGTTGCTTGACATAGCCTAACGTAATAGCACTTAATACAGCGACGCTTTTGTTTGGCGTCCGCAAGCGTCGTCCAGTGCTTGGACTGGATGACGAAGTGCTATACGTGGGTCGCGAGCAAAGCGAGCGACGAAGTGCGGCCGTTCACGCCATGATTGGTTTTGGACGGTCCCCGCCTCAATGATCTAATATGGGAGCAGGCACTTTATAGACCGATCTGGACTGTCCATGCGGGACCACCTTACGGACATGAAGCAGTCGACCCGGGACTTCCGGACGGTGCGTAGCGGCGACTTTCTAGCGTCGACCTACCTCTAGAGCATAGGTATGTCCGGACTACGTCGTAGTTTGCACGTGCCTATGCTTGCTAAGCACACCGTCCTCTTGCTAGCTAGCGCAAGCAAGCTAACCAGCGAGGCAGCAGCTAGCTTGACTTGGTGGAGGCGTCCGTAATAAGCGGGGCGATAACGTGCTTCTACGTAACTAACCGCCGTCGCGGCCGGAGGAAGATCTAACCAGAGTGCATAGTGTCCCTAGGGACGGTCCGACAGTCCGGGTCCTATAAGGCTAAGGCCCGTTTCCGGATCGGTCCATGTTCCGGCGGACGTCAGGGTTCCGGATCGGTCTGGTGACCTAAGGACGACGGCAAAGTGCGTGGTCGTACGACCACCTGTCTGGATTATTAGCGATGGATGCCTAAGTCCGGTCCGACTGGCTAAGCAGCGGCGCGGTCGCGCTCCGTCCTTCGCTCGGACCGGGCGCGTCGTGAAGCGATAGCAAGCGACGCTGAGCGAGCGATGGCCACCGACGCGATGCGAGCTTTGGGGCTCTAGCGATTACGCATCTTGATGCGAGAAGCAGGGCGGAGCGGCTTCGCTTTATAGTGCTCGCGTGCCGGGGAAGAAGCTATCGCTTCGGCTTCGTATAACTCGCCCCCAATATAGGGGGCTCAGACCCTCGCCACTTACGCTGCGATGCTGACCAAAACCGGACTATAGCAAAGCACCGTCCGTTGCAGACTTGCAAGGCCGACGACCGGCTAGGTCACAAAGTGTTTAGGGTATAGGCCAGCCTGGCCTTTGGGACTGGCTGCTTGCAAGGACCCTAATTATGGCATGCCAAGTGCTAGCAGCAAGCAGCCTTGCTTATGGGTCCGAGCGAAGCGAGGACGGGACGGTCGGTGAGGTCCTCTGGGCGGACCGGTCCGGACCTTGTTTTGGCGGTCGTCCGCAAGTAAGGGCCTGGGGTACGGGCCTATGACGACCGACGGCACTCGCCCGAGAGGGACGGTCGAGCAAAGCGAGACAGGACAGTCGACCCGGCAAGACCTTCCTTAGGCAGTCGGCGCACTGCCCGTCGACGGTAGACGACAGCCAGCTAGTATACGAAGGGGTTACGTAAGCTAAACCAGCAACAAAGCAAGACCGGACGTTATGGTATTTGACAGTCTCCTTCGTCGACCCTCGTTCTTCTGTGTTAGACCGACCCTCCCTATTTGGAGGGCGGCTACTTATTACTCACTCTGTAGGCCTCCGGACAGCCATAGCGAAAGCCAACCTTCGTGCGCATGTTTCAGCAAAGTGAGCTATCGAAAAGGTGCAGACCTGGTGCGCGCGAGAAAGCACTTCACTCAGAAACCACCGGCAACCGTGGCCGGCTTGCTTGCTTGTTTGCGGGCCATGGCCACTGCTTTTAAGGCGGCGAGCCTTGCAGGTTGTTGTAAAGGGCTGCGTGAAGCGCGGCGGTGTTGTCCGTATTATGATGGAAAGCGCTGCCTCAAGCTTCGGGCTCACCAAGGACCGCCGTTGATGTTCAAAGCCATCGCCTCTCACGTCGCTTTACGGTTTGCTCACCACAAAGTGCTGCTGGTGCACAACCACTTCGGTTTTGTTCATAAGCGAGCGCTTAGCAGTTCACAAGGCCAAGTGGTTCAGACCACGCCCTTTTTGACCAAAACCACCAAGGAAGCCCTTATTATAGAGCGCCGGCCTGGTCAACAACCCAGCCCGGCGGGTGGTGTTGCAAACACACCGTTTTTTTCCCCCTTCGCAGCCAGAGACCACATTATCCATAGTGCGATAGCCCTCGCCCTAGAACAGCTTATGAAGGGTTCCCCGCCGCCTTCGTTAAGCTTTAAGGCGGTCCACTCGACTGTAGTGGTGAAAAGACCCAGGGCGCTGAAAGGTGTGCACTCGGCGCTAGCTCACATCAAGCACCACTGGCGTGGTGTGTCCTGGTTCCTAGCTTTTGAGATCAAAAGCTACGACACAATAGACCGACCGCGCCCCAAAGCCTTCCTGCAGGAGCGTATTGATGACCCGACGTTTTTTGTGCTAATGCACCAGCTTAGTGACGCGGGTGCCTGTGTGCACCACCTTCGGCGGGCCGTCAGAAGGAGGCCGGTTATCGCACCACCAATAGCTGCAGATGTGACACCGCCAAAGCCACCAAAGCAACCGCGGCGTTGTACTTCCCCTATAAATAATGGGGGAGCCGGCTCCTTCGGACCCAACGTCGACACAGGGGCGGCGCCGCGTACTGCGGTGGTGTGTAAAGTGAAAAAGGAGCCCCCCTGGGTGTGTGATAAGCCAGCCTGCTTTGGTCCGCTTCAACCGAATGTGTTACCCGTGGTGTTCGGTCTCAGAAGGAGACACCAAAGCTCGGGGTGGTGTCCACTAACCGTTTTGCGGACGGTGCTTTTGAACACCGATCTGCCCTTGTCGTACGTGAGTTGTGGGCCGCGGCGATCACAGCTGTTCTTAACCCCTTACGCCTTAAGCCAGACATGGGGTGTTGTAAAACAGCTGTTTAAACACCAGCGGTGTTCTTCCTCTGTTCCGTCGGACACCGGCGGTTGGAAGCCGGGCGTTTTATGGCGCCTCGTCGTATGGGCCGGGCTAAGAAACGAAGAGACACAAAGGTTGAGAATCAGCTTGGTCCGAGCGAAGCGAGGACGGAACGACTGTGTTTTGGTCAAACACGGGTGGCGTGCTGCAGCTAGCCGCCAAGCAGTTGCGTCGAAGCACCGGCGGGGTGATTCAGACCCCAAGTGGACCTCGGTGCAAGCCGCCTTAGTCAGCACCGGGTGTACGAGGCACCCTAGCCTTTGCGGCGAAGCCAAGAACAAGGCGGCTGGCTTTGTAGCACAGCGTTTGGCTGTGTACAGTCGCTGTGATGAGCGGCGTCCAAAACTTTGTCACAAAAAGCACCCGAGGCTTGCTCTAACGAAGGCGGCTGGCTTTCCGAAAGGCTTTCTATATCCACAATTGACTACATCTACGTTTCTACTGGGTTGCTTGCTCATGAAGGGGCGGCCGCGGTTACTGTTGTCTGCTGCCGAGGCTTGGAAGGGTTGCTTGCGTGTGCAAGTGTTGTCTAGACCTATAGGGTCCGGTTTTGGCCCGGTACCTAGGCGCTGTTTACTTGTAAGGGCTTGGTTTAGGCACGCACAAAGGCTCTGTTTTTCTAAACAGAAGAAGACGGTTTTACAGCTTGTGTTAGCCTGGAGACCAAGGCCGCCCAAAGCGTTATTCAAAAACCCAACCGTAACCCTTCCAAACATCACCCAGAGGGTCGGCGGACATCAGACGACATGGCTTTTGAACCAAGACAAAGGCACCTTGAATAAGGCCTTCTTTGATTTTGGGGCCAACAGCCGACTGTCAGAACCGCTTTGGTCATTTCCCAGGGCAAAAGTGGCTCAAACAGCACTAAGGTTAGCTGACTGTGTGTTTGACCTTTCCGTACAAGTGAAACAAAAGCAAGCCCACGTTGTTAAACACAAGCAGTTCAAACAAGCGCTGCCGTTTGTGCACCGTACCCAAAAGGAGGTGACTGCGGCGTGCCTCCAAACAAAGGCCCAACCACCGAACCATCCGACGACCGTAAGACCGTACGTACGGCTCAAGTACACCCTAGGCCACATCGGACTCCAGCAGCTTGACCTTGAGATAGACCGGCTCCGTACGGAGTTCGAAACGAAACACCCTTTCGCAGTGACCAAAACTGACAATCCGTCGGGTGTACAAAGGGCTGCTTTCACCCTATCGGACCCTTGGAAAGTGGTGTTTAAGTTCTGTCAGGGCGCTGCTGGGTTATCCGAGCGGTTGTTCCGAATTGGCGGAAGTCAGGCGACTGGAACGGCCCAGTACCTACGGCTGGGAACTTCGCACTTTGCTCATTCAGCAGCAGCTGAAGCTTCAAAGTGTGCTTTGGAAAAAGCGGCTTCTGCCGCCGAAGAAGCTTCTTGCTTCGTCCCCAGTGAACGTCCGGTCCGGGTCCGTTACGTGCGGTACGCTAACTTGTTGTTGCTGGGCATAGCAGGCACGGCTTCCATAGTGAAGAACCTCCGAAACCGGATCATACATTGTGTACAGTCCGACCTAAAGCTTCCGCTAGGGCTAGCTCACTGCACACACCTGAAGGCGCGCCAGGCGGCACTCTTCCTGGGATTTCGCCTCGTAGCCGGTACCCAGCCGAGTCACCATGAGACAAACCGAGTGCTGTACCCAGAGCGGGAAAAACGCCGCCGGCGACGACTCCGACACTTAGCTCGGCTATACAAGCGCGCTGGATACGTAGCTGCCAAAGGAAGGCTCCGCCGGCGGACGGTACCACTCATAAGGCCGGCGGCCGCCTTGGCTAGCCTCGGAGCTTTTGCCGTACCGAGTACTGGTCAGGCTAAAGCAAGCCTCTCGTTCAAAAGCAGCGCCAAAAGGCCTTGTGGCCGAATACGTACCAGGTCTTACAAGTGTGTGCCAACCACCAAAGAAGTCACCGGCTTGGTCTCTACTAGCCTTTGCAGCTTCGTGGCCACCTCGCCAGCGCTGTTCGTTTGGCTACGGCTGCGGCGGCGAGTGTTAGAGGCAGCTGCACATTATAGTGGTTTGGACCTTCCAAGCCGCCCAACAAGCAGCAAGCTACGGTGGCGGTCACAGACCGGATCTGTGTTTAAGCCCGCGACGTGCCTACCCCTAACCAAAGGTCAACACACCTTGACACCACAACCCGGCTTGACATGGCGGCGTTGCCTGCGCTATAAACAAAGCACAGGGCGAGCAAAGCGAGCGAGGACAAAGAGGTTGTTGTACTCGCTTGGGGTGTTGAAGGCTCCGGAAGTACTGCGTACAACAAAAAGGGCTTTGCTACGCGAAGCAGCACAGCCCCTATATAGGACACGCCGGCGTTGCTCCTTCGAAGACTGCTTGGTCTCACCGAGCTTCGCGTTGCAAACTGGGTGTTTGTCTAAAACGCAACAAGGCGCTTGTGAAATGGATCAAAGCGTTCATCACCAGTTTCTGAATAGGCGAAGGTTCTTACCTTGTGCCGACGACCCCGTGTATAGCGTACTCAAACACACGGTTTTAAGTTTAACCGTTTTGTGGTGCGGTGTTAACCACCTTGCGCTACGACAACCCTGTTTACAGTGCCCCGCTGCGCGCTGGTTTGGTCCGCCTTGGTGCTTGAGCACGCAACAGACCGGGTCGGAGGCTGCTGCTAGCTGCAGAGCGAACTCAGTAACCAAAAGCCCAGAGGTTCCCGCGGCAACTAGGGGCTTCCAGAAGACGGCCGCCTACGGTCGTCAGACTACAGACGACACTGCTTACTCTGGTCGTCAGGTGGTCAAACGGTTAGTTTTTGGTGAGAGTGTACTGTTGACCAGTCCGGAGGAGACAAGCGTGCCAGCACATGTGCCTTCGTCCTTTAACGAAGCTCGGTGTGCTGCAAAAAGCATTCCTTATCTTCCGTTAGATCTACGGACGACCTTAACCAAGCACTTGTGGCCTAAGCGTTGGTTGTTTCACTTAGACAAGCCCCTTCGTCTAGGCCAAGGCGGCCTACGTAAGGTGAAAACAGGACGTAGGCCGCCTGTGCTTTGCACACAGGCCGAGACTATACGTTCGTTTGGCAGGTCTGTTGTAGACCAAAAGAGCCTGCGGCTGACCGCCCCTTTGGATATCATCCTTAAGCTATTGCGGGAGCGTGGCTTCATAACCGCGAAGAGGGCCCGACCTTCGCACGTTGCGCGACTGTCGAATTTGCCTGACCAGGACATTGTCCAATATTACAAGGGCGTCGCCCTTGGGCTCCTGAACTACTATAGAGGCTGCGACAACCTTGATAAGGTGAAGTCCATTGTCGATTATCAAATCTACTGGTCGGCCTTATTTACCCTTGCCAACAAACACAAGACCTCCGCACGGCAAATTCGACTACAGTTCCGGCCGCCGGACGACCCCGGATAGGCGGCTACTACGGACCTTCGCCGACGCACCCGTTTGCTGTCGGGACGACTCCCAGAACCGACGGACTGACGCACCGTGAGGCGGCACGAGCGAAGCTCGGTCGCTAATATGTGACCATCCGTCGCTAGGCGCTACTTAGGGTCGGACAAAGGACGACGCCTAACCACGGTGCGAACGAAGTGAGCACAGGGCAACAGTCACCCCGGCTCCTTCGGACGCGCGATATAGTGATTCCGCCAGGCTACACCTCTAGCCTATTTTAGACGCTAAACACGAAGCGACTTTGTCCGGCAGTCTTGTTACCGCGTGAGGCCATCGATCTCGATGTCCGGTCCACGAATCGGACGCTAATGTTGTCATGGCGGACGAACCGACCCGACAGCGGGCGACAACGGGCACATTAGCGAACGAACCGACTACGTCCTAGATAGTGGACTAAGACGGTCCTCCTCCTTACTTAGACCTCTTTGTACCCGCCGCCCTAAAGGTCCGGTCCGTACCATAGGTGAAGGATGTCCGTCACTCGCGGCCGGACCTATCGGTGGGGCGAACACCGGCCAGTCACCCCAAGGGCGACGAAGGCTTCGCTCCTCGGGTCGCCGGTTTAGCACTGTCGCCTATACGCCTCGTAGCGACGCACACAGTCCGGGTTCCAAAGGAGCCGGCTGTAGACCGCTCCAGTGTCCGTGTCGTGTCGTCCGTCTTCCCGGGCGGCATCGTGCGTTCGGTTAGCCGCCGACCTGTCCAAAACGGTGCTAACGTCCGCTACGCTCGACCAAGCCCTAGCGGCGATCGGATCATGCCCGGACGGACCGATCCAGTGAGTTAGGCGTGCTTCGCACCGTCACCTTAGGACATCTAGTCCGGACGAACTCGTGTGCTAAAGTGCTTGCTAGGCCCATATGTGTCCAAACTGTGGCAGCACTCCGACAGGTGGGCTGCTGGCTAGCTAGCCACCAGGCTTACTTTGGCTGTCCACCAGTCGGGTCCCTTTATAGGTCGCCTGTCCGACCAAAAGACACTTTCGGGACCGTTTTACCGGATCGGATCGTAGGACGTATAGGATTTCGTCTGGACGAGGTGAAGGCGGCAACCGTTGCGTAGGGCGAACGAAGTGAGCACACCAGCCTAACCACCGCTTGGTGCTTGTCCGGTCCGGGTGTCCGGGTCGGGGCTGCGGTGATTTCCTTTCTTATATCGTACACAGCCAGCACACTGCTATCTTCTGTGTAGTCGGTCCGTTGTCAAACAGAATCATCTTACTTTCTTTGTTCGTCTGGCTTGCCGTAGGCGGCCGGACAGCTACAACAGCGCAAAGGTCCGAAGGACGGTCGCACACAGCCGCCTCCGAGACCTTTGTGGTTAGACGGTCGGCGGATACGGTAAACGCTGCGATACGGTCGAACATGAATAGTCCAAAGACGACATCAGGGGACGGAGCCGTATGACGGGAGACTGTCACGTACGGTTCTTTGAGAAGGCGAGTCATAGCCGAAAGTGCGCTGCTATGTAATAGGGGTCCCTATCTCTAGAGGTCGACAAGATCTGGAAGACAGACACAGACAGAAGCTGCCGGCAGGCTGCGGCGGACGAGGAAATGTGTAACAAGCGGCCACCTAACCAAAGAAAGCACCGTCCATTAGAGGCCGGAACGACAGTGTCGGGCACTGGTGACCGGTCCGACGACTTTGCGGCGGTCCGATAACCAGTGGGAGGCCGGACTATATAAGATATGGTGCGCTTCACCAAGACGGCCGGACTCCAGGACTACGGACAGGTTTCGTTTGATTCTCGCGTCAGGCCGGACCACCAGTATCCTTATGTACTTCTTCGTACCGTCGCATAGCGACTGTAGGGCGCCGGGCTCGGACCTATACTAGTCGCGAAGCGAAAATTGACTCTAGAGGTCCGAGTCCAGCAGGGCCACCAGGGGGGCGAAGCGATAGCTTGGCGATTCGGAAGCGAGGACTGCATGGCGAAGCGATAGCTTCGGCCCGGAAAACACTCGCTTCGCTCGGACCCTCTAGAGTCCTTCCTCGCAATGCTCGTCTCCTTCGTGAGGGGCCTAAAGAGCTAACCGTGGCGAGCTCTGCGGCGTCGTCCTTCGTCCGACCCTAACAGCGCTTCAAGTAGTTCCAGGCGAGCCGAAGGCCCCATAGCTTCGCCGCACCGCCCCCGGTCCGATACGAAGCGAGGAGGTCCGAGCGAAGGACGGCGGTCTAAGTACTTCGTAGGTCGGACAGGTCCTAGGACTGGACACCGCCGCTAAATCCGCTAAAGCACAGAGTTGCTTGCGTAAGTCTTAGGGCCTATACTATAGCACTAGTCGGACCGTTGCGGCCTACGAAGGACGACACCACAGTACGGTCCGTAAATCAAGTGCAACAGCCCTATCGAGCCTTAGCGGCTGGGCGCCTAGGCTACCCCATTCTTTATAGGAGCGAAGCCGTCCTCCCCCATTATTTAGAGGAGCGAAGCCACCCCAGTCCGGTCGTCCGGACGCACACTTGCTTTGCTGGCGCACAGCAAGCGTCGCTTTTTCCGACGTTCGTTTCGTGCTTTTAGTTTTCAGGACGTATCTTGACTCTGTCCTGGCGTTATGTGGATTGTGGC
>JFJP01022608.1_pt1 | contig 11111 bp, 9 predicted proteins | sample 431651 | NCBI WGS metagenome assembly JFJP01 (sample SAMN02602958, study PRJNA72255) | Microbial mat metagenome, whole genome shotgun sequencing project. | biome: fresh water; feature: sink hole; material: water; isolation source: purple microbial (photo- and chemosynthetic) mats found in... | reverse complement strand
TCTGTTTTCAATAAAAACCAGAACAGCGCGCCCGTAAAGACCAATGCGAAATTAAATGCAATACACATGGGAACATTAAAAGAGATATTCCCCATGAATAAAGCTGAGGAACTGTAGGAAGTCTGAACGGTTTTATAGTCCGATGAAAAGATAAACCGGGCGATTTCGGTCAGCACCATGCCGATGCCTACGGTCATCAGCACCTGGTTTTCAGGTAGAACAGATTCTATTTTCATCAGGGGATTTAAGAGAAATTTCTGAAGAAACGCGCCCAGCAGAAAAAGCGCAGGCATGGCGACCATGAGGGAAAGATAGGGATCAATATGAAAATAATGGGAAAGCACGAATGTGATATACATGGAGACCATCATCAACTGCCCGTGCGCCAGATTGATGATGCCCATGACGCCCATAATCAGCGTCATGCCGATGCCGATGAGGCTGTAAATGCCGCCGATCAGAATGCCGGCAACAACTGTCTGAAGAAAAACATCCATTGTTTGTCCGCCTTTTTTTTAGATGGCGAGGTCAGAGGTTCGAGGTCAGAGGTTCGGGGTCAGGGGAAGCCACCCCGAACCCCTTACCTCGAACCCCTCACCCCTAATCATTTAATCAAAGCTAATACCCCCAAGTCTTCATCCAGTCCACCGGATAGGCAAAAGGTTTTGAACCGACATTTGCGGGCCAGACCATTTCCAGCTTGCCGTCAATCCACTGAACCACATAGGTGGGAAGTTTGTTCTGATTGCTCATCTTATTGTAGGAAATGAATTTCACAGGACCGAAAACAGTCATCATGTCTGTTTTGGACAGAGATTCCCGCACATCGCTGTTGGAAAGCGATTTTGCCCTTTTCAGCGTATCCGCAATCACATAAGCCGCGGCGTAAGCTTCCGCGCCGTGATATTCTGTGGGCTTCTTGAATTTGGCGACAAATTTGTTGTAATAATCCATCGCGCCCGGATAAGGAAGGGTTTCATGCCAAAGGGTTGCGGAAATGAGTTTTTCGGAAGCAGCCGCGGCATTCTGCTGAAATTCCGGCAGGGTGAAGCCGGCACCCGCGCCGATGAACATTTTGGGCGTCAGTTTCAGTTCTTTTGCCTGTTTCATGAGCAGCGCCGCATCCATAACATACGAAATCATATACACAACATCGGGATTTTTTTCTTTGACCTGTACCAGCACGGGTTTGAAATCAATTCCGCCGTGTTCATATCCTTCTTTTAAAAGAAGTTTATATCCCATTTTACCGCAGATTTCTTCAAAAGATTTCGCGCCGTCCGTACCGAACTTGGAATTTTCATAAAGGATAACGGCACTCTGAGGTTTTACCTTTTCCGAGAGCAGTGTTTCTACCGATGAGGCATACTCGCTCACCGGCTGATTCAGCCGGAAAACATAATCCCATCCCGAAGAGGTGATGTTATCGGCAGAGCCGGTATTGACAAGAAAAGGAACCTGATTCTGCTGGCAAACGCCTGCAACCGCGTATGTTACGGAACTGCTGTATCCGCCCCCTATCATGACCACTTTGTCTTTGGTAATGAGTTTTTCCACCACCGAGCGGCCCACTTCGGGTCTGCCCGTGTCGTCTTCAATCACAAATTCCAGTTTTTTTCCGTTGATACCTCCGGCAGCGTTGATTTCTTCCAGCGCCATGTCAAAAGACATTTTTTCAATTTCCCCGAACTTTGCCTGATCGCCGGTCAGGGGAAGCACAATTCCGACTTTTATTGCGTCATCCGCGCTCCAGCTCACAGCAGCAGGCAGCGAATTTCCCAGAATCAGACACGCCGCCCAAACCCAAACCAAACCTGACCATCCGCCTGTTTTTTTCATCAAATCTCCTTTTTTGTTTTTTTGGTTAATAATATCGAAAATATAGCATAGTGATCCGCTTTTGATTTTTTACGGCATATTTTCTCAGCATTTGTAAAACGCCCGGCTGAAAACAGACAAACCCGTTCTACAGCCGTCGTTAAGTACAACGGGTTTGCAACCCGTTTCACAGCCGTCGTTAAGTACAACGGGTTTCAAACCCGTTCTACAGCTACAGTGTATTCCGTTTTCAGATATCTGTCTGTGTATGTCTGTGTGCGTCTGCGGCAAAAAAACAAAAGCGGATCAATATATATTTATTCAATATCAGATCGCTGCGGTTTCAGTATCCCTATAAAAACCGAAAAAAGCTCCTCAAGATCGGAGGGAACCCGGTAAGAATCAATATCTTTTGATATCAGTTTTTCCCTTCTGTCAAGTATTCCGAATTTCCACAAGTCTCCGACCGTGACTGCCCCGTATATCGGATTATCGCTTTCTTCCATATATTTGTCAACAGCAATCATTTCCACAGCCAACTGATTGAATCCTCTTTCCAAATCTGCTTTCTTGGCTTCAATAATAATCAGGCTGTGCGCTGATCTTATCAAATAATCAATATTTCCTTTGAGCTGATCGCTGACATTGAGAGGATACTCTATATCAATGTCTGCTTCGACAAAATCCAATAATTCCAAAAGAACCGGAGCAACCAGCATTTCCCGTTTTGCGGTTTCCGAGTTAAGCGAGATATGAGGCAGTTTTTTATAGAAAGTATTTTTTAACTTTTCCAAGGAACCTTCAAAGGGATGCCCGGGAAGATTAATTCTTTCCAACCGGAACTTATAGCCGAACTCTGAAAGGATTTCCTTGGTCGGATTGGCTAAATTAAAATAATCGGAAAAGGTATATGATTTTCCTTCTTCAAGTATTGATTTTCTCACAGATCACCCTGTCTTTATAAAATCTGATTCAACTTCTTTAACACTTCCCCAGGTTTTTTTTAAAAAAAACCCTCAGGGTCTCTCAGTAAAACGGCCCGGCTAAAAATAGACAAACCCGTTTTTTTGACATTTCCATCAGATTTCAAATGTACAATTTATATAAAAATTTATTATAGAAAAATTCAAACATATCTGTCAAGCAATAAAATTATCTGTATGAAAATTTTCTGAAATTTTTGCCTATATGGCTGCGCTTGCAAGACTTGGGCTGAAAAAAGAATTTGTTTATCTGAAAATTGTATGCTACATATTTTCAGCTTTCAACTTCAAGATAAGGACAAGCCGATGGACTCAAAAGCAAAAATCCTGATGGTGGATGACGAGCCGGATTTTACGGAATTTGTGAAATGGCAGCTTGAAATGCTTTCCTACACGGTTCGGACCGCTGCCTGCGGTGAAGACGGGCTTGAAATTCTCCGCAAAGACGCGAGCGACATTCTTCTTGCCGATATTCGTATGCCCGGCATGGACGGCATTGAGCTGATCCGAAAAGCTTTGGAAATTCAGCCGGATATTCAGTGCATTGTTATGACCGGACACGGAGGCATCGAAACTGCGGTGGATGCCATGCGGCTGGGCGCGGTCAACTATCTCCGCAAGCCCGTGGGCGTGGATGAATTGGATATTGCCGTCCAGAAAGCGATGGAAAAACTCGCGCTGATCCGTGCGGTTCGGGAAAAACAGGCTCGGCTTGAAGCGGTCAACAAAGAACTCCGCGAAGCCAATGCAGAACTGACCCGACTTCGGCATCAGCTTGAAATCTCTCTTGAAAAAGAGACCGAAGAACGCAAACAAGCCCAGGATGCGTTGCGAAACGTCCAAGTCAGGGAATTGCTTGTGGAAGTGCTGACGCTTTCGCTCCGATATTGGAAACAGACCACAAAAAAGTCAAAAATCGAACTTGCCGAAGAAAGCAAAATCTGGACCGCATCCATAGACAGCGGCGGCACTTACCGAACCCGCACGCTGGACCGCTACCTCCGCGTCCATACCCTTCCCCCGAATCCCCGCTCCTCGGATGTGCTGGACACCGCGTATTTTGTGCTGTCGAATTGTCCGCCCCATGCTGAAATGAAAGAGAAACTGCAAGAAAAAATCGCCAATCTTGAAAAACTGCTTTTAACATCTGTCTGAAATCCGCATTCTGACACATAAAAATTCATCGTCAAAATAAATCCGGTAAGTTTCTTGGAGCAAAAGTGTATAATAGACATTATCGGAAATAAAAGTTTCTCGCAAAGGCGCAAAGAACGCAGAGAAAAAAAAAGAGAAAACCGGAATCTTTGCAGCCGCAACATTCCATAATTTTTGCATAATCTTTGCGTCATCCGCGTCTTTGCGAGAAATATGAACAATTAACCGAAATCCGAATGAAATTTTTTCAAGTCTTCTGATATGACTGACAAAGCGCGGAAAGAAAAACCTGCACGTTTTCAAAGCTGGATAAGCCTGATGTTTCTGTTTTTGACAATAGGATTAGAAGGGCTGATGGCAGTTTACTGGACAGCAGTGCTGGAGCCTCAACTGACGGCAAAAGCAGCCGTAACCGCAAGGGCTTTGGCTCAGTCTCATCTTCCGGCGATTGCGGACGCGCTCACACAGGAAAACGCGGAAACCGCAGAGACCTTAAAAGAAATCGTCAATGCTGTCAATAAGATATTGCTTCTCCGAGACCCCAACACCGGCAGCCCTTTTATACTGGGCATGGAGATTGAAATTGACTACACTGCTGTCAGTGCGCCGGAGGGCGAATTGGATTTGAAGCGCGGTCTCATCAGCCCCGGCAATCATTTTATCACGGAAATTCCGCTGTATTCCAAAATGACGAGAGAACTTATCGGCATTGCCCGCATGTATAACAGCCCGGAGTTTTTTCAAAATTTCAAAGCTGATGTGAAAATCACGTTTCTTGCGGGCGCGGGCGTCGGATTTGCGCTGCTGATGCTGACCTGGGGAATTTCCATTGTGCTGCTCGGCAAGGTGAGGCAGGCTGAAAAACAGCTTCAGGAGAAACAGGCGCAGATTGTCCATGCGGGCAGGCTCACGGCGATGGGCGAGATGGCGACGGGCATTGCCCATGAAATCAATCAGCCTCTTGCGATTATCCGCATCGCCGCCGACGGACTGAATACTTATTTTACACGGCAGGGCCTTGTAGGCATGGAAACCAAAGCCGCGCAGAAGATCATCGAGCAGGTCAAGCGCGCCGCGTCCATCATTGACAACATGCGCTCTTTTGCCCGCGCCGATGCGGATGCGCTGGAATCCGTAAATCTCATCGAGCCGGTGAGCCGGGCATTGTCTTTTTTCAAAGAACAGTTCCGCATTCACGACATTCTGCTCAAACTGTCTCTGTCCCCGGATTTGCCTCAGGTGAAAATAAATCCTCAGAAATTCGAGCAGATTGCGGTGAATTTTCTCTCCAATGCCCGTTATGCTGTGGAGAAAAAAGGAGAGAAAGCGGACAAGTCATATCAGAAGGAAGTCGCTGTGAGACTTTTTCAGGATGCTGAAAGCAAACGGATTGTTTTCGAGGTTGAGGACAACGGCATCGGTATGTCCAGCGAGGTGCGGGAACGCTGCATGGAGCCGTTCTACACGGACTTTCGATTGTTCACGGGATTGTGCGGGAATTTCAGATGGAAATCGAAGTCGCCGGCGCTGAAGGGGAGGGGAGTCGGTTTGGGGTGAAGATTTGACCGGAATACCAAAAAGCTTTTCTTTGCGCCCTTTGCGCCCTTTGCGAGAACTTTTTAGCTGAAAAAAAGCTATTCATACCTAAGCGCACGGATAGGGTCTGTGTTTGCCGCCTGACAGGCAGGATATAATCCGAAAAAGATTCCGACGCATACAGACATTATCAGCGGAAGAATAAGGGCTGAAAAAGTAATTGCCATGTTCCATCCGGCAAAGGCTGATATAAGCCGAACCGCTGCCAGCCCGGTCCAAATTCCGAAAATGCCGCCGGTAAATGTCAGCATCACGGCTTCTGCAAGAAACTGAATGACAATATCTTTCCGTCTCGCGCCCACTGCCCGCCTGATGCCGATTTCTTTTCTACGCTCGGAAACTGTTGCCAGCATGATATTCATAATGCCGATGCCGCCGATCAGCAGAGAAATACAGGCAACGGATCCGAGAAAAATGTTGAATGTACGCTGGGTCTTCTGCGTCTGCCTGAGAAGTTCCCGAGGAATAATCATCTGATAATCCTCTGTCTGATGATGAGATACGCTTACAATTCGTTTAATGATCTCGCCCGCGGCGAGAACCTCACCGGCTTTGCTCATCTGCACAACTATCTCGCTTAACTCAGATGTCTTTTGACTCATTGCCTTTTCCCCGAATTGCTGCAATGCCGGGTCCGTTCCCAAAGGAATGAAAATCATTTCGTTATAATTCCTGACAGATATGACAGAACTCTGTCCTGTTTTGCGGTCAAATTTGTCCAACATCCCCACAACTTTAAACAGATGATTTTCTATCCTTATATCATCTCCGATGCCGGTGCCTGAATTTCCGGCGATGCTGCTGCCCAAAACACAGATCAGATTTTTTTCTGCTATATCCTGATCCGCAATAAAACGCCCCTGTGAGGCAAACAAATTCAGCAGACTCAGATAATTTGAAGAAACCGCAGCCATCTGGGGAGATATGTCTTTCGGCATTCCGAATACAGACGCAGTGACTTCTTTCAGACAGGCAATGTCTTTGATATAGAGACATCCCGCCCTGATCCGGTCTCTGTCTTTGAGATTCAAGCCTTCAGAAAGTTTTTCACCGGCTTTGATCTTCTGTTCTTCGGTCATCGCTGCTGCTTTGAGATAAATGTTTGTTATGCCGAGTTGTTCTATCTGGCGGATAACAGTTTGTCTCGCGCCCTCTCCGAGAGAAAGCATCGTCAGCACAGCCGTCACGCCGCATACAATCCCCAGCACACTCAGCGCAGACCTGAGTTTATGCTGCATCAGGCTGTTTGATGCGGTTTTAACTATCTTGCTGATGTGATAAAAATCAGGAAACAATTTCTCCGTCTTTTAAAACGATATGGGCGGCAGCGTGGGAAGCCACTTCTCTGTCGTGCGTTACCATGATAATTGTAGCCCCTTTCTCGTGGAAATTCTGAAATAAGGAAAGAATTTCTCTGCCCGTATTGAAGTCCAAATTTCCCGTAGGCTCATCTGCCAATATGATTTTCGGCTCCGCAGCCACAGCCCTTGCAATTGCCGCACGCTGCATTTCCCCGCCCGAAAGTTCGGAAGGCTTGTGATTCATTCTGTGTTTCAATCCTACCTGCTCAATGGCGGCTGTCGCCCGCTGTTCGGCGGTCCGGGCGTCAATGTCAGCATAAAGAAAAGGTAGTCCGACATTTTCAAATACTGTCAGAGACGGTATCAGATTGAATGTCTGAAAAACAAAGCCGATATGACTCGCCCTTAACCGTGACAGCTCATCGTCCGAAGCTTCAAAGATGTTCAGATCGTCCAATAAGTAATCGCCGGATGAGGGGCGATCTAAACATCCCAATATATGGAGAAGAGTTGATTTTCCCGAACCGGAAGGACCTGTCACCGAGACAAAATCGCCCTTTTTCACAGTCAGGTCAATGCCTTTCAGCACCGGAATCACTGTGTTACCTCTGTTGTATTGCTTGACAATGCCGCTTAATTTTATCAAATTCTTCTCTACAAATATGACGCATCTACGATCTACAAATATGACGCATCTACGATCTACAAATATGACGCATCTACGATGCTCTTTGTTTTTCAATTTTCAATTTTCAATTCTCACTTCTCAATTCTACTGCCGAATCATGCTGATCTTTTCTCCTTCCTGCAAGCCGGATAAAATTTCAACCACATCCTCGTTCTGCCTGCCCGGAGAAACTGTCACTTTTTCAAATTTTTTCCCCAGAAATTTATAGCAGTATTTACGCCCGTTTTCATCAAAAACCGTCTGAATCGGGACAGATAAGGCATTTACGACCTGATCCGTCAGAACAGATACCCTTGCCGTCATGCCGGGTCTCAGACGGGCGTCTCCTCCTTTTAAGGAAACCGTGAGTTGAAAATACTTCTCACCGGCACCGCCCTCAAACCGCCCTGATGCAAGAATGCCGATAAGACTCACTTCTCCTTCAAACTGCATATCTGGATAGGCATCTGTTTTCACACTGCATTTCTGACCGAGAACAATTTTATGCAAGTCAATCTCCCGAACCTGCGTTTTGACGATCATGGAAGAAATATCCGGCAGATAGAGCAAAGGCTGATTCTGCAACACCCTGTCGCCGAGTCTCGGTTTTCTTTTCTGACCGTCATGGAATGTCTCATAAAGTACGACTATTCCCGGAAACGGGGCATGAATCTTTGTTTTGTCAAGCTCACCCTGCGCCTGCTTCAGCAGATTCTCCGCGGTCTGCAACTTGCCTTTAGTCTCTTTCACAGTGGAAATGGCTTTGGCGATTTTGAAAACACTGGCTTTTTTGGTCTGCTCAAGTTCCATTTGGGCTTTTTCCACCTTGGCTTTGGCGGTCTCTTCCAATGAGGGAAACACATACTTTTCATAACTCATATATTTCTTGTTCGCAGACTCGTAGCGTTCCTTCAGTTCCGAAGCTTTTTTCTTCGCTGATGCAATTTCTACCGAATTTTTCGATGTTGAGCTATATGAGACATCATCATCATTTTTTTCCTGCATTTTTTCGTTTTTCTCTTTGAAGACAGATAGTTCCAAAGGTCGGAGGACAACATAACTGCCATTTCTTTTCCTGTCTGAGTCGTATTGTTCATTTTGCTCTGAGATATTGTTTGCCGCCGCAGGAATTTCTTTAACAGGATTATCGCTGCCGCTTCTGCTCAGATTCTCCAAATCGGAAATATATGAAAGATAGCGGTCATATTCTTCCTGCGCTTTTTTCATTTCCTCCTCAAGCTGGGCGGACTGCAAAGGACCGTCTCCTTCGATGAGTTTTTTGAGTTCCAGCCGGGCAATCTTCAGATTAAATTCCGCTGTCCTGATTTCTCTTTCCGCCTGACTTTTCTCCCATTCAGATACCTGCTGCACCGCATCAACCGCGGCATCCAGCGCCGTAACTTCCCCTTTCAGACGCTGTATTTCCTCCTCAAAGGGAGCAGTATCCAATTTGACTAAAAGGTCTCCCTCATTGACCGGCGTACCGTCATCAATGAGATAAATAATTTTTCCTTTATCGCCTTTTATTTCGGAGGAAAGAATATGCGATCTTGCGGCATCTAACACGCCGACAGTATTTACCATAATATCAAAGCTTCTGAGAGATGCCTCAGCCGTCGGGAACTCTCTGCTTTCAAGAAAAGCATCAGGGCTGACAAATCGGGCAGATAAAATCCCGACAAGGCATAAGCAAAGAACTATGATGAAATATTTCAAAAATTTCTCCTACAAATATGACGCATCTACGATGCTTTGTTTGTCAATTCTCAATTCTCAATTATAAGCGTTCCCAGCGCGGCGCGCATCCGATACGTTCCGACAATATAGTCTGTCTCGGCGGAAAGCAGATTGACGCGAGCCTGCTGTAGTTGTGTTTCCGCTTCAATGATGTCAAAATTATCTGCCATGCCGTGATTGAATTTGATTTTCGACAAAGCAAGTTTCCCTTCAGCCTGTGCGATCTGCTCCTTCCTGATGCGGATGCGCTCCTGAGATTTGCTCAATGACTCTGACTCGCGGCGGACTTCTCTCATGACTTCATCCTGCTTTGCCTCAAGATTCAGGCGGGCGGTTCTGGCGGTAATAAGGCTTTGCTGAAAATCCGCTTTCTCGGAAGTTCGCGCAATGTCCGTGTTGCTGACAAGATTGACGCTCCAGCGGTTTTCGTTGAATCCCATGCTTTGCTCCAAATCCTCAGCAGAACCGTATTGCTCATAACGCATGACCATATTCAATTGCGGCAGAATATTGTGTTTGGCAATGTCCGAGCGTCGTTCCGCCTCACGGATTTCATCTTCAGACTGTTCCAACTCTTTTCTGTGTTTCAGAGCGATGCGGACAGCATCCTCCTGAGAGATGGGAGCGATTTTGACTTCAAGCGGCGCGGATACCTCAACGGCGCGCTCCAAAGGAAGGGCAAGAATCAGTTTCAGGCGGTCTCCGGCATTTCGCAAAGACTCTTTCATCACGGTCAGGCTGTCCTCCGCATCTTTCAGGCTGATTTCCGCCCGGTAAATATCCAAAGGGCTTGCCAGACCGACTTTTTCTTTTATTTTTGCGGTCTCGGCGTGCTGTTTCAGTCGTCCGACCTGCGAGTCAAACAGGCGGACAAGTTCTTTCTGTTTAACAATGTCATAAACAGCAGATACGGTGTCCAAAACCGCATTAACCTGACTCAGATAAAAAGACCTTTCCGCACTCCTGACCGAGAAGCGGGAACGCTCGGTTTTGTCGAGATTTGCTTTGCCGCCGAATCCTCTCAGCAGCGGAACTTCAAAAGAAATTCCGACAGTTCCCGAATATTCGTCTTCCGTTTTTCCGATGGAGGGAGATACGGAAACTTTGGTTCCGACTTGGAATTTTTTTTCCAAAGAAATGCCGGCACCGATGATGCCCTCGGAATCGCTGATGCCCGCATTGGCAGAAGGTCTTATTTTCACATCAAATTCGGATTCGGCGGTATGCAGAGACAGTTTCTGGCTTTCCACCCCGGAGGCTGAATTGATAAGGCTTCTGTTTGTCTGAAGGGCAAGGCTGATAGCTTGCTCAAGATTCAGGGAAATTACCGATGAGTCATTATAATTTTCCTGTGCCTGAATATCTGCTGTAAATCCGGTCAGATTTAGCGCCAGCAGCAACAGGAATGCGGTAAAGCGTTTCGTCATAATAATCCAAAAAAATCTCTCGCAAAGCACGCAGAGGGCGCAAAGAAAAGCTTTTTATAAAAAAATCTTTGCGGCCCGGGCTAAAAACAGATGCGTGCTTTGCGAGAACTATTTATTTCCCGTAAAAGACACGTTCATTCGCCGGGACGCGTCAAGAATTTCTACGGATACCAGATTGCCCGATTCATCATAATCCAAAATGACTCCCGGCTTGTCCTCGTCGCTTTCGGCCACTTGGCTGTCTGAAAAAATGGCGGTCAGGGTGTCTGTTCTTTTGTAATAGACAATTTTCATTTCTCATCTCTCCAATACTTATACCAATCCGCTATCAAAAAGCCTGTTCTCCGTAAAACCGCTTTTCAAGCGGTTTCAGCGATTTGAAAAATCGCTGTACGGTCTGAAAAGACCGATTTTTGAAAGCGAATTG
>JFJP01040504.1_pt1 | contig 11112 bp, 7 predicted proteins | sample 431651 | NCBI WGS metagenome assembly JFJP01 (sample SAMN02602958, study PRJNA72255) | Microbial mat metagenome, whole genome shotgun sequencing project. | biome: fresh water; feature: sink hole; material: water; isolation source: purple microbial (photo- and chemosynthetic) mats found in... | reverse complement strand
AATTTGCTTTTGAAACAAAAAAATGTAACTTTGTAAGAAAATTAACTTAATACTCAAACTCATGGACGAACAAAAAACAAGCGTAAACAAGCCCGCAGCAGTTGAATTGGTAAAAGGCGAAACGTACAAATGGTGCACTTGCGATTACTCGCAAACACAGCCGTTTTGCGACGCTAGCCACAAAGGCAAAACCGATTTGAAATCCTTACATTTCACAGCCGAAAAAGATGGAAAAGCCTATCTTTGTCAGTGCAAAAAAACCAAAAATCCGCCTTATTGCGATGGTTCGCACGCAAAATAACTAAAATTGCTAACTGGTTAAATTGTTGCATAGTTATTTTATCATGTGAAATTTGAAAAAATAAAATATCAAATAACTTAAAAAAAATAGTTCTTTGTTACACTACCAACAATTTAACAATTCAGCCATTTCAAAATTAAATTTCAGGGTATTTTGTAATTTCTCTTATTTTTTTGTATAAAGGCTCTAAATTTTGAAATATTTTCAAATAGACTTCTTTGTATAATTGCTTGTAAATAAGAGAATTTACTTTATTTGGCAAAAACACTTTCTCATTTTTCACCATTTTATCAACTGCTTCATTAAGAGTAGAATAAACTTTTACTCCAAAAGCTGTAATTATTGCAGCTCCCAAGCCCGACGTTTCGTGTGTTTTTCCGCGTACCAGCGGCATATCAAACACATCGGCAGTTATTTGGCAAATTTCATCGCTTTGCGAAGCTCCACCCGAAACAGCTACTTTTTCAAATTTAAAGCCGCCACGCTTTTCGAGTCGCTGCATTCCATCAAGCAAACCATAGGCAAGTCCCTCAATTACAGCTCTATAAACGTGCTCTTTTTTGTGTACATCTCCAAAGCCAATCATTGCTCCTTTGGCATTTTTTTCGCCCAAACCTGGCGACCAGTAAGGCTGAACAATCAAACCCATTGCACCTGGAGGCGATTTGTGAAGTAACTCATTCATAACTACTTCCGCAGGAATATTCATTTCTGCTGCTTTTTGAACTTCTTTGAGTGCAAACTCGTTTTTAAACCAACTTATCATCCAAAAACCACGATAAATCTCAACTTCCGGATTCCAATGCTTTGGAATTAGCGATGGGTAGGCGGGAAAAAACCGAATAGGCTCTAAATATTTTGAAACCGTGGTTTGCACCGTTGCCGTTGTACCAAAGCTCAAACTCGCTATCTTTGTGTCAGTTACGCCCATTCCAAGCGTTTCGCAACCTTTATCCGAACCGCAAGCAATTACAGGCGTTCCCGCAGGAATTGCAGTACTAAGTGAAGCTTTCTGAGAAACCTCTCCTACTCTCTCACCTGGACTTACTAGCTGTGGAAGTTTCTCTTTTTCAATAGGATATAACTTTCCACTAAATTCAAACAAATCTGTTGGGCTTGCCCATGCTTGCTTTTTGTAATCAAATGGAATATAACCAATTTGCGACGCAATCGAATCGGTAAAATTTCCAGTAAGTCGATAATTCAAAAATGCAGAAATTTGCAAATATTTGTGAGTTTTGCGCCAAATTTCAGGTTCATTTTGCCTTATCCAATTGCATTGCCCTTTTCGCTCCATTTTTTGCAGTGTTGCCTTCACTCCTATTGCCTTGAAAATCAAATCTAAAGCAAAATTTGGCTTATACACATTATTTGCTGTCCGTTGGTCGAGCCAGAGCAAAGATGGACGAAGTATATTTCCCTCATTATCAATATTTACCATTGTGCTTCGCAAAGTTGTTATGCCTACACCTAGCAGTTGCGAAAATATCTGTTTATTTCTGGTATTTAAAATTTGCGTAGCTTTACACAAACTTTCCCAATAGATTTCAGCATTCTGCTCTGCCCAACCCGCCTTACGACTCACGTAGGGTTCGTAAGTAATTTGCTCTTTATCAATAATTTCGCCTTCCAACGAAAATAAAATAGCACGTGTGCTTTGCGTTCCGCAGTCAATGGATAATATCATTTTTTTATAAATTTATTTCGTTTATAAAATAATTAATTAATTAAAAATCAATTAATTATTCAAAAAAATTAATCGTTAAAATGAACTAAATTTCCAGGATTCATAATATTATTGGGATCAAAATGATTTTTCAACGATTTCAGCACATTTATCTGATTTTCACCTAAATGTGTTGGCATCAAACGTCCAATCATTCTGCCAACTCCATGATGATGCGAAAGAGAGCCTCCACTTTTTTCGATGGTATCAATCAACCCTTCCTGGAATTTCAAATAATTAAATAATTCGGTTTCTTTGATGATGAAAATGAAATATAAATTAGTTCCTTGCATATAAAAATGCGAAGCATGCGTCATACAGATAGTTTCGGGACGATTTTTGACATAATTCCGACATTTTTCGTGTACTTCGTGCAAATTATCCCACATAACACTCGTCTCTAATGTGTCGATTATCACACCATAATCCATCAAATCTTCGCGCAGATAAGGGTCTTTGTATCTTCCTGGTTCCCATTTTTTTACAGGAAATGAAGTCAAATTCATAGCTCCATGTTTTTTGCAAATTTGCGTTACTTTTCGCTTTACATTTTTGGCAAAAGACTTTTCGCCATCAGCGGTTGCTAAAAACAAACACCTTTGCATTGGTTTGAAACCTCGAAGTATCATTAATTTATCAAAAATAGTATTTTCAATTCCATAAAGTTTCAATCCAATATGAGTTTCTTCGGGGTCGGAAATACGAAAAACGGCTGGCATACCGAACTCTCCCTGCGAAATTTCGCGGCTTGCCTCAGTTGCAGCTTGCCATGTTGGAAAAATAAAACTAAAATATTGCCTATTTTCGGGTCGATGTTTAAAGATTTTCCAAGTAAGTTCTACCACAATACCAAAAATGCCTTCACTTCCTTTTATTATATCCAAAATCTTTGGACCAGTGGCAGTTGCAGCATAATTTTTAGTCAAAATAGTGCCCGCGGGAGTAATAATTTCAACGCCCAAAACTAAATCCGCAGCATCGCCAAAGTAAGACGATTGTTGCCCCGAACCCAAAGTTACAAACCAACCGCCAACTGACGAATATTCAAAGGATTGAGGAAAATGTCCACACGTAAACTCATGCTTAGTTCCAAAAAGTTTTGTGGCATTGTTCAAAGCCTCTTCAAATGCCGGTCCTAACATTCCGGCTTCGACTGTAACTGTCTGATTTTGTTCATTTAGAGATACAATTTTGTTCAAATAAGTAGCTAAAACAAGAGTTACGCCACCTTTTTCGGGCAAAAAGCCAAAATTAACAGACGAGCCACCTCCAAACACATAAATAGGAATTTTTTGGTTATTACAATACCTCACAATGTCTGAAATTTCTTTTTTATTGCGCGGATGTATCACCAAATCAGTTATTTTATCTATTTGACCATCACGTAATTTCAATGCTTCTTCCACCGTTTTTCCACACGAAAATTTCAAACGCTCGTACTCGTTTGTCGAAACATTTTCCTGTCCAGAAATAGACACAAACATTTCAATTTGCGAAGTTGTTAAATTACTCTTTTTCTTTAAATTAACTATTTCATTTCCAGTAGAAAATGGCTTTTCAAAATCTTTATCCGAAAGTTTGAAGGTTTGTTTTATTTCGTTAAAAAGCTCGTGGTTTGGGTGTTTAAAACCATTGGGTGCTCCATATTTAAAAATAGAACGAAACGAATTTTGAACCGGAGCTTCGTTTATCCATTTGGGTTGAAATGTATTTTCTTTTGACATATCTTTTATTTTCAATTAAGCATCAGCACTATTTTATATTTGAGTAAATACTTGTTTATTTTTAAGCATTTTGCAAAAAAATATTATTCTTTTTGATTTACTCTTACTTAAATTCGCTTGTTAAAAAAAAGTAGAATTTTTTTAGTATTATACCCATTTTTTTTTAAAATTTAACACCTAAAAAAATCTAATTTTTCACAAAATTATCAAACAATTCATTCTGGAATTTTTAAAATAGCTTCCATTTTTTGTATTTCGGCTTGCACTTTTTCAGGCTCCCAAGATAATTCTTTTGCTGCAATATTTGCAATTTTTTCGATAATTTCTTTGCCCGGGTTTCCCAAAAGAGCTAAACCTGTACGGCGCAACATTATATCGGGCAAGTTTTTTGCCATTTCATATCGAATGGCATAAACTACTTGTGCCAAAGTTTCGCCATCTTCATTTAGTATTTCTGCTAAATTTGGATTTTCTGCGCTTATTTCTAACATTCTATCTAATTCATTTCCATAGCTTTTCGATAAAAATTCAATTTGGCGAGAAGTAAAAATAGGATATTGCTCTTTTTTTACTTGTAAAAATTTTGCAAAATCATCTATTTCTGAATTAAGTAAAAATTCTTTTTCAGAAATAGATGTTTTTTTAGGGTATTTTAAAATTCTAAATGCCTTATTTATTGCGCTTTCGGCAAGCATTCGGCTAGTTGTAAATTTGCCACCTTCCACAGTAATTAATCCAGCAATTCCGTTTTTCTTTTCGCCTGTAATTTCGTATTTGCGCGACGAATGATAAACATCTTCCGTTTGATCTTCAACCAAAGGACGTAAACCTCCATAAGTGTAAATAACATCTTGATAATTAATCAATTCACCTTGTCCTAAGGCTTTATTTACATCATTTATTAGTTCCAAAATAGCAGTTTTAGTAACTTTATATTCATCGGGTTTTCCAACATACTCTTTATCAGTAGTTCCAATCAAAGTTTTGTTGCGGTAAGGCACCAAAAAGAAATGCTTTCCTTTTTCGGTAGAGCCTGAAAAAATAAAATTATCAAGTATTTTTTTTGTTACTATATGAATGCCTTCCGAGCGTCTCAATTCTTGCTTTCCATTCTGTTTTTTAACCTTATCGAGCACTAAATCAGCCCAAGGACCCGCACAATTAATGACTAATTTTGAGCGAATTTCTGATTTTTTCCCCGAAATTTTATCTAAAACAGCAACTCCTTTTACATTTCTAATTTTACCTTGTTTCTCGACCAGAAAATCGAGCATTTCGGTATAATTTGTCACTGATGCACCATATTTTATCGCAGATTTAATAAATGCTAAGGTAAAACGCTCTGGCGAGTGGCTCGAACAATCGTAGTATAATTGTCCGCCCACCAACCCATTTTTGACTGCAATAGGAACAAGCTCTTTTACTTTTTGAGCAGAAATAGTTTCATAATGTGGCATTTTTTTGCTTTTATCTTTGAGCCAATTTTTGTCAAACGAAAATAATTCGTATAAAATCATTCCCAATTTCATCGCTTGTGCCGAAACTTTATCTTTTTTGTACATCGAAAAAATAAAAGGTACTGGGTGGATAAAATTTGGCGCAATGTTAGATAAAATGCGCCTTTCGCGCAAAGATTCACGAACTAAACCAAATTCAAAAGTGGACAAATAGCGCAACCCACCATGAATCATTCTCGAAGTAGCTGAAGATGTGGCACTTCCAAAATCATTTTTTTCAATCAGCGCAACCGATAAACCTCTCGATGCAGCTTCGTAAGCTACTGTGGCACCGGTAATTCCGCCTCCAATTACCAATAAATCAAATTCTTTATTTTGATAATTTTCAATAAATCGTTCCATTTTCATATTTTTAGAATTAAATATCTATCAATCAATAATTTATACACATAACTCGTACTATAAACTAACTTTCCATTTTTTTGCACTTTCGAGCATTGCATTTTTTACTATTTCGAAAGCAGAAGAAGTATTTGTTTTTATGCAATTTTTAATATTACTATAAAAATTTATCGACATTTGCTTTGAATCTTCCGATGAAAAATAAACTTCTGCTTGCTTTAAATAAATAATTGTCAGGTCATTGTAAAGCATTTTTGCAATTGAATTTCCACTGTATTTAATCAAAAGTAATTGCAAATTCCAATCAAAAAGCGCAAATTCTTGATTTTCTGCATTTTCTTTTGGTAGTTCGTTCAAAAACATTAAAATTTCATTAGAGTTTGAATCTATTGCTTTTTGTGCTAAATGTGGGAATATAAGTATTCTAAATTCAAGCCAGTCATTTACAAGCTTTTGCGAAGCCAATTCGCCAAAATCGGTAAGCGATTTTAAAACACCCAAACCGCCATCGTTTTGAAAATCATTAACTAAGGTAGGGCGACCATGTTTTATAGTAATCCAGCCATCGCGCGAAAGACGCTGCAACGCTTCGCGCAGCGTGGGGCGAGTTATGCCTAGCAAACTTGCTAATTCTCGCTCGGGCATCAAAGTTTGTCCCGCTTGAAATTTGCCTTCTAAAATTGATTTAATTATCTCTTTTTCAGCAAATTGTGCTGGTTTTAAAAATTTATGATGTTGTTCCATTTTATAAAAATATTGGTTAGAGGTCTGACCACAAAAGTAAGGAAAGATTTTCAATCAAACAATTTTTTATCAAAATAAACTTTAAAATAATTTTAAAATCATCACAATTTTGCTTAATTTGCAAGTAATTTAAAGCAAAAGAACTTCACAAAAAAATTAAACTAAAATTTATAATAACATGAAAACAAGAATATTATGCCTTATTTTTGGCATTTTACTAAGCGTATTTGCATCAGCTCAAAACTCTATTTATGATTTGAGCCTCGAAGAATTATTAGAAATGGAAGTTTCGGTGGCATCGAAAGAAAATGAAAAATTGAGCGATGCACCAGGCGTGATTTCTATTTTAACAAACAAAGAAATAGAAGTTTATGGTGCACTCAATTTAGGTGAGCTATTAAACAGAATTACAAGTATTTACCATTTACAAGGAGGAATGTTGCCCTACAACGTAGCCTCAATTAGAGGACAACAAAATGGAGTTTTTGACAACCATATACTCATTTTGCTCAACGGTCGCCCCTTACGCGATGCTAGTTCAGGTGGATTTAATGGAATGATTTACAGCTCATTCCCCGTTGGAATTATCGACCACTTGGAAATTATTAGAGGTCCTGGGTCTGCTTTGTATGGAACAAATGCTTTTTCGGGAGTAATTAATATTGTAACTAAAACACGAAAAGAAGATGGCATAACGGCTAGAAATTGCTTCACTGCGGGTTCATTCGAAACTTTAGAAGAACAAGTATGTGGTATTTACAAAAAAAACGACCTTTCGATTAACTTTGGGGCAAATTTAATTTATGATAAAGGCGAAAATTATGAATTTTACGATGCTAGTAAAACTTTAGGCAGTGGAAATTATGAAAAAGATGGCAAAAGTGTCTATCTAAATTTGAATTATAAGCAGCTCAAGGCTGATTTTGGGTATTTCGATTATCAACCATTTTACATAGGTAATAAAATTTTATGGCAAAATGCAGGTGAAATTGAAACGATGCAGCGTTTTTTTACAAATTTAGCTTATACCGGAATTATTTCGGAGAAACTAACCATTGAAACTAATTTAACCTACAACGGCTTTGAATGGAAACCCGATAATGCAAAAAGTTCTTCGGGATTATTAGAAGTTGCTGTTAACTACCAACCACTTGACAATCTGAAATTTATAGTCGCATCGGTTAATGATTATTCAGAATGGGAAGGCAGCGATTATTTAAGTGGCAAAAATCTAAATTCGAGCGTTTATGCACAAACGACCTTTGAAATTGCAAAATGGGCAAAATTAATAGGTGGTTTTCAAATGAATAATTTAGGCGAAAAAACCTACCATTTTTCGCCACGAATGGGCTTAATTTCAAATATGAACGACCAAATAAGCCTAAAAATTTTATACAGCAACGCCTTTAGAAATCCATCACCTTCTGAAACTAATTTTCAGAGAGACAATGTAATAGGAAATCCAGAATTGCTACCAGAAACGATAAATACGCTCGAATCGCAAATTTTTTACCAAACTAATATTGTGCAATTATCGCTAACGTACTATAATTCAAGTATGCAAAATTTAATCATAAAAACTAGAAATCCAATTACTGGAAAAGGCGAATTTCTAAATAGACTCGAACATAATTTTTGGGGGCTTGAATATGAAGGAAAAATAAATTTAACAGATAAAATTTCAATTTTTTCGTCGGCTACCTACCAAGAAAATAAAAATAGCTTGGAGCAAGAAAATGCAAGCTATGTGCCTAATTTAATGGTCAAAATGGGGGCGTTTTATAGCAGCAAATCCTTCACGTTAGGAGTTTTTGATAGCTATTTTGGTGAGCCTACGCAGTCGAATGAGTTGCTACCAGCTGAAAAACAAATACTTGAAAACAACCCAATGCCAACTGCTTTTCATCTAATTTCGAGCAATTTGAGCTTAAAATTGAATGAGTTGCTCAAACTTCAGAAAAAAACGAATTTTACCCTCGAATTGTATGTAAATAATTTAATAGGCAAAAAAATCTATTTTCCTGAAATATCGATAAATGCAGTGAACAGCGTTGCGTTATATCCAGGAAGAGCTTTTTTTGGCAAATTAATTATCAAATTTTCTAATTAAATTGACTAAAAGCAAAAATAATATATTAATTTTGAAGAGTTTCATGTTTTCAGGTCAAAAGTTGAAACAAACAACAAAATTTAGGCTTTCTTTTGACTAATTGAAAACAAAATAGCAAAAGGTATATTAAATTATTATTAAAATTAATCTAACAGCAAAATAAACAAAATTCTGAAAATTAGTAATTAAAAAGGAATATTTGCTTTCATTTTATAATTATATTCAAGTTTTTTGAATAAATTTAAAATTAAAATTTGTTTATATTGAATAAATATGCTTCTTTTGAAAAGTAATTTGCAAAATGAAAATGTGAAAAATTCAGCAATTTAATAATTTAACAAAATATAAAATGTGTTCAATTTTAGGAGTATTTGAAAGTAAGGGCGATGCAAGCTTGTTGCGCGAGCAAGCACTCGATATGTCGCGCAGAATGCGCCACAGAGGACCCGATTGGTCGGGAATTTTTTCGAACGAAAAAGCAATTTTGGCGCACGAACGCCTTTCGATAGTTGATGTGGTAAATGGCGCGCAGCCACTTTATTCGACCGACAAAACAGTGGTTCTTGCCGTTAATGGTGAGATTTACAATCATATAGAAATTAGAAATCGACTCAATTATAATTTCACAACCAACTCAGACTGCGAAGTAATTATACCTTTATATAAGGAGAAAGGCGTAAATTTTTTGAACGAGCTCAATGGAATTTTTGCTTTTGCACTTTACGACCAAACCGACAATAGCTATCTAATTGCACGCGACCCAATTGGCGTTATTCCTTTGTACTACGGACGCGACGAAAACGGAGTTTTGTATGTGGCATCGGAAATGAAAGCTTTGGTTAAATATTGCAACCAAATTGAAGATTTTCCTCCCGGGCATTTTTGGCATAGCAAAACTGGAAAAATAGAAGCTTACTACACAAAAGAGTGGTTTGAATACAAAAATGTAAAAGACAAAACTACTGATATTCAAGAAATTAAAAAAAGTCTTGAAGCGGCAGTTCATCGCCAATTGATGTCTGATGTGCCTTACGGAGTTTTGCTTTCGGGAGGTTTGGATTCGTCGGTTATTTCGGCAATAGCCAAGAAGTTTGCTGCAAAACGCATCGAATCGAACGACACAAAAGAAGCTTGGTGGCCTCAATTGCACAGTTTTGCTGTGGGTTTGAAGGATTCGCCCGACTTGGTAGCTGCACGAAAAGTGGCGGAGCATATAGGAACGGTGCATCACGAAATTAATTTCACGGTACAAGAAGGTTTTGATGCTTTGCGTGATGTAATTTATCACCTCGAAACTTACGATGTTACAACCATAAGAGCCAGTACTCCAATGTATTTAATGGCTAGAGTTATAAAGTCGATGGGTATAAAAATGGTGCTAAGTGGCGAAGGTGCCGACGAGATTTTTGGTGGTTACTTATATTTCCACAAAGCACCCAATGCCGATGAATTGCACAAAGAAACGGTACGAAAAATAAAGCAACTCTATAAGTATGACTGCCTTAGAAGCAATAAATCGATGGCGGCTTGGGGAGTAGAAAGTAGAGTTCCGTTTTTAGATTTAGAGTTTTTAGATGTTGCCATGAATTTGAATCCAGAAGACAAATTGCCTAGCAAATACAAAATTGAAAAATACATTTTGCGCAAGGCGTTTGAAGATTATTTGCCCGAAAGTGTAACTTGGCGACAAAAAGAACAATTCTCTGACGGCGTAGGTTACTCATGGATAGATGGTTTGAAAGCAAAAGCCGACCAAGAAGTTAGCACGCAACAACTCGAAAATGCCAAATACCGTTTTCCAATAAATACGCCACAAACCAAGGAGGAATATATTTACAGAACTATATTTTCGGAGCTTTTCCCAAAAGACGATGCCACGCGCTGCGTTGCTTACCAAGCCTCGGTAGCTTGCAGCACACCCATTGTTTTTGAGTGGGACAAATCGCTCAAAGAAATTATTGACCCTTCGGGCAGAGCTGTTAAAAGTGTCCATACTCAAAGTTACTAAGAAAGATAAAATTGTGGGCTTTAAAACCCACAATTTTACTTAAAAAAAGACAAAAATATCTTTTTTTGCCAAATAAATACAAAATAATAAATTACCAAATAAAACATAAACTACTTAAAAATAAGATAATTACCTGAATTTATACTCACTTATTAAATCTTTCTTCCCTTTTTTTTCTGTTTTTAATAAAAAAAAATTATTTTTACACAATAGAAAAACAATGCTGCAAAGCAAACAAATTTAATCACTAGTGCTATTTTATTTTTGAGCAAAAACTTTGCTAATCGCTTATTTTTAAGCATTTAGCAAAATATTATATAATTAATTTTGATTCAATACTCATATTCAACTTAAAAATTAATAAAGACATGAAAAAAATAAGCCTATATCTTACATTCTTTGCTTTAATAAACTTTGCATTTTCGGGCGACAATCCAGCCTATTTGCTTTATAATCAAAAAGGTAAGCAAGCCGATTATCAAAAAATGATGAAAGAACTAGAAGCTGCCGATATTGTATTTTTTGGCGAATTGCATACCGACCCTATTTCGCATTGGTTGCAGTTAGAAATAACCAAAGGCTTGTATGAAGCTAAAAAACAAGAACTTATAATTGGTGCAGAAATGTTTGAAACCGACAA